>Ga0075272_1000005_pt1 | contig 91939 bp, 69 predicted proteins | sample SF_Rice_5C_0N_40_FD_69776 | JGI IMG/M metagenome (GOLD analysis project Ga0075272, IMG submission 69776) | Rice paddy soil microbial communities from Twitchell Island, California, USA - SF_Rice_5C_0N_404 | ecosystem: Environmental > Terrestrial > Soil > Paddy field/soil | place: USA: Twitchell... | reverse complement strand
AACGCATGGCTGAGCGCGGTTCGCTGGGGAACGGCGGTCATCTTCACCAAGCCGAGCGGAACGCCAATGGCCGCGCCAACAATCAGCGCAACGACGATCCATCTGTACTGGACCAGTTCGGGATTGAACATCGTCGCGACGACCGCGATCGCTGCGCCAATTTCGCCGGCAATCACACCGTGACGCGCGGTAGTCGGCGAGCTGAGCCACTTCAGCGAGAGAATAAAAAGGATCGCGGCGGCAATGTAGGCAAAATCGATGAGTTGAGCGGCGGCGACGGGAGTCATGATTTTTTGGGCTTGCCGGTCTTGAACATGCGCAGCATACGGTCGGTAATCAGGAAGCCGCCCACCATGTTGCTGAAAGAAGCGGCTACGGCCAGAGCGCCAAGAACCGTCGAAAGAGTGGTTCTATGCCAGCCCGCAATGATGATGGCGGCGACGACGACGATGGCGTCGAGGGCGTTGGTCAGGGACATCAGAGGCGTATGCAGCAGCGGCGAGACTCGCTTGATGACCTCAAACCCGACGAAACCCGCCAGGATGAAAACGAAAAGATTCGCGATGAAATCCGGGGGCACTCCGTTTCCTCCTTCCTTGCGGTCCTTATCTTGCCGCTTCCCCTTCAGCGCCTAGCGCGCTTGCTGATTGGCCGCCAAAGCCGGCAAACGAAAAAATTCCCGCACGCGCCCGTTGACGATGTCGCCGCCGCGCGTCACCAGCGTTCCGCGAATAATCTCATCGTCGGCGTCGAGCCGCGGTTTGCCTTCCTTCACCAAGTGCGTCAGGAAAGCGACCATATTGCGCGCGTACATCTGGCTGGCATCGTGCGGCACCGTGCTGGCCAGATTGAACCAGCCCACAATCGTGACGCCGTGCTGGACAGTGGTGTCGCCGAGCTTCGTCAGTTCGCAATTCCCGCCGCGTTCCGCAGCCAGATCGACGATCACCGACCCGGGCGCCATACCTTTCACCATGTCGGCGGTAATCAGGGTGGGCGACTTCTTGCCGGGAATGACGGCGGCGGTAATCACCACGTCGTTTTCGGCCACGACGCGCGTGAGCAATTCGCGCTGGCGCTGATAGAACGTCTCGTCCTGCGCGCGTGCGTAGCCGCCCGCGTCCTGCGCATCTTTGGCTTCCACCGGCAACTCGATAAAGCGGGCGCCGAGGCTTTGCACCTGTTCTTTCACCGCGGGGCGTAAATCGTACGCGGAGGTGACTGCGCCAAGGCGCCGCGAAGTGGCGATTGCCTGCAGGCCAGCAACGCCGGCACCGATCACGAACACGCGCCCGGGCGTGATGGTGCCCGCGGCGGTCGTCATCATGGGGAGCAGGCGTGGCAGCATGTCGGCGGCGATCAGCACGGCCTTGTAGCCGGCGATTGTGCCCATGGACGAAAGGGCATCCATGCTCTGCGCGCGCGTGACGCGCGGCATCAGCTCAACCGAAAACGAAGCGACTCCCGCACGCGCGATGGCTTGAACCGTTTCCAGCGCGCCCAAGGGACGAAGGAAACCGATGAGAATCTGATCGCGGCGAAAAAGAGGAATATCGGATTGGCCGTTCTTGTCGTTGGACCCGTAGGAGAGTACCTGCAGGATAATGTCAGCGCCGGAAAAAACTTCTGCGCGGCCCGGCGCGATTTTCGCGCCCTTCGTGGCGTATTCTGCGTCAGGATATCCTGCTTCGACCCCAGCACCCTGCTCGATGACGACGTCCAACGCGGCCTTTTTCAGGTTTGGAACAACCGAAGGTACCAGCGCGACGCGTCGCTCGCCTGGATAGATTTCTCGAGGGACCCCAACAATCATTCGTTCATTCCTCGCTCCTGCCGCCCGACCTCGAAGAGCACCCCCGCGCCTTTTTGTCGAAAGGGTGCCTTGCGCTCCGATTTTCCCGCGACATTCTACTGTATTTTGCGGAAGGGCGCGGCGAGAATCTGTCGCAATGCTGCGGTGCTTCCCGCGCCGCCATTCTGCACGGGATCGCTGTTCTGCGTTAGAATGAGGCGCGTTGCAGTCGCGAGGATCGCATGATTCACCGATTCGTATTCCACAACGACCGCGTCCTGCCTATCGAGGAAGTGCGGCTATCGCCGGGACAGGCGGGACTGATCAACGGCTGGGGAATTTTCACCACGGTGCGCGTGGTGGAAAGCATTCCGTTCGCTTTCGAACGGCATTGGAAGCGTCTGGAGCGCGACGCGTCGCGCACGCATTGCCCGTTCCCTTTCCAGAGGGACGCGGTGCGGGCGCAACTGGGCGAGGTGATCCGCGCGAACCACGTGAGCGAGGGCTGCGCGCGCGTCTACATGATCTACAACCAGGTCGGGTTCTGGCGCAGCGAAGAGAATTTTCCTCAAGTCGATTTGATTTTGTATACGGCGCCATTGCCGGCCTATCGCGAGCCCGCTCGGCTAGCTTTGCGCGCCCACGGCCGGCACGCTGCCTCCCCTCTGAGCGGGGTGAAGGTGACGTCCTGGCTGAACAACGTATGGAACCTCTACGAAGCGCAACAGGCCGGGTGCGACGAAGTCGTCCTGCTGAACGAGCGCGGTGAAGTGGCCGAATGCACCGCCGCAAACGTTTTCTGCGCGCGCGAAGGGCGCGTATCGACCCCACCGCTCGATTCCGGGTGCCTCGAAGGCATTACCAGGGATATTCTTCTCGAGATTGGCGCGAGCGTAGGAGTTCCAACCGACGAAAAGGTGCTGAGGCCGGAGGACCTCTATGCCGCGGACGAGGTGTTCATCTCTTCGACGAATCGCAGCATGATCGCTGTCGGCGAAATCAACGGCCACAAGATCGCTTCCGCGCCCGGTCCCATCGTGCAGAAACTCGAGCGCGCCTTCGCTGCATATGTACGGGAGTACATCGCCAGTCACGCCCAATCCACCGCGACAGGCTCTTCTGCGGCGAGAACTTAGGGCGAGCCGTGATGGTTCTGATTCTTTGCCCTCAAATGATTCCTTGCGCGAGATCCTATCGCGTTACTGGCACGCAACGTTCACGAATGCCAACAAAGACAGAGCGGAATTCGTGATCGTTTGACGCTGGTACCGCCCTGCCGCTCAATTCCGGTACAATTCGGCAATGGAGGTGCCGCCATGGCTGAGTTGGCCAGCAAGACATGCATCCCGTGCCGGGGAGGAGTGCCGCCGCTCGCGGGCAAGGGTTGGTTGGCTAGCGCGTACGCAAGCGCTGCCTCCCCCTCCTCCACATACCGCATGTAAGAGAACACTTGCAGCCAGGTCGTGACGCGTGAAGCTTGAAAAGCAGTACGACGAATGGCACCGTCGCGTTTTCGAAACCGGACCCGAGCACAGAGACGAAGAAAGCCCATGGCATCGTCTTCTGCTGGAATACCTGCCTTGCATAAGCGGTAGGCGCGTTCTCGAGGTCGCGTGTGGCCGAGGAGGATTCGCAAACCTGCTGGCGTCTCGAGGAGCGGTGGTGTATGGCGTCGATTTCTCCGAATCGGCTCTACAAATCGCGCGTGAGAGAGCAGAGCATGAACGCCACGGTCGTCTATTCATCACACAAGCCGATGCCGCAAGGCTGCCTTTTGGCGATCGATCGTTCGACACGATCATTTCCTGCGAAACGATAGAGCACTTGCCCGATCCGATCCGTGCCCTTCAGGAAATGGCGCGCGTTTGCCGAAAGGACGGTCTCCTTCTTCTCACGACGCCGAACTATCTGAACGCGATGGGCCTTTACTACATCTACGCGCGTGTTCGGGGCCGACGCGCAACTCCAGGTGGGGATCAGCCCTTCGACCGCGTCTTTCTCTTCCCGCAAATTCGCAATATGCTGAAGCGGGCGGGATGGGTGATTGTGCGGTCCGATGGGACCGTGCATCAGTTCCCCATCAGACCTGGCCACAATCCGGTGCGGGTTCCGCGCCTGGAAACAAATCGCGCCCTCCGACGCATCTTGAGTCCTCTTGCTTTGCACTACTTCGTGATAGCTCGGAGAAGCACTTCCTCTAAATCTAGATAAGGATTCTGATCGCCATAGGAGTGCCGGAACAGGGTTCTCCGCGGCGAGAACGTAGGCGAACGTAGTGGTTTTCGGTTGCTTCACCCTCAACGAATTTCCTTCGCGCGAAATCCTGTTGACCAACACACACAGTATGGAATTCGTGACCGTGTGAGGCTCTTACCGCTGGGCCGCTCAATTCCGGTACAATTCGGCAATGGAGGTGCCGCCATGGCTGAGTTGGCTAGCAAGACGTGCGTCCCGTGCCGAGGGGGAGTGCCGCCGCTCGCGGGCAAGGAATTGGAGAATTTGGGGAAGGAAGTACCGCAGTGGAGGGTGGTGAACGGGCACCACCTCATGCGCGAATTCAAGTTCCCGGATTTCAAGCAGGCCCTCGCGTTCGTGAACAACGTGGGCGATATCGCGGAGGAGCAGGGGCACCATCCCGACATCTTCCTGACCTGGGGCAAGGCCGAGGTCACCACCTGGACCCACAAAATCGACGGCTTGACCGAAAGCGATTTCATCCTGGCGGCAAAAATCGATAGAATCTAGCGAGCCCTCAGCCCTGCCTGTATGGCGCAGCCACTGGTAACGGTTCTGATCGATACGTATAACCACGAGCGCTTCATCGAAGAAGCGGTCGTCAGCGTGTTGGAGCAGGATTTTCCGCGCGCAGATATGGAAATTCTCGTGGTCGACGACGGCTCGACGGACCGCACGCCCGAGATTCTCCGGAAATTCGAGCCGCACCTGCGGGTGTTGCGCAAAGCGAATGGCGGGCAGGCATCGGCGTTCAACGCGGGCATCCCCGAGGCGCGCGGCGAAATTGTAGCTTTCCTGGATGGGGATGACTGGTGGGCGACGAATAAGCTTGCACGGGTGGCTGAGACCATGGCCGCTGATCCTTCGGTCGGAATCGTCGGGCATGGGATCATGATGGTTCGTCGCGATGGAACCCGCGAATCGGAGGTCCTGCGCGAAGGGTTCCGCTTTAGGGCGAATACACTCGGCGGGGCGCTCTTGCTTCGGTTGCGCAAGAGCCTGCTGGGAACAAGCCGCCTGGCGATGCGAGCGGATGTGCTACACAAGATCGGCAGCGTTCCAGAACAGCTGACCGTCGAAGCAGATGAGTATCTCTTCACGCTCGGTGCGGTTCGGGCCGAGACCCAGATCCTTCCCGACGTCCTGACCTTCTATCGTCTTCATGACCAGAATGGGTTTCAAATAACCGAAGCAGCACCCGAAAAATCGCGGCGAAAGATGCAGGTGCTGGCGGCACTGGCAAACTTGCTTTTCGAAGAGTTAGGGCGCTGTGAGATCGACCCGGAAGCGATCGACGCACTCGTCAGTGTGGTCAGAGCAGAAGCAGCTCAAGCAAGGCTGATGCTGGATGGCGGTTGGCCATGGCAAACCGCCACGACGGAGTGGGCCCTCTACAGAGCAGCTTCTCCGAACGCAACTGTGGCGCATCGCCTCTTCAAGTTGTCCACGCTCGCTGCCGCTCTGCTCCTGCCGCCAAAGGTGTTTTATCGCTGGAAGACTCACCTCGGCGACAGCCGCTCGTACGCGCGAGCCCGGCAGTTCGTTTTTCCTCATGACCGGCCGCACCACGTCGAGCACATCAGCGACACAGGGACAGTACGCACTTGCGGGTCCTGATGGCGTCCTGTTCGCCACGGCGGCGTGAAGGCGGCGCCTCGGCGGTCGCGATGGAACTGGCACGACAGCTGGAAGAGCTGGGACACAGCGTAGATATTCTGTTTCAGGAGGATATCACCGCGAGCAGGTTTTTGCCCAAGCGGTTTGAGGAATTGAATTTCGCCGTTGGAGTGGCGCGACACATTCTCCGAGATTCCGCGCGGTACGACGTGGTCAACCTGCGAGCGCCGACGGGCTGTATCTACGGGTTGGCAAGGCGATTGGCGCGGCGGGCTCCGCCCTACGTAGCCGAGCTGGACGGACTCGAAGAGCGCCGGGCTTACGCCATTCGCCATGAAATGAGGAAAGGGCGCGGATGGGACAGCAGGTTGAAGAACCGGCTTTGGCATTGCGTCTATCACATTCCGCGGTTCCGAGCCTCCGTCAAAACCGCGGATTGGGTTGTCTGCTTGAATCGGGAGATCTGGAGCTACTTGCAACTCGTGTACGGATTGGATTATGAGCGTGTGACCTACCTCCCGCACGGGGTCGCGGACCGTTTCGTCCGCCCGAGGGACTATCCACAGTTCGAATCACCCAGACTACTCTACGTAGGAACATGGTTGGAACAGCGCGGAATTCGGCAGTTGGGCGAGGCGTTTTCCGAAATCGTACGATGCCTGCCCGGCACGCGGCTCACGATTGCCGGCAGTTCGGTCGAACGCGAGGAGATCGTCCGACGGATTCCAAATCACGTGCGGGAATCGGTGCAGGTTCTGCCGTTTGTCGAATCGGGGCAAATGCCGGAGGTTTACGCGGCCCACGACATCTTCGTGCTTCCGTCTTTTTTTGAAGGGCTGCCGCTGGTTTTGCTGGAGGCCATGGCTGGCGGAATGCCAGTCATTACCACCGAGACATGCGGAATGATGGACATCGTGAGAGATGAGTGGAACGGAATCCTGATCGCGCCGGGGAATTCGGAAGCGCTTGTTCGCGCCGTCTTGCGGCTCAGTGCCCATGAGGAGTTAAGAAGGTTTCTGGGCACCAACGCTCAAGAAACTGCGCGCTGGTACAGTTGGCAAAGAGTCGCAAGAAAGCTTGAGGGCGTGTTGGAAGGCGTCGCGAAGGCGGCCGCGACGCGTGCGTGCGACGACGGCGAACCGCTCATATAGCCTACTTATCCGTGCGGGGTGTGAAAGAACTGTAAATGTGCGCTGAACATTCGTCGATAGGCGAAGAGCCGGCCGCAACGCCGTCCGCTGCAGCTGATTACAGCGTAGAGAGCGCTGGCGCGGCCTCGGAAGCTCGTGTGCCCAGCACTAAGACCGTGCGCCTGGCGCTCTGGGCCGTCGGACTTGGCGCCGCGGCGCTCCAGGCGTGGGCTTTTCGCCGGTGGGTTAATCCGGATGCGATTGCATATCTGGACATCGCCACTCGGTTCGCGCACGGGCACTGGGGCGCCTTGGTGAATGCGTATTGGAGTCCGATGTACCCGTTCCTTCTCGGTGTTGCGTTTCGAATGGTCCGGCCTTCACCTTATTGGGAATCGACAGTCGCGCACGGCGTGAAGATCGGGCTTCAAACATTGTCGCCTGACCTGCTGCTATCCGCATTCTTTTATCTCGCGGCTGGAGTCATCGCGCGCATCTCGACGAGCCGGGGAAAGTGGAGCAACTACGTGGTGCTCGGCGCTATGACTGGAATTGGTTATCTCGCTAAGGCCATCCTGTTTCCGCTTGCGTGGGTGTTTCTGGGGTGCTGTTTTGTTGTCCTGGGGCGCCCTTCTCGCGCATTCACGCGAGCAGCGATAGCCGTCTTCGTATTCTGTGTGATCGCCGGTCCTTACGTCTGGGCCTTGTCACACGCAAAAGGCCGTGTCACGTATGGCGATGTGGGAAAGATCGCCTACGCCGAGTTTGTGGATGGCATCCAACGCTATGTTCACTGGCAAGGATCCCCCGGTGTGGCGGGAATGCCGCTTCATCCGACGCGGCTCGTGCTTGCGAACCCTCCCGTGTTTGCGTTTGCCGGTCTCGTTCAGGGGACGTATCCACCATGGGACGACCCCTCTTACTGGTACGACGGTGTGTCCCCAAGATTCATCTTGCACGACCAATTGCGAGCGGTCAGGTACACCATCCAGGAATACGCCGCAATGCTGCCCTACATGGGCGTGCTCCTGGCGGCATTTCTGGCGTTACTCTTCTTCGCCGAAGAACCGTCGATGACGGTCAGGAACGCTCTCAAGAAATGGCCAATCTGGGTACCGGCAATCGTGGGTCTGGTGCTTTATGGCCTGCTCTATGTCGAATCTCGATTCGTCGTGCCATTCTTTGTGGTGATTTGGGCCGCCCTGTTTGCCGGCGTGTCCACCAAAGAGCGTGCCGAATGGCCCAGTTTCGTGCGCTGTTGGACCCTGGCGTTCGCGCTCACCCTGGGGAGTGGGATTATTTGGCTTGCAGGAAGGGCGACGTTTCGAGCCTTCCAACCACAGCCGTTCACTGCCTGGGCAGCGGCAGAGGGGCTGAAGGCGCAGGGTATTCGACCGGGGGATCGAGTGGCGTTGATCGGAAATGCATTGAACTGTTACTGGGCTCATCTCGCTGGCGTGCGCATTGTGGCGGAGATTCCACTTGATGGCCGTTCGACCTTCTGGGCGGCGGCGCGCCCGGTGCAGGCAAGAGCGTTAGAGGCCTTCGTGGGTGCAGGAGCAAAGGTTGTGGTTAGTGATGAGCGACCGCCCACAGCTTCCGATCCTGGATGGCACGAACTCGCAGGAACGGAATATTACCTCTACAATCTTGGCGGTGTGCGCGCGGGGCGTCAGTGACGCTATGATTTCGATCGGGATCAACTACACGCAGATGCATGACTCGTCGGCGTGCCTGCTGCGCGACGGCGAAGTGCTCTTCGCGGTGGCCGAGGAGCGTCTCAGCCGCGTCAAGCACGACGCGCGCTTTCCCGTGCTGGCAATTCGGGCCTGTCTCGAGACCAGCGGGATTCGGCCCGAGCAGGTCGATTTTGTGTGCCAGGGCTGGTCCCTGCCGCGCGCGGGTTTTCTGCACGACCTGCGCAGCTATGCGTCGGGGCGCCAGCCAGTGGATTCACGTGCGCTGCTCAACACGACGCGCCACTTCGTCAGCATGTGGCACCAGCGCAGCGGCGAAAACCGGTTCCGGCAGATGTACGGTCCGGTCAAAGCAAAATTCCGCCACGTCGACCATCACGTGGCGCACGCCATCAGCGCATACGCGTTCTCCGGATTCGATGACGCGGCTGTGCTCGTGCTCGATGGCCGCGGTGCCTGGGAAGCAACCTCGCTCTGGCATGGGCGCGGCGGACAGCTCGAACATATCTGGACCATCCCCTGGCCCAACTCGCTCGGACTCTTTTACGCGCAATTCACGCAGTATCTGGGCTTCGCGCCTTATAGCGACGAGTGGAAGGTGATGGGCCTGGCACCGTACGGCGAACCCGGAATCAATCTGCGCGAATTTATCATCCCGGATGACAATCCCTATCGCGTCGCGGCTCGTCTTCTGATCGGCAAGGATTCGGCGCCGACCGCCGCCATCGAAGCTAAGCTCGGGACCAAGCGTGTTCCGGAATCGGAAATCGGCGCGCGGCATAAGAATCTCGCGTTCGCGGTACAGCAATCCTGTGAGCAGGCCATGATGACGCTCGCCCGCATGGCCGTGGAGCAAACGCGCTGCCGCAATCTTTGCCTCGCAGGCGGCGTGGCGCTGAATTCCAAAGCGAACGGGAAGATCCTGGCGTCCGGAATTGTCGACCAGCTTTTCATTCAGCCTGCGTCCGGGGACGATGGCGCCTGTCTCGGCGCTGCGCTGGCGCCCTGCCTCGATGGAGGCGGAAAACTGCCCGTGCAGCGAATGCGGCACGCCTACTGGGGCTCTTCCAGCGACGATGCGGAGATCCAAAAAGCTGTCGAGACGTATAAGCTCGGCGCGACACGGGTCTCCGATCCGGCCAGACTTGCCGCGGAATTGCTGGCAAATGGAAAAATTGTCGGCTGGTTTCAGGGACGCATGGAATTCGGGCCGCGCGCTCTCGGCAACCGTTCGATCTTGGCCGATCCTCGCGATCCGCAGATGACCGAGAAAGTGAACAACGCTGTCAAGTTTCGCGAGTGGTGGCGGCCCTTTGCGCCGTCGTTGCTGGCCGGGACGGCCGGCGAGTACCTGGAGTCCGCAACGGATTCGCCGTTTATGATCCTGACCGCGCAGGTGAAAGAGGACAAGCGCAGCGTCATTCCGGCTGTCACGCATGTGGACGGCAGCGCGCGCCCGCAAACTGTCGAGCGCGACGTCAATCCTCTCTATTGGCAATTGATCGACGAATTCGGCAAACGCACTGGCGTCCCGGTGGTGATGAACACATCGTTCAATCTGCGCGGCGAGCCTATCGTGTGCACGCCGACGGATGCGATCCGGACTTTTTTCAGTTCGGGAATGGACGCGCTGATGCTTGGGAGTTTTCTGGTCGAGAAAAATGCGCGCAAGGAATCCTAAAACATGAGCAGCGGGGCGCGCAGATGGGTCGGCAACCTGCTCTTGCGAACTCCGGCGAGCGTTCGCTCGGGCACGTGGTTCGCAAGTGGCAAACGGACGTTTGTCGACAATCTTCATATTCTCGCCACGCCAGAGGGAGTCTGAAAGTGCAACGTAACGCAGCTGGTCTCTTCCGGTGCACCAAATGCGACGAGACGCTTCTCCTTTCGGCCGTGACGAGCGAAGATGCCGTGAGCGGCGAAATCGTTGAAGGCATGCTTCAGTGCTCCGGCTGTCGCGCGACGGCTCCCATCGTGCGGCACATTCCCCGGTTTGTGGCGTCCGAATCCTATGCGTCGTCGTTCGGTTTTCAGTGGAATCGCTTCGACCAGATTCAGGTAGACAGCGTGATGAACAACGACCTGAGTCGCGACCGCTTTTACAAAACGACTGGATGGCCGCCAAAGCTGAGCGGCGAGAGAATCCTGGAGGCGGGCTGCGGCTCCGGACGTTTCACTGAACTTGCTCTCGAAACGGGCGCGGAGGTGTTTTCGTTCGATCTCAGTTCTGCAGTCGAGGCTGCTTGGCGGAACAACTCGTCCTCGCCGAAACTGACGGTTTTGCAGGCCAGCATTTACCAGATCCCACTGCGCAAACGGATGTTCGACAAGATTTTTTGTATGGGCGTGTTGCAGCACTGCCCCGACGTGCGCGGGGCGTTTCTGAGCCTGGTGCCATTCCTCAAACCGGGCGGCGAGATCGTCATCGACGTGTACGAGAAATCAAGCGGTTTCCCGCCGCTGAAATATCTCGTTCGGCCGTTGGTCAAGCCGCTAGGTGCGAAAGGGATTTATTATTTGCTTTCCTGCATGATTCCCCCGGCTTTCGAGTTGAAGAAGGCGCTCTGCAAAATTCCAGCGGTCGGGCCGCGAATCGGTTCGTTGATTCCCATCGGAGCGCTTTCGCACGCTGAGCGAGGTTTGCATTACACGGCAAAGCAGTTGAAGCAGGTTAAAATTCTGAGCGCGCTGGACATGCTTTCCCCGGTTTACGATCAGCCCCAGCGCGTCGAGGATGTTCGAGCCTGGTTTGAAGAGGCTGGCTTCCACGATGTCGAGTTAAAGCGCGGTTACAATGGCATCAACGCCAAAGGACGAATCTCCGCTTAACACCTGGATTGCGATCCTCGGCCGGCGGGACACGCCCACGGACGGAATCGAGGATTACTGCTTTTTTTTGGGTGAAGCGCTGAAGCGACATGGCATCGATCTTCGCCAAACTCGAGCGCTTTGGGCCGAGAAAGGTTGGTTTGTCGCGCTGCGGTCCCTGTGGGCGGAATCGGCGAACTGGCGCGGCCAATGGGTGCTGCTGCAATACACGACCATGGCGTGGTCGAGACGCGGGTTTCCCTTCGGCGCCTGCATCGCGCTTGAACTGCTGCGCCGGCGCGGATTGCGCTGCTCTGTCGTTTTCCATGAAGCGTGGCGCCAACCGGGCGATCGCCTGATCGACCGCATCCGTGGCGCATGCCAGGAGTGGGTCATTCGCAGACTGTACGCTGGCGCAGACAGGGCTGTCTTCCTCGATCCGCTCAGCAAGATTGTTTGGCTCCCGAAGAACTCGCCGAAGGCGGCGTTCATTCCGATTGGCGCAAATCTTCCCGAAGGCCGCCCGGTCGAGACTGAACGTCGCGAACGCAACGGAACCGCGAGAACTGTCGCAGTTTTTTGTCTGAGCGATCCGCCCTATCGGCAGCGCGAGATTGACGACATTGCGCACGCCATGCGAGTTGTCGCGCAACAGAGAGCAAAGGTCCGTGTGGTCTTCATTGGCCGAGGCACCGCGGAGGCAAAAGAGGACATCGACAAGTTGTTTGGTTCGGATAGCGCCGAAGTTGTGAATTTGGGATTGCTGAGTGCGGAGGGCGTGCGAAGAACGCTTTCGGAAGCGGATGCGATGCTTTGTGTTCGCGGCCCGTTGTACATGCGTCGCGGAAGCGCCATTGCCGGAATCGCGTGCGGCCTTCCCATTGTGGGCTACGCTGGGGCGGCGGAAGGCACTCCGCTGGAAGAAGCTGGCCTCGAACTCGTGCCCTACTTGGATCGCGACGCGCTTGGCAAAGCGCTCGATCGCGTGCTGGTCGATACGGAACGTCGACGAATGCTGCACGCGCGAAGCTGGCGAGCGCACCGCGAATGTTTCTCCTGGAGACGGATTGCCGATTCCTTTGTGCAATACCTCGAATTCGAGGCGGATTCTCCTTGAAACTCCTGCTACCGTTCGGGGCCAAGATCGGTCCGGCGCCAAACTCGCACTGGAACTTACATTTGTTCTGTTGGCCTTCCAAACGATCACATCCCGAGCCGGAGCGAACACGGCGAAGAGTGCCCGTTTCTTTCGCGCTCGGGTAGAATAGCCGCAGTCGCATGGAATTCTCAACCAATCGCATTCCGGCACTGAAAACCCAGACGATCATCGGCGGCACTGTGTTCGCCCTGGGGTTGTGGGTAGCGTATGAAATCGCGGGAATGATCGCCAGCGGAAACATGAGGATGGTCGAATTCGCCGCTCTCGGATTTGCAGGTCTGGCAGCAGTCGTGACGATTCTGCGCAGCTGGCGAACGGGATTCTACTTTTTCTTCGTTTGGCTGATGTTCGAGGATCTGGCCCGCAAGTACATGAACAACGGGCTGGTGTTGTTTTTTGGAAAAGACATCCTAGCAGCGCTCACCTATGTTTCGCTTTACGCCGCAATTCGAAGGGGACGCGAGAAAACGTTTCGGCCCCCGTTCCTGTTCCCCCTCGCCCTGTTTGTGTGGCTCGGGGTGATTCAGATTTTCAACCCCAACTCGCCGAGCCCTCTCTACGGCCTGCTCGGCTTCAAAGTCGATTTTTTCTACATTCCGTTGATCTGGGTCGGATATGCCTTGATTCGAAATGACGAAGATCTCCGAAAATTCCTGGTGGCAAACTGCACAGTTGCAGCAGTAATTGGAGGTGTCGGCATTATTCAGGCGCTCGTGGGCAATAGTTTTCTGAATCCAGCGGTTCTAGATCGCAATATCGCGGAGCTGGGCAATCTGGACAAATGGACTCCCCTTGGCGGACAGAAGTTCAACCTCCCCGACTCGATTTTCGTCAGCACAGGACGATTTGGGGAGTACCTTGTCGTCGCCTTCATTGTGGTCGCCGCCACGCTTGGCTACCTGCTCCTTTCCTCACCAAAAGGACGAAAAATCAGTTTTGCCGCAATCGCAATCGTGGCGGTGGCGATACTGCTCAGCGGAAACCGCGGGCCGCTTGTTTACGTCGCGGCGAGCGCTCTTGTGCTCGCGGTTGGTTCGCTGTGGGGAATGCGGCGAGGCCGACCGGAGTCCCGCCTCCTATGGAAAGCACTCCGACGATCGGTGATTGTCGCTACCCTAGCGCTCGCCGGCGTCCTGGTCATGTTTCCAGATCGAGCTGGAACACGAATCGCTTTCTACACGCAAACTCTGATGCCAACTAGTTCCGCATACGAGGGCACGTGGCGTGGCTGGGGCTATCCTTTGGAAAACCTGAAGTTCGCTTTTGAGACGCCACATTGGATTTTAGGCAATGGAATCGGAGTGGCATCGTTGGGCCGGCAGTATGTTGCGGAAGTTCTCCACCAGCCCCCTCCTGATGTCTGGGTGGAAGAAGGTTTCGGCGTCTTGATCGTGGAATTGGGCATCATCGCGCCCTTTCTTTGGCTCATCTGGAGTGCAGCACTGCTTTACTTCTGCTGGAAGGTGGTGCTCACCCTCCGTGGCACCCGCTTCCTCCCGCTGGCAATGGCAATCTTCTGGTACGCATTGTTGCTTCTGATTCTTCTGACTTGGTTCGGCTTTTCCACCTATCAGAACTACATTAATAACGCGTATCTGTGGATTCTGGTCGGCATTCTGTTTCGTCTGCCTGACCTGCGGAATCAAGACACGGTTGCCGTAGCAACGGTCCTGTCCGGCGCGGTCCCGGCACAGGGTGCCTAAGGGGTATGTGATGTGCGGAATCGCCGGTATTGCCTCTCGTTCTCACGATCCGCGGAACGCTCCCGCTGCCCAGCGAATGGTGGACGCCCTCATCCATCGCGGCCCTGACGACGAGGGGTTGGAGAACTTTGGCGCGTGCGTGTTGGGGAATCGGCGGCTGGCGATCATCGATCTTAGCGAACGCGGTCGCATGCCGATGTGCAACGAGCACGCCACCATCTGGATTACCTATAACGGCGAATGTTACAACGCGCCCGAACTGCGCTCTTGGCTCGAGTCCCGCGGGCACAAATTCAGGTCGACAACCGATACCGAGGTCATCATTCATCTTTACGAAGAGTTTGGCGACTCTTGCGCCGAAAAACTGCGCGGCATGTTTGCCTTTGCCATCTGGGACGACCCGCAGCAGAAACTCCTGCTTGCGCGGGATCGCTTGGGCATCAAACCCCTCTACTTGGCTCACACGGAGCGTGGGATCCTTTTTGCTTCGGAGATCAAATCTCTGCTTGCATCCGGGCTGATGTCCCGCGAGGTCGATCCGGCCGCTGTTCGGGTATTCCTTCAGCTTGGCCACGTTCCGGCTCCTTGGACTGTTATTCGCGGCGTGACCTCACTCGAACCCGGCCATATTGCGACGTGGCATAACGGCCAATTCAAGACGCGGCCCTATTGGGTTTTGCCGCGAGCAGACCGGAACTCCACCCCATCGCGGAACGAAGTCGTGGCCAAACTTCAAGACATTCTTCTCGATTCGAGCCGCGTCCAGCTCGCATCGGACGTTCCAGTCGCACTGTTTCTGAGTGGCGGGGTCGACTCAGCGATCATTGGATCGCTGATGCGCACCGCGGGTGCACGCGACATCGTAGGCCTGACGATTGGGTTTGCCGAAAGCGAATTCGATGAATCGGACACCAGCCTCGAGACAGCAAAGTACCTTGAGATTTCTCACCGCGTTGTTGTGGTCAGCTCGTCTTCGATCGCCAATTCGCTCGATCGCGTAATCTGGTCGATGGACCAACCGACGGTCGACGGGCTGAACACTTTCTCGATCTCTCGCGCGGCCTCGGAGGCCGGCTTCAAAGTCACAGTTTCGGGCCAGGGCGGTGATGAGCTGTTCGGCGGTTACGCATCGGTTGACTGGTTTCAACGGTTCACGAGGGTTGCCGAATCATTGCAGTTCGTCCCGCGGTCCTTTGGCCGCTACATCTTCGATCACGATTCCTTCCCGTTCCGATGGCGAAAGCTATCCTACCTGGTAGGAGCCGACGATCCGTTCGTCGGAGCGCAAATGGCAGTCCGCGTCCTTTTGCTCGATCGCGACGTTCGGGACCTGCTGGATCCGCAGCTCGCACCAGCGAACGGCCGGCTCGAGGCGGCATCGTTCATAGCATCGGTGGCCTCGCAAACGGAGGGACAGAACGTTCTCGACCGTATCGCCTTGCTCGATTTTGCCGCACACCTTGTTCCCCGGTTACTTCGTGACGGTGATGCGATGAGCATGGCGCATAGTCTCGAGATTCGTCCCACGTTTCTCGACCATCGTTTGGTGGAATTTGTGATGTCTCTGCCCGCTTCGTTGCACCTGCAACGAAAGAGGCTGCTGCTCGAGGCAACGCGTCCGCTCATGCCTTCCGGGCTCTACGAAGTTCTTGCTGCTCGACCAAAGCGAACCTTCACGTTTCCTTTCGCGCGCTGGCTCGGAAAGGACCTGCGCTCCACGATGGAAACAGCTTTTGATCCGCAGGGGTGCCCTCGCATACTGAACCGGGCAAAGGTCTACGAATTGTGGCGCAGGTACCTGGAAAATCCGGCATCGGTCGGGTGGTCGAGGATCTGGTCGCTGTTCGTGCTGAGTCGCTGGTGCCGGATTATGCAGGTGGGAATATAAAGTTGCCCGCTAAACCAAAGCCGATAGTAGCCCTCGTATCTCCCTATCTGGACAAGCGCCACGGAACCGAACGCCGCGTCGCCGAGTGGATCTCCGGTCTGGCGAATGACTTCGAGCTTCATCTCTACAGCCAGCATGTCGCCGATATCGATCTTGACAATATTGCCTGGCACAGAATCCCGGCCCTGCCCGGCCCTCATCTCTTGAATTACATTTGGTGGTTTGTCGCCAACCACGCTTGGCGCGCATGGGACCGGAGATTCCGTGGAATTCGCGCGGACCTCGTGTTCAGTCCCGGGATTAATTGCCTCGACGCCGATGTCGTGTCGGTTCACATCGTATTCGCTGAATACGCCGCTAAAGTGGCCAGCGATCTGAGGCTGAGCGCGCATCCAGTCCTCACATGGCCCACGTTGATCCACCGCAGGCTGTACTATCGCCTGATCGCCTTTCTGGAAAGCCTCGTTTACCGCAATCCGCAAACGACGCTCGTCCTGATCGCTCGCAAGACCGACCTCGAACTTGCGCGGCATTACGGCCGGCGAAAACCCAGTCCGGTGATTTATTTGGGGCTCGATCAAAGCATTTTCAACCCACAACGGCGCGTTCTGCTGCGCGAACGTGCGCGCCGCGAGCTTGGATATCGCCCTTGCCGCTTCGTGCTCCTGCTGATCGGCAATCATTGGGCCAACAAAGGACTGCCCGTTTTGATCGAGTCCCTGGCCTTGCTCCCTGAATTGCCCTTCGATCTGCTCGTGGTTGGCCGCGAGAATCCAGAATCCTATCGTGTCGTGCTCGAATCCCGCCGTTTGAACGGCCGCATCCAGTTCAAGCCCCCTCGCGCGGATGTCGAGTTCTATTACGCGGCCGCCGACGCGTACGCCGGCATCTCTCTTGAGGACACCTTTGCGTTGCCTCCGGCCGAGGCCATGGCCTGTGGCCTGCCCGTCGTCGTATCCGCCGCCAACGGAACCTGCGAAATCATCACGCACGAACGGGACGGCCTCATTCTCCAAGATCCCATGGATGCGGCCGGCCTCGCAGAAATGATCCGCCACCTGTATGAAGACGACGCGTTCCGCGCCCGCCTCGGCGAAAACGCGCACCGCACCGCCCAGCAGTACACCTGGGAGCGCAACGCGTGCGAGTTAAAGGCGATCCTCCAAGACGTGCTGCACAGAAAATCGCAGGCTGGCCTCGCAGGCTTGGTCCACGAATCGTGAACTGCGCGCCCGCATGTGTGCTTTGATGTCACCGAAAACTCCCGCGCCTTCGCAGAACCGCATCGTCGGCTTGTTCCCCGCGCTGCTTGGGTTTGGAGGCATCCAGCAGGCTGGCCGCTTGACCTCCGCAGCCCTCGCGCAAATTGCCTCCGCCCACGGTTGGTCCGCGGAGTTTCTGTCCCTAAACGACTCTCCGCAAGCACACCCGCTTGCCTTCCGCGGCGCTCTCATTCCCTTCGCCGGTTTTCGCCGCGCCAGGGCCCGTTTCGTGCTGTCGGCAATGTCCGCTGCGCGGCACGCGCGCATCGTTCTCGCCGCGCACCCGCATTTGGCTCTGGCCGCGGCGCAGATGAAATTCGTCCGGCCTCGGCTCAAGATCATCGTCATTTCGCACGGTGTCGAGGTCTGGCAACCCCTGCCTCCGCGACGGCGGAACGCATTCCTCAAATCGGATATTTTCCTCGCGCCGAGCCGCTACACGATCGAGCAAATCATCGAAGCGCAGGGCGCGCCTTCCGAAAAAACAATCCGCCTGCCTTGGCCTCTTGGCCCTGAATTCGTCGATTTCGCCTCGAGACCTGATGTTCTTCCGGTCCCTCTGGATTTCCCGTCGGGATTGGTCGTCCTCACAGCCGCGCGCCTGGCTGCGGACGAGGGGTACAAAGGCGTCGATCATCTCATCCGCGCGACCGCGCAGCTGGCGGCCAAATTTCCCTCGCTGCGCCTGGTGGTCGTCGCTGGGGGCGACGATCTTCCGCGTCACGAACAATTGGCGCGCGATCTGGGCCTCCCGGACCGCGTCCGGTTCTTTCAAGGACTCTCGCCCGCCGAAATTGCGGCCTGCTACTCCCGCTGCGACGTTTTCGCCCTTCCCAGCACCGGCGAAGGTTTTGGTTTCGTCTTTCTGGAAGCCATGGCTTTCGGCAAACCCGTGATCGGCGCCGCCGCTGGCGGAATCCCCGACATCATCGAGCACGAGCGGAACGGTTTGCTCGTCCCCCCGAATGACCCGGAGGCGCTGGCCGCCTCTCTCGATCGCCTGCTCGCGAGCCAATCGCTGCGCCTCGAGTTCGGCCGGAGGGGCGCGGAGACCGTTCTTTCCCGATTTCAATTCGAGAGTTTCCGCGCGCAGCTCGAGAACGTCCTGCAGCAATGCGGTCTGGCGTGCGGCGAAAATCGATAGTATTCTTGGGAAGCTCCTCTCGACGAGGCATGCCCGGCCCCGATTCGAAGAGCGGCGCCCTTTTTGCCCTGGGGCTCCTTTGCGAATGCGTATCCTAAAAACAGTTCAGTCGTATTTTCCGTTTCAGGATCGCGGCGGCACAGTGTTCAAAGTCCGCTCCATCGCCCGCGCCCTGGCGCAACGCGGCCATCAGGTCACCATCCTGACCGCCGACCTCGGAATTCGCGGTCGCAACCCGAACGGAAATTTCGAGCGCTGCGAATGGGGCTGGCGCTGCCGCGAAGAGGGCGTCGAAACGTTTTATCTTTCGACCCGCGCGCGCTATCGCGCCGTCACTCTCAGTCCCGGTGCGATCCGTTTTTGCCGCACATCGCTCGAACGCTTCGATCTCGTTCACATTTATGGCCTTTACGATCTGCTCGGTCCCGCCGCCGCGCATTTTTGCCGCCGCATAGACGTTCCCTACGTTCTCGAACCCATGGGCATGTACCGCCCCATCGCCCGCAACCTGGCGCTGAAGCGGACCTATCATCGGTTTTTGGGGGCGCGCCTGGTCTCGGGGGCGCGGCTCGTGATCGCCACATCCGAGCAGGAGCGCCGCGAACTCGTTGCGGCGGGCATCGACCCACAATGCCTCGCCGTCCGGCGAAATGGAATTGAGATACCCGAAGCGTTGCCTCCCCGCGGTGAGTTTCGTAGAAAGTGGAGCTTGCCTGCTGATGCACAAGTCGTTCTCTTCCTGGGCCGCATCGTTTCCAAAAAGCGTCCGGACTTGTTGATCCAGGCGTTCGCGGATTGGCAGGGAAAGTCCCGCACGAAGCAGAGCGCGTTCCTGATCATCGCCGGACCGGATGAGGGCGACGGTTATATCTCCCGCGTGAAAGCTCTGGCCCGGTCGCTCCATATTTCCGAACGCGTGCTTTTTGCCGGCCCGCTCTACGATGACGAAAAATGGCGCGCCTATCGCGATGCGGATGTCTTCGTGCTGCCATCGGAAAACGAAAATTTTGGCAACACCGCGGCGGAAGCGGCGGCGTGCGGAACGCCTGTGATTCTTACGGATTGCTGCGGCGTCGCTCCGTTTCTTGATCGCGCCGCTATGGCCATCCGCCCCGACCGGACCGAACTCGCGGCCGCCCTCGAACACATGCTTGGAGACATGGAGTTTGGCCAGCGTTGCCGCGATGCCTGCGCCGGCGTCGCGAGCCGCCTTTCCTGGGACGCTCCCTTGCGTGAGCTCGAGCGGTTGTACGAGCAGTGCTGTTCGGTGGCGCTCCCGCAGCAGGTCGTCGCATGACCGCGCGCGTAGGAAGGAAGCTTCCGCGCGGGCGCGCTTCGGCGGAAAGGTGTTTGCAGTTGAGGTTAAGCATTGCATGAGCGAAAACTCGCTAAATCCGATGCAGCGAAGCGCCACCAAGCCTGACTTGACTCCTGCTCCGGCCGCCTCGGCGACCCGCGCGCTCGCCGTTCCTCCGCTCGAAACCGCGAAACAGGCTCACCCGTTCTTCCGCGCGCTCGTCCGCCTCTCCAATGTTCTTTTGCTTCTTGCGATCGTCGCCGCTCTCTATTGCACCGCTTGGGAATTCTCCACGCAGCGCTACGCCGACGCCTTTTCCGACGCCATCGTCCCTGTGTCCGCCTCTCCGGAACAGAAGGTTCAGTCCTTGCTTGACTGGATGGCGCATCCTCCCGCGCGCTTCACCACGGGCATCGTGGGAACGCCCAACGATCGCAATCCTATCGACACGCTGAACTACAAAGCCCTGTTGCAAGTTTGCGGGACAGCGACGAACGCGTTCATCAATCTCGCGGATACCAGCGACCTCAGTGCGCGCCGCCTTCTCTTACTTGGCCCGAATGGCCGCACCCGCCATGTGGACGCCGAAGTGTGGATCGATGGTCGGTGGTTCGTCGTTGATCCCACGTTTCGGGTGATTCTCCGCGGCGCCGGCGGAAACATGCTTACGCGGCGCGAACTGGCCAATCCTGCCGTATTCGCTGCCGCCACTCGCGGTATCCCCCGATATGATCCGAGCTACAATTTCGAACACACGGCCCACATCCGCATCGCGGCAGTCCCGCTCGTCGGCAAGCCGGCCGGACGAGTACTCGATTCCTTGTTGCCTCGCTGGCAGGACTCCGCTCTGATCAGCCTCATTGTGGAACGGGAATCGTTGTTGAATCTGGACATTGCGCTCCTCGTCGTCCTGCTCTTACTTGCCTTCCGGCTCGCCTTGTACTGGTTCGGAGCGGCGCGCCTCGGCATTCATCCGGTCCCTGTATCCTCGCGCTTGCGCTGCGCCTATCGTGCGTTCCTGCATCCAGCTAACTGAACGCTATGTGCGGAATCGCCGGGATCATCGGAATCGAATGCAAGGAGACGAACGACGCGACTCTTCGCGTCATGCTCGGCTCCATCGTCCATCGCGGGCCCGACGAACAGGGCTTCCTCGTCGTTCCTGGAGCGGCGGTCGGCGCGCGCCGTCTGAGCATCATCGACTTGCCCGGCGGCAGCCAGCCTGTCTGGAACGAGGACTCCACGCTCGCTGTTGTCTTCAACGGCGAAATCTACAATTTTCGCGGCTTGCGTGCCGAGTTGCAGGCGCTCGGCCATCGTTTCCGCACGCTTTCCGACACGGAAGTGATCGTCCATGCTTACGAAGCCTGGGGCGATGCCTGCGTGCGCCATTTGCAGGGCATGTTTGCCTTTGCCGTGGTGGAATTACCGGAGGGTCGCCGCGGCCCCGCTGCGCGAGTTTTTCTGGCCCGCGATCCGCTGGGGATCAAGCCGCTCTACTGCTGCATTGCGAGCGGCAATTTTTCCTTCGCTTCGGAAATCAAGGCGCTGCTGGCGGGGGGCGCTGCCGAACCCGAACTCTCGGATGACGCGATCGCTTCCTACCTGCTCTTCGGCGCCGTGGCTGAGCCTTCCAGCATCGTGGCCGGCGTGTTTGCGCTCCCTCCCGGCCATTCGCTCTCCATCGATCCGAAGGAACCGCATCGCGCCGTCGAACCGCAAGCGTATTGGAACCCGCTCGATTCCCGTGAAGTCGCGCCAAGCAACGGGATCTCTCCTCCGCAACGCGTCCGCGCTCTCTTGGAAAGCGCGGTGAATGCGCATCTGGTGGCTGACGTTCCCATCGGTATTTTCCTCAGCAGCGGCATCGATTCGACCGCCATCGCCGCGCTGGCCAGCCGCGCTCAAAGTGCGATTCACACCTTCACGGTCGCGTTTTCCGAAGCCGAATTCAACGAAGCCGAAATCGCGCGCCGCACCGCGAAGGCTCTCGGCGCGGATCACCGCGAAGTCTCCATCTCAGCGGACGAAATGCTCTCGCGGCTCGATGAAGCCATTGCCGCCTTCGATCAGCCCACCATCGACGGCGTGAATACCTATTTCGTCTCCTGGGCCGCACGCCAGGCGGGACTGAAAGTGGCCCTGTCCGGCTTGGGAAGCGATGAGCTCTTCGGCGGCTACATCTCCTTTCGCGCTACCCGCCAATTCGCGCGTGCTGCCAGTCTCGCTCGCACGCTGCCGAAGTCGTTGCGGTCCTTTGCCGCCGCGCGAGTCGCAAACGCGAAATCCTCGCGCTTTTCCACGGACGCCCTGCGCAAGCTTTCGGCTGTCTGCTCCAACCCCGATAGCTTTCCGCATCCCTATTTCTTCACTCGTCTGCTCTTCCGCCCGCAGACCGTCGCTTCCGTCCTGCACGAGGAGCTTCCCGTATGGGACTCCATGGCCTGGTCGCCTTGGCTTGCCGAAGCGGTTCGGCAATCCCAGTCGGCGGACTCGTTCACCTCGGTTTCCTGGCTTGAGCTTCGCTCCTATCTCTTGAACATGCTCTTGCGCGACACGGACGCGATGAGCATGCGCCATTCGCTTGAAGTACGCGTACCGTTCCTCGATTCGCCGCTCGTCGAGTACGTGCTTTCCTTGCCGGAATCCGAAAAATACGCGCCCATGCGTCCGAAATCCCTGCTGGTCGATGCCGTGAAGGATTTGCTGCCGCCTGAAATCGTCGCGCAGCCCAAGCGCACCTTCACGTTTCCCTGGGAGGTCTGGCTGCGCGGCCAACTCGGCGAGCGCGTCGCTGCCAGTTTCACCGATTGGTCGTCCGCTCTTGAGCCGCACATTCATCCGCGCTTTGCGCGCGCCGTCTGGCTCGATTTCCTCAACGGCCGCACCACCTGGTCGCGGCCCTGGAGCCTTTTCGTTCTCAATGAATGGACGAAGCGTAACCTGCGCGCGCACGAGCCGCTGGCGCCCCAATCGGGCGACCCGGTCACAGCATGAGCCCCTCACCCCAGTCCCGAATCTTGCCTCGCGCGGCCGGAGTCGCCTCGCGATGATTCTTCTTGGTATCAACGCCTATCACGCCAACGCCTCCGCCGCGATTGTTGTCGACGGCCGGTTGATTGGCGCGGTCGAAGAAGAGCGGCTGAACCGCGTCAAGTACGCCGCGGGTCTGCCCGCTCGCGCGATCCGCTGGTGTCTCGACGCTGCCGGCGCGAAACTCACCGACGTCGACCATATCGCTGTCCCGCGCGATCCCTGGGCCCGCATCGGCACTAAGCTGCGCTTCGCCGCGCGTATGCCGCGCTTTGCCTACGACCGCCTGCGCGTCATGCGCCGCTTTTCCGGAATTCATGAGGACCTCGCTGCCGCTTTCGACCTGGACCCGCAGGCGATCCGCGCCGTCTTCCATCGCGTCGAGCACCACACCGCGCACATGGCCAGCGCCTTTTTTGTCTCGCCCTGGGAAGAAGCGGCCATCCTCTCCGCAGATGGCCTCGGCGATTTCGCCAGCGCCATGTGGGCCCTCGGCCGCGGCCCGCGCATGCAAACCCTTGGCGAAGTCACCTTTCCGCATTCCCTGGGCATGTTCTACACGGCCCTCACGCAATATCTTGGCTTCTGGAAATTTGGCGATGAATATAAGGTGATGGGCCTCGCCGCTTACGGCCAGCCTGAGTTTCTCGACGAGTTTCGCCGTATCGTCCGCGCCGACTCCAGCAACGCGTTTCGCCTTGGCCTCGAATATTTCTCCCATCAAACCGAAGGCCCCGAAATGACCTGGCGCGATGCCGACTGCACCCCCGTGCTCGGCCGTCTTTTTTCGCCGTATCTCGAGAAACGCCTCGGTCCCGCGCGCAAAACGGATGAGCCGCTCGGCCCGCGCCATTACAACCTGGCCGCCGGCATGCAAGCCGCGCTCGAAGAGGTGCTCGCCTCGCTCTGGACCCGCCTCGCGCGCCAGACGCGCCAGAAGTCACTCTGCCTGGCGGGCGGCGTCGCTTTCAATTGCCTGGCCAACGGAAAAATCTTCGATCGCTCGCCGTTCGAACGCGTCTTCGTCCAGCCCGCCGCGGGCGACGCCGGACTCTCCATCGGCGCGGCTTTTGCCGTGTGCCATCAGCTGCTCCAGCAGCCGCGTTCGTTCGTCATGGACCACGCCTACTGGGGCCCGGCTTTCTCGCCCTCCGATCTGCGCGCCGTGATGGACAACGCCGAGCTTTCTTCGGATTACGCCCGTGTCGCCGAATTGCAGGAACAACCGCTGCTCGAAGCCGCAGCGCGCGCTATCGCCGCCGGGAAAATTGTCGGCTGGTATCAGGGCGCGGCTGAATGGGGACCTCGCGCGCTCGGCAATCGCAGCATCCTCGCCGACCCGCGCCGCACCGGAATGAAAGACGTGCTGAATCGCCGCATCAAGCACCGCGAGTCGTTCCGCCCGTTCGCTCCTTCCATCCTCGAGGAAGCTGTCGGCGATTTCTTCGAGCAATCGCATCCCTCGCCCTTCATGACGTTCGCTTATCCCGTCCGCCCGGAAAAACGTGCCGCGATTCCCGCGCCCACGCACGTCGACGGCACCGCGCGCCTGCAGACCGTCAGCCGCCAAGCCAATCCGCGTTTCTGGAAACTCCTGCGCGCGTTCGGCGATCTCACCAGCGTCCCCGTCGTTTTGAACACCTCGTTCAACGACAATGAGCCAATCGTCTGCCGTCCCGAAGAAGCCCTCGACTGCTTCCGCCGCACGCAGATGGATGTCCTCGTCCTCGGAAATTATTTCTTGGAAAAGAAATCGGCTGCCGCGAATGGCCAAACCGCGGAAGAAGGTCTTGCCGGCCGTACCGCCTGACGCATGCACATCCTGCTGCTGAACGAATATTATCCGCCGGACACTTCGGCCACCGCCAAGATGGCCGCGCTCGTCGTGGAAACCCTGGTCCAGCGCCATCGCGTCACTGTCCTGGCGGGCCGCCCGTCCTACGATCCCGACGAGTTCTATTCCTGGTCGCTTCTGCGCAAGTCGATTCGCAACGGCGTTACGGTCGAACGTGTTGGCTCGACGGCCTTTCCGCGCCACGACATGCGCAAGCGCATCTCGAATTATCTTTCCTATCTCGCGCTCGCTCTGCCACGCGCGGCCGCGCTGCATCCAGACGTGATTCTGGCCATGACCGATCCGCCCATCGCGGGAATTGCCGGAGCATTTTTGGCGCGGCTGACGCGCCGCCCGTTTGTCTACAACATTCGCGACCTCTACCCGGAAATGGCGGTGGGCGGCGATATCGTCAACCGCAGTTCCTGGACCGACCGTTGGGAGCGCCTGCATCGACGCGCCCTGCGCCAGGCCGCCCGCGTCATCGTCCTGGGCGACGACATGCGCGACCGCATCCTGGCCAAGGGCATCGACCCCGATCGTGTTCGCATTGTGCGCGACGGCGCTGCCGCCTCCCCGTCTCCTGCGCCAGACCGCGACGATCCCATCGTCCAGCAGATACGCTGCGGCTTTCCCTTCGTCGTCCTGCATGCGGGCAACCTCGGTTTTTACGGCGCCTGGGAGACTCTGCTGAAGGCGGCGGAACTCCTGCGCAACGAAAACGTGGGTTTCGTGTTCATCGGTGAGGGCGCAAATCGCGCCGCCCTGCAAGCGCAGGCTGCGGCTTTGCCCAACGTCCGCTTTCTCCCGTTTCGCCCGGCCTCGGAGATACCGCACGTGATGGCGGCGGGCGACCTGCACGTGGTCACCGTGCGTCGCGGCCTCGAAGGAGTCGTTGTACCCAGCAAGCTCTATTCGATCCTGGCCGCGGCCCGCCCGCTCTTGGCCGTCGCTCCGGCAACCGCGGACGCCGTTCGCATCATCCATGACTCAGGCTGCGGGGTGTTTGCCGATCCTGACGACCCGCAAGCGGCTGCCACGGCGATTCTTGCGCTTCGCGAGCAGCCGGCGCGCCTCGCCGAAATGGCTTGCCGCTCGCGTGAAGCCGCCGAAAAGTATGCTAGAGTAAAAGAGCTGCATACGTTTCTCGAAATCGTCGAAGAACTGAATATCCCAGCCAAGAATGGAGGGGGCCATCTGGTCTCATAAGAAAGTCCTCGTCACCGGCGGAGCTTCCTTTATCGGCTCCCATTTGGTTGACGCCCTGCTCGAACGCGGTGCACAGGTGCACGTGGTCGACGATCTTACCAGCGGGCGCCTCAGCAACATCCAGCATCACATCCAGGCCGGTCGCGTCACTTTCACCGAAGCTGATTTGCGCGAGCCCGGCGTGACCCGTCGCGCCATGCAGGGCATCGAAGTCGTTTTCCACCTTGCCGCCGACCATGGCGGCCGCGGCTACGTCGACTTGCATCAGGCCGGGCCCGCCTCCAACCTCTTCCTCGATGGCCTCGTCTTCTGGGAAGCGGTCAAAGCGGGCGTGCAGAAGGTCGTCTACGCCTCCTCCGGCTGCGTTTACCCGAATTACATGCAGACCGACTCGAAAAAAGAGCTCTATCTGCGCGAGCAGGACGTCAAGCCGCCCCACGATGCCGACAACCTGTACGGCTGGGCCAAGCTCATGGCCGAAATGACCCTGCAGGCCTACCACCGCGAATACAATCTTGGCGCCGCCTCCTGCCGCTACTTCACCGTGTACGGCCCGCGCGGCGTGGAGAACCACGCCGTCATCGCCATGATTGCGCGCGCCTTCGTGCACCAGGATCCCTTCGACGTCTGGGGCGACGGCACGCAAATTCGCAACTGGACCTACGTCGACGACATCGTCAGCGGCACCATTCTCGCCGGCGAAAAGATCAACGATGGCACTCCCGTGAATCTGGGCACCATGGAGCGCATTCGCGTGATCGACGCCGCCAAAATGGTGACCGAGTACGCCGCCGGCAAGCCCGGTGGCGAGGGCTACCACCCCCAGATGCGCTTGCTGAAAAACATGCCCACTGGCCCGCTCAATCGCGTCGCCGACAATCAGTTGGCCAAAACGCTCCTGGGATGGGAGCCGAAAACGTCCTTCCGCGAAGGCCTGTACAAGACGATGGACTGGTACTTTTCGAGCAAAGAGCGCGAGCAGGTTCGCGATGTCCTCGAAACCATGCTCACTGCTCGCTAGCGGTATCGTCCCATCGCCGGCCTCGCGCCGGCCCTTCTTTCGCTGGGGGGATATGTGGGGTATTCAAAGCGAATGACCCCGGATGCATCATTCAGGCGTTCGGCAAACGCATAAACGGAACGCGGCCCTCGCCTCTAAATCAAAACGTCCGAACCCAATGTCTTACGAAGACAGCTCGAAATGAACCTTCCTCTTGATCTGATCGCTTTTTCGGTTGCTCTGATCGCCTCGCTCGTGCTGACCCTTCCGGTCCGCCGCCTGGCTCTGCGCTTCGGCATGGTCGATCAGCCCGGCCCGCGCAAGGTTCACCTGAAGCCCATACCGCTCCTTGGCGGCATCGCCATTTACCTCGCTTTCGTCATCGCCGTTCTGTTCACTCTGCACGGTGTGCCCGAACACCAAATCGTCGGAATCCTGGCGGGAGCCAGCCTCGTCGCTATCGTCGGTTTCCTGGATGACGGTGGTCTGCTGCATCATCAGGTCAAGCTCTTCATCGGCATGCCCATCGCCGCCATTTTTCTTGTCGCCACCGGCGTGCGCGCATCGCTCTTTTCTGCCTTCCTTCCTGGCCGCTTTGGCAACCTCCTCGATGTCGGCTTCACCATTTTCTGGGTTGTCGGCATCACGGCCTCGTTCAGCATTCTCGACCACATGGACGGCCTCTGCGCCGGCATCGCCGCCATATCTTCGGCCTTCTTCTTCATGTCCGCCGCCCTCAACGGCCAAACCATGGTCCTCACCCTCGCCGCTGCCGCGCTCGGCGCCGCTCTCGGTTTTTTGCGCTGGAACTTCAACCCTGCCAAAATTTTCATGGGCGACGGCGGAGCCATGCTTCTCGGTTTCCTGATGGCTACGCTCGGCCTGAAGATTCGCTCTGAAGGCGCTCCCGTCGCGGCTGGATGGCTGGTGCCCGTTCTGATTCTCGGCGCGCCAATTTTCGATACCGCCCTCATCTCCATTTCCCGCGCGCGCCGCGGCCTGCTCCCCTTCACCTCGCCCGGCAAGGACCACACCGCCCATCGCCTCTCGAACCTCGGCCTCGGCCATCGCGGCGCCGTCCTTGTAATGTACCTGCTGGCCACCGCGTTCGGTGCCTGCGCCTTGGCCTTGCCCTGGCTCTCCTCGACGGTCTCCTATCTTTTCGCGGCCATCCTGGTGGTCGCCGCGGTTTTCGCTGTATATCTGCTGGAGAGTGTCCCTTACGAGCGCCAGGTCAAACTGCCTAAATCCTCGTCCGCCGCTCGAGTCTGACGTTCCCATCAAGCCCGCATCTGGATTCCCGGTTCGTAACTCTTCGCCTCAGCCCGCGCCCCTGAGGGGAGCCTAGAAAAGCGAAAACCGTCGGGGATATGGGATTTGAGGCTGCGGGAATTGTTGTATAGGAGCTGTAGAAGCAGTCGAGTTAGGCTACAGACAAAGGTAGTGACGCAGGAAGACCGGCGAATCGAGCGCGCGCTCGTCCATTTCATTCACAGCTCCGTCCGATTTCGGAGCGTGGGCTGAAGCCCGGGCCACTTTCCTGATTATTTGCTGGTGCAGAGTTTCGCGCGTCCCGAAACACCCAAGCGGGACGCGCTCCCCGCACTGAATGCGGGGGCTGGCACCTTAGGCGGCGAAAGCAGCCGATTCAGTCGGGGCGGCCGAGGGAATAGTACTCGAAGCCGAGGGATCTCATGTCCGCAGGAGAAAGCAGATTGCGGCCGTCGAGGATGAGCGGGCGGGCCATGGAGTCGCGAATCTTGTTCCAGTCGAGGCGGCGGAACTCGGGCCATTCGGTGGCGATGAGCAGCGCTTCGACGCCCTGAGCCGCGTCATAAGCGGTCTTCACGTATTCGATTTGCGGAAGGATGGCGCGAGCCTTGTCCATGGCTTCCGGATCGTAGGCGCGGACGCGCGCGCCCGCATCGATCAGGTGATGGACCAGGTCGATCGCGGGAGCGAAGCGCACGTCGTCGGTATTGGGCTTGAAGGCGAGGCCGAGAATCCCGATCTGTTTGCCTTTGATGACCCACAGCGCGCGGCGAATTTTTTCGACGAAGCGGTCGATGCGCCGGCGATTCACCTTTTCCGCTTCCTTCAGCATGGAAAAATCGACGCCGGAGCGTTCCGCGAGCCGCACGAACGCCTGCAAGTCTTTCGGCAGGCAGAAGCCGCCGAAGCCAAGGCCGGGACTGAGGAACGCGGGGCCGATGCGCGGATCGAGGCCGATGGCGCGCACCACTTCCTGCACGTCGGCGCCAAGCTGCTCGGCCAGATCGGCGACCATGTTGGCATAGGAAATTTTCATGGCCAGGAAAGAATTTGAGGCGTGCTTGATTAGTTCCGCGCTGTTGATGGTGGTGACTACCCATTCCGGGAGGCCCGCCTCGGGACAGGCGGGCGCGTGCACGGGGCAGTTGAATTTGCGGTCGAGGACAGGCTGGTAGATGTCCTTCAGCTGGCGCTCGGCGCCTTCGTCCTCAACGCCCACGACGATGCGGTCGGGATGCAGGAAGTCGCCGATTGCGGTGCCTTCGCGCAGGAATTCGGGATTGGAGGCCACGCGGAACGTGACGCCGCTCTTGCGGCCATAAACGGAAAGCGCGCGCTTGAGTTCTTCGCCGGTGCGCGCCGGCACGGTGCTCTTCTCAATGACCAGTTTGGGCGAGCGCGCTTCGGTGGCGACGGTGCGGGCAACGTGGTCGATGGCGCTGAGGTCCGCGTCGCCATTGGGCAGCGGGGGCGTGCCCACGCAGATGAAGATGGCGTCACCGGCGGCGGCGTCGGCGGGAGCGCCGGAAAAGCGCAGGCGGCCCGCCTGGCGCGCTTTGGAAATCACGCCATCGAGGCCGGGTTCATAAATGGGCACGCCGCCCGATTCGAGGACTCGCAACTTGGCCGCGTCATTGTCGGTGCAGACCACTTCATGGCCAATTTCCGCAAGGCAGCTTCCCGTGACGAGGCCGACGTAACCAGTGCCGATGACTGATATTTTCACAGGGTACTCTCCAGCAAGAAACGCGCAGATATTTTCGTATAGGTGGCCGCCCGGCACAAAATCCAAATTGCCGAATGGTTGCGACAGAATCTCAGCGCGCGAGGGAGTGCGGGCGGACGGGGAGGCCGGCCCAGGCGTTCAGCAGGCCGAGGAGTTCGCGAACGACGGAATAAGCGTCGCGCGTGTTGCGCCACCAATGATTGCGGTCGAAGGGGTCTTCCGCGGCAGCGCGCACGATTGCCTTCTGATTTTTTCCCGCGAGCCGCACCCACAGGGCGCGCACGCGGCGCGTGTGCTCCGGGGAAGTGACGATGATGACCCTGGACTCGCGGGCGTCCCGCAACGCGCGCGCGATTTCGTCGACTTCCTGCTCCGTATCGACCACTTCGTCCGGCAGGATGCGGATCGCGGCGGCGGGCACGCCTTCGTGCATCAGGACTTCGCGGTTGTAGTCCTCCTCGCCGACATAATGGACGCCTATGGCGGCCAGACTTCGCGCGGGACTTTCCGGCCGCGTCAGCCACACTTGCGGCGCGTAGCCCTGGCGATAGACGTCGGCCGCTCCTTCGGCGCGATAGGGCATGCGGCCGCTGAGGACGACTATGGCGTCCGCATGGGCAAGCGGATCTTCGCGGACCAGCCAGCGCCCCACGCCGCGAAAGGCGAAGACGCCGGCAGCGGCGAGGACGGCCAGCACGATAGCCGCGGCGATCATGCGGCGCCGCGTGAGGACGCGCTTTGCGGAGCTGCGCGTCTGTGAGGGAGTTGTTTCGCCCGGCATGGCTAGCGTTTCGTGAGCAGAAAGCTGCCGATCAGCAGCGCATCGGTGCCGGAACAGTAGTAGCTGCGCACGGCATCGCGCGGCGTGATGACCAGCGGCTCGCCGAAAAGATTGAAGGACGTGTTGACGAGAATGGGCGCGGCTCCTGCGACGCGAGGCGAGGCCTCTTCCGCCGTTCGCCCCAGCAGCTTCCAGAACAGAGGATTGTCCTCGCGGCGCACGACGTGAAGCCGTGCGAGATTCCCGAAAAGAAAACCGGAAAGCCCGGTCAGGAGCTTCAGCGCTTTTTCTTTAGGGACCGCCATGGTGGACATGAAGGCGGCGTTGGGCGAGGCGTCGAAATAATCGGCGGCATCTTCGGCGGGAATGGAAAGCGCGAACGGGCGGAAGGCTTCGCGGTGCTTGATGTAGTCGTTCAGATTTTCCTGCACGTACGGCGCCCAAGGGTAAGCCAGCAGGCTGCGATTGCCAAGCGCGCGAGGACCGAATTCCGCGGCGCCCTGGAACCATGCGACGCTTTTTCCGGCGACCAGCAGCCGCAGGGCTTCGTCGATCTTGTGATCTTCCGATTCGCACCAGCGATAGTCGGCTTTGCAATTGTCGAGAACGCTTTTGATTTCCTGATTCGAGAATTCCGGGCCGAAATAAAGATTGGAGAGAGGCTCAGGACGCGGCGAAACGGGCACGGTTTGCGAGGCGAGCCAGGCGGCGCCCAGAGCGGTACCTTCGTTGCCCGCGGCGGGCTGGACGAAAACGCGCTCGAATCCGGCGTTGCGTTCGATGGCGGAGACGAGCAGCGGATTCAGGAAGAGTCCGCCGGCGAGGCAAAGATTCGGTTCCTGCGTTTTCGCGCGAAGAGAGGCGAGCCATTCGATGAGAACGCTGGCCAATGCTCTTTGGAGGCTGGCCGCGATGTTGGCGCGCTGGGTGAAGCTGAGCCGAGGGCTTTCGGCGTGCGCGCCGGGATTCGGGATTTGCAGGCGGCGGTAAAACTCGGGCGAGAAGGAAAGTTCGGAGCCGAATTCGCGGGTGAAAAAGTCCGCGCTGAGGCGGGGCTCGGAGCCTGGCGCGCGGCGAAGCATCTCGGCGAAGAGATCGGCGAACGCGGGCTCGCCGGAAAGGCTGAGCCACTGCGTTTTGTGCTCGTCCTGATGGGGCGAGAAGCCGAGCAGGCGCGTGACCTGGCTGAACAGCCACGCGGGAGAGTGCGGGAGGGGAACGGAGCCAATCTCGCGAATTTGTCCGCCGCCCGCGAGAGCAACCAGGCCGGCGCGATTGTCGCCGCGCTCGTCCAGCGTAACGACCAGGGCGCGGTCGTAGCTGGAGGCGTAGAAGGCGCTAGCCGCGTGACACAGGTGGTGCGGGAGGTCGATGATGCTCGAGCCGGCCGCACCCCGGAGTTCGCGCACGATGCGCAGATTGTTCAGCTGGCGGCCGAATTCGCCAAAGGCCTTGTTGATGAAGTAGGCGTTGGAACGCGGCCTGCGCGGCATCAGGCGAGCGCGAAAAAGGATTTCGCGGCGGCATGCGTCCCAAGGGCGTTCCGCGAGGGCGATGCGGTCGAGATCGCGCCAGCCGATGCCGGCTTTATCTAGGCAGTACTGAATGGCGGCGCGCGGGATGCCTTCAACGAAGCGCGCGCGGGTGAGTTTGCCTTCTTCCATCGCCGCGACGATATGGCCGTCGATGACCAGGGCCGCGGATGAATCGTGCGTCATTCCGGAAATGCCGAGGATGCGCATGTCCCGTGATTCTTATCATTACGGGCGAAACGGAACAAATGAATTGCGCGGGACCGCGCGCGGGGAATGCGCAAACAGGGCAGCCGAGGGCACGGCGAGAACGCTCGAGGGCGCCGACAACAACTAGGGGCGCGGCGACGAAGGACCGCGCATGAGGAGGCCTCGAATGCCGAGCAGGACCAGACGCGGCTGGCGCAGACAGACGTTCCACAGCACTTTCCAGGCTTCGTCGCGTGAATAGCGGCTGAGGGACTGGCGCGCGGAGTCGTTCAGCAAATCGACCAGCTGGCTGTAATCGGCCTGCTGGAAGTGGTGAAGCGAGCGGCGCAGCAGCAGATGCAGGTCGAGTTCGCGGCGCAGGGCGCGCAGTTCGCGGCTGAAGCCGCCGTTCAGAATCGCTTGCGCCACCCCGAGCGCGCCGCGGAAGCCGGTCACGATGCCGCCCACGGTGGTGACTTTCACCTGAGCCGCGGCGTCGCCCACCACATAGACGTCGCCCGCGCCGATCTTGCGGCGGACGGGCACCCAGCGCGAATAAACGGGAACGCGCGCGCCCTGAAACTCGATGGGGTCGAGCTTGCGCTTCTCCAGGAAGTTTTCGAGGCGCTTGCGCGACTCGGGACCGCTTGCGCCGATCAAGCCAAGCGCGCCGCGCGTGGGCGATTCGGGAATCAACCAGTAGAAATAAGGAGTGTCGTTGGGGATGAACCAGATGCGGGCCGTGTCGGGCGCCATGTCCTTCGGCAGCGGGACGAGCGCCTGGATCAGCGGGGCGGTTTCCAGCGGCGACCAGCCGGCCGCGCGGGCGACGCGGCTCGCAGCGCCGTCCGCGGCGACAGCGGTCGCGACGCGGACTTCTTCGCTGCGGCCGCCCGCGCGCTCCTCGATTTCGAGAGCGACGCCGTCGCCCTTCGGGTGCAGGGCGTGAAACCGGCGGCCGAGTTCGACGCTTGCGCCCGCCTGGCGCGCTTCGTCGGCAAGAGACTGGATGAGCGCGCGGCGCTCGATGATCAGATCGGGATGATTCAGGGCGAACGTGGCGGAGCGCCCGTCGGTGAAAAGCTCGAAGCGGCGAATTTCGTTGACGATGCTGCGCTCCGCCGCCGCGCCCAGCAGGCCGCGCATGCGGTGGGTCACGATCAGGGTGCGCGCCGCCGGCTCCAGATTTTCGGCGCGCTCGAACACGCGCACCGAACGCCCGCCGCGCGCCAGCAACGACGCGGTGAAAAGTCCGGCGGCGGAGCCGCCCACGATGCCGACCGGCCCGCTGCGTTCGCGCGCGGAAAGGGAAGTGTTACCCGCGGGAGAGCGTGTTTCGGAAGGCATTTTTACTTCTGACTCGCGACAGCACTATTGAACGTTGGCACGTTTCAGCCAAGCCCTTCGACCCGGATTCTAGAGCGACTCGCACCCGCGAGGACCGAGGATGCGATACCCCCGAAATGAAAAATCTTCGGTCAGAAATTATCGCACAGCCGCTCGTTTCCGCAAAACGCCGGTCCGCGGCTAAGGTTTCAGCTGCGCGGCAAAAAACTTTGCCGCCGCGGTGTAGGCGCGCACCCATGTAGTATGGCGCAGGAAATCGTGGATCTCGTCCGGAAAGACGAGTTCCTGATACTGCACGCCCTGCTGGCGCAACGCATCGGCCAGTTCGCCCATCTGCGAAAACTGCACGTTGCGGTCGTCGTCGCCCTGAATCAGCAGCACGGGCGAGCGCCACGTCTTGACCGAAGCAATGGGCGAGGATTCGTAAGCGAGGCGGGCGGCAGCGGCTTCCGAGGAAGACTCGGGATTGTAGGTGGGAATCCAGTTGCGAATCTCGACGTTCCAGTCGTGCACCCCGTGCATGTCCACGCCCGCGGCGTAGAGATCGGAGGCGCGCGCCAGGCCCATCGCGGTGAGATAGCCGCCATAGCTGCCGCCCCACAGGCCAACGCGGTGGGAATCCACGTCCGAACGTGTGCGCAGATAGAGCGCGGCTCCTTCCACGTCGTTGAATTCGCTTGCGCCGTCCGCGCCATAGTTCAGCGCTTCGCGGAAATCGAGGCCGTAGCCGATCCCGCTGCGATAATTCACCGACAGCACGACGTAGCCGTGATTGGCGAAATACTGATTCAGGGCATACGAGTTGCTGTAATAGTGCATGTAGTGCCAGCCGAGCAACATCTGTCGCCGCGAGCCCCCGTGAAAGAAAACGATGGCGGGATGCTTCTGGGCGTCATTCGCATTGGCCGGGAGGAACAGCTGGCCGTGAATGCGCAGGCCGTCGGCGGCAGAAAAGATCACCTGTTGCGGCGTGACGAGCTCACTGGTGGGGAACTCGCGCGGAATCTGATTATCGGCGAGATCATGGAACGCATTGCCCGCCGCGAGAACGGCCGGGCGCAGCGGCAGACGCGCATCGGAGCGCAGGACGGCGACGGTACGGCTGTCGCTGGCGAAGACGGGAAAGACTTCGATGCCGGTTCCGGAGGTCAACTGTTGCGGCTGTCCTCCATCGACCGCAATTTTCCAGATGTGGCGGCGGTCGATGTCGTTCTCATTCGAGGAATAGACGATGACCTTGCGGTCGGGGCTGAGCGCGACGTGCTCCACTTCGAAATCGCCCGCCGTCATCAGAACGGCCTGACCGCCGGAAGCGGGAATGGAATAGAGATGGGTCCAGCCGTCGCGCTCCCAGGGGAAGACGATGCGGTCGCCGGCGCCCCACAGCAACTGATTTTTGGCGACGATGTCGCGGAAGACGCTGCCCTTGCCGGGCGCGGCTTTCCAGATTTCCCGGCCCTTGCCGGTGGTGACATCCGCAAGGCGAATCGACCAGGGCGGGCCGGCGCGTTTGGGGGCAAAGACCAGATCGTTCTTTGAAGTGGGAATGCGCAGGAACGCGATCTTCGATCCGTCCGGCGACCACGCCGGCTGCTCGTCGCGATCGGTACTGGGATCGAGATAATTCACCGTCCGGGCGCCGAGCGCGTAGACGCCGATCAAGCTGTGGTCGCCGCGCGAACTGACGAACGCGATCGATTTGCTGTCCGGCGCCCACCGCAGCGAATTGTTTTCGCCGGGTTCGTGGATCAGCTGTTCGGGCTTCGCGCTGCCGTCCAGTTTGGCCAGCCAGATTTCGCCCTTTAAAACGTAGGCGACATTTTCGCCATCTGGCGAGACGGCGGGCGAATGCCCTTCGCCGATTTTGCGAGGCGCGCCGCCGGCGACGGGAACGACCATCACGTCCTGCTCGACGCCCGCCGCCAGGCGCGCCGGGTTGGGATACTCGCGCTTGGGAAATTCGAAATCGCCGCCGTGAACGTAGACGATGGCGCTGGCGTCTGGCGTCCAGGCGAGTTCGCCCACGTCCTGGCCGTCATCCTCGGTGTAATTCGTGAGCTGGCGCACTGAATATCCGCTTCCGCCCCGATCCGGTTCGGCGACCCACACATTGCGCTTGCCCTCCGCGTCGAAGACCCAGGCGAACATGCCTTTGGCCGGAGCGGGACTCAGGTCATCGGGAAAAGGAGCGCTGAGCGCCTGCTCGATGGTGAATTTACCGGGCTGGTCCTGTCTTGCGGAGCGATGGCGGGCCGGAGCCGCGGAGGCTGCCAGCGCCGCGCAACAAAACAAAATGAGAGCGGATATTGTTCGCTTCATGATGCGCATCTCCTGGAGAAAAAAAAACGAAGCGCGATGGTACGCCGGGAGGAGAACGCAACGCAAGCAGGTCAGCGCCTTCCGCGCCGTTGGGCAGGCGAGCGAGCACCGCAAGCAAGCGCGGAAAAGAAAAGGGCGCCCCACCGGCCCCGGCCTGTCGATACAGGCGCGAGGTCCGGCAGGACGCCCAGTCCAGGAGAAACGCGAATCAGAACATCAGCTTCAAGGCGAACTGAATCTGGCGCGAGGAACCGAAGTCTCCGGTCGGGAAGCGCGTGCTCTGGACGAGGCCAAAGGACGAGCTGCCCACGGTGGTTCCCGGATCGCCGAAGTTCGGGTGATTGAAGATCTCGTAAAACTCTGAGCGGAACTGCAGATTGAATCGCTCGTTGATTTTCGTGTCTTTAATCACTGAGAAGTCGGTGTTCACGAAGTTGGGTCCGATGATGGAGTCGCGGCCCAGATTGCCCGGCGAGCAAGTGGTCACGCCCGCGGTAGTGGTGCAGGGCGCCGTGAATTGCGTCGGATCGGAGAACCACTGTTTGTAGTTGCCCGTGGTTGCGACCGCTCCCGAGACATTCGGCCGCACGTTGAAGCGCAAGCCGCCCGCAGCGATGGAGACCAAAGGCGTGATGGGATTGCCGCTCTGCGCCTGGGTGATGAGGCCCAACTGCCATCCGGACACGAAGCGGTCCCCCTTAAAGGGAAGCTGATAAAAGCCGCTGGCCACGAAACGATTCCGCGCGTCGAATTCCGAGAGGCCGTAATCGCCGCGCGGGTCGTAGGCATTCTGGAGCGGGATCGATTCCGCGGTGGAAAGCGAGTTGTAGTCGAGGGACTTCGAGAAGGTATAGGAAGCGAGCAGCTCGAAGCCCTGCGAGAAGTGCTTGTTCACCGTGACCCACAGCGCGTTGTAATTCGAATTTCCGGCGCTGGACACTTCGTTGATGTTGTTCAGTGTGCACTGGGGATTCGGTGGAGCGCACTGCGCCGGAAGCACAGCGCTGGTGAGCGGCAGCAGCGGGAAGGGGCGCGTCTGAGCGTAATCGCCGTTGACCACCAGGGGCTGGTTCGCGTTCTCGATCAACTGCAGGTGCGTGCCCTTCGAGCCCACGTACGCGACCTGCAAGCCGAGGGTATTGGTGAGTTGCCGCTGGATGGTCAGGTTCCAGTCCTGGGCATAGGAGTTGTCAAATTGCGGGTTGATCGTGCTGGGGCTGAGGCTCACGCCAACGATCGCAGCCGAGGGATTTTCCAGGGTGATGCTGCTGGACGCCGAACTGGCCTGGATGGGCAATGCGAAGGGCGGGTTCGAGCTGAGCCCGGTAACGATGTTGGTTGTAGGAGCTTGCGTCAGGATGGCGTAGGCGGCGCGAACGGAGGTCTTGCCGTCGCCGAACGGATCCCAGGCGAAGCCGATGCGCGGCTCGAAATTCTTATTGTTGGTGTGATAGGGCTGGCCGGCGGAAACCAGGCCGCCTGAAGCGACATCGAAGGCGGTGAAGCGGCCGAGCGCCTCCGACGGCGTCGAGTTCCATTCGTAGCGCAAGCCAATGTTGATGGTGAAATTGGGCTTCCACTTGAAACTGTCCTGCGCGAAAGCGGCGTAGGAGGGCTGGAGAATGCGGTCGTTTCCGCCGCCCACCTGGGCGATGAAGGTACCGGCGCCGTCGTTCAGGAAGTTGCTCATGGAAGTGAACACGAATTCACCGACGTTTTCGGAGATGTTGTTGTTATACAAGCGCCGGATTTCGCCGCCGAACACGAAGGTGTTGCGCCCTTTCAGCCAGCTGAGGCTGTCGTTGAGCACGGCGGTGGTGTCGCCGCGGCCCTGCGGCTCGCCAAAGGGCCCGCCAAACTGCACATCGCCCAGGACGTTGATAACGGGCAGTCCTACGCCGACCGGCGAACCGCTGGGCATGCCGATGTTGTAGGAGGAAGGATCGAATGCGCCGTTGGGAGTGAAGGTGAGGTGAATGCGGTTAAAGCCCAGGCGGATCGTGTTGGTCACGGTGGGGCTGAAGATGTGGTCCTCGCTCAAGGTGAAGAGCTGGCGGAAGCCGTCGCGCGTGTCGCCGAAGTTGGGAATGTTGGCGTTGGCGGTGGGCTCTTCGCGATGATCCTTTTGCGCCACGTAGTAGGCGTGGATGCGATCGCTATCGGTCCACACATAGTCCAGGTCGCCGGACATCTGGTTGAGAGAAACGTTGGCCAGCGCCGAACCGGTGAAGCCCGTCCAGGTGGCGGGATCGGCGGGATTGTCGTTTTTCTCCGCGAAATTGGCTCCGGGAATCAGTTTGAGCAGGCTGGCTACCGCGGGGGAAGGAGTAGCGGCGGCGATTTGGTCCTGGCTGGGAACGATGGTGGAAACGGTCAAGCTCTGATGCTGGCGCAGACCCTCGTAGGCCAGAAAGAAGAAGAGCTTGTTCTTCTTGATGGGTCCTCCGAAGTCGCCCCCAAAATCATTGCGCTTGAAGGGCGCTTGCGGGAATGGAGCGAAGTTGAAGAAATTGCGCGCGTCGAGGGCATTGTTGCGGAAGAACTCGAAGGCTTCGCCGTGGAACTGATTCGTTCCCGAGCGCGTGGCCATATTGGCGATGGCGCCCGAGTTGCGGCCATACTGCGCGGGAAAACTCGAGTTGTCGATCTTCACTTCCGAAAGGGTGTCGATCGGCGGCTGGAAGGTGATCTGGTTCTGCACGCCGTCATTCAAGTTGATGCCGTTGACGAGCCAGTTGGTGGTGTCTTCGCGCTGCCCCGCCGTATTGATGGCGAAGGAGCCCTGCCCGCGCAAGGGGAAAGTCAAGAAGCCATTGGCCGGCGGGGTGACTGTGCCGGCGGTCAAGAGCCCCAGATCGGTGAAGTGGCGCCCGTTGAGCGGAATCTCCTGCACCGTCTTTTCGTTGATGACCTGGCCCACTCCGGTGGTGGCGCTCTCGACCAGCGGCGCTTCCGCGCTGATCACCACCTGTTCGCTGACCTGGCCGACTTTCAATTGAATGGCTTTGGTAAGCGTGGTGGCGACCTGGAGCTGCAAGCCCGTGATCACCGTGGTCTGGAAAGCCGGTGCGGAAACCTCGACGCGATAGGCGCCGATGGGGAGAGCGCTAAACAGATACGCCCCGGATTGGTCGGTCTTCATGCTGGAGGTCACACCGGTGGCCTCGTTGGTGATTTTAACCGTGGCGTTTGGAATGGCTGCCCCGCTGGTGTCGGTGACCGTGCCGTTCAAAACGGCCGTCGATTGTGCGTGAGCGCTGATCGCAATCCCCAAAAATAGAACGGCGATGCAAAAGTAGCGAATACCCGTCATGAGCGAGGACTTGAGCCTCGTTCCCGGCATAGTGATTCCTCCTTGAAATGGAACAACGGGTGTACGCGAGCCCTGTTTGGCCTCCCTTTCCGGGTGAAGGTCACTCCGGAACCCCTCGGCCAATTGCCAGAGCCTGCCGCGCCGGAAGAAGTGCTTGAGTCTACGTCGGCGCGAAAATTCTGGCTGAGACTCGCCCGATTGCTAAGGGCAATTGCATCGCCATACGGCCAGCGCGCGGGTTGGATGTAACTGCCGTATTTTCAGCTGATTTCGGCGTCGATCCGGGCCGATTTCGCACCTTGGATACAGTATTTGGAATGGGCCAGTACGGTTTTGCGGAGGGCTAAGCTACAAAGAGCGCGGGATTCCTACGCTGGGGCGGCGACAAACGCGGGAATGGGCTGGCCGACCGGGATGACTTCGACGATCGCGTTATAATCGGGAACGCCGCTGGCGTCCAAACGGCCCGCGGCAATCAGGACGTTTACTTCCGGCCAGTGTCCGAGCAGGCAGCCCGGTTTGATGCGGTCGATCTTCACGCGCCCCTGGAATTCGCCGCAATCGTTGCGCAGCAGGACTGGATCGCCCTCGTGCAAGCCGAAGCGCGCCGCATCGCTGGGCGACATGAAAATCGCGTCGCGCGCCGCGCCCGTCAGCGGATCGAGTTCGCCCTGGACCATGCTGTTGAACTGCTTGCCGCGCCGCGTGGCCAGCAGGAAGTATCCCTGCGGGACGCGCTCTTCGGGCAGCTCGATGGCGGAAAAATGGCCTTTGGCGTCCGGCGTAAGAAAGCGCTCGGAAAGCAGCCGCGGCCCGCCGTATTGGAATTGATCGCCCTTCTTGCGCAGCGCGGCGATCCCTTTGTACGTCGGGCAGACGCGATCGATTTCGTCGCGAATGTCCTGCGTGTCGTGCCAGGGAAAAATCTGTGCGGCGCGCTCGGGATCGGTGCTGCGTGCGGCCAGCACCGGAATTTCCCACTCGTCCCGGGCTTCCCCGGGCCGCGGGCCGGGAATTTCGGGGCTGTAAATGACGCGGCGCTCCGTGCTGGTTTCCGTGCCGCCGCCGCGCTGTTCGTAACGCGTGCGCGAGGGCAGCAGCAGCACCGTTTCCTCCGGCTCGATGAGCATGTTGGAGCTGAGCACGATGTCCTGGTGGATGCGCAGCCGAATATTGCGGACGGCGCGGCGCACGCGGTCCGGTTCCGGCAGCGTGTCGAGAAAATTTCCGCCGCTTTGCCACAGCGCATCGATTTCGCCGCGCTCGGCCGCCAGAATCATCGACGCTGCGGTCAAGCCCTTCCACGCGGGCGGCTCAAATCCCCAGCGGTCCGGCTGCGCGAACTGGCGCGCGTTTTCTTCGTTCGCGGCGACGCCCATCACGTAAGCGCCCGGCATCGCCCCCATTTCCGCTCCGCCCTGCACGCCGCTGTGCCCGCGAATCGGCATCAGACCCGTTTTTTCACGCCCCACGTTTCCCCGCGCCAGTTGCAGGTTGACGATCGCCCGCACGTTGTCGCTCCCGTGCTGGTGCTGCGTGATCCCCATGCTCCACACGATGATGGCCGACCGCGCTTTGGCGAAGGCTTGTGCGAAGCGAAACATCTCCCCGCTGCGCAATCCGGAGCCGCGTTCGAGGGCCTCCCACGGCAGTGCTCGCGCCTTCGCTTCGAGCACGTCCCATCCCGCGGTACGCGCGGCGATGAATTCGCGGTCCACCCATTCGTTTTCGATCAGGTGCTTGAGCACGCCGTAGAAAAACGGAATGTCGCCGCCAATCTGGACGGAAAAGAAATCGTCGGCGATGCGCGTGCCGAAGAGAGCGCTCTTGGTGACCGAGGGCACCCAGTAGCGCTCCAGCCCCGGCTCCAGATACGGATTGACCGCAAAAACTTTCGTGCCCTTCTGTTTCGCGTAATACAGGTACTTCATGGCGACCGGCTGATTGTTCGCGACGTTCGAGCCTACGAAGATCAGCAGGTCCGTGCCCATCCAGTCCGCGTAGGAACAGGTGGTGGCCGCGCAGCCGACCGTCGCGTTCAAAGCAGACGTGCTCGGCGCGTGGCAAATGCGCGCGCTGGTATCGATATGGTTGGTGCCGAAGAACCGCGCGACTTTCTGGTGCGCGTAATACGATTCGTTGGTGAGCCCGCGCGACGTGACATACCACGCCAGGCGCCGCGGATCGCTCGCCTTCAGGCCGCCAGCCGCTTGCGCGATGGCTTCGTCCCAGGCAATGCGGCGAAAGCCGCGGTCGCCGCGCTGCCGCAGCATCGGAAACGGCAGGCGCCCCAGTTGCGGCAGCTTGCGTGAAGATAGCCTCCGCAACTGGGCGACGTCTTCCAGCACCGACGGGTCCATCGCCGGCATGGTGTTCAAGCGCAGCAGCTTTAATCGCAGGGCGCAGAGGTGGATGCCTTCCATGGTCCAGTCGCGCATTCCCGAAGTCCCCAGCGAGCAGCCGTCGCAGCATCCATCGTTCAAAATGCGCCAGGCGTAGGCAACGTTGTCGCGGTTTTCCCAAACGGCCGCCAGAATGTCCTTGTAGGCGTTGGGATGCTGTTCGTTCAGCCCGTAGGGGATCAGGCTGATCCAGTTGCGGCCGATATTGCCGTTGTTGTCCCGGGAGTCTGACATCCCTTTCCTTGCGCTTCGGCGCCCTTCTCGCTCAGATTCTGCTCCACTTCCATTCTCCCATCAACTCGCGTTGCCGCGCCGGTCCTACTCCTTCCCCTCAGGATCCCGTAGCGAATCCTGTACGACGCCGTCCGGTATTCTTGGCATTCTTCCGCCCTTCGAAAGCGCCTTCTTGCGCCCGGCCTGCCGGCGGTGCTAAACCGGAGATGAGGCCAGAGCCGTGATGCATGATCGAGAAAACCCCGGTGTGGCGAGACAGGGTTCCGCGGAGACCGCGAAGGAAAAGGCGCTCTCCACAACACAAACCGCTGAACAGCCCGAGAGCATCGATAACCTGGTCGACGAAGCTTCGCGCGAGTCCTTTCCGGCGAGCGATCCTCCGGCTTGGACCGCGGGACGCGAACACCAAGCGGTTCACAAAACTACGTCCGGCTGACTTCCGCCACTTTCGCCGCGCTTCTCTCATCTCATCAATAGAAGGAACAACCGAACGCACGCGCCTCGCAATCTCGCGCGGAGCGCCACCTGAAGGGAGGTCATATGAACGCGCAGACCCGGCGCGACGACGGCACCAGGATCGTTCTCCAGGTGGGCAGTTCGCTGCGCATCAGGAACAACGGCGACATCGTGGTGGATAATCCGGAGCTGGAATTGGCCGGAGATAGCCAGGCGGCCGATGCCGTTTTGGTGTATCGTTTCGATCCTCAAAGCGGCGAGCACATTCTTCGTCTCGTCGAGCCGCTAGCCTTTCGGCCGGAAGCTCGATTGCGCCGCGGCGCCTGAGCCGCAATTTCCAGTTCGTGTTCTGCTGAGTTGTTTGATCGTTCCAGCACAGGGAGGACTACTCGCCGATGCTGTTCAATGAGCTTCCCGTTCGATCCGTAACGTTCCGCAATCGCATCGTGGTGTCTCCCATGTGCCAATACTCCAGCACCGACGGTTTCGCTAACGACTGGCACTTCGTGCACCTCGGCTCGCGCGCGGTGGGAGGGGCGGCGCTGGTCTTCACCGAAGCGGCCGCGGTCACCCCGGAGGGCCGCATCAGCGCGCAAGACTTGGGCGTCTGGAAGGACGAGCACATCGAATTTCTTTCGCGCATCGCTCGTTTCATTCGCCAGCAGGGCGCGCTGGCCGGAATGCAAATCGCGCACGCCGGACGAAAAGCGAGCACGCCTCCGCCGTGGAACGGCAGTGGAACGGTTCCTTCATCGAAGGGCGGCTGGACTCCCGTGGCGCCCAGCGCTCTCGCGTTCGATGAAAAGCACGTCGCACCGCGCGCGCTCGAGGAATCCGAAGTTTGCGGGATTGTCGACGCCTTTGTCGCCGCGGCCAAGCGCGCGCAGCAGGCCGGATTTCAGGTGCTGGAAATCCATGCCGCGCACGGATACTTGATCCACGAATTCCTCTCCCCGCTCACAAACCAGCGCAGCGACCGCTACGGCGGGTCGTTCGACAATCGCACGCGCTTGCTGCGCGACATCGTCATGGCGGTTCGCCGCGTGTGGCCGGAGGGCAATCCACTTTTCGTGCGCATTTCGGCGAACGACTTTGCGGAACATGGCTGGGACCTCGAGCAGTCCATCGAACTGACGCACCAACTGAAGCGCGTGGATGTCGACGTGATTGACTGCTCTTCCGGGGGACTCGTTCCCGGCGGGTTTGCGCCGCAGCGGCCGGGCTATCAGGTACCTTTTTCCTCGGACATTCGCCGCGCGACGGGAATCCTGACGGCAGCCGTCGGGGTGATCAGCGAAGCGGGCATGGCGGACCAGATCGTTACGCGAGGCGAAGCCGATCTGGTCCTTCTGGCGCGGGAATTTCTGCGCCAGCCCTATTGGCCTTTTCACGCCGCCGTCGAATTGGGCTACCGAGTTCCCTGGCCGGCGCAGTATTTGCGCGCCGCACCCGCCGACACGCCCATCCGCGGTTCCTGACACAGGCAAACAAGGATTGCTGCGGGCGCAGCTTGAGCCGGGGCTGTTTGTGTTGCTGTCCTCGATCAGTCGCCCGGGCCCTAACGCGCGCGGTTGACGGCCCCCAGGAAGCGCTCGAACATGGTGCGGATTTCCGATAGCCCGAGAGCGAGTGTCGCGGCGAAATAGAGCACCCCGAACGGGACGAGCACGACGACTGCCGCCAGGACCGGCGAATGGTGCTGGAACCAGCGATGGATGAGCCACGCGGCTCCGGCGGCGCCGACCGCGGCGACCCAGATTTTCACCGTGTACGCCGCAGGCAGACCGGTCTTCCCGATCCTGCGATTCAGGGTGCGGCGCAGCAGCGTGAATTCGACCCACGACGCGACTCCCGCCGAAATCGTGAGCCCCGCCACGCCCCAGCGCGGCTGGATTCCCAGCATGGGCGGCAGCGGAATCGCGCAGGCATAACCGAGGGCGCTGGTCAGCAGCACGCGAATGATGGCGTAACGCAGCGGAGTGCGCGTGTCGCGCAGCGCGTAATAGGTTGAAGAATAGAGGCGTCCCAGGGTGGATGCCAGCAGGCCCACGTTAGCGCCCGCCAAAATCCCCCAGACGTAGATCACGTCCGCTTGCGTGAAACGCCCGGTGCGGAAGATCGCGCCGATGATGACGTCGCCCAGAATCAGGAACGCCGCGATGGAGGGCACCACAAAAAAAGCGATTTGCCGCAGCCCTGAGTTCAGCCGCGCGCGCAGCACCGGCGCGACTTCATTGTCCGTGCCCACCGCCCCGGACATATGTGGAAGCTCCGCGGCGGAGACCGACATCCCGAACAGGCTCACCGGAAGCATGAACAGAATCTGCGCGTAGGCCAGCCCCGCGACGGCCCCTGTCGGCAGCAAGCTGGCCAGCACCGCGTCCACGTAGGCGCTGATCTGCACCACGCCGCGGCCGACGAACACCGGAACGAAATTGTGCACCACCTCCTTCACGTGCGCGGTCTGGTAGTTCAGCGTGACCCGCAAGTGGTGCAGGAGCTTCAGCACCGTTGGAAATTGGATCACCACTTGCAACCCGCTGCCAACCACCGATCCCCAGGCGAGAAAGATCGCCAGCGGAAACTGGCTGTAGCGTCCGCCCCATCCGAGCATGGTGCCGATCATGGCGGCGTTCCAAAGCACCGGCGCGGTGTAGGACAGGAAAAACCGCTTGTGGCTGTTCAGAATTCCCAGGCACCAGGCGGAAAACACCAGCAGGCCCGCGCCCGGGAAAAGAATTTGCACCAAATGGATCGTCAGCTGGCGTTTGGCGCCGTGAAATCCGGGGGCGATGGCGTCAATCAGATACGGCGTCAGAAGCACGCCGATTACGACGATCGCCGACGTCGTGAGACCGAGCAGCCCCGCGATCGCGCCCGCCGTGCGCGCGGCTTCCTCTTCGTCCTCCTGCGCCAGCAGCGCCGCATAAACAGGGATAAAAGAGGCGGACAGAACGCCTTCGCCGAACATCGTTTGCAGGAAATTGGGGATTCGAAACGCCGCTTTGAACGCGTCGGCCGCGTCGGAACTCCCGAAATAGTGGGCGAACACGCGTTCCCGGATCAGTCCGGCGATGCGGCTCAGGAAAATGCCCGAAGCGACCAGAAAGGCGTGGCGTTTGGACGCGCCAACTTGCACCTTTCGCGCCCGCGCGGGCGTCGAGGTCAAGGGAGTTCCGGAAGTTGCGTGCGTGTCGACAACGTACATTACAGAGGGTGCGCGCGAGGAAGTCAACAGGCTTCCCGCGCTGCCGCTGACCATCGGGCAAGGGCTCCGCGGAGCGGGGTCACACGCTGTCTCCAGGAGCGCGAAACAGCCAGAAAGCGCTCCCCTTCAGAAATTTCCGCGCGTTCTGCTCCGCGCCCTCCTGCTACAATAATCTGTTTCCCTGTTCCACGACTCTACGACCGGGCGGACATGGCCGACATTCAACCGTTTCAAGCCTTGCGCTACAACACCGATCGCGTCTCCCTCAACGACGCGCTCACTCAACCCTACGACAAAATCACTCCGGAGATGCAGCAGCGCTATTACGCTGCAAGTCCTTACAACCTGATCGCCATAGAAAAAGGGAAGAATCTTCCGGGTGACGGCCCGGCAGACAACGTGTATACCCGCGCCGCCGCCAAACTCGAAGAGTGGATCGCTGGCGGCGTTTTGGTTCAGGACCCCGCGCCGGGCGTCTACATCTACTCGCAAGAGTACGTGGTTCCCGGCACGCACACCCGCCGCACGCGCACCGGCTTCATCGCTCTCGGGCGCCTCGAGGACTACGACGCCAAAATCGTGTTTCGTCACGAGCGCACGCTTTCCGCGCCGAAGACCGACCGCCTCGAGCTCCTTCGCCACACGCGCGCGCAAACGGGCCAGCTCTTCATGCTCTACGACGATCCGGCCAAACGCATCGAGTCTCTCCTCGAACGCATGGCCAGGGCCAATACGCCGGAGGAAATGGTCGACGAGTATGCCGTGACGCACCGCCTGTGGCCCGTCTTCGACCAGGCCTTCGCCGCTCAAATCCGCGAAGAAATGGCCGACAAGAGATTGGTCATCGCCGACGGCCACCACCGCTACGAAACGGCTCTGAACTATCGCAACGAGTGCCGCCAGAAAACCGCCAGCGCAGATCCGCAAGCGCCCTGCGAATTCGCCATGATGACCTTCATCAACGCGCATTCCAGCGGTTTGACCATCCTTCCCACGCACCGCGTCGTGCGCAACCTTCCCGATTTTAATTTCGAGCGCTTCCGCAAAACTCTCGCGAACGTCTTCGATTGGTACTCCTACCCGTTTTCCAGCCCGGACGAACGCGCGGCCGGCTTCGCCGAGTTTCGCAAGGATCTCGAGAACCCCAGGCACGCTCGCCGCGCGATTGGAATCTACCCGGGAGGCGGCGCCTTTTATCTGTTTGCGCTGCGGCGCGGCCTCGACCTCGACGACTTGCTTCCGGATGTCTCCGAGGCACAGCGCCAGCTCGACGTCGTTCTCCTCCACCGCTTGATTCTGGAAAAAGGCCTGGGGATCACCGCCGAAGCGGTAGCCGCCGAGACGAACATCACCTACGAAAGGGAAATGGAGGCGGCGATCGGCGACGTCGATGGCGGGCAAGCGCAACTCGCCTGCATCCTGAAGCCGGTCGGCATTCAGCAAATGATGGAAATTGCGCTGAGCGGCGAGGTGCTGCCGCAGAAATCGACGGACTTTTACCCAAAGCTGCTGAGCGGAATCGCCATTTATCGCCTGCCATAGAATCGCTCGCGCGCGGGCCCATAGCTTCCGGACTCGAGGCGCACAATTTACTAAAAGTAAGATTTGCAAGCGACTAACGCAGGCAAATCTCCCGAAGCGCCTTTGACACCCGCGCGCTTTCCGGTATTGACATCACTCAGATCCGCGCCTAGATTCGATGAGGTAGCAGTGTAGGAGGGGTTTTGCGCTCTTGCTCCCGCTTCCTGCTGATCGCGTTCATTTGCGGCGGGATGCTGAACCTGCAAATGCCTCCGCTCCAGGCCGCCACAAAACGGCCCGGCGCGCAAGCGAGCCCAGCGCCGTTTGCGGTAATCATCCTTGCCAATGAGGTCCACGTCGGCCATGCCAATGCGTCGACCGGCACCACCCTGTATCCCGGCGACGCGCTGGACACCCAGCCGGGCGGCGAACTCCGCCTGACCGAGGCGGGCGGCCAAATCTATCTTCTCTCCGACACGGCGGTGACTCTGGGGCGCTCCGGCGGCGTCCTGCAAGCGACGCTCGTGCGCGGCACAGTGGGCTTTTCCTCGCTGACCGACCAGCAATTCCAGATTCTCGCGCCGGAAGGGCTGATCGAGGCGCTCAACGGTCCAGCCTACGGCCAGGTCACCATGACCGGGCCCAAGGACATCGTCATCTCAGCCTACACAGGCGAGCTGGTCCTGCATCGCGCGGACCAGACCCTGATCGTCAAGCCTGGCCAGTCCTACTACGTTTCTTTGGTTCCCGATGCGGAGCCGCAGGACCAGAACGGCAACGGCAGGCGCCGCGGCCCCGTCTACCCTTACGCCTACCATCTCGAATGGCGCCTGATCGTGATCGCTGCGGCGGGCCTTACCGGCTATTTCCTCTGGAAGCAATTCTCGGAAAGCCCCACCGACCCGGAATGAATCCGCGAGCAATCGTCAGAGCCCTGTAAAATAGCGAATAGCCCTGCGCAAGGCTGCGGCCTTTTTTCTCGCCGGCCGCCCAGGATCCGAGCCTCGGGGAGACTCTCATCGACGCCTCGCCGCGCCTGCTCCGTCGAATCGTTTCTCGCAGGTGGTACTGGAACCGTACCCCTGCGCCTCGCTGTTTTCGCACTTTGCCTTTCCTCCGCAACAGAATTCGCTTGACTTCAAAAACTCCTTGCGAATAGACTCCGCCACAACCACACGGGGTGTGTGGTCGGATTCGCAGGTTAGTTACGGATCCGAGTCGATCGGTTCATTCGCATGTCGAGTTTGCCACGTGCAGTCTCGCATGCGAAAAAGGGTGGTCCTGGGGTGGCGATGGCGTCGTTTCTCCCCGCATTTTCTGGATTCAGTGCTGCGTTCGTCGAACTCGCTGGCGCGCGTTTGGCATCTGCGGACAATGTCCCCGCGCGGGGTGTCTGCGTTTGCATTTGCGGCTTCTCAGCGCGCCCGTTTTCACGGGCCTGAATTCGAGTTTTTTCGCCATCATCGCCAGTGGGCAGCCTCAACCTGATCGAGCCCTACGCGCGATTCAGTCGCGCGATGTCCTGAGGAGGAGCCGAATGTCTCGAAGCCGCTTGCTTTCCATCTGTTGGGTATTTGTTTTCGTGGTCGCAGTGGGTGCTTTGCTGGTTGCCGCGCCTGCTACGACGTGGGCGCAGTCAACCACGTCAGGCGCCGTTACAGGAACGGTAGCCGATCCCTCCGGCGCCGCCATCTCGAGCGCGCAAGTTACGTTGACCCAGCCGGCTACCGGTGCTACGCAGACCACGGCTTGCGATGCCGCCGGACGCTACACTTTTCCGAACGTCGCGCCGGGACTATACGTCCTGACGACCACCGCTCCCAGTTTCCGCAAGACGGTTGTGTCCAACATTGACGTCGAAGTTACCAAAACACGCATTGTCAATGTCAAAATGCAATTGGGCCAAGTCAGCCAGACCGTCGAAGTCACCGCCAGTTCCATGACCGATCTGCAGACCAGCAATGCCAGCGTCGGCGAAGTCGTCAGCGGTCAGGAACTGAACCGTCTGCCGGTTATCGGACGCGACGCCCAGCAGTTGATCTTCTTGCAGCCGGCTGTAGCTCCCAGCAGTGACATTGCACCCGGCCTCTCGGGCATGGGCACTGCCGGCTCCGGCGGCGATGTCAGCGGCGGCCAAATTGCCGGCGCGCGCACCGAACAGGCCATCTTCACCGTGGACGGCGGCTATGCCTCCAGCGATATGGAAGGGTCCAACAGCTACATCTCGCCCAACGTCTCTCCGGGCTACACCGATAGCACTCTTTCCGCCGTCGTGCCCACGCCCCAGGATTCTGTACAGGAATTCCGCGTCGCTACCAACAACCTGAGCGCCAACTTGACGGGTTCTTCAGGCGGCCAGATCGCGATCCTGACCAAGTCTGGCACCAACTCCTTCCACGGCTCCGCCTATGAGTACTATGACGGCGACGCCCTCCAAGCCAACTCTTGGGGCAACAATCACTATGGTGTTGCCAAGGCGCATTCGGCAGATAACCGCTTTGGCGGCGACGTTGGCGGCCCCATCAAGAAGGATAAACTCTTCTTCTTTGGTTTTTACGAAGGGCGCCGCTTCCATGAGGCTTCCACCGGCGAAAGCGTTGTCCCGCTTCCCAGCCTGCAGCAGGGGATCATCACCTTCCCCAACACCTCGGGCGGCGTAAGTACGTACAACCTGAATCCGGCCAATGGCCCGCTCGCCAATAACTGCGGCGCGGGAGCCTGCGATCCGCGCGGCATCGGCGTCAGCCCCGTGGTCATGAGCCAGTTGGCTCTGCTCCCCACCGGCACGGACATGTCCTTCGGCGACGGCTACAACACGGCGGGCGTGATCTACAACATACCGACGCCCATTATCACTGACGTCGCCAAGTACAAGCTCGACTACAACATCAGCAGCAAGTGGTCGGGGTTTGCTACTTGGTCCTACGGCAGAACGACTCGCAAAACCCTCGATCAGGTGGATCTGGTGGGAACGCCTTCCGCGGGCAGCGGCACGCCCTACTGGTCTAATTTCCTCACCTTCCAGGTGCAGGGAGTTCTCTCGCCCAACTTCACCAGCGTTACCCACGGCTCCTTCCTCCGCAATTTCTGGCAATGGCAGCGCACTCCGCCTACGCCTCAGATCAGCGGAACCGACGCGGCCCTGCAGATCGCCGGCGAGGGTACGGGCCGTGCTTTCGCCTCGTCCAGTAAACTCATCTCGGATCCTGTCAACATCAACACTCAGCAGGGCCGTTCCCGCTTCTGGGATGCGCATGACTGGTACATCGCTCAGGACTTCACCTTCGTGCACAATAGCCACACCTTCCAGTTCGGTGGCGCCGGTTTCATCTTCGACGACTACCACCTCCGTACCGACGACGTGCTCGGCGGCCTTACCACGGGCCCGATTTACTACGTCGGTGCGAAACCGCAGTCCCAGGACAGCTACGTCAAAATCACTGGCGATTACACCCCGACCGATCTGAACCCCGACTATGCGAGCCGCTGGGATGGCCTCTATGCCTCGCTTCTCGGCATCGTGGACCACTCCGCTCAGGTCGGTGTTCGCGATGGCAATTTCCAGCCCTCCCCGCTGGGAACGCCGCTCTTCGATAAAGTGCGCAGCCCCGCGTTCGAGACGTATTTCCAGGACGTATGGAAAGCTACGCCGAACTTGACCCTCACCTTGGGCGTCGATTGGGGCGTCCAGCTTTCCCCCACCGAGCAGAGTGGCAAGGAAGTCGTAACCACCTATGCTGCCAGTGGTGCCCCGGTCAACATTCAGCAGTATTTCCAGCAGCGCAAACAGAGCCTCGGAGCCGGTTGCGTCCCGGACGGTTGGACGCCGTCCGGCGGAGGCCCCAACCCCTACCCCGTCTGCTATAACCCGGATTTCAGCTTGACGCCGGTCGGCTCCTTGACGGGACCGCTCCATGGCAAGATGATTGTGGCTCCTTGGACCGATTGGGGCCCGCGGGTTGCGGTCGCTTGGCAGGTACCGTGGGAGAATCGCCTCTTCGGTAACCACGCCACTGTCATCCGCGCCGGTTACTCGCTGATGTGGGACCGCACCACCACCGTTGCTACCGTGCTCAATTCGCTCCTTACCGGTGGTTTGGCCGACGTAAGCGCGTGCAAGGGTCCCATCACCGGTTCCGGCGGCGGCGTCGTTGCTTGCGCTAGCACGGCTTCCAACCCCACCGACGCGTTTCGCATCGGCGTCGATGGCAGTTCTGTACCGATTCCGGCACCCACGGCCAAGCCGATTCCCTATGTCCCGACCAGCCCATTCGGCTTGATCCTCACTGTGCCGCTGGATCCCTACAAAACGCCCGCCTACTCCCATGTCGTCGACTTCACTGTTCAACGGGCTCTGCCTCACCAGATGATATTGGAGTTGGGCTACATCGGACGTTTCAGCCGCAACCTTACACAAGCTCAGGGATTCAATGCCCCCTACTACGCTTGGAAGGACCCGGTTAGCGGCCAGACTCTGGGCCAGGCCTTCGATGCTCTGGCGAATCAGTTGCGCGCCGGACAGACCGTAACCCCGCAGCCCTTCTTTGAAAACATAGTCGGTGCTGGCGGGACGGCCTTGGTCGCCGGAGATGACCCCGTCGACATCGCCAATAGTGACTTGCAGGACTTCACCCTTGGCGAGTTGAACTTCGACATCCCGAACTTCGTCGACAACATGCAGGTCCTCGAACCCAATCCGACTACCGACGGTGGCAGCTCGGATTACAATGCCATGTTCCTCAGCATCCGTAAGGCTTTCTCCAACGGCCTTACCTTCCAGGGCGACTGGACGTGGGCCCACAATATCAGCACCCTCGGTACCGGCCAGCAGTATCTGTACTCCAGCAACAGCCCCTTCAACATCGGCCTGGATCGGGCATCGGATTACTCCGACCACCGCCATGTCGTCCACTTCTTCGGCATGTACGATCTGCCGTTCGGGAAGGGCGGGCAATTCTCCACCGGTAACGACTTGATGGACCGCGTCATTGGTGGCTGGCACATCAGCGGCATCTTCACTGCCTTCACCGGAGCCCCGCTGTGCGCCTCCACCGATTTCGGAAACTACGGCAGCTTCTTCACTGCCAGCTGCATGTACGGAAACATTCCAACCCTCCACGTTCACGGCCGCAGTGGCTCGGGAACTCCGAACGCCTTCTCCGATCCTGCTGGCGTGCTTGCGGGCTTGCAGTTTCCCGTAACCGGCTCGCGCGTTCCGTGGGATTCAGTGCGGGCATGGCCGTATTGGAACGTGGACTTCTCAGTGGGGAAGAACTTGCTCGTCACCGAGCGCGTCAAGGCTTCGCTGACCGTCGATGCGGCAAACGTCTTCAACCATCCGATCCTGTCGAATCCCGCCATCGACGTCTATAGCGGTGCCTCGTTCGGCGAGACGAACAGCCAGGGCAACCTCCCGCGGTCCATGCAGCTCGGCCTGCGGGTGGACTTCTAAAGCTCACGCCAGCTCCTTGCTGACTCACCGGGCCGTCTCGACGCAAGTCGGGGCGGCCCGTTTTTTTTATGCTGCATCGCTGCCGTTGAGCGTCCTGGGATCGGAGATTCGCTGCACGGTTTCTAGTGGGTTGGAGCTTCAGCTTCGACATTAGGTCCGCTTAGCCAGGACTCATCGCGAGGAGATTTGCTGGAAATTGTCCGGCGGCGTCGACCGTCACGTTCTCTGTGGTAAATCGAATGGAATCAATGCGACCTTGGTCCGCTTAACCCCTGACTTCGGCCTTGGTCCCCGGACGGCATCTCTCGGTACGCCTGCCGAGAGATTTTCGACGTAAGTCCTTCCCTATCAACAAAAGCCTCAAAATCTCTCGGCACGTTTTCGTCGATTTCGAGGCCCTTCGCGCACTGCACTACCTTGGTGCAATTTTCACGGTTGCGTGCAGGGGTGCGGCAGTGCGCGGGAGGAGCTTTGCCTTCTTCAGCGCGTCAGCCCAATCGCGACGCTGCCGAGCGGATAAGTTCCAGCAATTGTTCAGGATAGACGCCAAACCAGACGAGGAGAGCGGTCAGAACCCACAGGATGCCCTGCGAGCTGAGCGAGATCGCTGTCTGCGCCGTGGGAACCAATCTTGGCGCGGTGGCCGGTTCCGGTGTCGCGTACAGCGCCACCACAATCCGCAAATAATAGAACAGCCCAATCACGCTGGTGACGATCAGCACCAGCACCAGCGTCCATAGATTCGAAGACGTGCCCGCCGCCAGAATGTAGAACTTGCCGATGAACCCCGCGGTCAGCGGTATCCCCGCCAGCGACAGCAACATGACCGTGAAAATGGCGGCCAGCCCGGGGCGCCGCCAGAAGAGCCCGCGGTAATCGTCGATGGAATCGGCGTCGCGTCCTTCGGGCGAGAGCATGGTGACCACCCCGAATGCCCCCAGCGTCGTGATGAAATAGGCCACCAGATAGAAGGTGACCGCCTCGACCGCCAGGCCGTGCGTCGCCGCCTGAAAGGCCACCAGCAAGTACCCGAGATGCGCGATCGACGAATACGCCAGGATGCGCTTCACGTTCGACTGCAGCAGCGCCAGGATGTTCCCTGCAAACATCGAGGCAATCGCGATGATGGTGAACACAATGTAGGCCCCGCTCCAGTGCTGCCACCACGCGCCATAAAAGTACCGCACCAGCAGCGCGAACATGCTGCCCTTCGATGCGGTGGCCACCCATGCGGTGACCGGCGCGGGCGCGCCTTCGTAGATGTCGGGCGTCCAAATATGGAAGGGAACCACGCCCAGCTTGAATCCGATCCCGGTGATGAAGAGCGCGATCGCCGCGGAAACGACCGGGCGGGAATAGCTGGCGGAACTCGCGAAGTACGCGGCGATTTGGCCGATGTTCATCGAGCCGGTCTGCGAATAGAGCAGAGCCATGCCAAACAGCAGGAATGCCGCCGAAGACGCCGCCAGGATCAGGTATTTCAGTCCGGCCTCAATCGGCAGCGTGCGGCCGCGCACGTAGGCGGCCAGGGCGTAGAGCGAAACGCTCAGCAGTTCGAGTCCGAGGAAGAACGATGCGAAATGGCTGCTGAGGACAAGGGTTTGCGCGCCCAGGGTCGAAAGCAGCAGGAGAACGTAATACTCCTCGTGCGGGCCCGGCTGGCGCTCGAGATATCCGTACGAGAGCAGCGCCACGAAAATGGCCGCCGCCAGCATCAATCCCATGTAGACGACGCCGTAGCGGTCGACGATCAGCAGCGGCGTGACCTGCCGCGGCACGATGGAATTGACGGTCCACAGCGTTCCGAAGGAGGCGCCCAGCCCGGCCAGCGTGATCAGCACGGAAAGCTGATGGCTGCGGCGAACGGCAATGCCCACCAGAACGGCGAGCGACGTCCCCGCCACCAGAATCAGCGGCAGGATGGCGACGTAATCAACGCCGTGCATCTTCGACTCCAAGAGGTGGATGCGAAGGAACGGACACGGTGAGCGCGACTTTGCTCTCCATGTAGCTCATCGCCGGACGAAACGTGTTGAAAATGGGCTGCGGATAAATGCCCAGCCACACCAGCAGGGCCATCATGGGCGCGAGGGCAAGGACCTCGCGAGTGAACAGGTCGGGCAATCGCCAATTGTGGACGTTGGGCCCGTGGAACGCGCCCTGCACGAAGCGCAAGGCATAGAAAGTGGACGCCAGAATGCCGATCGCGGCGATGATGGTGATAATCAGGTGTCCGCGATAGGTCCCCTGAAGCACCAGGAACTCGCCCACGAAATCGCCCAGCCCCGGCAAGCCCAGCGAGCCCAGGGCGAAGAAGAGCGCCACGCCGCTCAGCCGCGGAATGGTGGCCCACAGGCCGCCCAAGCGCTCGATCTGCCGCGTTTCCGTGCGTTCCTGCAGCGCGCCGACGATGACGAACAGCGCGCCGGTGCTCAACCCGTGCGCCAGCATGCCCATCAGCGCGCCCTGCAGCGCCAAATCGTTCCAGGCGAAAATTCCAATGAGCACGAAACCCAGATGGCTGACGCTGGAGTAGGCGACCAGGCGCTTCAGGTCGGTCTGACCGAACGAAAGCACGGCGCCATAAACGACTCCCGCCGCGCCGAGCGCCATGGCATAGGGCGCGAATTGATGCGCGGCCTGCGGAAACAGCGGCACGACAAAGCGCAGCATTCCGTAGGCGCCCGTCTTCAGGAGCAGTCCCGCGAGGATCACGCTTCCGGCGGTGGGCGCTTCGGTATGCGCGTCGGGCAGCCACGTGTGCAGCGGGACCATGGGTAGCTTCACCGCGAAGGCGGCGAAAAACCCGAGCATGAGCAGCATGGCCGCGTGCGAGGAGAGCGGTGTTCCGAGCAGCGCGTCGTATTCGAAGGTATAGACGCCGGTGGCCGCGTGGTGCAGGAAATAGAGCGTGAGTATGGCGATCAGCATCAGCAGGCTGCTGAGCTGGGTGAACAGGAAGAACTTGATGGCGGCGTAGACGCGGTTCTCGTGGCCCCAGATGGCGATCAGGAAATACATGGGGACCAGCATGACTTCCCAGGCGAAGTAGAAGAAGAAGAGGTCGACCGCCAGGAACACGCCGGTGATTCCCGCGAGCACGAACAGCAAATTGAAATGGAAGAAGCCGACGCTGGTCTGGATCTCGCGCCAGGAGGCCAGGACGGAAACGATGCCGAGGACGAAGGTCAGCATCACCATCAAGAGGCTCAGGCCGTCGATGGCCAGATGGAAATGGATTCCGAAGCGGGCGATCCAAGTCCAGTCCAGTTCGTCGATCCAGTGGCCCTGATGCACGAAGCTGACCTGGCCGTAATGGTTGACCCAAATCGAAAGGCCGAGCGCGAAATCCGCGATCACCGCTCCGAGTGAAATCCAGCGCGGCGCGTTGCGGTTGACCCGCGCAAGACCCGCCGCCAGAATGCCGCCGCCAAGCAGGACGAGAATGAGAACGAGCAGGATCATAGGACGATCACCAGAATGATGAACACCACGGTGCCAATGGCGATGCTGGCGGCGTACCAGCGCACGCGGCCCGTTTCCGTGGTGCGCAAGCCGCGCCAGAAGGCCCGGCAGGTAGCGGCAACGCCGTCGTAGAAGAGATCCACGAAGTCGTTTTTATCCGCGCGCGCAAACCATTGCACGGGCCGCACGAACGCGTGGTCGTAGAGCCAGTCCATGCCCCAATCGCTGTACCAGAATTCGCGGAAGGCGCGGCCCATGGCGTTCGCGGTGACCGACTCGGCCAGCTCGCGCTTCTGGTAGAAGAGGAGGTAAGCCAGCGCCAAGCCCGCGAGGAAGGCCAGGAAGAGAATTCCTTCCGAAGCGGTTTCGTTCATGCCCGTTTGCCGTGCCTGATTGAGCGCGGGAAGGGCCTGGCTCACAAAATTCGTGAACGACGGAACATTTCCCATCCAGGCGGGCAGGTCGACGAAACCGCCGATGACCGACAGCGCGGAAAGCGTGACGATGGGAATGACCATGCGGTAGCCGGGATGCTTCGACGGTTCGGCTTGCCGTTCGCCGAAAAAGACGATGAAGATCAGGCGGAAGATGTACAGCGACGTCAGAAACACGCCCACCACTCCGGCGAGCCACAGCCAGAAGCTTCCCAAATTCGAGTTCCACGCGGCCCAGACGATCAGGCCCTTGCTATAGAACCCGGCGGTGATGATGGGCAGTCCCGCCAGCGAGCAGCCGCCGATCAGGAAGCCCCAGAAGGCGACCGGCATTTTTTCGCGCAGGCCGCCCATTTTGAAGATGTTGTGCTCGTGGTGCAGGCCTTCGATGACCACACCGGCGACCAGGAAGAGCAGGGCCTTGAAGAAGGCGTGCGTCATGAAATGAAAAATGGCCGCGGACCACGCGCCGACTCCGAGGCCGAGGAACATGTAGCCGATCTGGCTGACGGTGGAATAGGCGAGGATGCGCTTGATGTCGGTTTGCGCCAGCGCGCTGCAGCCGGCGACGAGCAAAGTGACCGCGCCAATCACGGCGACGGCGAAATGCACCGGCGGCGCCAGTTCATATAGCACGTGGGTGCGTGCCACCAGGTACACGCCGGCAGTGACCATGGTCGCGGCGTGGATCAAGGCGCTGGTCGGCGTGGGGCCGGCCATAGCGTCGGGAAGCCACGTTTGCAGCGGCAACTGCGCGGACTTGCCGACCGCTCCGCCGAGCAACAGCGCCGCCGCCGCAATCGCATAGGGCGAGCCCACGTGCCATTGCTGCGTGGCGCGCTGCATGAGCTCCTGAATGTGGAACGCATGCAGATGGTCGAAAAGAAGAAACAGGCCGATGATGAATGCGGTGTCGCCCACCCGCGTGACGATGAACGCCTTCTGCGCCGCGCGCCCGTTGGCCGGATCGGTGTACCAGAAGCCGATCAGCAGATAGCTGCACAGCCCCACGCCTTCCCAGCCGACAAAGAGCAGCAGAAGATTATCCGCCAGGAGCAGAAGCACCATGGAGGCGACGAACAGGTTCATGTAGGCGAAGAAACGGCTGTAGCCTTCGTCTCCTTCCATGAATTCGGCGGAGTACCAGTGAATCAGGAAGCTGACGAAGGTGACCACCAGCACCATGATCAGAGAAAGCGCGTCCAGATACAGCCCGACCTGCGGATGAAAATCGCCGATGCTGATCCAGTTCCACAGATGCTGGTCGAAGAAGCCTCCCGGCGGCGGAGATGACAGAAAACTCGCGGTAATGAGAATGGAAAAGAGGGTTGAGAGCGCAATCGACAGCACGCCAACGCCAGCGACGGCGGCATGCTTCATGCGCGGCCCAAACACCGCCAGGATGAAGAATCCGGCGAGCGGGCACGCGGGAACGAGCCAGAGCAGATGCAGCATCTCAGCCTTTCATTTCGCTGGCGGTATCGACGTCGAGCACTTTCTTGTGGTGATACAGGAGCAGCAGCAGGGCTAAGCCGACGGAAACTTCGGCGGCGGCCATGGCCAGGATAAAAAGAAACATCACCTGGCCATCCGGCTGCGCCCAACGCGAGCCGGCCACCACGAAGGCCAGCCCCGCCGCGTTCAGCATGATTTCGATCGACATCAGGACGAAAACCAGGTTACGTCGAGCGAGGAGCCCGGTCAGCCCCAGCGCGAACAAGATCGCCGCCAGAGTCAAGCCGTAACTCAGTGGAATCTGCACCATGGATCGTCTCCATTTTTCCGGTAATGCGCCGGCCGAGGTGGTAAGCGCCCACCAGCCCGGCCAAGAGCAGGAAGGAAGCAAGTTCGACGCCGAGCAAGTACGGGCCATAGAGGGCGAGGCCAACCTGCGCCGGACTGACCATAGCCGCACCGGCGTTGTGGGCGCTCGAAGCGGAAACGGCGTAGGTCAGTTCGCCCGTCAGGATCAAAGCCAGAACGGCGGGGCCGATCCAGATGCGCGGAGTAAGCCAGCTGCTCTCGATCTTCATGGTCGTCACGCCCTGATTCAGCAGCATGACGACGAAGATGAAGAGCACGACGATGGCGCCCGCGTAGATGATGATTTCCAGCGCGGCCACAAACGGCGCCCCGAGGACGTAGAACACGACAGCAAGCGCGAGAAGGGAAACCACCAGGTAGAGCAGGCCGTGAACCGCGTTGATCCGGGTCACCGCCAGAATGGTGGCGATGATGGCGACGATGGCTCCGATGTAGAAAGCTGCGATCACATTGGCCTCAGGGCAGATTGGTGCGCAGATCGGTGGGCGGCGCTTCGTTTTCCGCTTCGCCCTTGTCTTTGCCGCCGATCTTCACGCCGGCAACGCGCCAGAAGTTGTAGCCCGGATATTTGCCGGGGCCGTCGATCAGAAGGTGCTCTTTTTCGTAGACCATGTTGGGACGGTGGTACTCGCACATCTCGAAATCCGGGGTCAACTGAATAGCGTAGGTGGGGCAGGCGTCTTCGCAATAGCCGCAAAAGATGCAGCGGGAAAAATTGATGCGGAAGAATTCCGGGTAGCGGCGGCCGCTTTGGTCCTCGGTCGCCTGCAGGGCGATGCAATCGACCGGGCAGGCAATCGCGCAGAGATAGCAGGCCACGCAGCGCTCACCGCCGTCCGGATCGCGCGAGAGGATGATGCGGCCGCGGTAGCGCGCGGAAAGATAGGCTTTCTGCTCGGGATACTGCTTCGTGATGCGCGGCTGGAACATGTGCAGGAAGACGTCCCAGATGGTGCGGAGGATGCTCAGCATGAGGCGCTCCTGTATTCGCGGCGGACGGGGAGTGGCAAAACCTCCAGGGCCGATTCTCCTTGAATATTTGCGCATGGACGGCGAGGCCAGAGCCCGGCCCTTTCACCCAAGATGCGAACGCATCTTGCTTTCCCGTTCGCGAGTTCGTCAGAGATCGCGATCATTTCCACACCATCACCACAGCGCCGGTGACCAGCAAATTGGCCAGCGTCAGCGGCAGCATCAGTTTCCAGCCCCAGTCCATCAGCTGATCGAAACGCGGGCGCGGCAGCGCGGCGCGCAGCAGAATAAAAAAGCAGATGAACGCGAAGACTTTGATCAGGAACCAAACGATCGGCGGCAGGACGGGTCCAAGCCAGCCGCCGAAAAAAAGAATCGCGATCATCGAGGAAATCAAAGTGACGCCAATGTATTCGCCGACGAAGAACAGGCCGAATTTCATTCCGGAATACTCGGAATGGTAGCCGGCGATGAGCTCGCTCTCCGCTTCCGGCAGATCGAAAGGCAAGCGGCGCGTTTCGGCAACGCCCGCGATCAGGAAAAGCACGAAGCCGAGGAATTGCGGAATCACGAACCACAGATGACGCTGCGCGTTGACGATGTCGGAAAGACGAAACGATCCGGCCAGCAGCACCGTTCCCATCAGGGACAGTCCCATGAAGACTTCGTAGCTCAGCATCTGCGCCGACGCGCGCAAGCCGCCGAGCAGCGCGTACTTGTTGTCCGAGGCCCAGCCCGCCAGGATGATGCTGTAGACGCCGAGCGAGGACATTCCCAGGAAAAAGAGCAGGGCGACGTTCAGGTCCGTGATGACAATCCCCGGAGCGATGGGAAGCACGCCGAAGGAGAGCAGCACGGTCACCAGGATGATGGCGGGCGCGATGATGAAGACTACTTTGTCGGCGAACGGCGGAATCCAGTCTTCCTTGAAGAAAATTTTGATCATGTCCGCGAGCACTTGCAGCAAACCGAAGGGACCGACGCGATTGGGGCCGTAGCGGTCCTGCCACAGCGCGAGGAGGCGGCGCTCGAGCCAGATCAGACCGGCGGCGAGCGACAACACCACGATCAGGATGCCGAAGATGGACGCGAATGGATAAGGACTGGTCATAGGCCTCGGCGAATGGTGCCTCGCGCGGGAAATTCCTCGCCTTCGAGGAAGTCCACGCCCGCGGGCAGCAGGGCAATCCCGTTCGCAAGACCGTCAATCACGCGAACGGGAAGCGTGTAGGTTGAAGCGTTCAGTTTCACTTCCGCCTGAGCGCCTTGCGTCATCCGCAGCAGTGCGGCGTCATCCGCGCTGATACCGATGTACGGCTTGGGCGAAAGTTCGGCGACACCGGGTGCGTGGCGGCTCAATTCCTCGGAACCAAAAATGTGGTACGCAGGCAGGAAGATCCATTCGCTCGAGCGAGCTTCGAACGCAGGCGGTGCGCTCGCGAAGTAGCTGGATTGCTCGAGCGGCGCAGCGTCGATCAGGCGCACTCCGGGATCGCCGCCGCGCAGCGGGCCTCCAATCTCGCTCTGGAATTTGTTGACCGCCTGATACGAATTCCATCCCGGCGTCCAGAAGAATGGTGTGAGCGGCGGCGGAGGCTGCGCGGGCGCCGTGTAGCCTTCCATGGAAAACGAAAGGGGAGAATCGGGATCGTCGGGCGGCTTGGGCTCGTGAACGGAAATGTTTGCCAGCATGGCGGTGCGCCCGCTGTAACGGTGCGGCTCGCGCGGAATCAGTTGACCCTCGTCGCGAAAGCCGGCGGGCTGGGCGGCGCTGACAATCGCGGAAAGCCGCGGCTCATATTCCGAGATGGTGTGCAGCACGTCGTCCAGGCTCTGCCACGCGCGCGCTTCCTGGTGGTCCGCCGCGAGCATGGCGTCGCGAATCCAGCGCCAGGACGCTTGAATCTCTTCTTCCGCCGGGACGAACACCTGGAAAAAGCGCTGGGCGCGGCCTTCGCTGCTGACGTAGGTGCCGTCCGATTCGGCGAACGTGCCGGCGGGCAGCACGAGTTGCGCTTTCTCGCACGTGCGGTGAAACAGCGAATCGAGGGCCACAACGTGCGGCACCGCGGCGAAGAAGGCGTCCACCCGCCGCGGCAGCGCGCGGCGATACAGATCGTTCTCGAGGATGATCGCGGTGTTCACGCCGCCCTGCCCAACTAGGTCCAGCGCTTCACCGAGCGGCCGCGCGCCCAGCATGGCCAGGCCTGCGGTGTTGCACTCGTGCAGGGCGAAGAAGATTTTGGCGGTCTTGCCGGAAACTTTCAGCGCGCGAGCGATGCTGGCCGCTGCTTCGATCACGGCTTCGCTTTGCGCGGAAACTCCGGAGATCACGAGGGGATCGTGCGCGTCCTTCAGTGCGGCAGCGATGCGGCGCGCAAGCGCGGCAACGTCCGAAGAAAGGCGTGGCACTTCAGGCGCGCGCGCGTCGATGGCGTGCGCAACCGCGAAGCCGAGGCGCGCAATATCGTCGGGCGCGGCGCGATAGGTTTCCGCGGCGACGTCGTCGAGCTTGGTGGTCGCGGGCGTGGCGATGAAGAGCGGGCCCTTGGCGTCCTGCAGCGCGACACGGACCGCGTGATCGTTCCACTCCGGCAGCTTCAGCTTGGCCGCGATCTGCTCGAAGGGCTGCCGGCGAACGGCTTGGCGAAGGCTGAGCGCCCCGCGCGGCGCGGTGTTGGTTAAATCCTCGCCGAGCACGAGCACCGCGTCGGAGTGCTCGATCTGGCGCAGCGAAGCGGGTGGCGCGGCGCTGTGCCGCAGAAGATCGAGCGCGCGGTTCGCGAGTTTCCACTCGGTATCGGCGACGCCGGCGAAGAAGCGCTCGGCGCCGACCAGTTCGCGCAGTGCGAAATTCGCTTCCAGCGACGCGCGCGGCGACCCGATGCCGATGAGACTGGCGCCGGGGGCGATCAGGATCCCGAAGGCCTCGAGCGCCTGTGCTTTTGTCGCCTGGCCGCGCGTGCCGTTCTGCGCGATTTGCGGCGCGCGCACGCGCTCGCCGCTGTTCGCGAATTCGTAGCCGAAGCGACCGCGGTCGCAGAGAAAATAACCGTTCACTTCGCCGTTGTAGCGGTTAACGATGCGCCGCAGCTTCCCGTAACGCTCGCCCGGGGAGGTGTTGCAGCCCAGCGAGCAGTGCGCGCAGATGGAAGGCGCAAACTGCAAATCCCACTTGCGCGTGTAGTGGCGCTTCAGCGTCTTGTCGGTGAAAACGCCGGTGGGGCAGACTTCGGCGAGATTGCCGGCGAACTCGTTCTCCAGAACGCCGTCCTTCGCGCGCCCGAAGAAGACGATGTTGCGGATGCCGAAATTGTCGAAGTCCTTGCCGTTGGCGTAATCGCGATAGAAACGCACGCAGCGATAGCACTGGATGCAGCGATTCATTTCCTGGTTTACGAACGGGCCGAGATACTGGTTGCGGAACGTGCGCTTCAGAAAAGAATAGCGGCGATAGTCGTGCCCGGTCATCACCGTCATGTCCTGCAAGTGGCATTCGCCGCCCTCGTCGCACACGGGACAGTCGTGCGGATGGCTTTCCATCAGGCCTTCGATCACGGAGGCGCGAAAGGCGCGCGCTTCGGCGTCTTCGATGGAGATGCGCATGTCCTTCGCGATGGGAGTCAGGCAGGACATGACGAGCTTGCCCTTGGTATCCTTCTCGTCGCGAAACTGCTTCACCGCGCACTGCCGGCAGGCGCCCACGGAGCCCAGCGCGGGATGCCAGCAGAAATAGGGCAGGTCCATGCCGAGGGACAGGCATGCCTCGAGCGCGTTCGTCTCCGCGTTCACCTCGTAGGGACGGTTATCGACGTAGATGGTGACACCCGTCATCATTCAGCTCCACGGACAGCGTTTTTCCGTAATGTGCCGCTCGAAATCCGCGCGAAAGTATTTCAGCGCGCTCTGTAACGGTTCGGCCGCGCCGGGCGCCAGGGCGCAGAACGTGTTTCCAGGCGACCAGAATTTCGTCTCGTGCGCCAGGTAATCGAGGAACTCGGGCTTGCCCTTGCCCGCTTCCAGCGCGTCGAGCATCTGCGAAGCCCAGGAAAGCCCGCTCCAGCAGGGCGTGCACCAGCCGCACGATTCCTGTGCGAAGAAGTGGGTCAAGTTGGCGACCATGCCCACGGGGCAATTCTGATCGTCGAGAACGATCATGGTGCCCGTGCCCATGCGGCTGCCGGCTTTCTGCACTTCGGTGAAGTCCATGCGCACGTCGAGATGTTCCTCGACGAGAAAATCGGTGGAGGCGCCGCCGGGCAGAAGCCCGCGGAACTTCAGGCCGTCGCGCATCCCGCCCGCGTGCTCTTCGAGGATTTCGCGCGCGGTGGTGCCCATGGGCAGTTCCCATAGGCCGGGGCGTTTGACCTTACCGCTCGCACCGTACAGCTTGGTGCCGCCGTCGGCGGTGTAGCTGAGACTTTTGAACCAATCGGCGCCATTCGCGACAATGCCGGGAACGTTGCAGAGCGTCTCCACGTTCTGCACGATGGTCGGCTTGCCCCACAGGCCGGAGGTTTGCGGGAAGGGAGGCTTGGCGCGCGGATTCGCGCGTTTTCCCTCGAGCGCGTTCAGCAAGCCGGTTTCCTCGCCGCACATGTAGCGGCCGGCGCTGAGGTGCAGATACATTTCCAGGTTTTTTCCCGACTTGAAAATATTTTGTCCGAGATAGCCCGCTCGATAAGCCTCCGCCAGCGCGCTTTCGAGGCGCTCGGCCGAGAGCGTGTACTCGCCGCGCAGAAAGATGTAGGCGACGTCCGCCTCGATCGCGTGCGAGGCGATGATCATGCTTTCGATCAGCAGGTGCGGATCGCCTTCCATCAGCAAACGGTCCTTGAACGTGCCGGGCTCCATTTCGTCGGCGTTCGCGGCCAGATATTTCGGGTGCGGCGCGTCTTTGCCGACCGGAACGAAGCTCCATTTCATGCCGGTGGGGAAGCCGGCGCCGCCTCGGCCGCGCAAGTTCGACTGTTTCACCAGATCCGTAACTTTCGGCGGATCGAGTTTCAGCGCCTTGCGCGCGGCATCGTATCCGCCCGCGCGTTCGTAGGCTTTCAAGTCCGGCGCCGTTCCGTCGGGGCGGATATTTTTCGTCAACGGTTTTTCCTGGCCGGGCATTAGGTGTATTTCTCCAGAATGGCGCCGACAGTCTGCGGCGTGACGTCGCGGTGCAATTCGGAATCGACCATCATGACCGGCGCGTGGTCGCAAGCGCCCAGGCACACGATGGGCAGCAGCGTGAATTTGCCGTCCGCAGTGGTTTGGCCGGGACGAACGCCGAGGCGTTCGCTCAAGTTGTCGCGAAGGCGGTTGCAGCCCAGCAGCCAGCAGCTCACGCTGTCGCAGTAAAAAACGACGTGCCGCCCCACCGGCTGGCGAAAGATCAGGTTGTAGAAGGTGGCCACGCTGTCCAGTTGGTCCGGAGACATTTGCAGGAATTGCGCGATTTCCTGCAGCGTTTCGTCGGAAATCCATCCGCGGTGCCTTTGCACGATTTTCAGTGCGTCGATGCACACCGACTGCTTGAGCGGGTAATGCGCCATTTCCGCTTCGATTTCCTTTTGTTCTTCGGGCGTCAGCATTCTGTCTCCGGCGCTCATCCGCCGCGCCTCAGTCGGTTTTCAACGGTCGATATCGGCCAGCACAAAATCGATGCTGCCGAGCGTCGCAATCAAATCCGGAACCATGTATCCGCGGCACAACAGCGGCAGCGTCTGCATGTGGCAGAACGAAGGCGTGCGGATGCGCGTGCGATAGGAATTCGTGCTGCCGTCGCTGACCAGGTAGTAGCCGTTGTTGCCCTTGGTCGCTTCAATGGCGCCCAAGGCTTCTCCGGGAGGCGCGACCGGCCCCCAGGCCACGCCGAGGAAATGCGTGATGAGCGTCTCGATGTCGTGCATGGTGCGGTCTTTCAGCGGCGGCGTTCCCAGGTGATCGAGCGACTTGTAGGGGCCGTCGGGCATGCGGTCGACGCACTGCTCGATGATGCGCAGGCTCTGGCGCATCTCCTCGACGCGCACGACGGCGCGATCGTAGCAATCGCCGTGCTGCGCGATGGGAATGTCGAACTGGAAATTCTCGTAGCCCGAATACGGCTGCTTCTTGCGGAAATCCCATTCGAAACCGCAGGAGCGCAGGTTCGGCCCGGTCACGCCCCAATCGATGGCCTCGTCGAGGGAATACACGCCGACGCCTTTCGTGCGCGCCTTGAAAATGCGGTTGGCCAGCACTTCGCGGTCGTATTCCTTCAGGCGCGGCGGAAAGTAGGCGATGAAGTCGCGAATCATCTTGTCCCAGCCGTTGGGCAAATCCTGCGCCACGCCGCCGATGCGGAACCAGTTGGGATGCATGCGCGCGCCGCAAATCGCTTCGATGATGCCGAAGGCGCGCTCGCGATCGTTGAAGGTGTAGAAGACGGGCGACATCTGGCCCACGTCCTGCGCGAACGTGCCGTACCACACCAGGTGGCTGATGATGCGAAACAGCTCGCACAACATCACGCGAATCACCTGCGCGCGCGGCGGCACTTTGATCCTGGCCAGCTTCTCGAAGGCCATCAGGTAGGCCATGTTGTTCATGACGCCGCCGAGATAATCCACGCGATCGGTGTAGGGAATGTAGGTATGCCAGCTTTGCCGCTCGCCCATCTTCTCCGCGCCGCGATGATGGAAGCCAATCTCCGGAACGAGATCGACGATGATTTCGCCGTCGAGCCGGAGAACCAGGCGGATCACGCCGTGCGTCCCGGGATGCTGCGGGCCGATATTCAAGAAGAGAAAGTCCGAGTCTTCACTGCTGCGCTTCATGCCCCAATCTTCCGGGTGGAAATGGAACGCCTCCTGCTCGGCATCCTGTTTCTCCACGGGCATAGTGAACGGGCCCATCTCCGTAGCCCGCGCGGGATGCTCCTTGCGCAGGGGATGGCCGGCCCACCATTGCGGCATCAGAATCCGCGCCAGATGCGGGTGGCCGTCGACCTGAATCCCGAACATGTCCCAGACTTCGCGCTCGTACCAGTTGGCCGAGGGCCACAGCGTGGTAAGCGTGGGGACATGGAGGTCGTCCTTCTTCAGCGACACCTTCACGCGGGCGTATTCGTTGCGGTCGAAGGAAAAGAAGTGGTAGACCACGGTGAAATCGCCGGCGGGCTCGCCTTCGCGATGGACGCGGTCGCGCTCATCGATCGCTGTGATGTCGTAGAGCATCTTGTAGGGCTGGGGCGCTTCCTGCTTCAGGTAGCGTGCGACGGACGGAAGATTCTCGCGAGACGCCCACGCGGTGGGAATCTCATCGCGGGTGGCTTGGCGGCGAATTTCGCCCGCGCCGAACTTCTCTTCGAGTTCGTCCAGCACTGTTTGCTCGGCAATCATTCCGCTGTTCGCCATTTCAGATTTCGCTGGGCGGCTTGAGCGAGGTGACCTTCCGCCGCTCCGCCAGCTTCAAGTCGCGCATGGACGGCATCGCCGGGCGCTCGAGCCCTTGCGGCCCGATGACCCAGCTCAGCGGCCGTTTTTCCGAGCCAACCGCCTCGCGCAGCAGCATCAGGCCTTCCAGGAACGTATCCGGGCGCGGCGGACATCCCTGCACGTACACATCGACGGGCAAAAACTTGTCGACGCCCTGCACCACGCTATAAATGTCGTACATGCCGCCCGAATTGGCGCACGAGCCCATGGAGATCACCCAGCGCGGCTCCATCATTTGTTCATACAGGCGCATGATGACCGGGGCCATCTTGATGAACACGGTTCCCGCGATGACCATCAGGTCCGCTTCCCGCGGCGTTCCGCGAATGACCTCGGCGCCGAAGCGCGCCACGTCGTACTTGCTGGTAATGCTGGTGGCCAGCTCGACGTAGCAGCACGACAACCCAAAATTGAAGGGCCACATCGAGTTCTTGCGCCCCCAGCTCACCAAGTCCTGCAAGCGCGAAAACAAAAGATTCTTGCGGACCGCCTCGTCAAACGGCGTCTTCTCCGTCGAAGCGCTGGGGTTCGTTTGTCCAGGTTTTTGAGTCGACCAGTTCATCGGAGCGGTTCGTTAGAATTCGTCGATTGCTAACAGCAGCTAGCTTTTGAACGAGCGCCTTTCGGCGGGTGGCGCCCAGTCCAGAGCGCCCACTCGCCACAAATAGATCAACGCGAGCACCAGAATCCCCACGAAAATGATCATTTCGATGTAGCCGGGCCAGCCCAACTGGCGTCCGGCAACGGCCCAGGCAAAGATGAACACGGATTCGAGGTCGAAGATCACGAACAGCATCGCGAGCATGTAGAACTTCGCCGGGAAGCGCATGCGCGCACTCCCGGTCGAGGCGACCCCGCCCTCATAAGGAAAATCGGTGGCGTGTTCGTGATGTCGCTGGCCCAGCAGATAGGAAAGGGTCAGCATGGCAGCAGCGAGGGCCATGATGAGCAGGAAGTAGACTCCGAGAGGCCAAACCATCGTATTCATGGCTGCGACTCAGGCGAACGGTTCGCCTAACGCTGGGCGAGTTTGCGGATGCTCCGCTGAGAGCCTCCGCGAATTGTTGATGGGTTGGTTGTATCTGCGGGAGCCGGATCAGGCGCCGCGGAAAAACCACCGAATGCTTCCGAGGACTACAGCAGCTGTTTGCAGCCACGCATCACGCTCTGGCGGGAACCCATTCGGACTAAGACCGCAGCCCATTCACCGCTCAGGTGTTACTGCGCGGGACGATACTAGCCCTCACCTGTTAGAGATGCAACTCCCCCTCCATGCGACGCAAAAGAGAACCACCCATCATTAGAAAGGCTAAGCAGGGTGTGCAGAATACAGCGATCGCCCGAGATTCAGATTCGATACGCATTACGGCAAGGCGTCCAGACTGCCGCTCGGGGACAGCGGCATCCGATTCCGTGTCTCTGTTCACATCAGCATCGGAAAGCAAAGAATTCGCATTTGTTTTACGATAGGGAGCTGTCAGCGAGCGAAATGCATACCCACTTACAAGCGGAGCGGAACGAACGACGTGCATCGCGCTCGCCCTCCGGCCCGCGAGCCGCGACTGCCGCTCGCGCCCGCGTCTTTCTGCTCTCCCCGGCCAACCTGGCGGGCTTGCGAGCCAAAACAATTTTGGAAGGGACGCTGCGCTCCCCGCTGGTGTCGCGTCTGCACGGCGAAGGCGCGCCACTTGGCGAAATCTTCAGCTTCATCAGCGGGCTCTATTTTCGGGGCAAACTCGCCTACGCTCGCGCGTTTGCCGCGCCACCGGCGGGAGTTCCGGGCATCCTGGTCATTACGGCTTCGGGAGGACTAATGTCGCCCGACAAAATCCTTACGGTCGAGCAGTTGCGCCAAGTTTCTTCCGCAGCGATCGACCCCTCTGAACCGCGGTATCGCCTGCCGCTGCTGCGCGATGCGTGGCGAATCCGTGACCGCATGGACGGCGATAGTGACGTCGTGTTGCTCGGCAGCATTGCTACGCCCAAATACGTCGAGCCGCTGCTCAGCGTCTTCGGCGAGCGGCTGCTGTTTCCTTCCGAGTTCGTGGGCCGCGGCGATATGAGCCGCGGCGGGCTGATGTTGCGCTGCCAGCGCGCCGGCATTCCGCTGGATTGCGTTCCCGTATCGAACGCGGTTCTTCACGGCACTCGCCCGGCGCGCTTGCCCAAAATGCCGCCGAGCCTGGCAGCGCGGCTCGCCGTGGACCGTTTGTAGCAGGAAAATGGAAGCCGTAATCTTTGTGGGCGTTCAGGGATCGGGCAAAACGTCCTTCTACCGCGACCGCTTCTTCCGCACGCACGTGCGCATCAGCCTGGACATGCTGCGGACGCGTCATCGCGAGCAGATCTTCTTCCAGGCCTGCCTGGCGGCGAAGCAATCCTTCGTGATCGACAACACGAATCCTTTGCCCAGCGACCGCGCCCGCTACATCGCCGAAGCTCGCCGCGCCGGCTTTCGCGTAGTCGCCTACTATTTCGAGAGTTCGCTCCGCGACGCCATGCGCCGCAACGATCAGCGCCAGGGGAAAGAAAAGATTCCCGCGATAGCGGTGGCTGGAACCCTCAAGAAGCTGCAAGCTCCGACTCCGAGAGAGGGATTCGATGCGCTCTACAGCGTCACCATCTCGCCGGAAGGGGAATTTGTGGTGCGCGCGGCAGCCGGTCCCGTGGCGATGTAACTGCGTTGGCCACTTTCCGCCCCGTCTGTGGCACCGCCGTTCTAATCCGGCCGCGAAACTCAGCACGCCACCCGAGCCGCCGAAGTTGGCGCTAACCCGATGATTCTTGAGAGCGGCCGACATCGTCTGGGTGTAACCTGAGTACGCTCGCGGGCGTCCGAGAGGACAGCGGAGCCCGGTGGGCTCTGGCAAACGAAATACGAGTTGACCCTGAATAAGGAGGTCTGCCATGAGCACAAGGAAGGGGCATGCGGCGGCGATTCTTGTGGGCGCCATACTAATTTGCGGCACGCTGGCGACGGCCAAGGCGCAGCTGCGGCAAGAGGTGTATCGGCCGGGGGCGTTTGAGACCGTTCGCGAAAGCCGGCTGATCGGTGTGAGCGTCGTTCGATTGATCAACGCAGCCGAGCAGGATTACAGGGACGCGCATGGCCGTTTCGCCACGTGGGATGAGCTGAACCGCTCCGGCGCGCTTGCTGCCGCTCGGAAGCGGTCGCCGGAGCCCAAAGGGCTGGCGCTGTCGACCGAGCCGGAGGTGGTCCCCGGCTGGACGCTGGCGATCATCGTTTCGCACGATGGAAAGACCTATCAGCTGTCGCTGCGGAATGTTGGCGATCGGCAATGCCGGTTTTCGCTCTTCAGCGATCCCAGCGGGCTGATCTATCAAGGAAGCGTGATCGGTTGCGAACCAGGCGCATAGACTTGGGAACTGCAACGCCCTATCTTCCGCCACACGGACTGGCTCTGGCGGCGCCGTTAGCCGGCTTGACTGACACACGGCGCCCAACGCGGAGCAGGGAACTCGTTGAGCAAACCGGGCATTTCACGGGACGCCCCTTAAAGCCGCATACATCAAACCAGCCGGAAAATACAACCTCAACCGGGCAATTTTGAAAGGTTCGGCGTATTGGAATGAGCGCGCCGGCTTGGTATGTTCCTGCCGTCCGGCGGTTCTCGCGCTTTTCTTTAGACAGAACAGACGAATCACGCGGAAGGGCTTGTGTCCATCTAAGGCAGGATTCGTATGCTCATTCGCTGGGTCAATCACGCGTCGTTTCTGATAGAAACCGGCAACATCAAGCTGATCTGCGATCCATGGATTGAAGGAACCGCATTCAATAACAGCTGGCGGTTGCTCTCCCCGAGCAAGCTTTCGTTCGACGATTTTGGCAGTATCACGCATATCTGGTTCAGCCACGAGCATCCCGACCATTTTTCGCCTCCGAACCTGAAAAAAATACCCGAGGAATACCGGCGCAAGATCACCGTGCTGTTCCACTGGACCGAGGACAAGCGCGTGATCGGGTTCTGCAAGCAGCTCGGATTCCAGACGCGCGAACTGCCCGATGCGCGCTGGGTCCAGATCGAAAACATGGAATTGATCTGCGGCAGGAACGAGGCGATCGATTCCTGGCTGGGCATTCGCGCGGACGGCTGGAAGCTGATGAACACGAACGACTGCGCGTTCCATGCCCGGCGCGAAGTGGCCAGAATAGAGGAACTGTTCGGGCCGGCCGACGTTCTGCTGACGCAGTTTTCGTACGCGAACTGGGTGGGCAACCGGGGCGACGCAGCGGCACATCGCCGCGCGGCGGAGAAAAAGCTCGACGAAATACGGCGCCAGGTGGAAGTGCTGCGGCCCGACTGGGTGGTCCCGTCAGCGAGTTTCGTGTGGTTCTGCCACGAAGAAAACCACTACATCAACGAATATATGAACCGGGTATCCGACGTGGCGGCATTCTGCCGCCAAGCCCTGAACGTCGTGCCGGTGGTGCTCTATCCGGGCGACGCCTGGGAACTCGGCGCGCCGCACCTGCCGGACTCGGCGATCGAGCGCTACGCGGCTGACTACGAGCGAGTTTTCAATCATCCGGCGCTGGACCGCTCGAAACCTGTGCCGGATGCCGACCTCCTCGCCGCGGCCGGGAAATTCTTCGCCGGCATGCAGGCGAAGAATAACCGCATCCTGCTGGCGCTGCTGCCGATGGGAATCGCCTATCTCACGGATAAGGACCAGACCGCGATCATCCATTCGACCGGCATGCAGCTCGCGCCCGGGCGGCCGCTTGAACCGGACGTCGAAATGGGCTCCGATGCGCTGTTCTATTGCCTGCGATTCGGCTGGGGCGGCGACGCGCTGCGCTCGAGCGGCCGCTTCCAGATCCCCGCAGGCGCCAATCCGCGGCATTTCTTCCGCATCTTCCGCATCGCCTGCCTGAACACGGGAGAAGAGTACCTCGACAGCAAGATGGTCGCGCGAAAGGTGCTGGACCGCGCCGCCAACTGGGCCTTCCGGCACGGCGCGCGACGCATACCCGGAGTGAATCTGCGCAAGCGGCCCTTCGGGCTGCCGGAGGCGCGCTCGCTGCATCCCGGGCGACTGGCCGCGGTGTTTGCATCGGTGTTGTGGCTGCTGGTTGATCTGCTGGACCCCTCCGGATCGAGTTGCTGACCCGCGTTCCGCACTGGTTTTTGCAATCCTTCTTCGTAGCTTTCTCCTTCTGGCAAATAGGTCTTTTGTTTTTGCAGCCTCCCGCTGCGCTTCGAATGCAGTTCAGCGAACTGGCAAATCGGCGGTTTCCTTGTTCCAGCTTCCGGCGGTTCGGAGATCGCAACAAACGCCCGGCGCGGCGAGCGGCGGCCCATTTCCACGGTCGTGAGCCCGCGCTGTTTTGAAGCGGTACAGCGGCTGTTGACCGTTCGCGAACAATCCTTGGAGGTGCGAACGGGCTTGTAGAGGCAGCGGACTCGCGTCTGCTAACAACCGATCGTGAACACCGAGGGGAATGCCACTAGGAATTGTGGTGCGGCTGCACTTGCGCCATTTTGAAACTCTTCCCGATGGTTTTCCTTCAAAAGAATTTTTGCAAAAGGCGAAGAATTTTCTTGACAGGTGGGAGAAGCAGCCTACAATCGGGGCTCAAGTGGGAGAAAGTGGCACGAAGTGGTAGGCAGTAGCAGGGCGTGGCAGGCGGTAGCAGCCACTGGCGCGGGGGCGAATCAGCGAGTGAGTCCTTCAATCTGCAGCGCGATGCAAGCGCGGCTCGCCAACACACCCGTCGAAGTATCCAAGATCAGCAATGTTGCGCGGCTCTCATCTGGCGACAGTGGACGAGAAGGGCCGGGTCAAAATCCCGGCCGACTTCCTGGCCGAACTGCGCAAATACGGGACCAAGTTCTACGTGACCAGCGCCAAGGGCGACCACGCGCGCGTTTATCCCATGAAGGTGTGGGAGGAAATCGAAAAGAAGCTGGCCAAGATGTCCTCCTACGAGCCGAAGCGGCGCAAGTTTTTGCAGCGAACCAATTATTACGGGCAAGTGGTCGACGTGGACGGGCAGGGGCGCATCCTGATTCCGCCCGTGCTGCGCGAATCGGCGGAAATGAAGGGTGAAGTCCAGATTCAGGGGCAGCTGACGTACCTGGAAATCTGGAACCACGCGCGATTCCAGGCCCTGTTGAATAACGATCCGGTCACAGCGGACGACGAAAAGGCATTTGGCGAATTGGGCGCGTAGCTTTTGAGCGTTTTGCATACGCCGGTTCTGGTGAGCGAAGTGGTGGAATGGCTTCGTATCCGGGCCGAAGGGACGTATGTGGACGCCACGGCGGGCACCGGCGGGCACTCGCTGGAAATCGCGCGGCGATTGACGACGGGCAAGCTGGTGGCCATGGATCGCGACCCGCAGGCGCTGGAAACAGCTCGCCGGCGGCTGGAACAGTTTGAAGCTCGGGTGACTCTGGTGCATGCGGAATTCTCGAGGATCGGCGAAGTAACCGGAGAAATGAAGCTGCCGCCGCTGGACGGCGTGCTGGCCGACCTGGGAGTTTCGAGTCTCGAGCTGGAAACGCCGGAGCGGGGATTCTCGTTCCGTGCCGCCGGGCCGCTCGACATGCGCATGAATCCGGAGTCGGAGTTGACGGCGGAAGAGATTGTGAACCACTGGCCGGAGAAAGAGCTGGCCGACCTGCTCTACGGCAAGGCCGATGAGCGGGATTCACGCAGAATCGCCAGGGCGGTTGTGCGGGCGCGGCCGATCCGCGACACCGCGCACCTGGCAACGGTTGTGGCAGGGGCCCATAAGGCAAGGGGAAGGCAGAAACTGCATCCCGCGACAAAAACATTTCTGGCGCTGCGGATAGCGGTGAATCGAGAAGAGGAGGAACTCGAGCAGTTTCTTTCACGGGCCCCCGCCACTTTGAATTCGGGAGGACGCTGGGTCGTCCTCAGCTACCACTCGCTGGAAGACCGTCTGGTAAAGCAAACGTTTCAAGGGCTCGCGCGCGAAGGAAGCTTCCGCGTGCTGACGAAGAAGCCCATCCGGCCGGGCGAGCCGGAAATCGAGGCCAATCCGCGCGCGCGCAGCGCCCGGATGCGGGTGGCGGAAAAGGATTGAGCCTATCGGCGGGCCGCTCTGCCTGGCGGCAGGCGGACGGACCCAAAGAGCAGGCTGCCTGCGTGGCGACGCGCGGGCTGGGGGCGCGGTCATGACAGAGTATTACACGGTAAAACGAATCGACAATTCACGCCTGGTGTGCCCGGCGGCGCCCGCGCGCTTGCGCGATTTCTGGCGCCGCGTGCTGGTGGGCGCGGCCATTGCGGGCTGCCTGATCTTTTACGTCTGGCAGCACTTCGAATGCATCCAGATGCAGTACCGCATCGAGCAGCTCGACACGCAACGCAACCAGGCCGCGCAGCTCAATCGCGAGCTGCATCTGGAAGTGGCCACGCTGCGTTCGCCGAGCCGCGTGGACGCCATTGCGCGGCAGCAGCTGGGCTTGACCGTTTCGGTTCCGGGGCAAGTGACTCCGGCGAGCACGTCCGGAAACGTGGTGGTGGCGCAAGCCAGCCCGGCGGTGCAAACGATCGAGCCGTAATTTGCGGGCTGCGTTCGGCGCAACTGATGGGCGGGCCGCGGCAGGCGGGCCCGGCGCGTCCAAGCCCAACGATTTCAGATTTGAAGTGATTCGAGGCTGCTGTCCAGGGTTTCGGGGTTTGTCCTGCGCACGGCGGCGGGTCCCGAATTCAAGATGCCCCAGAGCAATTTGCGTCTCCGCTGGCTGATTGTCTGGGTTGTCGCGGCGATATGGGTCGCGTTAGTTTTCGGCCGGTTGAGTTATCTCCAGCTTTTCCGCTACAGCGAGTACTTCGCCAGAGCCCAGCGCCAGCAGCAGCGGATTTTTGAAATCAGCCCCAACCGGGGCACGATTTACGATCGCAACGGCCGCGAGCTGGCGGTCAGCCTGCCGATGGATTCCGTTTTTGCGGATCCCGCATCGATTGCCGACCCCGCTATGGTTGCGCAGCTGCTGTCGCGCGTGCTGAAGATTCCCGCCGACGATTTGGAGACCAAGATTCGCGAGGCGCATACGCCGGTGCGGCTTGCGATGAAGCTCTCGCCCGGTACGGTGCGACGCATCGATAACATGAACCTGAAAGGCGTCTTCTTCCAGAAGGAAAACCGGCGCGTGTATCCCCAGCATGATCTGGCGGCCTCGGTGATCGGCTACGTCAACATCGACGAGAAAGGTCTGGGCGGCATCGAGTACTCGCTGGACAAAGAGATTCGCGGGCGTCCCGGCAAAATGATGGTGCTCGCCGACGGCCGCCGCCGCTGGTACGACCGCCGCGAGGCCGCCGCAGAAACCGGCTCCAGCGTCGTGTTGACCATCGACGAAACCGTCCAATACATCGCCGAAAAAGAACTCGCCCGCGCCATTCAGGAAACTCACGCCGTTCGCGGCAGCATTGTCGTCCAGGATCCCAACAACGGCCAGCTTCTGGCCATCGCCAACTGGCCCACATTTGACCCCAACAATGCCGGCTCGTATCCTGCGGATTCGCGCATGGACCGCGCGATCAGCGCTGCCTACGAGCCGGGTTCCATCTTCAAGACCATCACCATGACGAGCGCCATCGAGACGGGTGTGGCGCGGCCCAACGAGCTGGTCAATTGCCAGATGGGCTCGATTCTGGTCGCCGGGCGATTGATCCACGATTGGCACCGCTTTGGCACGCTGAGCGTTACCCAGATCCTGGAGAACTCGAGCGATGTGGGCACGATCAAGTTGGCCCTGCGCGTGGGGGCGCCGCGCTTTTACGACGTGATGCGCCAGTTTGGCATCGGCCAGGACACAGGAATTTTGCTGCCGGGAGAGAACCGCGGGTTGTTGCGCCCGCTGAATGAGTGGACGCCAAGCTCGATCGGTTCGCTGGCCATGGGACAGGAAGTGAGCGTGACGCCAATTCAGATCGTATCCGCCGTATCCGCGCTGGCGAACGGCGGGATCCTGTACAAGCCGCGGGTGGTGAAGGGAGTGCGTGGCGGCATTCAGCCGTTCACGCTGCCGGGAAACGATCCGGCGCGGGTTACGAGCCCGAAGACCGCGGCCACCCTACGGGGAATGATGGCCGACGTCGTTCTTTACGGAACAGGGAGGAAGGCGCAGCTCGACGGCTACACCGCAGCGGGGAAAACGGGGACGGCGCAAAAGATCGATCCGGCCACGGGCCGGTATTCGCGCAGGTTCTACAACGCGTCGTTCGTCGGCTTCGCGCCGGTCAACAATCCGGCGGTGACGATTCTGGTCCATCTCGATTCTCCCACCGTGGGCTCGCATGAAGGCGGCATGGCCGCCGCGCCGGTGTGGAAGCGGGTCGCCCAACAGGTGCTTGCGTATCTGGACGTCCCGCACGACGTGCCCGCTCCTTCCGACATCGAGATGGCCGCGAATACAAATCGTTCGCAACAGGCTGCCGAGAGGGAAGTGGCCAAAACACAGGCGATGGAAGCGCGCTTCGAAGCGGCGGTTGCCAAGAGAGCCCGGCACGCGGCGCCCACGGTGGCGTTTGGGAGCCCTGATTCCGTGCTCGTCCCGGATCTCTCGGGGCAGACGGTGCGCGCGGTGGTGGAATCGTGCTCGCATCTGGGCCTGATTCCGACGCTGATTGGAAACGGCCTTGCTCTCGAACAGTTTCCGGCCGGCGGAACGCCGGTCGTGCGCGGCGGCCAAGTGACTGTGCGCTTTGGCCGGCCGGTCAGCAGCGCCGTGTCACACGGGAGAATGAACTGACCATTCTGGAAGAAGGCATTCGAGTGTTGGACTCAGAAGGTGCAAACGCGAAGCGGGCCGCCTCGGCGAAAAGCCTGGCCGACGTGGTCGAGGACGTGGAAATCGCCCGCGTGACCGGACCCGCCAATGCCCATATTCGTGCCCTGGCATGCGACAGCCGCAAGGTGGCGCCCGGAACGCTGTTCTTCGCCTTGCCCGGCGCAAAAGCCGACGGCTTCGGTTTTGTCCGCAGCGCCATCGAGCGCGGCGCCGTGGCCATCGCCAGTTCGCACGCACGGCCTGCCGAGATTGCGCCGCACATCGCGTGGGTTGAGGTGCCCCCGGGGAAGGAGCGCCGCGCGCTGGCCCTGGCGTCAGCCAATTTCTACGACCGGCCGGCCCGCACGCTGAAGCTCGTCGGCATCACCGGAACAAATGGCAAGACGACGACTTCGTTCCTGGTGGACTCGATGCTGCGCGCCGCGGGTTTTTCCACCGGGCTCGTTGGCACCACGGGTTACCGCACGCCCAAGTCCACCCGGCCCGCGCTGAACACGACTCCGGAGTCGCTCGACCTGCAGGAGATGTTCGCGGAAGTGCGCGACGCAGGCGGCACGCATATCGTTCTGGAGGCAAGTTCCCACGCTCTGGCGATGGACCGTTTGTGGGGCTGCCATTTTGCGGCCACCGTCTTCACCAACCTGACCCGCGATCACCTCGACTACCACAAGGATTTCGAGGATTACTTCCACGCCAAGCGCCGTTTGTTCGAAGGCACCGGCGCGGGGGCGCCGGAAGTCGCGGTGATCAACGCCGATGATCCGTACTCGGATCGTCTGGAAGGGCTCGCTCGCCGCACGCTCACATACAGCCTGAAAGGCGGCGCGGACCTGACCGCGCGCGGCGTTTCCCTCGGTTTCAGCGGAACGGAATTCGTGGCGGAAACTCCGGTCGGTAAACTCCAGATGAGGTCGCCGCTGGTTGGCCGGATCAACGTGTACAACATCCTCGCTGCCATCGGCGCGGGGATTGCCCTTGAGCTTCCCGCGCGCGCTCTGGAAGAGGGCGTGGCCAATCTGGATCTGGTCCCGGGGCGGTTCCAGCGCGTCGATGAAGGCCAGCCGTTCCTGGTGATCGTCGATTACGCGCACACCGATGACGCTTTGCGCAACTTGATTTCGACGGCGCGCGAACTGAGCCCGTCCGGGCGGATCATCACCCTGTTCGGAGCGGGCGGTGAACGCGACCGCGCAAAGCGGCCCTTGATGGGCGAAGCGGCGGGCGCGCTCAGCGATGTGGTCGTGCTGACCAGCGACAATCCGCGCGGGGAAGATCCCTTGCGCATCATCAACGACGTCGCGGTAGGACTGCAGCGCGTGAATGCCAAATATCGCGCCGAACCCGACCGCGAGCGCGCCCTGGAAATCGCTCTGGACGAAGCGCAGGCGGGCGACATCGTCCTGCTGGCCGGAAAAGGGCACGAGACGTATCAGGTGCTGCGCGACGGCATGATCGATTTCGACGATCGCGAAAAGGCGCGAGCGATTTTGCAACGCAAGGGCTACGGGAAAAAGTAGCCCACCGAGGTTTGAGAGCGAAGGGATTGAGCGACAAGCCAAGCCCGACGGAGATGCGATGCAGTGGACAGTTCTACAAGCGGCTGATGCGCTGGGTGTGCCGGTTCCCGCGGAGCTCGACCCCATGGCCCGGCTGGCCGGTGTCTCGATTGATTCTCGTACTGTCCGGCCCGGAGAACTGTTTATCGCCATACACGGTCCGCGTCACGACGGACACGCCTTTATCGCCGCTGCTCTGGAATCGGGAGCGGCAGCCGGGCTGGTGGCGCGCGCCCGCTGGACGGAATATGCGGCGGAAATCCAGAGCCGCCTGTTTGCGGTGGACGATCCCCTCGCAGCCTTGCAACAACTGGCCCGCGCGTACTGCGAGAGCTGGCGCAAGGCGCAGCCCGGGCGGCGCATCGCCGCCATCACGGGTTCCACTGGGAAAACGACCACGAAAGAGATGCTGGCTGCTTTGCTGGCGACGCGGCTGCGGGTCTTGAAGTCGGAAGGCAACTTGAACAACGCCTACGGGCTGCCTTTGACGCTCTTTCGCTTGACGCCAAGCCACGATGCGGCCGTGGTGGAGATGGGCATGTCCAGCCGCGGCGAGATCACGCGGTTGACGGAAATTGCCCGCCCCGACATCGGCGTGGTTACCAATGTCGCGCCCGTGCACCTGGAATTCTTCTCCTCCGTGGATGAAATCGCCCTGGCCAAGCGCGAACTGATCGAGGGCCTGGGCGACTCCGATCCCGTGGCCGTGCTGAATGCCGACGACCCGCGAGTTTGGCGATTCAAAGAGATCTTTCGAGGGCGCGTGCATTCGTTCGGCCTTTCGCCAAGCGCCGAATTTCGCGCCGCGAACATCGAAGGGCATGGGCTCGAAGGCTCCGAATTTGATTTCCACTCTCCCGAAGGCCAGGCCCGGCTTCGATTGGCGCTGGCGGGACGCCACAACGTGACAAACGCCTTGGCGGCGCTGGCTGCCGCCAGCGAGTGGGGAATCGGCGCGGCGGAAGCCAAAGCCGTCCTCCCCAACCTGCAAGCGGCTGCCCTGCGCGGCGAAATCCTGAAATTCGCCGACGGTCTTACGGTCATCAACGATTGCTACAACTCCAATCCCGTGGCTCTGGAAAGAATGGTCGACCTGCTGTGCTCGACCCCCGGCTACGGGCGCCGCGTGCTTGTTGCGGGGGCGTGGCGCGAGATTGGTCCCACTTCTCCGCAACTTCATCGGGCGGCCGGCGAATATGCCGCGCGAAAGAAAACCATCGACTGGATTATCGGCGTGGATGGCGACGCGAAGGATTTGGTGGAAGGTGCTGTTGACGCCGGGCACCCGCGCGAGCGCACCTCTTTCTTTGCCGCCTCGCCGGAAGCCGCCGCTTTCCTGCTCGAATTCGTCCGCCCGGGAGACTTGCTGCTGGTGAAAGGTTCGCGCGGCGTGCACATGGAATCGATTGCCGCGGCGTTGCGCGCGAAGTTTCCTTTGGCGGAAGGCGCCGGAGAAGCAGCGGCCGTGCGGGACGGCGGGAAGCGCTAGCATGCTCTACTATCTCTTCTACGACTTGCTGCGCCCGTACTTCAGCCCGCTCAATGTGTTTCGTTACATCACCGTGCGTACGGCGGTCGCCAGCCTGACCGCGTTGATTCTGTCGCTCCTGCTTGGCCCTTGGGTGATCGAGCGCCTGCGCGAACTGCAAGTGAAGCAATACATCCGCGAGGAGGGTCCCAAGGCGCACCAGAAAAAGGCGGGCACGCCCACTATGGGCGGCGTGCTGATCGTCGGAGCAATCGTCGTCCCAACGGTGCTCTGGGCCGATTTGCGCAACGCCTACGTGCTGCTCGCGCTGGGAGCGACAATCTCCTTCGGCGCCATCGGCTTCGTCGACGACTACAACAAGGTCGTTCGCAAGCGCAATCTGGGCTTGACGGCGCGCAAAAAGTTCGGGCTTCAGGTGTTGACCTGCCTGGGCGTCGCGGTCGTGCTGGCTGGGCTGCAAACGAAAACGGGCTATTCCACGCAGCTGATCGTGCCCTTCCTGAAGAAACTGCATCCCGATCTGGTGATTGACTCGCTCTTGCGCCACCGCTTTATCTGGCCGCTGGCCTTCGTTCCCTTTTTTCTTTTTCTGGTGCTGGTGATCGCGGGGCTTTCGAATGGCGTGAATCTCACCGACGGCCTCGACGGCCTCGCCATCGGCTGCGTGCTGGTCGCCTCGGTGGCCCTGACCGTGATCACCTATCTTTCCAGCAACGCGCGCTTCGCCGGCTACCTGGAAATCCAAAAAATCACGGGTTCCGCTGAATTGACCATCTTTTGCGGCTCCGTCGTGGGCGCCTCGCTCGGCTTTCTCTGGTACAACGCGCATCCCGCGGAAGTGTTCATGGGCGACGTCGGCTCGTTGGCGCTGGGCGGGGCCATCGGCGTGGTGGCCGTCATCGTGAAGCAGGAAATCCTGCTGCTTTCGATCGGCGGAATTTTCGTCATCGAGCTGCTTTCGGTCATCATACAAGTAGGTTCGTTCAAGCTCACCGGCAAGCGCGTATTCCGCATGGCTCCCCTGCATCACCATTTCGAGCTGGCGGGTTGGAGCGAATCGAAAATCATTGTGCGCTTTTGGATCGTGGCGCTGGTGCTGGCATTGTTTTCGCTGACCACGTTGAAATTGAGGTGAACGGAAGTGAGGCCTGGATTCGATCTGCAAGGGAAGCGCGTGCTGGTCGTTGGACTGGCGCGCACGGGAGTGGTGGTGTCTCTGTTTAGCGCGGGCTATGGCGCGGATGTCACCGCCACGGACGAAAAGCCCGAAGCCGACTTGGCGGAAACCGCCGCGCGCTTGCGTGCAGCCGGGGTGAAACTCGCGCTGGGCGCGCACGATCCTGCGTTATTCCTCGCGCAGGACTTGATCGTGCTCAGCCCTGGAGTTCCCGCACATCTCCCTGCGCTGGACGCCGCGCGCGCGCGGGGCATTCCCGTGTGGAGTGAGATCGAACTGGCCTGGCGCTTCTTGCGCGGCAAACTCGTCGCGATTACGGGCTCGAACGGCAAGACGACCACGACCTCTCTGGTTGCGCACATTTTGAAGACGTCCCGAATTCCGGCGCTGGTGGGAGGAAACATCGGCGTGCCGCTGCTGGCCCTGGTCGAATCGTCCACGCATTCGAGCGTCACGGTGGCCGAAATCAGCAGCTTTCAGCTCGAAACGGTCGCCGAGTTCCGTCCCGAGATTGGCGTGCTCCTGAATCTGACTCCCGACCACCTCGATCGCCACGCCTCCTTCGATGAATATGCCGGCGCCAAGATGCGCATGTTCGAAAATCAGCGCGAAAGCGATGCCGCCGTCTTGAACGCGGATGATCCGGAAGTGGCCCGCCGCATGCCTTCGCGCCCGCATGTGTACTGGTTCAGCCGGCAGAAGCGTGTGGCCTCAGGCGCATTTTTGCGCGACGGCCAGATCATTTTCCGCGCGGAGGGCGACGAGATTCCGCTGCTCCGCCGCGACGAAATACCTTTGCGCGGCGAGCACAACGTCGAAAACGTTTTGGCAGCCTGCGCTGCCGCGTATCTCGCGGGCGCCGATCCGGCCGGGATTGCGGCGGGCGTGAAGACGTTTCGCGCGGTCGAGCACCGCCTCGAATTTGTAGCCGAAATTGCCGGCGTCTCGTTCTACAACGATTCGAAGGCGACGAATGTGGACGCCAGCCTGAAGGCGATCGAAGCTTTTCCCGGGCCGCTCATCGTCATTCTGGGTGGGAAGGACAAGGGCGCGCCGTACGCGCCTTTGCGCGAGCCGCTGCGGCAGCGCGGGCGTCTTGCCGTGCTGATCGGCGCCGCCGCGGAGAAAATCGAGGCCGAACTGGCGGGAGCGGTCGCGCTCGCGCGGGCGGGCACGCTCGAACGCGCGGTCGAGATCGCCATGGAATCGGCGCAGCCCGGCGACACGGTCCTGCTCGCGCCGGCCTGCGCGAGTTTCGACCAGTTCGAAAATTACGAGCACCGCGGGCGCGCCTTCAAGGAACTGGTGGCACGCCTCGAGCGCCGGCATGCAGCGCCCCAGCCGGACGCCGCAATTTCGTGGGATGCGGTTTCAGGGTCGGCCAATGCCGCGCCGGATCGACCGGATTCGACGGCGCAAACGAGCGAGCATTCCATCGACCCAACGAGTCGCGACTCCATCGCGCAAGGGAAAGGGTAACGATGCCACGCAGCTTGCAGCCTGACCGGCAGCTTTTTGGTGTGACGCTGGCCATGTGTCTGTTCGGCGCCGTGATGGTGTTCAGCGCCTCGGCCGTGACCGCCCGCGACATGTACGGCAACGCCTACGTCTTCCTGATCCGGCAGCTTCTCTATATCGCGCTGGGCATTGGCGGCATGTTCTGGCTGATGAACACCGATTACCGCAAGTTGCGCCAGCCGCGTGTAATTTTTACCGGACTGGGCGTGACATTCATATTGTTAACAGCGGTTTTCTTCCTCGATCGCAGCCATGCCACGCACCGCTGGATTCGCTTCGGCCCCTTCAGCCTGCAGCCCTCCGAACTCGCCAAGCTGTTCATCATTCTCTATCTCGCATGGTTCATCGAGTTGCGCCGCTCGCCGCGCGGCCCGGGAATCAATCATCTCCTGCAGACGCTGCTGCCTGCGCTCGGCGTGGTGATTATTGTGGTGGCGCTCATCCTGGCTGAGCCGGACATGGGCACTGCCTGCATGATCGCGTTCATCGCCGGCGTCATGCTTTTCGTTGCGGGAGTTTCCCTGCGCTACATTTTCCCCGTGGCTCTTGCCACGCTGCCCGCCATTTATTTGTTGATCGTCCGCGTGCCGTACCGGCTGCACCGCGTCCAGGCCTTCTTTTCCCCAGGAACCGATCCGCAGGGCCGCGGATTCCAGCTTCTGCAATCGCTGATCGCGGTGGGTTCGGGCGGGTTCAGCGGCGTTGGGCTGATGGAAAGCCGTCAAAAGCTGTTTTATTTGCCCGAGGCTCACACCGATTTCATTTTCGCCGTCATTTGCGAGGAATTAGGTTTTCTTGGCGCCGTCGCCGTACTTTCGATGTTCGCCGTGTACGGCTGGCGCGGTTTCGTCGCGGCCATGAAGGCGCCCGACGAATTTGGCCGCTTTGTGGGATTGGGAATCACGACCATGGTGCTAGGCCAGGCGCTGATCAACCTCAGCGTGGTTCTGGGTCTGATGCCGACGAAAGGGATTCCGCTGCCGTTCATCAGCTACGGCGGATCGAGTTTGCTGGGGATGCTGTTGGCAACCGGCGTGCTCTTGAATATCAGTCAGCACGCGGATGTGACGTGAGCGCCGATGGCTGCGAGTGCCGATGCAGTTGCCCGGAAGCAGTTGAGCCTGCTGATCGCCGGAGGCGGCACGGGCGGCCACGTATTTCCGGCTGTCGCGGTCGCGCGTGAATGGCTCCGGCGCGGAATGGGCGCGCCTTCGGATTCTGGCGAGGAACGAAACGTGGTGATTGTTGGAACGGAACGCGGGCTCGAAGCGAAGCTGGTCCCTCAGGCCGGCCTGCCCCTGGAACTGATTCGCGTGGCGGGCTTGAAGGGCATTGGCGGAACGAAATTCCTGCGCAATCTCGCATTGCTTCCCGCGGGATTATGGGATTCCGAGCGCATCATCCAGCGCCACAACTTTTCCGCCGCATTCGGCGTGGGCGGCTACGCCTCCGGTCCCATGATGTTGCTGGCCGCGATGCACGGGATTCCTTCCGTGGTATTCGAGCCGAACGTCGAGCCCGGCTTTACCAACCGCGTCCTGGCGAACCTGGCCACACGCGTCGCCGTAGCGCACGCCGAAACCGCCGGCAAGCTCGGCCGCAGGGCCGTCCTGACCGGGTGTCCTGTGCGCAGGGAGTTTTTCTCCGTTCCCCCCAAGCAGCATGGCGCGCCCTTCCGCATTCTGATTACGGGAGGGAGCCGCGGGGCCGCGCCCATCAACCGCGCCGTAATTGATTCGCTGGACACGCTCGCTGCGCGAAAAAATCAACTTTTCATCGTGCATCAAACCGGCGAGCGCGATTATAATGCGGTGCGTTCGGCTTATGCCCAGCACGAATTTCCGGCGGAGGTTCTGCCCTTCATCGAGAATATGGCGGAGAGGTTTGCCCAGGCGGACTTGATCGTCTGCCGTTCGGGCGCGATCACCGTGGCGGAAGTTTCCGCCGCTGGACGTGCCGCCATCTTCATCCCCTTCGGAGCCTCCACCGACGCGCACCAGACGCGCAATGCCGAGGCCATGCAGGACGCCGGCGCCGCCCGGCTGCTCCCCCAGGACGAACTGACGCCCGCGCGCTTGGCCTCTGAAATCTTCTCCTTCCTGGACCAGCCCGGCACGCTTGCGCAGATGGAAACTCGCGCGCGCGCCCTCGCGCGGCCGCGCGCGGTTGAGGATATCGTGGACCTGCTCGAGGAAGTCGCGGCTGGGACGCACGCGCGCACCGGCGCATTGCGCCAGAACACCGCTGATTCCTCGAACGAAACAGTCCAGACGGCTTCGAACCAACATACAAAGGGTATGCAGTCATGAACGGCTCATTTCGCAATTTCAAACGCATTCATCTGGTGGGCATTGGCGGCAGCGGCATGAGCGGCATCGCCGAAATCCTGCTCTCGACGGGTTATGCCGTCTCCGGCTCGGATTTGAAGCCCTCCGCCGTCACCGAACGCCTGCAGAATCTGGGCGCGACGATTTACGAAGGCCACCGGCCCGAACACATCGAAGGGGCGCATGTCGTGGTGGTGTCCTCCGCTGTGCATCCTGACAACGTCGAAGTCGTTCAAGCGCACCGCTTGAACATCCCCGTCATCTCCCGCGCCGAAATGCTGGCCGAACTGATGCGCCTGAAGTTCGGCGTTGCTGTTGCGGGAGCGCACGGCAAAACGACCACCACTTCCATGACCGCCTCGATTCTTGGGGCCGCGGGCCTCGACCCCACCTTTGTCGTCGGCGGGCGCGTGAACCACATTGGCGCGAACGCGCGCTTGGGCCAGGGCGACTACATGGTGGTCGAAGCGGATGAAAGCGATCGCTCGTTTCTCCTGCTGAATCCCATGATCGCCGTCGTCACCACCATCGACCGCGAACACCTGGACCACTACGCCTCGCTGGAGGAAATTCAGGACGTTTTCCTGCAGTTCGTCAACCGCGTCCCGTTTTATGGCACGGTGATCCTGTGTCTCGACGATCCCAACGTCGAGGCCATCCTGCCTCGCGTGAAGCGCCCCGTGATTACTTACGGATCCTCCCCTCAGGCGGACGTCCGCATCAGCGGCATTCAGCTCCACGGCCTGTCCAGCGAGTTCCGCCTTGCTTATAAAGGAGAAGATCTGGGCCTCTTTAAGCTTCCGGCGCCGCCGGGAATTCATAACGTGCGCAACGCTGCCGCTGCGGCTTCCGTCGCGCTTTCCCTCAACATCCGCCCCGACGTCATTCGTGAGGCGCTCGCCCGCTTCTCCGGCGTGGGGCGGCGTTTCGAGATCAAAGACGTGGTGGAAGGCGTTACGCTGATCGACGATTACGGCCATCACCCCGCCGAGGTGCGCGCCACGCTGGAAGCGGCGCGCGGCTGCGGCTATCAGCGCCTGCTCGTTTTCTTCCAGCCGCATCGCTATACGCGTACGCAACATCTCTGGAACGAGTTCCTGCACTGCTTCGACCGGGCTGACGCGCTCATCCTTACGGAAATCTATCCGGCGGGCGAGCCGCCCATCGAAGGCATCACGGGCGAGCGCCTGGCCGATGCGATCACCGCTGCGGGGCATCCGAACGTCATTTTCTCCAGCACCATGCAGGGCGGGATGGAATATATCCTGCGGGAAGCGCATCCCGGCGACGCGGTGCTGGCCATCGGCGCCGGAAGTGTGGGCCGCGTCCTCGACCAGCTCGCGCTCCTGCTCGGCTCAAGGGTTTCATCGACTCATGCGGCTTGAACGCAACGCGCTGCTTGCCGGCCCTGGCGGACTCGCTGTCGAAGTGCGCCCCGGCGCAAATTTTTTTGTGAAACCTGCGGATTCCTCTTGCACGCACATGCTCAAACTGGTTGACTACGTTCGCGGCTGCGTCCGCGGCTCCGATGGCGTCGAACTCGAACACGAGGTGATCGTCTGGCGAAATTAAGGGTCATGGACGCGGACACTTTCCCGCGAGAGATTCTCGCGGATGAAGAGCCGAAGTATCTTCGTCGCCAGAAGCCGCTCGAAATCAAGCGCCGCAAATTCGGGCGCAAGACTCTGAGTTCGTTCTTCCGCGTCAGCATCTGGGTCGGCGCCGGGCTGGCGGGCGTCTGGCTTACCTACGCGGGGGCGCGCTTCCTGCTGACCGCTCCGGCCATGCAGTTGATCCACCCCGAACAGGTGGGCGTTTCCGGGAACCATTTCGTTGCGCGCGCGGCCGTCCTGCAGACGTTCGTCGCCGACCGCGGCAAGAGCATCCTGCGCATCCCGCTGGAAGAGCGCCGCGCGGAAATCGAAACGCTGCCCTGGGTCGAGCACGCCGTCGTACGCCGTGTTTTGCCCAACCGCATTCAGGTCGACATCGTCGAGCGCACGCCCGTGGCCTTCTTGCGCGAGCAAAATAATATGTTCCTGATCGATGCGCACGGCGTGATTCTCGACCCGCCGCTGCGCTCGGATTTCCAGTTTCCCGTGGTCACCGGAATTTTTTCGGGCATGCCGCTGGACGAGCGCGCAAAGCGCATGCAGCTGTTCCAGCAGTTTTCCCGCGAGGTCGAGAACGCGCGGCCGGGCGCCATGGGCCAGGTGAGCGAGATCGATTTGTCCGACGCGAATGACTTGACCGCGTCGATCACGGGCCTGCAGAAAGCGCCATCCACGGGCAATGGCTCGGCTCAGGCGGATCTGCCGGTCACCGTTCATTTCGGCAACAGCGATTTTGGCGGCAAGTTCACGACGCTGGTGGACAATATCGCGCAGTGGCGCGCCACGGCAGGCGAGGTCAATTCTGTCGATCTGCGCTTCGGCCGGGAGGCGGTGGTCAACCCGGAGATTGCGGCGGTGACGCAGTTGCCCGCGCAGCCCCTGGCTGAGCCGCAGCCTGTGCTGCCCATGCGAGCCGCGCGCTCGCGTCGCGCCGTGCTGGCGCCCGCGCGTGCCAAGCGCCGGCACAGGACGCGCGGCTATCGCCGGTAGGGCGCTGCTTGCTGCGCCCTCGGAAAACGAGATTCGCTTTTTTCTGACGGTTCGGAGGGGCGGTCTTTCTGCCCGCCCTGTTGAGATGGAGTGGGTGATTTGACGAAGAAGGAACGGCACGTAGTGGCGCTCGACATCGGCAGCACGAAGACGTGCGCGCTGATCGGTGAAATGGACGACGACTCCGGCGTGAAGTTTGCGGCGCTGGGTGCGGCGGAATCCAAGGGCTGGCGCAAGGGCCAGATTGTCAACCTGGATCTGGCGGTCAGTTCGATTCGCCGCGCGGTGGAAGAAGCGGAGACCATCGTCGGCGTTCCGGTGGAGTCGGCGCTCATCGGGGTGGCCGGCGGGCACGTGCGCGGCGTCAACAGCCGCGGCGGCATCACCCTGGGCGCCCGCCCGCGCGACATCCAGCGCGACGATGTTCGCCGCGCCGTCGAAGCGGCTCGCGGCGTCTCGCTGCCCGAGGACCGCGAAGTGCTGCACGTCCTCCCGCAGGAATTTTCCCTGGATGCCCAGGACAACATTCGCGACGCCATCGGCATGTTCGGCCAGCGCCTCGAAGCGAACGTCCACATCGTGACCGCCTCCGGCGCCGCCACGCAGAACATTGTGAGCGCCGTGAACCGCGCGGGCGTGCGCGTCGACGACACGGTGCTCGAGCAGCTCGCCTCCGCCGAGGCCTGCCTCACCCAAGACGAGCGCGAGCTGGGCTGCTGTTTGCTCGATATCGGCGGCGGCACCACCGAGCTGATTGCCTACGTGGGCGGCGTTGTGCGCCAGACCTCCGCCATCCCTGTCGGCGGCGATCATTTCACCAATGATCTGGCCGTCGGCCTGCGCACGCCCGTCCCTGAAGCCGAAAAGATCAAGCGGCAGCATGCCTGCGCCTTCCGCGAAATGCAGAAGGAAGATTTCTCCATTGAGATTGCCAGCGTGGGCGATCGCCCGCCGCGTACCGTCTATGCGCGCATGCTGGCCGAGATCGTCGAACCGCGCGCCCAGGAGCTGCTCATGCTGGTGCGCGACGAGCTGCGCCGCGGCGGTATCGAGTCGCAGATACCCGCGGGTATCGTGCTCACCGGGGGCGGCGCGTGCCTCCGCGGCCTGGTCGAGCTGGCGGAGAAGACTTTCAATTTGCCCGTGCGCGTGTCCGTTCCGCGCGGGCTTTCGGACATGAGCGAAGAGGTCCAGCGCCCGGAGTACGCCGCCGCCGTAGGGCTTGTGCTCTATGGAGCGCGCACACGCCGCTTGGCGGGCGCGCGTCCTGCCGGCTGGACCGGGAAGCTGAAGGCCCTCTTCGCCGGGCAGTGATGTAGTTCGTACAGCATGCGAAGTGGGGCAGGTCCTGTTTTGCGGGATCCGACCGGCGCGCGAGGTAAAAGGGGATTTTGGGATTTGCTCGGCCCCAGACGGACGAATCCCAAAGAAATGCAGTTCGACGGGGCAAATTTCGGGGGAGGGAGAATGACGCCGAAAGAATCCGGCATTCGAGTATCGTTCAGCAACGAAGAAACACAAAACGGCGCGAAGATCAAAGTGATCGGCGTGGGAGGCGGCGGCTCAAACGCCGTCAACCGCATGATCCGCGCCAAAGTCGAAGGCATCGAGTTCATCGCCGCCAACACGGACTTGCAGGCGCTGAAACTTTCGGCCGCGCCGGTCAAATTGCAGCTGGGCGCCAAGCTCACCAAGGGCCTGGGCGCCGGCGCGAATCCTGAGGTTGGACGCAAGGCGGCGCTCGAGGACACCGAAAAAATCCTCGAGGCGCTGGACGGCGCCGACATGGTGTTCGTCACCTCCGGCCTCGGTGGAGGCACGGGCAGCGGCGCTGCGCCCGTCGTCGCCAATCTGGCCAGCGAGTTGGGCGCGCTGACGGTCGCCGTCGTCACCAAGCCGTTCGCCTTCGAAGGCAAGCGGCGCATGCTGCAAGCCGAACAATCCCTCTCCGAGCTGATCGGCTGCGTCGACACCGTCATCGTCATTCCCAACGAGCGCCTGATGGACTGCGTCGAGCACGGCACCAGCTTCTTCGACGCCTTCCGCATCGCCGACGACATCCTGCGCCAAGCCGTGCAGGGCATCAGTGACATCATCACCATTCCCGGCATCATCAATCGCGACTTTGCCGACGTGAAGACCATCATGTCCGGCCAGGGCTACGCGGTGATGGGCACCGCCGTCGCTTCGGGCTCGAACCGCGCCGTCGATGCCGCCAATCGCGCCATCAACAGCCCGCTGCTCGAGGACAACTGCATCCAGGGCGCGCAGGGCATCCTCATCAACATCACCGGCTCGTCCTCGCTTTCGATTCAGGAAGTGCACGAAGCCTCCACCATCATCCAGAAAGCGGCCCACGAAAACGCGAACATCATTTTCGGCGCGGTGCAGGACGATGCCATGAAGGAAGCGGTGAAAATTACCGTCATCGCGGCCGGGTTCCGCGAAGTGGCCAACAAGAAGACCCAGTCCAGGCCTTCTTACTTGCCGAAGACGTGGAAGTCGGGACGTGAACAGACGGCGCCCACGCCCGTCGCGCCGCCGCCTCCGCCCACCGTCGTGCAGCAGGTGGCCCGCAACGTTGGCGAGGTCGCCCGCACCGTGAACGAATCGGTTCGCGACGTCCCGGCGGACGATCTCGACGTGCCCACATTCCTGCGCCGCCAGGCTCAAAAAGCTTAGCGCGCTATCAACCCTGTGCGTTTGCAGGGGCGGGTCCCTCGACCCGCCCCTTTTCTGTCTCGCACGTCTGACCTTCCGTACAGGTAACTGGCCGGCAGCAAAGTACCTTCCGCCCATTGTCAGGGCCTTCTACACTCGAAATACTGCAACAATCATGAAAACAAAGACTGTGTTGGCGTTGCTCTGTGCCGGTGCCTTCGCGAGCGCGGCGTTCGCGCAGCAGGGCCCGCGAAAATTCGGCTGGACTCCCGCGAATGCGGAGACGGCGCGCCTCGACCCGGGCAATTACTACGGCGGCCGCACCTATCATCCGTCGGCGGGCGGCGGCAACATGCACGTCGACATCAAGGCGCAACAGCCGGTCACAGTTTTTATGGCCTACGCGGGTGAGTGGAGCTATGCGCTGCAGCACCCGGAAGTAATGGCAACCCTTCGCGAAGTCTGTCCGCGGACGCATGTCACCGAGACGACCTTTACCTGCTTTATTTCCGAGCCCATGACCCTCGTCATCGAGGACGAAAGGCCCAGCACTGGCAAAGCAGTGGTCGCCGGACTTGGGGCTGCGCTGGACCAGAGCGACACGGCGGTTAGCCGGGTCGCAAGAGTGGGGCTCGCGGCAATGCTTTCGGGAGGCACGCCGGCGAAACGCCATTTCACCGCGCCGAACGACGTTCACGTCCAATACAATCGCTGGAGCTGCATCGAGAATTGCGTTCAGCCGGAATTCCAGTGGGTGAGCGTGGCCAGCGAACAGTACAAGCTGACGCCTTATATGAAAATCTACAGCGGGTACACGCCCGACACCGACGGCGAGCAGGTCAGCGTTTTCATCAAGGCGCCCGTGCCCATGATCGTGGCGCTGGTGCCCTCCAGCGTTGCGGCCCAATTGGACGAGAGCCGCCAGGCGCTGCAAAACGCCCTGGCCAATGTCAGCTGCCAGCAGCGCGCCGTCCAAAAATTGCAGTTCCAGTGCACCTTCAACGTTGCCGACGGGCCGCAGTCGCTCGTCGTCGTTCCCGAAAACGACGATCGTGTCCCGCACAAAAAGACAGACGTCGATTGGCAGGCGGACAAGTGCGTCGCCAACTGTCCGGCTCCGCAGCAACCGGAAGCGCCCCAGCCGCAAGGGCAACAACCGCAGGGGCAGCAGCCGCCAGCGCAGCCGCCGGCTGGGTCCCAAACTCCACAGAACTAGGATCGGGGTTCGTGCTTTGGTTGTGCTTTGAAGCCGAATCTCGCTCACTGCGACGGGGCGGGCGCATCAAGAAACCGCGCCTCTGCGTCTCCGAGCCGGATCAGCGGATAGCCATGCGTGAAAACCCGCCGCCCGGACGCGGCAGCACCATCGTGGTGAGCGCCTTCACGACCACTACTGTGAGGTCGTCGTGCTGCCGCGCGCCTGCCCCAAATTCCCGTATGCCCTCGAAAAGAAGGTCGAGCGTTTGCTGCGCGGATCTTGCGCGGCAGCGTTGCCAGAGTTCCGGCAGTTCTTTCGTGCTGAAGTCCTCATTCTGGCCGTTGCGGAGTTCGTGAAGCCCATCCGTAGCGAACAGGACCGCCTCCCCTGGCGACAGCCGGGTCGAATGAATTTCGTAAGTTGACCCGGGAAACAGTCCCGATGGAATTCCGCCTTCTCCTAGCGCCTTGCACCCTGCCGGCGAGGCATGCAGCGGGTAGGGCAAACCCGCGTTCGAAAATCGCAGCTCCAGTGTCGCCGGATCCAAGAGGGCGTAAATCGTGCAGCAAAACCGGCCGGCTACCGGACGCGCAAGCAGCCGCGTGTTCAGCGTCGCGAGAACTGCGGCCGTATCCTCGCCTGTCTTGTTCGTTCCGCGCAGCGTGCCCATGACCATCGCCCCGTACATCGCTGCGGGCAAGCCTTTGCCCGTCACGTCTCCCAGATAAATTCCGACGAGTCCATTCGGCAGATCGAAGTAATCGGCGAAATCGCCGCTCACGTCAGCAAAGGGAGCGAACCGGGAAGCAATCTCGAAGCTCGTTCCGCGCAACGGGCCCGTCGGCAACAGCGATGCTTGGATCCGCTGCGCCTCGCCGATTTCGATTTCGCGCATATC
>Ga0075272_1000004_pt1 | contig 104977 bp, 94 predicted proteins | sample SF_Rice_5C_0N_40_FD_69776 | JGI IMG/M metagenome (GOLD analysis project Ga0075272, IMG submission 69776) | Rice paddy soil microbial communities from Twitchell Island, California, USA - SF_Rice_5C_0N_404 | ecosystem: Environmental > Terrestrial > Soil > Paddy field/soil | place: USA: Twitchell... | reverse complement strand
TGGCTCCATAACTATCGTCGCATCGTCATTCGCTGGGAATATTACCCAGAGAATTTCCTCGGGATGGTTCACCTGGCTTGCGCTGTGATCCTCCTGAGGCATTTATGAGATGGCTTCTAGCCACTCGCCACTGCTCTAGTACATTCCGCCCATACCGCCGGGGCCGCCGGGCATGCCGGCGCCCGCGCCCTTCTTGTCGTCTTCCTTTACTTCGGCGACGAGGGCTTCGGTGGTCAGCATGAGGCCCGCGATGGACGCCGCGTTCTGCAGCGCCAGCCGGGTGACTTTGGCCGGATCGATCACGCCCTGGGTGACCAGGTTGCCGAACTCGGCCGAGTCCGCATTGAAGCCGAAGTTGTCTTCCTTCGACTCGCGAATGCGTCCGACCACTACGGCGCCTTCCTGGCCCGCGTTGTGCGCGATCTGACGCGCCGGCTCTTCCAGCGCGCGCTTGACGATGTTCACGCCAATCGCTTCGTCGCCTTCGAGCTTCAGTTTGTCCAGCGCGCCCAGGCAGCGCAGCAGGGCGGTGCCGCCGCCCGGAACGATGCCTTCCTCGACCGCCGCGCGCGTGGCGTGCATGGCGTCTTCGACGCGAGCCTTCTTTTCCTTCAGCTCGGTCTCCGTCGCCGCGCCCACCTTGATCACAGCCACACCGCCCACGAGCTTGGCCAAGCGCTCCTGCAGCTTTTCCTTGTCGTAGTCGGAGGTGGTCTCTTCGATCTGCGCGCGAATCTGCTTGACGCGGCCCTCGATCTCGCTGGCCTTGCCGCCGCCCTCGACGATCGTGGTGTTGTCCTTGTCAATGGTGACCTTCTTGGCGCGGCCCAGATCCTCGACCTTCACGTTCTCGAGCTTGATGCCGAGATCCTCGGTGATGGCCTTTCCGCCCGTCAGCGTGGCGATGTCTTCCAGCATGGCCTTGCGGCGATCGCCGAAGCCCGGCGCTTTTACCGCCGCGCACTGCAGCGTGCCGCGCAGCTTGTTGACCACCAGAGTGGCCAGCGCTTCGCCTTCGACGTCTTCCGCGATGATCAGCAGGGGCTTGCCCATCTTGGCGATCTGCTCGAGCAGGGGCAGCAGGTCCTTCATCGAGCTGATCTTCTTTTCGTGGATCAGGATGCGCACGTCTTCCAGCGCGCACTCCATGCGCTCGGGATCGGTGACGAAGTAGGGCGAGAGGTAGCCGCGGTCGAACTGCATGCCCTCGACCACTTCCAGCGTCGTCTCCATCGTCTTCGATTCCTCGACGGTGATGACGCCGTCCTTGCCCACCTTCTTCATCGCTTCCGCGATGATGGTGCCGATCTGCCTGTCGTTGTTGGCGGAGATGGTGCCCACCTGCGCGATCATGTCGCCCTTCACGTCCTTGTGCAGCTTCTTGATTTCCTCGACCGCCACTTCCACCGCGCGATCAATGCCGCGCTTCAGGGCCATGGGGCTGGCGCCGGCCGCGACCGTCTTCACGCCTTCGCGGAAGATGGCTTGAGCCAGAACGGTGGCGGTGGTGGTGCCGTCGCCCGCCACGTCGGAGGTCTTGGACGCAACTTCGCGCACCATCTGCGCGCCCATGTTCTCGAGCGGATCCTTCAGCTCGATTTCCTTCGCTACGGTCACGCCGTCCTTGGTGATGACCGGCGCGCCGAACTTCTTTTCGATTACCGCGTTGCGCCCCTTCGGCCCGAGGGTGATCTTCACCGCATCGGCCAGAACGTTGACGCCCCGCAGAATCGACTGGCGCGAATTCTCGCCAGTTACGATTTGCTTTGCCATGAGTCTCTTTCCTCCTGAATCTTTCGAATGCTGGTTTTGTTGTTTGTGCTGCTAGGAATTCCCCGAACTCGCGTTTGGCGCTGCGGCGTTCGCTGGGGTGCTCCGGCGGAAATCCGCCGGCGAGGCCGGAGCGCGCCGTTATCTTTCGGCGTTACTTCTTGCCGCCGCCCGCGGCTTTGGCGGCTCCGCCGATCTTGGCCAGGATTTCGTCTTCCTTCAGGATGAGGTATTCCTGGTCGTCGATCTTGATGTCGTTGCCCGAATATTTACCGAACAGTATTCTATCACCCGCCTTAACATCGAGGGGGATGATTTCGCCTTTTTCGCGGCGCCCGCTGCCCACGGCGATCACTTCGCCCTCCTGCGGTTTCTCTTTGGCCGTGTCGGGAATGATGATGCCTCCCTTGACGACTTCCTTCTCTTCCAAACGCCGGACCAGGACGCGGTCATGGAGCGGCGTAATGTTGACTGGCATGAGCAATTCCTCCGGTATGCTGAACTAGCGCTGTGGGAGTTTTGCCGAGCTGGAGATTTTAGCACTCCGCGACAGCGAGTGCTAATATAGCAAAACGCATTTTGGTGTCAAGCGAAAAGCTTACAGGAACACGCGCAGGGGCTGGAAGGCCAATCGTAAGATATACAAACTGAGCTACTTACAGCCAGCGTTATGGCAGTGGATGCGGACGGCACCCTACAAAGCGCTCGAAAGCACCCGCAGAGCTGCTATGCTGGCGCAAATCCGAGGGAAGCGCGAGTGCGACTGAGTAAAGGGCGCAAGACGAGGCAGGAAAAAGGGCCGCGCGCGAAAAAACAAGGAGCGGCACCGGGGCAAGACGTGAGCAGAAATGGCAGGACGCGGGGTGGCATCGCAGGATTCGTTCTGGCCGGGGGCGCAAGTTCGCGGATGGGGCGCGACAAAGCGCTGCTGGAGCTGGACGGCGCGCCGATGATCGTGCGGACGGCGCGGCTGGTCGAGTCCGTGGCCGGCATGGCCACCGTTGTAGGCGCGCCGGAGAAATACGCGCCGCTGGGTTTGCGGGCGATTCGCGATGATTGGCCGGGTGCGGGTCCTCTGGGCGGAATCGCGACGGCGCTGCGGGCGACGGAACAAGCGTGGAATCTGGTGGTGGCGTGCGATCTGCCGTATCTGACGCGCGAGTGGCTGGAATTTCTGGTTGCGCATGCGCAGAAATCGAGCGCGGATGCGGTGGCGCCGATGAACGAAGGAGGCGCGGAGCCGCTTTGCGCGATGTACGCCAAAAGCAGCGAGGCGGCGATATGGCTGGCGCTCGACCGGGGGGTGCGCAAGGTGAAGGCCGGGCTGACGTTCCTGAATGTGGAGTATGTGGAACCGCGAGAATGGAAACGTTTTGATTCCGAGGGTCTGCTGCTCAAGAATATGAATTCACCGGCGGACTATGAGGAGGCCAGGGCGCGCGTGGTTCGCAAGGGCAAAGAGGGGGTTGGAACCACAGATGAACGCAGATGAACGCTGATGAAAGCAAAACCAAACCCACAACCGAAACTGAACTAAAGCGGAACCCGAAGCCAAAGCAAAACCAAAGCTGAAACCGAAACCGCAGAGGCGCAGAGGACGCAGAGAAAACAACGGGCGAAGGCGAGATGAGCGGACATTATTTTGAGTTTCGGAATGTGTCGAAGGCGTTCGACGAGAACAACGTTCTGAAGAACGTGAGCTTTTTCGTGGACGAAGGCGAGACGGCGGTGATCATGGGGCGCAGCGGGGTGGGGAAATCGGTGTCGCTGAAGCTGCTGATGGGATTCCTGCAGGCGGATGAGGGACAGGTGATCGTGGCGGGGCAGGACGTGACGCACTGGCGCGAAGAGCAGTTTGCGGAGATCCGGCGGCGCGTGACCATGGTCTTTCAGTCGGGGGCGCTGTTCGATTCGCTGACGGTGGCGGAAAACGTGGCGTTTCCGATTCTGAGCCACGGGGGTCCGCACGATCCCGACGAAGTCGAGCGCCGGGTGATGGAGCTGCTGGAGATGCTGGAGGTGGACGAGTACGCGGACCGTCTGCCGTCAGATCTGAGCACAGGAATGAAGCGGGCGGTGGCGATCGCGCGGGCGCTGGCGGAAAATCCGGATGCGATTCTGTACGACGAGCCCACCACCATGGTCGATCCGGTGATGGCGCTGCACGTGAGCGATTTGATTTTGAAGCTGAAACAGAAGTTCAGCAAAACGTCGATTGTGGTGACGCACGACACGCACTTGGGCAAGCGTCTGGCGGACCGCGTGATTTTCCTGCATGAAGGGCGCGTCGAATTTTTCGGGCCGTGGGCGGAACTGGAGCAATCGCAGGATCCGTTCCTGCGCAATTTCCTGCTGCAGGACGAGCTGATCCCCGCACTGGACGAAACCGCGTGAGCGCGTCCGCCGCCTCCGACGTCAAGAAACAGTTGCTCCGGGTGATGGGCTTCTGGGACGTGCTGCTGTTCAACATCGCAGCCGTGCTGGGCCCGCGTTGGATCGCGGCGGCGGGGCGCAACGGACCTTCGTCGATCAGCTTGTGGGTATTGGCCGCGCTGTTTTTCTTCCTGCCGTCGGCGTTTGTGATCACCGAACTCTCGACGCGTTTTCCCATCGAAGGCGGATTGTACGTCTGGACCAAAGAAGCGTTCGGCGATTTCCACGGTTTCGTTGCCGGGTGGACCTACTGGATCTACACCTTCTTCTATTTCCCGGGCTTGCTGATGGCCAGCGCGGCGATGTGCGCGTACATCGGCGGAAGCGGCACCGGGTATCTGGCCAACGATCGCACGTTCTTGATGATCGTGTCGCTGGGGCTGCTGTTTGTGGCGGTGGTCCTGAACATCGTGGGATTGAACATCGGCAAATGGCTGCAGAACGCGGGCGGAGTGGCGACGTACGTTCCGCTGATGATGCTGATCGGGCTGGGCGGGTATTTGTGGTACACGCGCGGGTCGGTGACGCACTTCACCTGGTCGAACATGATGCCGGTGTGGAATTGGAACACGGTGAATTTCTGGCCGCAGATTGCGTTCGCGTTCGTGGGGCTGGAATTGTGCTCGGCGATGAGCGAAGAAGTGCGCGAGCCGCACAAGATATTTCCGCGCGCGATTTTCGGCTCGGGATTCCTGATCGCGGCGGCGTACATCGCGGGAACGTTTGCGGTGCTGGCCATGCTGCCGTCGGCGACAGTCGATCCGAAGGCGGGCGTGTTCACGGCGCTGACGGCCGGGTCGACGGCGCTGAAGATCGGGCTCTTCGGCATCATTGCGGCCGCGCTGGTGACGGTTGGAAACGCAGGGGGCGTGGGGACGACGGTCGCGGGCGTGGCGCGCGTGCCGTTCATCGTGGGGATCGACCGGTACTTGCCGGCGGCGTTCGGGAAAATTCATTCGAAGTGGAAGACGCCGTGGGTGTCGATTCTGGTGCAGGCGGTGATTTCAGGAATCATCCTGCTGCTCATTCAGATCAACCAGTCGGTGAACGGCGCGTACCAGCTGTTTGTCGATGCGGGAACGATTCTGTATTTCATTCCGTTCCTCTATATGTACGCGGCAGTGATTCGGCTGGCGTATCGAAAAGATCGCGCGGCGAATCCGGATGCGGTGCTCATTCCCGGCGGTAGGCCGGGCGTGTGGATTGTGGGGTCGCTGGGATTCCTGGTCGTGCTGGGAGGAATCGCGCTGTCGTTCATCCCGCCGGGAGAGGCGGAGAACAAACTGTTTTTCGAGGCGGTCTTGGTGGCAGGAACGTTTCTTTTTGTGGCGCTGGGACTGATTCTGTATTTTCGCGGGGCGCGCGCGAAGAGGCGGGAGGCGGTGGAGAGCACAGCGCAGAGCTGAAGAGCCGAAATTCGAAACACGAAATCCGAAATTCGGGGAGCGGTCGAGCCGAGGCAAGGGCCGGGGACCGATTTACCACAGAGCGCACTGAGAAAATCCGGAGGCCACGGAGAATTTTCACGAGTGACCTGCGGGTTCCTACTTTTTGCGATGCGGTACCCGCTGGGCAGGGCAAAGCGGCAGCCCTTCGCTGTGCTCAGGATAAACAAGCTGCCGCACTCCAAAAGCTCGCTGCGCGAGCCTAAACACCACCTTGGCAAATCGCCGCTCCGCGGCTGACGCGAGCGAATGCCGCTACGAAAATAAAAACGCTGATTCTCGCGCCAGCGTCTCTCCAGGGTTAAAGATCCCCCAGCAAAGCGGCAGCCCTTCGCTGTGCTCAGGATAAACAAGCTGCCGCACTCCAAAAGCTCGCTGCGCGAGCCTAAACACCCCCTTGGTAAATCGCCGCTCCGGGGGTACTCAGAAGACGGCGCGGTGCTGGATCGATTGCTTGGTGGCGAGGGAAAAGCGGGGATCGACGGGGGCGGCGTCGAGGACGCGAGCGGCGACGTATTCGCCGAGCGAGGGGCCGTGCTTGAAGCCGTGGCCTGAGCCACCGCCGACCAGCCAGACATTTTCCATGAGCGGATGGCGATCGATGAGGAAATCGCCGTTGGAGGTGTTTTCGTACTGGCAGACGCGCGTTTCGACGATGGGCGCGTTGCGCAGATTGGGGAAGCGTCGCGCAACGTAGTCTTTGGCCAGCGCGAGGGCTTCCGCGCTGGGCGCGCGCGATTGCGTGTCGGGATCGACGGCCGCGCCGTGGCGATCGTGCGCGATTTTCACGCCGCGATTTTCCAGGTCGGGCATGCCGTAGAACTGGTCCTGCAGCTTCAGCCACGTGGGCATCTGCGGCGGCGCGAAACGAGGATCGCCGGGAGGAACGCCGAAGAAGAAGACTTCCTGGCGCGAGGGGAAAATGCGGTTGGCGAGAACGTCGGGGAAAATCTTTCCGAGCCACGCGCCGCAGGCAAAGACGAAGTGCGCGGCGGAATACGTTTCGCCGCTTCCGGCGGTGATTTCGCGCAGGCGCGGCTGGCGAAGGATGGGGACGCGCACCGCGGCGTTCTCGCAGGCCACGCCGGATTTTTGCGCTTCGTCGACGACTGTCTGCACGGCGCGCCGCGCCATCAGGACACCGCTATCCGGCTCGAGAAGTCCCCAGCAATCGGTGTCGAAGGACATGGCTGAGTAGCGCTCGATGAGCTGGGCGAGGGAAAGTTTTTCGAAGCGGCAGCCCACGCGATCGAGCGTGGCCATGGTATCGAGAACCTGCTTCTCGCCTTCGAGCGCGATCCACAGCACTCCCGTAGGCTGAAACAATTCGGGTCGGCCGGCGCGGGCGAAGAGTTCTTTCCATTTGGGCAGCGCGTTCATGGACCAGCGCGTGTAGATTTCGTCGGCGCCATAACCCATGCGAATGATGCGCGACTCGCCGCCGGAACTGGCGCGCGAGTTGGCGGGACCGTAGGCGTCAAGAAGAAGGACGCTGGCGCCGGATTTGCGGAGGGAATACGCAGTCCACGCGCCGAAGACGCCCGCGCCAATGACGATCACGTCGTAGTTGCGCTGCGCCATCAGAATCCTTCGTCGACGAGCTGCGCGACGGTAAGGCGCGAAGAGGCGGGCGTAGCGCGCGACTCGAGCAGGCTCTCGACGTATTTGGCGAGAATGTCGATTTCGAGATTCACCGTGTCGCCGGGAACCATGCCTTTCACGTCCGTGACCTGGTAGGTGAAGGGGATGATGGCGATGTCGGCGATGCCGTCGCGCCAGGCGGCGACGGTGAGGCTGATGCCGTCGATGGCGATGGAGCCTTTTTCCGCGACGTAGCGGCGCAAATTCTCCGGGACGCGCACCGAAAGCCACCAATTCTCGCCCTCGGGGACGAGACGCGTGACGCGGCCAACGCCGTCGACGTGGCCCTGCACAAAATGGCCGCCGAGGCGGGCTCCGGCGGCGAGAGGGCGCTCGAGGTTCACGACGTCGCCGGCTTTCTTTTCGCCGAAGGAGGTGCGGCGGAGGGTTTCGCCGGAAAGATCGGCGGCGAAGATCGCGCCGTCGAATTCGACGACGGTGAGGCAACAGCCGTTCACGGCGATGCTGTCGGCGATTTTCAGGCTCGCGGCGATATCGGGCGCCGTGGCGGCCAGGCTGACGCGGAGCTTGCCGCCCGTGTCGCTACGGTCGAGCGACTCAATTTTTCCGGCGGCTTCGATGATCCCTGTAAACATCGTGAAACGATCCTTGGACGACGAAATCGGGGCCATAGCGACTCACGGTGACGTCGCGCAGCGGCGGCAATTCCGAGAACGCGCGCGCAGAAAGCCGCGCCATAGGAACGCCGCCCGGTCCCATGATCTTCGGAGCATAAAAGAGAATCATGCGATCGACAATGCCGGCCTGCAGCGCGGCGCCATTCAGTTCGGCGCCCGCTTCGAGGAGGACATTGAGGATTTCGCGGCGGCCAAGCTCGTGCAGGACCGCGTGCAGATCGACGCGGCCGCGTTTGGCGCGAATGCGACAGACTTCCACGCCGGCTCGAGCGAGGGAGCGTGCTTTTGGCGAGTCCGCGGACTTCACAGTGAAGACGATGACATCGTTGCGGGCCGATTTGACCACGCGCGACTTCAGCGGAATGCGCAAGCGCGAATCGACAATCGCGCGAAGGAGCTTGCGGCGGCGCGGCTGGCCGGTGCGATCGGTGAGCAGCGGATCGTCGACGAGGATGGTGCCAATGCCAGTGAGCAGGGCGTCGGCTTCGTGGCGCAAGCGCTGGACGGATTCGCGCGAGGGGGCGCTCGAAATCGAAGTCGAATGGCCGGGGCGCCGGGCGATCTGGCCGTCGAGCGTCAGAGCCGTTTTGAGTGTGACCAGCGGGAGGCCCGTGCGGATCCATTTGGCAAAATCCGCGTTCCATTGCCGAGCTTCTTCGGCGCAAGGACCCGTCTCCACGCGAATTCCGGCGCGGCGAAGCTGCTGGAAGCCACGGCCCGCGACGGCGGGATTGGGATCGGGCATTGCTGCGACGACGCGACGGATTCCCGCGTCGACGATCGCGTTGGTACAGGGGCCGGTGCGACCGGTGGTGCAGCAGGGTTCGAGAGAGACGTAGAGGGTGGCGCCGCGCGCTTGCTTGCCGGCCTGCTTCAGGGCAGCAATTTCGGCATGGTCGCGCGCGTCGTATTGATGGAAGCCCTCGCCGATGATGCGGCCGTTCTTTACGATTACCGCGCCCACGAGCGGATTGGGATGAGCGAGGGCGACACCGCGAAGGGCGAGAACGAGGGAGCGAAGGGCGAAGCGCTCGTCCGCGTCGCTAGTCGAAGAGGGAGTTGACATAGGTTTGCGCGTCGAAGGGGACGAGATCGTCCATCTTTTCGCCGGTGCCCACAAAACGAATGGGGAGATTCAGCTCGCGCGCGATGGCGACGACAATGCCACCTTTGGCCGTGCCGTCGAGCTTGGTGAGGACGATACCGGTCACGCCGGCGTGGCTCCAGAATTCGCGCGCTTGATTCAGGCCGTTCTGGCCGGTGGTGGCGTCGAGGACGAGCAGAACGTCGTGCGGCGCGCCGGGAACGACTTTCGAGGCGGTGCGCTTCATTTTTTCGAGTTCGGCCATGAGATTGGATTTGGTGTGCAAGCGGCCGGCGGTGTCGACGATGACGGCGTCCGCGTTGCGCGATTTAGCCGCAGCGAGCGCGTCGAAAATCACGGCAGAGGGATCGGCGCCGGATTTTTGCTTGATGACGTCCACCTGCGCGCGGCGGCCCCAGACTTCCAGCTGCTCGATAGCCGCGGCGCGAAACGTGTCGGCGGCGCAAAGAATGACGCTGGCGCCTTCTTTCTTCAGGCGATTGGCCAGCTTGCCGATGGTGGTGGTCTTTCCGGTGCCATTCACGCCCACGACGAAAAGGACGCGCGGAGTGACATCAATCTTGCCGTTCGAGGCGGCAGCGGGCGCGTTCAGGATATGCAGGACCTGGCTTTTCAGTTCGCGGCGCAGCGCTTCGGAACCCTGGAGCTTGTGTTCGGTGACCTGCGCGCGAAGGGCGCCGAGGATTTCCTTGGTGGTGCGCACACCGATGTCGGCGGTGAGCAGCGCGCTTTCGAGCTGCTTGAGCAGCACCGGATCGACGGGACGGTCGCCGGTGAGGATTTGCTCGACGCGGGCGGAGAGTTCCGAGCGCGTTTTGCTGACAGCGTCCTTCAGGCGCTGGCGCAGGGTGGGTTCGGGAGGTCCAAACAGCGTGATCATGGACGGCTGCTTCCTTTTGACGAAGAAGACATTCTACAGGCAGAGAGGGGACAAGAAAACATGGGCTCAAGGGAATGCGCAGGCAGCCGGGGAAACAACATACAGAATGCAGCGGCGATGGGCCGGCGCGCGGGGCGCGGTGGCACACGCCGAGCGGGCCGCTGGGGTGGAGGCGCGTCGCACGGGCGGGGTCGTGCGCGTCTCGCGCGAGCAGCAATCCTAGGAGATGGACGCGCCGGCCGCGGCGGCGGACTGCGCCCGCTCTTCCTGCTTGACGAAGAACTGGCTGGCCAGCTCGACCACCTGCTTCAGATTCCACCACTCGCGTTCGTTCATCGGGCGGCCGTCCGTGCTGGAGAAATAGATCGAGGCGTAGCCGTCCTCGGAAAGAGGCGCGCGGATGATCAGCACGTTCTTCTGTTCCACGTTTTGATTGTCGGACATTCGAACCTCCATCGAATTCCGGACGAGTGTATCGCAAGGGAGCGGAGAAACAAAAAGGAAGTGCACGGGACAGGGCCGGGACCAAGACAGAGCACGCGAACCAAGGCGAGACTGCGCCGTGCCGCGGCGGCGGGCGGTAAAGCCACAGGCAAGAAGCGGAGAACTAACCGCAGAGCCGCGGAGTTCGCAGAGAAATTCATCGCGTGAAGAAATCGAGGATCGCCCCTACGGGACTTGTGGCGCGAATCGAGCAATAGCCGGGCGGAGCTGCGGCCGATTTCGTTACATCCTGGCGCCGTTCCGGCGCATCCAGAAAAGCGAGGATCCTTTGGGAGGGAATCATCATGAGGCAGGCGGCTATTCTTTCCATACTACTGCTTAGTTTCGCTTGTACGGGCTGGGCACAATCACCGGGAAATACGAAAGATGAAAACCTTCAGAATTGCGTGGACGGCATTGGCTCGTGCAATGCGTCCCTTTTAACGCCTACGCAGGCGCGGCAAATCAAGCGCCTGCAGCAGGAGAGGAATTTGTGGGGCTGCTTGACCGGGTTCGGCGACTGCAAGCAGGCTGAGTTGACTCCCGGCGAGCAGCAGGAAGTGGAGGAAGCGCAGGACCGGCGGAATCTGCTGGCCTGCGAGACCACGCTTGGGCTGTGCGATCAGAGCAAGCTGACGCCTCCGGAAAAGGCGGAGGTGGCGGAAATTGCCAAACAGCAAAACCTGGTGAATTGCGAGACGGGCGCGGGCACGTGCAACAATGCGCTGCTGACGCCGCCGCAAGCGGCCACGGTACGGAAATTCCAGCGCGAGCACAACGTGCTGGCCTGCGAGACGGGCGACGATCTTTGCGAGAATTCGCAGCTGACGCCGGCCGAGAAGAAGGAGGTCGCGGGGGTCGAGAGCCGCCGGGACCTGTTGGCCTGCGAAACCGGAGAAGGCTACTGCGACACGTCGTTGCTGACCCCGGCACAGAACCGGGAAGTGGCGCAGGCCCGGCGCGGGCGGGACCTGCTGAACTGCGAGGCGGGCGACGGCTTCTGCGATCGGAGCATGTTGGGGCAGCAGTCCGCCATGAGCGCCAGCAAACCGCCGGCAGCGGCGCCGGTGAACCGTCCGGCGCGCCGCAATACGACCGAAGGCGCGAAGGGACACGGCACGCTGCACCGGGGCGCCTGAGGCGGGGCGAGCGGGAAAAGAGCCTGCGGAAGAAATGGAAAAGGAACCCCAGGGGTTGAAACCCCTAATGAAGATGCAGCCATTATGTCGGAGCTGAAGCTCCGACCCCTAAAATGACCGAGGTGGTCAGGCGGCGAGGGCGATGCGGCGAATCAAATCGTCCTGCTGGGGGATGCTTTCGGCGCCAATGGTGAAGGCGTCGAGCACGCCGAGGCCGAGCGCGTACTTCAGGGCTTCATCCTGGCGGTTGCTCATATCACCCTGGCCGAGAATTTTCATTCCCACAACGGCTTTGCCGGAAGCCTTCATGCCGCGCAGCACGCTTACCACCGTATTGGGATCGGCGTCCATGTGCGAGCCGATAGGATTGACGCGCGCCAAGTCGATATCGACCCACGGCGAATTGGCGGCTGCGCGCAGCGCCTCGATGGTGTGGCAGGAGCAGCCGTGCGCGCGGATGATGCCCTTCTGTTTAGCTTCCTCGAAGACGTCCATAACGCCGCGATAGCGAGACGTCCAATCGCCTTCGGTGAGGCAATGCATCAGCAGGACATCGATGTAATCGGTGCCCAGCTCCTTGCGGAAGCGGTCGATATCGGCGCGGGCGTACTTGGGATCTCGCGACCACGTTTTCGTCAACACGGCGACCTTATCGCGCGGGACGTGCTTGAGGGCTTCGGCCACGCCGGGATGGCTACCGTAGGAATCGGCGGCATCGAAAAAGCGCAGGCCGTGATCGTAGCCGTTTAAGAGCAGTTTCGACAACGCCGGAACGCCGAGGTCGGACTGATGCGAATGATGGGCGTAGCCGACTGTGCCGGTGCCCATGGCCAGACGGCTGGTGCGAATGCCGGTGCGGCCGAGTGTCACGGTGTCGGAGGCGGCGTATTTTTTCGCCAAGGGCGGAAGGGCGAGAACGTTGCGCGCCCACGCGTCCGAGCCGAGCGAGCGGGTTCCAACCCAGGCTGCGCCCAGACCACAGAAGGTTTTCTGGAGGAACTCTCGGCGCTTCATGTTGCCTCCTTCGCGCGCGAAGCGAAGTGACAGATGGCCCCAGTATACGCGCATCAGGAGTGCGGAGGCGGCTGCAGGGGCCGGCGCAGGAACGAACGGATCAGGCAATCGAAGGGCGTCCGTTACGCTGCGAGCCGAAGCGCGAGGGCAGATTCCGCCCTTCGCGCTCCGTTCTTATGCTGAGCGAAGATCGTCCGCTACTATGCCTGGGCCTTGAAGATGCTCTCGGCAAGATTGGCCGCGATGGGCACGCGGAAGCGCTGCCCCTGGCCCGCCTTGATCATCAGCAGGATCCACAGGACGAGACTGCCGAGCGAGATCAACATGTAAACCGCAGTGCCAAGGCCAAAGCCGATGAGCCCTCCGCCCAAGCCGCCAAAGAGGCTGAAGCCGAAGACCATGCCGAGCACGATCTCGAGGATGTGCAGGCCTCCGAACACGACGATGGACTGGGCCGCGTGGAAGCGCACGTAGGGCCTCTTGTCCACAAAGAAAAAGATGAGGCCGGTGATCCAGCCCAGGACGTAACAAAGCGCGCCCGCCGCGTTTTCGGACAGCCCCGTCTGCGCTGAGGCAGCTGACGCCGCCGTCGCGCCCGAAGCTGAGGTAGCTCCCACCGGAGCGCCGCAGGATCCGCAGAATGCGATGCCGTCCGCGACGGCCGCTCCACACTTGGTGCAGTGCGCCATAAAGGCCTCCTACCGATCTGGCTGTTCGGATTTACTCTCTCTCTACAACCTACTAAAAAGCCGTTGGGGCCCTGTATGGCGCGAAGCCTAGCAAAAGCGCGTCGCGCGAGCAAGAGCAATCGAAGCGCCGGCGGCCGGGTCACAGCGCATGCGCGAGGGCCTCACGCTGGATTAGAAAACGAACGCGACAAGCGCGCTTCGGCACTACAATGGCGGCCCATGTCGGCGGAAACGACCAACGCGGCATCTCCCATCCCTTCACGGCCGGCGCGCGAGTCAAGGTTCTGGTGGCCGCGGCAAACCACGTCCGCGGAGCGGCGAACGCTGCTGGCGGGCGGGCTGGGATGGATGCTGGACGCCTTTGACGTCGCGCTCTACTCGCTGGTGCTGGCGCACTTGATGCGCGATTTCGGCATGACCGAAGCAGTGGGAGGGCTGCTCAATTCGCTGACGCTGATTGCGTCGGCGCTGGGCGGGTTTCTATTCGGCTTCGTGGCGGACCGTATTGGGCGGACGCGTTCGCTGATGGCGACGATTCTGATTTATTCGGTGGCCAGCGGGGCCTGCGGGCTGTCGAACACGATCGCGGAACTGGCGATTTTCCGCTTCATTCTCGGCTTGGGAATGGGCGGCGAATGGTCGACGGGCGCGGCGCTGGTGGCGGAGACGTGGCCTGCCGAACATCGCGGGAAAGCGCTGGGGTTCATGCAGTCCAGCTACGCGATCGGGGAAATGATCGCGGCGGGAATCGTCGGATTCCTGCTGCCGCGTTTCGGATGGCGCTCCGTATTCTTTGTCGGCGTGCTGCCGGCGCTGCTGGTCTTCTGGATTCAGCGCCGCGTTCCGGAGCCGGCGATTTGGAAGGAGAAAGCGCAGCGCCAGGGCCTTTCGGAAGCGCTGCGGCGGATGTGGCGCAAGGACCTGCGGCGCAACGGCGCGATCGCCACAGCCATGAACGCGTGCACCATGTTCGGCTACTGGGGCTTGTTCACGTGGATTCCCGCCTACCTCGCGTTGCCCGTTTCCGAGGGCGGACGCGGCCTGGGGCTGATGAAGACGACGGCGTGGCTGATCGTGATGGGCGTGGGAAAGTGGTTCGGGTACACGGTGTTCGGTTTTTCGGCGGACGCGTTTGGGCGACGCAAGAGTTACGTCGCGTATCTGGTGATCGCTGCGGTGCTGGTGCCGGTCTATGCGCTGACCCATACGCCCATCTGGCTGCTGGTACTGGGGCCATTCGTCGCCTTCTTCGGAACGGGGTATTTCTCCGGGTTTGGCGCCATCGTGTCGGAGCTGTTTCCGACGGAAATACGCGCGACGGCCATGGGGACCAGCTACAACGTAGGGCGCGGAATTTCGGCGCTGGCGCCGGTGACGATCGGGTTGCTGGCGCACCGCTTCGGGCTGGGGCCGTCTTTCTTCCTGCTGGCGGGCGCGTTTTTGCTGGCGGCTGTTCTGGCGCTGGCGCTGCCGGAAACCAAGGGCAAGCAACTAGAGTAGGACAAGCGCGGCATTGACAATACATCTATACCTGGTATAAAAAGAATTACATTGGAAAGAGGAGTAGCCATGTCGACCACACTCTCCGCCCAAGCGATTCGCGTGGCTGACGAAGTCTGGATCGCCGCCGCGCTATTGCACCGCGAGAATCCGGATCGGCTGGATTTCAGCGTCGACGAAATCGTCGAAAGAGTCAGAAACGAGGCGATCACCGCCTTTCGTGCCGGGGTGTACGTTCACGTTGTGCAGCATTGCGTCGCGAATCGTGCGCCAAACCCAGGGCGCTATCGGGTCTTGTTTGAGACCGCCAAAAAGCGGCGTCGCCTGTTTCGGCCCGGCGACTCCTACAATCCGGAACGCGAAGGTTCGAAAACGACTCCCAAACCAGCCCATATTCCCGAGAGATATCGTTTCCTGCTCGATTGGTATTGGAATGTGTTCGCGTCACAGGAAGCCAGAGCCCAGAGGCAGGATCCTCTTCTCGCACTGCGCGGCTCCGGACGTGAACTTTGGGCTGATGAGCACGCGGATGAGTACATTCGGCGACTGCGCGAGGGCTGGGAATGAGCCGAGTCTTCTGGGACTCGAATTTGTTCATCTATCTCCTTGAAGATTACGGCGCTCTATCAGCGGCAACGGCTCAGGTCCGCCAGAGAATGCTGGAGCGTGGTGACCAGTTGTTCACGTCTACGCTGACGCTGGGCGAAATTCTCGTCAAGCCCACCGAACGCGGCGACGAAGGGCTCAAGCAGCGCTATCTCGATGCGCTCGCCACGGCCGCGAGTCTCATCCCGTTCGATAGCGATGCAGCCCTGCACTACGCGGAGATTCGCAAGGACCGCGCTATCAAGGCGCCGGATGCCATCCAGTTGGCCTGCGCCGCGCGTGCTCGGGTAGATCTGTTCATTACAAACGACGCGCGATTGAAAGGGAAAACGGTGCGTGGCATCCAGTTCATCGTGGCTTTGCACGCAGCGCCACTGTAGAACAGCATTTTGTTATCGGACGTATGAACACAAGCGGCTCTCGCGATCCTTCGATCGCATCAGTCGAAATGTTCTGAACCAAGCTATAATCCTCCCAGCAACAACAGCCGTGAGCCTGCGCGGAAGTGGCGGAATTGGCAGACGCGCCAGCCTTAGGAGCTGGTGGCCGAAAGGCCGTAGGGGTTCGAGTCCCTTCTTCCGCATGATTTTTCCCGGTGTGGTGCCTTCACCTCCCCGCACGCCGGGGGCCAGCCTCTGTTTCCGTTGCGTCCATTTCGTCTCTCTGCACTTTGCCTCTGAGACGCTGCACTTCGCTTCGCAAGTTATTCCGCCGCCGAGAGCCTCGCGTCGCCACGCGTGAGAGTCGGGAAATTGCTCGGATGGGCCGTTCCGTTTCTTCCGAAGGGGCACTCATCGCCTGTCCATTCGCAGGTTGCGCAGCAAATTCCAGAGCCAAGCATCTGAAACCCCTCACATTCCTTGGGTGTGGACGGGCGGAAACTCATTGCAGGATGCGGCCTCATCACCGAGACACTCGTTGTGCGATCTCCTTCAGTTTCTTTACTGGTCGCATTGGACTTCACTTGCGAAACAGGCGTACGGGCCTTAAATGCCCACACCATCACTGCTATCCAGCCGATAAGCGTCCAACCGAGCAGCAGGTTGGTTAGGAAAATGGCTTTCGCGTTCGGCCTCTGGTTAGCTGCGGCGATGATCCAAGGGAGAAAGTAAATGGCCAGCAATACGATGAGCGCCATCGTCACCTCCTTTTCCAAGCTACCCAAACTCTGGTTTTGTGACATCGCAGGCATTATTACGAACGTGGGATCGCGTGCCTCGTCAGGGATTCGCAGGGACGGGCAGACATTCGTTACCGGATGTGTCGCCATCGCGAGGACCGCTCGAAGGCATTTGCTCTAGTTTCTGTACTGTGGCTGCGACGGTCTCACCTGCGGCATCGAAGCATCGTGCTTGAGCGCCCGAATATTGACGAGGTTGCGCGCCTTTCTATGCCTCAACATGAGTTCCCACACAAACCCATACGCGACCGCGAGCACCGTGAGAAGCACAACGAGTCCGAGGCCGATGTTCGTCAGGTTCAGCCAAAACACCGATCTTTCGTACGGCATTGGAGACTCCTCTCTTTCTACATGGCTGCCATCCCGCGGATACCCGTCCGAAATGCTTTTCGGAAAGATGGCCTTCAATCTCCGCCTCGCTTTGTCGAATCGCGACAATCGAGGCGAGAAGACATAGGGGATGAGCAGCGACGACGTGCTGCGTTTCAAGGTTGTGCAAGATTTGGTTGTTGGAAGTAAAAGCGCTGATGGTCAGAGTGCCTGAGTCAGGCCACGGTCACGAAGGTGGGGAGCGTTCCTCGTTCCTCGGGGGGCAGGAAGTTGCGGAGGACTCCGAGGCGCACTCCTCGCGCGTAGTGCGTCAAAGCTTCGTTAAAGGATTCCCCATAGCCAACACGCTCGGCGAACGATCCGCCTAAACTTCGCCGCTATACTTGGCGTGTAGCTTACGTCCAGCGATAAGGCACCGCAATGACGCAGGTCACCGGGGGTTGTGCGCTTCTGCGGAACCTGCATCGGCATCCGACGCACCTCGGAGTCCCCCTAACCGAGGAGATTGACCCATTGTGAGCGCCATACTACGTTGATGAGCAGGGCAGGATTTCGGTGCGCGAGAATCGGGAATTCGCCACACTTAGTGGTATGCGGGCAGGGGAAATACGGCCAATCCTGTATGGCGAAACTCGCGCATCGGCCCGACACTGCATCTTTCGCGTCTGCCCAGTGACGCGGCTCGCCTGCTACAAAGCCAAAAGGGACCAGGCCGGACGACGGGCAAAATATTTCCCGCTACTCGTGTTGCGCAGAGGACGAATCGGCAGTGAACACTTTTAACATGAATGGAAAGCGCCGTGAGATGGCCGGGATCAAGAAAGCCAGGACCGGGATCAAGGGCCTGGACGAAATCACGCAGGGCGGGCTACCTCAGGGACGCCCCACGCTGGTTTGCGGGAGCGCCGGGTCCGGGAAGACGATGCTGGCCATGGAATTCCTGATCCGGGGCGTACTGCAATACGGCGAGCCGGGCGTGTTCATGGCTTTCGAGGAAACCTCCCAGGACCTCACGCAGAATGTGGCCTCGCTGGGCTTCGATCTGGACGACCTGGTGGCGCGGAAGAAGCTATACATCGACTACGTCCACATCGACCCGAGCGAAATCCAGGAAACGGGCGAATACGATCTGGAGGGGCTGTTCGTGCGGCTGAAGCTGGCCGTGGATACGGTCGGCGCGAAAAGAGTGGTCCTCGACACCATCGAGGCCCTTTTCTCCGGGCTAAAGAACCAGGCCATCCTGCGCGCGGAAATCCGGCGGCTGTTCCGCTGGCTGAAAGAGCACGGCCTGACGGCGGTGATCACGGGCGAGCGGGGTGACGGGCATCTGACGCGCTACGGGCTGGAAGAATACGTTTCGGACTGCGTGATCCTGCTGGACAACCGGGTAAGAGACCAGGTGGCCACGCGGCGGATGCGCATCGTGAAGTACCGCGGCACGGCGCACGGCGCAAACGAATATCCGTTCCTGATCGACGATTCCGGCTTCTCCGTGCTGCCACTTACTTCTCTGGGGCTGGAACATCAGGCCTCCACGCAGCGCATCACCAGCGGAGTTCCCGGGCTGGACGAGATGCTGGGGGGCAAGGGTTTTTATCGCGGCTCGACGGTCCTCGTTTCGGGCAATGCAGGCAGCGGAAAGACCAGCCTGGCGGCCCATTTTGCGGAGGCCACCTGCGCGTCGCGCCAGAAGTGCCTGTATTTCGCGCTGGAGGAATCGTTCAGCCAGGTGAGCCGCAACACGAAAAGCGTTGGAGTCGATCTCAAGAAGCATGTGGATGCGGGACTGTTGAGCTTCCAGGCCTGGCGGCCCTCGAGCTACAGCCTGGAAATGCACCTGGTGCGCATGCACAAGTTCATCGAAGAGTTCAAGCCGGCCGCGGTGATCATGGATCCGATCACGAATCTGACCTCCGTAGCCGGGGAGAGGTCGGAGGTCACGTCGATCCTGACGCGCCTGATCGATTTCCTGAAGGCGAGGCAAATCACGGCGCTGTTCACCAGCCTGAACAGCGGAGGGGTGGCCACCGAAGCCAGCGACGTGGGCGTCTCCTCGCTGATCGACACGTGGCTGCTGGTGCGCGATCTGGAATTCAACGGGGAGCGCAACCGGGCGCTGTACGTTATCAAGTCGCGCGGCATGGCGCATTCCAATCAGGTGCGCGAATTCCTGATCACCAGCCGCGGGGTCGAGCTGATCCCCGCGTATCTGGGCACGCGGGGCGTTCTGACCGGCACTTCGCGAATGATTCAGGAAGCGCAGGAAGCCGCGGACCTGGTGCGCGTGCAACACGATCTGGAGCGCAAGCAGTTCAAGCTCGAAGCCAAACGCAAGGCGATGGAAGCGCAGATCGCCGCGCTGCGCGCCGAGTACGAAATCGCCGAAAAGGAACTGGCTTCCGTTGTGGAAGAAGGGAAGGCCGCAGGCCAGCAACGGGCCGCCGACCGCGCGTTGTTTGCCAAGAGCCGATTCTCGAACGGAGCGTCACACGCGAAAGCCGCGTCGGCCCGGGAAAGCTGATGACCAAACCACGGAAGCACAAAGCGGCTGATGGGAATGGCGGGCCGGAACCGTGCCTGTTGCGCTTGTACATTGCGGGGCAAACGCCGAAGTCCATCGCGGCGCTGCACAACCTGACCGCCATTTGTGAGCGGCGGTTCAAGGGCCGCTACAAGATCGAGATCATCGATCTGGCCCGGCGGCCGGACCTGGCGCGCGAAAACCAGATCTTCGCCATTCCGACCCTCGTGCGTCAGATGCCTTTGCCCATCCGAAAAATCATCGGCGATTTGTCCGATCAACAGCGCGTCCTGGTGGGACTGGCGCTCGAAGAAGCGGTTTAGGTTCGGCCATGAAAAAACGTGTACGAGGCAGTGCGGGGCGAGCGGGAAAAGGCGGCCGCCGCGCAAAGAGCGAAGAAGCCACCTGGGTTCTGCGGCTGTACATCACCGGATCGACGCCGCGCGCCAAGAGCGCAGTAATGAAGGTGAAGAGCTTCTGCGAGGAACATCTGAAGGGCCATTACCGGTTGGACGTGATCGATATTTACCAGCAGCCCGATTACGCGCGGGAAGAACAGATCATTGCCGCGCCCACGCTGGTGAAGAAACTGCCGCGGCCGCTGCGCCGGCTGGTGGGTGACTTTTCGAGCCCGGAGCGGGTCATGTTGGGGCTGAGCTTGCCGTTATGAGCAGGACGACAGAGATGCCGGAATCAGCCAAGAGCAAGAAGAAGTGGTTGCTGGAGATCAACCGGCTGCGCTCGCGCCTGGCCGAAGTGGAAGAATCGCTGGGCGCGATCCAGCGGGGCGAAGTGGACGCCCTGGTGGTGGCCGGCCCTGGCGGGGACCAGATTTTCACGCTGCAAGGAGCGGAGCATCCCTATCGGGTGATGGTCGAAGCGATCAACGAAGGGGCGGCCACGCTGTTGTTCGACGGGACCATCCTGTACGGCAATCGCCAGTTTGCCGGCATGCTGAAAATACCGCTGGAGAAACTGATCGGGCGCAATTTTCTCGAGCTGTTCCCGCTGGCAGAGCAGGCGCCCATTGAGGAGATGCTGGGGCAAGCACGCGCGGGGGGAGTGCGCGGAGAAGTCGACTTGCCGCAGATGGGCGGCTCGGTGCTACCCGCGCAGCTATCCCTGAATCCATTCAATGATTCGGGCACGGACGCCCTGTGCCTGATCGCTACCGATTTGTCGGAACAAAAACGCGCGGAACTGGAACGGAGCCTGGCCGAGCGCGCGCTGACGGAGCAGGAACACCGCAACCGGCTGATCCTGTCGAATATCAAAGACTACGCGATTTTCGTGCTGGATCCCGGGGGCAATGTCACCGGCTGGGGTTTGGGCGCGGAAGGCGTGCACGGTTTTCGTGCCAGGCAGATCGTGGGCCTGAATTTCTCGCGCTTTTACACGCCGGAGGAAGTCGAACGGCGCCAGCCGGAAATGGATCTGGAGGTCGCGCGCGCGGAAGATCGCGCCGAATCGGAAGGCTGGCGCCTGCGCCAGGGCGGCTCGCGCTTCTGGGCCAACGTGATTCTCAATACGCTGCGCGATGAGAACGGGACGCTGCGCGGGTTCATCTGCATCACACGCGACATCACGGAGCGCAAGCGCGCGGAGGAGAGCCTGCGCAAGCTGTCCATCCGGCTGATGAATTCGCAGGACGAGGAGCGGCGGCGCATCGCGCGCGAGCTGCACGACAGCGAGGGCCAGAACCTCAGCCTGCTGCTGATGTCGCTGGCCAAGCTGAAGCGCAAGACTGCGGATCTGGACGCAGACTCGCACGCTGTGCTGGCGGAATGCATCGAAACGGCGAACGAGTGCCTGCGCGGCGTGCGCACGCTTTCTTACCTGCTGCACCCGCCGCTGCTGGATGAATTCGGCCTGATTTCCGCGCTGCAGTGGTACGTGGAAGGCTTCTCGGAACGCAGCGGGATTGCGGTGAACCTGAATCTGCCGGCCAGCTTGAATCGCCTTCCACCGGATATGGAAACCTCGTTGTTCCGGCTGGTGCAGGAGGGTTTGAGCAACATCCACCGGCACTCCGGCAGCGAGACCGCGGAAATTTCTCTGCTCTGCGAGGGCAACAAACTGCGCTTGACCATCGAGGACCACGGCAAGGGCTTGGATGTTGCCAGGCTGGCCGAAGGGAACGGAAAGGCCGGTCCGGGCGTAGGAATCGCCAGCATGCGCGAACGCGTCCGCGAATTGGGTGGAACCCTCGAAATCATTTCGGATAAACGGCGAACGCAGGTCAACGTGGCCCTACCGGTCCCTTCCTCGACCCGCGCGCAAACCGCCTGACGCGGCAAATGCCGCTTTCCTGTGTCAAACTATGCGTCCGACCTCCTCGGGAGTAGGTCCCGATGAGCGGCGCTTTGTGTGATGAGAGACGAACAGCAGGCGAATTGCTTTCTCCTGGACGCCGAGCAGCGCGACAAGCTGTGGCGCACGCTAGCCGAGTCCATCGAGAACTATCTCACGCAGATTCGCGAGTTGCCGGCGTCGGCGGACCCGACTCCTGAGGCGGCGCGCGCGCTGGTGGATCGCTTCGATTTCTCGCGTCCGCTGGCGCCCGATGAGGCCGTGCGGCTCACCGCGGAGGCGCTCGCGGCCACGCAGGTACACACACCGCATCCGCGCTATTTCGGGCTGTTCAATCCGACTCCGACCACGATGGGAATCGCCGCCGACGCGCTGGTGGCCGCGTTCAATCCGCAGCTTGCGGTGTGGAAGCACAACCCGTTCGGCACGGAAGTCGAGCGGCGCCTGATGCGCGAATTGGGCGGACGATTCGGTTACGGTGCGGGCGAGACGGACGGCATCATGTGCTCGGGCGGATCGGAGGCGAACCATACGGCCTTGCTCGCCGCGCTGGGGAACACTTTTCCTGCGCTGGATCGCGACGGCGTGCGCGGGCTTGAGGCCCAGCCGGTGTTTTATGTTTCCGCCGAGAGCCACCATTCCTTCCACAAAGCCTCGCGGCTTTGCGGGCTGGGCAGCGGCGCGGTGCGGGAAATTGAAGTGGACGCCGATTTGCGCATGGACCCGTGCGCGCTGGAGTCGGCGATTCGCCAGGATCGCGAAAAGGGATTTGCGCCGTTTCTGGTGGTGGGCACCGCGGGCACGACCAACGCCGGAGCGATCGACCCGCTGCAGGAGATCGCGGCGATCGCCGCGCGCGAGAAGCTCTGGTTCCACGCGGATGCAGCGTGGGGCGGCGCCGCGGCGCTCGTTCCGGAATTGCGCCCGCTGCTCGCGGGAATCGAACGCGCCGATTCGATCACCATCGACGCGCACAAGTGGCTGTGCGTGCCCATGGGCGCCGGAATTTTCCTCACGCGGCATCGCGAAGCTTTGCGGCGCACGTTCCACATCTCCGCCGCGTACGTTCCGCCGCAAGCCGCAGGAATTCAGGCCGCCGACGCGTACGAAAGCTCGCTGCAGTGGTCGCGCCGTTTCATCGGCCTGAAGCTTTTTCTTTCGCTCGCTGTGGCGGGATGGGACGGCTACGCCGCAACGATTCGGCACATGACGGAAATCGGCGCGAAGCTTCGCCGCGAACTCGCAGCATGCGGCTGGGAAGTGCTGAATTCGACTCCGCTGCCGATTTGCTGCTTCCGCGACGCGCAGTTTCCGGAAGGCTCGGCGGATTACCTCGAAGCGACCGTGCGCGAGGTGATCGCTTCAGGGACAGCCTGGATTTCGACCACGCGGCTGCGCAATCGCGTTCCGGTCCTGCGCGCCTGCATTACGAGCTATCGCACGAACGAGGACGATTTGCGGATTCTGGTTTCCGCCTTGAATGACGCCCGCGCTGAATTGCGCGGCACGGTTGGAGCGCCAAGAGCCGGCGCGGCTACTCCTGAGGCTTGAGCTTCTGCGTGCCCTTGGGCCAGTGCGGCTTGAAGACGGAATCGGGGATGTTGGGATTCCGCACCACGCGGGAGTAGTTGACGATCGAGTAGTCGCCCGAACCCGTTTCCCAGAACTCCTGGCGCACGGGAAGCATGGACGACAGGTCGAGCCATAATTCCACCTTGGAGATTTGCCGGCGCACGGCAGTGGACTTCGGCGTGAGCTCCAGTTCGGCGGTCCGGCGATCGCCGATGACCGGCTCGCCCACGAGCGTCACACGGTAGGCCTTGCGCAGATCTTTGCCGGAAGTGCCGAAGCCGAGCAGCAGAAACTGGTCCACCAGACCGCGATGCTTTCCCAGATCGTATTCTTCGACGCGCTGCAAGCCGGGGTTATAGACGTACAAGTTGTCGCCGTTGCGCAGGATGGTGCGGGGCTCGGGAGTCTTCAGTTGCAGGAGCATTTTGTCGCCACGCACGCGAATGCTGCCGGACTCGGTCGAGCGGTCGTTGACCACCACGGTGACCTTGGTGCGCTCCACGTCGGCGGACAGGCTGCGGAAGTCCCTGGCCGCCTGGTCCATCTGCCGCTCGACCGATTCCAGGGTCTCCGCCTGGCGATTGGAGACTGGAGCCGCTCCCAGCCAGCCGCACGTCAGAAGCAAGGTAACCGCAAGAACCAGCATGGGCCGAACGGCTCGCATTAACGCTCCCCGTATGAAGGCTCTGGACTTAGACGCAAAAGCGCCTCAATCGCAGGCCAAAGCTACAGCAGATCCCTCACCGCCGTTTGCAAACAGCGCGACCGGGTTCGGGATGACAGGCCAGCGCGCCGAGCCCGCGGTTGGCGGATCCCGAAACGTTCATCCCGGCGGCAACGCGCTCCGAAAAAGCGCGATGATACCACATCGTTTGGATGCGCCGGGCCAAAAGACGCGGGCCATTCTGCGAGCCGGTACTGGGCTCCGTAATCCTCGCTTTTATTTTGCTTCCTTCGCTAAGCATAAGGAAATCAGGGGGCATACAGCGTTTTGTGTATCGAAATTTCTACTGGGGCTTTGGATTTTTTACAGAGGCGGGCGAAGTCCGGGGGCTTGATTTGAACGACTTAAGTTTGGCTTCTCGCGTGCGATAGCAAGCCGGGTCAGGGGGAGGAAAGCCGAGGATCCCTTAGGGGATTGAGGGCTGGGCCGGCTTCCTTCCCCGGACCCTTCCGCCGACACTCTTTCCTAACCCCTCCAAGGTATCCCGGCGGAAGTGCGTTCGTTCTTGCCGTTTGGAGTTCGCGCTCAACAGCACAGGTTGGCCCCCCGCTTGAGAGCGTGCCCGTCTTGGTCAGCGCGATTTCTCATGCGCCCGCACACGGCTTCTCCGAGAATTGCGCCGCGCACTCGCTCATACATCGCGAATTTTGGATGGGTTCGATTCGCAAAAATGATAGGAGACAGAGGCAGAGTTGATGCGATTTTCGTTTCGAAATTGGATAAAATTGCGGGACCGCGTTTATCCGGGTTCTCCGGCATGCTGCCGGCGCACGGTTGGGGCGTGGTCCAATCGGTAGGACACCTCACTGTTAATGAGGATGGTGTTGGTTCGAGTCCAACCGCCCCAGCCACTTTTCACTTATTCTCTGTACAAAGGTAACCGCGAGCGCTCTCCCCGCTGTGACAGGGAAATGTTTCTGCCGACATCGCTGCTTGAGGGCCTGTGCTAGTATCCGTTGAATGCGTGGGGACTTCCTATTCCGACAATTGCGCGGGGCGCTGACCGCGCTGGCGGTCTTGGCTTGTGGGCTCTTTTGCCAAGCTCGCACGGCTTCCGGCTTCTGCCCGCAACCGTATCCGACCGTGCGCTGTGAATTCCTAAACAGCGATGCGGTCTTTGTGGGAACGGTTTTGTCCGTGCGGGTCGTGCCGCCGGGCGCCAAGCCCTCAGTTCCCATTGCCTTTAGCGGGATTGATGGCTGGGCCTTCGATCTCTCAGTTCAGGAGATGTTCCGCGGCCCACGTACGAACAGAATCACAGTGTTTACCACAAATGATGACGCACGAGCCGTGCTTACGAAAGGCGAGACCGTTCTCCTTTTTGCCTCCTATCCTGGCGTTTCCCATCCGGACGATTACGCCCTCCTGGCGGAGTTCAATTCCCAATTCGAGATATACAATTGCGGGAATTCTGCCCTGGCATCGAAAGCACAAGCCGCCATTCGAAAGTTGCGGACGATGAGGGTTCCCAAAAAAGCTGAGATTGAGGGGCAAGTCTCCGTCCATGACACAGCCGCTCCCCTGTCGGGGATTCGTGTCCTGATCCAGGGTGGCGGGAAGTTGTTTCGAGCCATCAGCGACCGGAATGGCTGGTTCCACGTTCAAGTTCCGCCGGGTGAATACTCAGCTGAAGTCGAGCCCGATCCGCGTTGGAAGATCGTACCCTCCGCCGCGACCGCTGATGATCCTGCCGACTTCACGGCGCGCAAGGGGCGCTGTTCCGGACTGCAATTTTTCGCGAGTCGCAGATAGCGCCGCCTGTACCCCGAAATCGACTTCCAGTTCATCGGACGCCAAAGTGCACCGATCGTCGCAAAGACAAGAACCAACTATGCAGGATTAGTCTTTGACCACGGGGAAATTGGCTTCGGTCCAACCGCGCCAGCCGCCATCCATGGAGATGACGTTGCGGTAGCCCATCTTCTGGAGATTGTCGGCAGCGAGCGCGGAGCGAAAACCGCCTCCGCAATAGAGCACAATGGTGGCGTTCTTGTCGGGGATGGTGGTCTCGACGTCGCGCTCGATCACGCCTCTACCCAGGTGGATGGCGCCGGGCAAATGGCCGCGCGCCCATTCCGAGTCCTCGCGCGTGTCCACCAGGATGAAGCGTTCGCCCGCATCCATGCGCTTCTTGGTCTCGCGAAAATGCTCTTCCTTGACGCGCTGCTTGGCTTCGTTCACCAGCTTGAGAAAAGCTTCGGAATGATAGTGCGCCATGCGCCGCCCCCTTAGGACTGCCCATTCGAAAACGTATCACACGCGCGAGGGGAGCCAAAAACGAAATCACTGAGCAGCACACGTTGTTAGCGCGCCAGCAGATCGCGGTCCGCGCCGGAGACGCACCTTGTCCCGACGTCGCAGTAGATCGGGCCGACGGCGTCCGGGTACGCAGGTGACTCTTGCAGCTTCGGCAAGCCGTGAGTTGTTTGACTGGGCACGATCGCGCGCATATACTCCTGTTTCCCCCGGAAAGGGCCATGAATGGGCGTCATTGAGAACCGCTTTGAACGCAGTTACATCCTTTCCACCGTCGATTACGTGTTCAATTGGGCGCGCAAAAGCGCCATCTGGCCGCTGACCTTCGGCTTGGCCTGCTGCGCGATCGAGATGATCGCGTCCACCACGTCGCGCTTCGACATTGCGCGCTTTGGCGCGGAAGTGTTTCGACCGTCGCCGCGCCAGGCCGACCTGATGATCGTGGCGGGCACCGTCACGCTGAAGATGGCGCCGGTGCTGCGGCGCGTTTGGGACCAGATGCCGGACCCCAAGTGGTGCATCTCGATGGGCGCCTGCTCGAGCGTGGGCGGGCCGTTCAACGTTTATTCGGTGCTGCAAGGGGTGGACCGCATTGTTCCGGTGGATGTTTACGTGATTGGGTGTCCGCCGCGGCCCGAGGGCCTGTTCTATGCGCTGCTGAAGCTGCAGGACAAGATCGACCAGATGACGCTGGCCAAGCGCCCGACGGAAGTCCGGCTGAACGAAAGCATGGTCGATGAGTTCAAGCGCGGCGTGATGGTGGCGCAAACGCCCCAGCCGCGATAAAATCCGCAACTCGAAACGCGAGATTCGAAATTCGCGGAATGCCGCCGTGGGTGCGTGTGTCGCAGCGCGAGGGCGGAAGCGGCGCAACTTAGGACGCGTAGAGGCGGGTTTCTGCAACCTGCCCGCTGAGGCGGGATCCGCCCAGCTCAAATTGGAGACGGCGCGATGGCCTTCCTCAGGGTGCTCAAGAAGGACGAGGTTCCCGCGGGCATGATCCGCGAGCTGCAGATTGACGGCAAAGTGCTCGCCCTCGCCAACGTGGACGGCAAATTCTACGCCATCGATAATGTCTGCCTGCATCGCGGCGGTCCGCTGGCCGAAGGCGAACTGAGCGGTCATTCGGTCACTTGCCCCTGGCACGGCTGGCAATACGACGTGACCACCGGGAAAACAACGATGAATCCAGCGGTGGGAGTGCAAACCTATGCGGTGGAAGTGCGCGGCGACGACATTTACATCGACGTGGGCTAGCGCCTCGCCGATGTAATCCACACATTCTAAGCGCGTTACATGAGGCCGCTGCCCGGCCATGCTGCGGACACATCCTCGGGCTAAATTCTTCTACTTTCTCTCTGTTCAAACGATAGCTACTGCGTGTATAGTGCGCGCGGTCATTTGTTTGCGCGCGACTTTGCCCGCACAGGGCCACCATCTAAATCAAGGATGACGCAACCTCCTCCAAAGCCCCGCCGTTGGCTGCTAGCCGTTGACCCTCGCATCTATCATTGGGATACGCTGTTCGTGAAGGGAAAAGAGATGTGGCGGCATGCGGGGAGCAAGCCGGACGCCTTGCGGCAGCTCAAACAGGCGCGCAAGGGCGACCGGGCGCTCTGCTATCACGGAAAAGGCGAGCACTCCGTCTACGCTCTGGCGGAGATCAGCCGCGATCCGTACCCGGACCCTCACCATCCGGAAGAAAAGAAGCTCGTCGTGGACCTGCGGGCGATCGAGCGGCTCCCGCGGCAGGTGACGCTCGTGGAGATGCGCGCGAATCCGGCGCTGCGCAAAATCAAGTTCCTGAAGAATACCCGGCTGACCATCTGCCCGGTCACGGACGAGGAGTACGCCGAGATACTGCGCATGGCCGGCATCGTAGCCTCCCCCGGCATTCCACTGCCGTAGAAGAATCGAAATTCGAAATTGGAAAATCGAAAATGGAAAAGGGCGGTGCTTGCTACGGCTGCTTAGAGGACCGCTCTCCCCATTTTCCCTTTTCTTTCTTTTAGAATGTTTGCGTGCCCGAGCTCCCCGAAGTCGAGACGGTGGTCCGCGGCCTGAAAGCCGCTCTTCCGGGGCGGCGCATTCTCGGCGTTCGCCTCGCAAAAACCGATTTCATCGATGATCCCGCCGTTCTGGAACGCGACCTGCCGGGCACAGTGATCCAGCAAGTGCGCCGGCACGGAAAATTCATCGTGCTGGAGCTGGGCCCGGCGCGCGACGGCGCGGAAAAGCTTTCTCTCTTCGTTCATCTTGGGATGACCGGGCAGCTCGTCGTCTATCCCGCGGAAGCCCCTGCGCGGCCGCACACGCACGTCTTTCTCGCGCTCGACGATGGCCGCGAGCTGCGCTACACCGACATCCGCCGCTTTGGGCGCATGTGCCTGATGCCCCGCGCGGAGCAGGCGAGCGTGCTCGGCGATCTCGGCCTCGATCCGTTGGAAGCGACGCAGCAGGAATTCTCCGCGGCGCTGCACGCGCGCAAAGCCCATATCAAGGCGCTGCTGCTCGATCAAAGAGTATTGCGCGGCATGGGCAACATCTACACGGACGAAAGCCTGTGGCGCGCGAGAATCCATCCGCGCCGCCTGGGCGCGAACCTCACGCCCAAAGAATTGCGCGCGCTCTATCATGCTGTGCAGGACGTGCTGAACGAAGCGATTCGATCGCGCGGGTCCTCGATTTCCGATTACGTCGATTCAGCGGGCGAGCAGGGCGAATTTCAGCTGAAGCACCGCGCGTACGATCGCGAAGGGAAGAAATGCTTCCGCTGCCGCACGCCGATTCGCCGCATCATCGTCGCCGGGCGCAGCAGCTATTTCTGCCCGCATTGCCAGCCCACCCCGCGCAGGCGCAAAACCCGAAACTCGAAACGCGAAAATCGAAATTCGAAACACGTTTCGATTTCTCGCAAGAGGTAGGGGCGCTCCTTGCTGCGCCCGGTTTCCTTTCCCCTTTTTACCTTTTCTCTTTTCCGCCTTCTAAATTCCGGTTCCGGGCGCGGCAGAGCGAAGACTCGCGAAGGCTGGAATCGATCGCGGGCCGGTGGTATCCTGAAAGTGCTCCGGCAAATGGGCAGCCATTTGTTGCAAGTCTCGCTTACCTGTAGCACCCTCCCAGCCCCATAGACGGCGATGCACCTGACTCTGCGGCATCTTTCGGAGAGTTCTTCAACGCGCTCCGAGCGGCGCGTCAAGATTCTGCTTCGGCGTTCGCCGGTTCGAGAGATGCTGGATGTCTTCGCGCTGCTGAAGCTCTCTATTCACCGTGCATTCGATCACGACGCGTTTGCGGTGGCCAAGGCCGCAGCGTATTCCTCGATTCTGACGCTGTTCCCGGCCTTGCTGGTGCTGGGCGCGGTGCTCGCCAGTTCCCGGCGGTTCGGACTTTATGTTGTTGAGATCACCGACGCGCTGGGCTGGATTCTGCCTACCGGCAGCGCGACAGCCGCCGAATACGTGCGCAGCAAAGCCTTTCATCCGGCCGGCTTTCTCATCGCGACGTCGCTCCTGACCCTCTGGACTGCGTCCAGCGCCATCGTTTCCTGGATGGAAGGTTTTCGCAATGCCTACCGGCTTCCACGCACCTGGGGATTGGTCAAAGAGCGCCTGATCGCTTTCTCGCTGGTGATTCTCGCCGGAATACCGCTGCTGTTTGGCACCGTGTTGATCACTTTCGGCGGAGAGATTGAAAATCGCATGGTTCCCTACGTGGGTCACGGTTGGGATCCGTGGATTCTGCTGCTGTGGACCGGAATCCGCTGGGCCATTGCCAGCGTGACGTTCGTCGCCGTGATCGCGCTCATCTACCACAACGCCGTTCCGCGCACGCAGCCCTGGCATACCGTCGTTCCGGGAGCGATTACAGCGAGCGCGATGTGGTTCGCCAGCACACTGCTGTTTGGCTGGTATCTGCGGCAGTCGAGCGAGTACAGCATGATTTACGGCGTGCTGGGCGTGGGCATCGCGCTGCTGGTGTGGATGTATGTGGTCTCGCTGATCGTGCTGGTGGGCGCCGAGTTCAACGCGATTCTGTTTCCGCGCACCGTGGCCCAGCGCCGCGCCGCGTGAGCACGCGCCGCGGACGCGATTTTTTCTCCCGGCGCTCATCGCGGTATACTCGGCTCATGCGACATCTCGTCGACATCGGCAGCCTTGCCGAGAAGGAGGTGATCCAGTGAGGGTAGCTTTATCTTGACGCAGTAGAGGAGGCGCTTGTGAATTTACCGAGCGCCTCTCTCCTTTTTTCTCCGGCCTGCAGATTGGCTTTCCTTTATTCTTGCGTCGAAACCCCGGCGTCCAAACAAGCTCCGGCGGATCCCGACTTCTCATTTTCCATTTTCAGTCTTCCAATTTTCCGATTGAGACGGGCGTCTTGAGCCGAAGGCAAAGGCTGTCGAAAGGCAACTATGCCGAATTTCGAGTTTCGGTTTTCGAGTTTCGGTTCTCGATCCGGCAGGCATAGATCAGAATCGCGCCGGCGAACGAAAACACGGCCGCGTAAATGAATCCCGCCGTGGCATCCACCGCGGACCACAGCGCGCCCACTACGACGCTCGAAACCAGATCGCCGACCCCGTTTGCCGTGGCCAGAACACCGAATCCCAACCCGCGATTCGCGCGTGGCAAAATCTCCGAGGCAGCCGATTTCTCCAGCGACTGGGTAATGCCGATGTGGATTCCCGCCAGACCGAACAGGACGGCAAGGATGGGAAGCTGCGGGCGCTCAAAGATGAAACCGACGTACGCGATGGCGGCAACGACATAGCCGGCGGCGAGGAGCTTTCGTTTATCCACGCGATCCGCCAGGGCTCCCGCAGGATAGGTCGCCGCCGCATTCACCGCGTTGTGGAACGTGTACAGCGCCACAGACAGCACCGCCGCACGCGCCATCCCATAGCGCGGCGTCAAAATGTGCGCGGCGCGCAGAATCAGGAGCGTGGGGGCGAAGTCGCCGATGCCGTGGACGAAGACGCCGGCGAGGTAGCGCCAATAGTCTTTCGGGAGCTGTTTGAAACTGGAAATGAAGCTGGGTGCGTGATGCCCTTCGTGCGCCTTGCCCTTGGGCGCGAGCGCGGCGAAGGCGACGGCTGCGGCAAGTCCCGGGACGATCGTCCAGCGCAGCACGCCGCGCATCCCCATCACGCCAATCAGCGCGGTGGCGCACAGCGGCCCCAGCACGGCGCCCAGCGTGTCCATGGCGCGCTCGAAGCCGAAGGCGCGGCCTTGTTGCTCCGCCGCAACCGAATCCGCCAGCAGAGCGTCGCGAGAGGGCCCGCGCGATCCGCGCCCGGTCCATCCCAGCGCGCGCAGCAGCAGGACGAAAGGCCAGCTCTGCGCAAAGGCGTAACCGAAGGTTGAGAGGCCCGTCGCGCAGTAGCCAACGATGCCGGTAGGCTTGCGCCAAGCCGGCCGGTCGGCGATCCAGCCGCCCGCCAGTTTTGCAAAGCTGGACAGGCCGTCGGAAACGCCTTCGATCACGCCCAGCGCGACGGCCGGCGCGCCCAGGCTGGCCAGAAAAGCAGGCAGGATGGCGGTGGCCGCCTCATGCCCCCAGTCGGAAAAGAGGCTGGCCAAACCGATGCCGAGGACGCCTCGTTGGAGCCAGCGTTTCGGGGGCGGATGGGCGGCAGGCGTGTCGCTCACGCGCTTATTATGCGGGACGTTCTCGGATTTCCGCCACGATTTCGGGGCTCCACCGAAGGCGCGTCGCGTCCATGCATGCGATGGCGATTCGGATTGAAGCAGCTACAACCTAGACATCAGCGCCGGAACCGCAGGCGCGGCTCCGTTTCATTCATCAGACGTTCCATATTTCCACGATGTTTCACCAGAACGAGGATGGAAATCAGGATCGTGCCCACCGTGACAGCAGGAGGCGGGGCGAGATGCGGGACGTACAAGAAGTGCACGAAAAAGGGCAGGCCCACTGCGGCGAGGATTGAGCCCAGCGAGGAATAGCGCCAGAACAACACGATGACGATCCACAGAACGACGGCCGCGAGCACGGCGGTGGTGGCAATGGGCAAGAACACGCCGAGGCTGGTGGCCACTCCCTTGCCGCCCTTGAAACGCAGCCAGACGGGGAACATGTGCCCGATCACCGCGGCCAAAGCCGCGGCCATCATCCAGCGGTCGTTCGCATGCGTCCAGCGCGACGCGATCCACACGGCCAGATACCCTTTTCCAGCATCGAGGATGAGCGTCAGAATTCCGGCAACCGCGCCGGCACTGCGCGCCACGTTCGCCGCGCCAATGTTCCCGCTGCCCGTTTCCCGAATGTCCGACCCGCCCACTTTGACGATCAGGAATCCGAACGGGATGGAGCCCAGCAGATAGCCGACCACCGGTACAAGCCAGGTTGTATTCACTCCGCTCCTCTTGTGAATGGGTAGCTGGCGAGCCGCCTGTATTCTGCACCCGAAGGATGAAGAATGCTCTCAAAGAGATGAAATTCCGTTTCGCGCGCGCGGCCCAGCTCGCGGGACTCCATTTCGCCCGCGGCGCGAGCCAGTGCCGGCAGTTTGGCGGGCTGCGGGAAACGGGCCAGCGTCAAATGCGGAACGAAATCGCGCGATTCAGGGGCGATGCCGAGCGGCTCGAGCGCGTTTTCGATGTCTTTCGCCAGAGGAACGAGGTTCACAGACGCTTCAATTCCGCACCAGATCACGCGCGGGCGCTTGTCGTTGGGGAAAAATCCCACGCCTCGGAAGTGCAAATCCACAGGCTGCGGCGAGCGAATCTCCGCGAGGGCGGCTTGGATGGGACTGACTTGGTCTTCCTCCACGTAGCCGATGAATTTCAACGTAACGTGCACTCCCTCGAGCCGTGCCCAGCGGGCACTGCGGGCGAGCGGCTTCAGATCCGCGATCAAGGCGCGAATGGCCTGGCGCACGTCCTCGCGTAGCTCGAGCGCGACGAACAGGCGCAGGCTCATGCGCGTTTCTGATGCGCGGAATGCGGGAAATGGCGGCGGACCATATCCAGCGCGGTTTGGGTGGCGAAACGGCGGATGCGGTCGCGGTCGCCGGGAAACCGGAAGGCCTTTTCAGTGGCGCCGCGCTCATCGGCAAGCCCGATGTGGACCAGCCCGACGGGTTTTTCCGCGGTGCCGCCCGTGGGTCCGGCGATTCCAGTTGTGCCGACGCCGATGGTCGCGCCAGAGCGTTTGCGGATTCCGTCCGCGAGCGCGAGAGCCACTTCCGAGCTGACCGCGCCTTTGGCCTCGATCATCTCCTTGGGCACGCCGACCAGCGAAGTTTTCAGCTCGTTGCTGTAACAAACCACGCCGCCGAGAAAATAGGAGGAGCTGCCCGGCACATTCGTCAATCGTTCGGCGAGCATGCCTCCGGTGCAGCTTTCCGCCACAGCGATGGTGGCGCGATTGTCGATAAGAATGCGCGCGACCACTTCCTCCAGCGATTCTCCTGCGGTGGAGTAGAGATGCTCGCCAAGCGCGAGCGCCATGCGGCTGGCAATTTCGTCGAGCAGGTGTTCCGCTTTTGCCGGATCGCTGGACCAGATGCGGGGATGCAGCTCGATGCCGGCGTGCGTGGCCAAAATGGTCGTCTCGCTGTCGGGATAGAGCGCATAGAGCGGGGAAACGCGCTCCTCCACTTCCGATTCGGTCAAGCCCACCACGCGCAGCTCGCGAGTGTAAAGGCGCTCGCGATGATTCAATTTCTGGAGGCGCGGGCCCACCTCCGTCTCGAACAGCGCGCGCAGCTCGTGCGGCACTCCAGGTAGCAGCACGACGATGTGCCCGTCCGATTCGAGCCAGAGGCCCGGCGCTGTGCCGCGCGGATTCGGCAGGATGGTGGCGCCTTCGGGAATCATGGCCTGGCGCACGTTGATTTCGGGCATCGCGCGGCCAAACCGGCGAAAGCGTTCCTGAATGTGCCGAAGGACGCCCTCGTCGACGCGCAGTTTGCGGCCCAGCAGCGCGGCCACCGTGTCGCGCGTGCGGTCGTCGTCCGTGGGCCCAAGCCCCCCCGAAGAGATGACCAGTTCGGCGCGGCTCATGGCGTGCGCGAACGACCAGCGCATTTCCTCCGGCGAGTCGCCCACCACGGATTTGTGGATCACGCGCACGCCGAGCAGATTCAGTTCGGCTGTGAGGAACAGGGAATTCGTGTCCAGGCGAAAGGGTGTGAGCAGTTCCGAGCCCACCGCTATGATTTCCGCGTTCATCGAGGTTAACCGGGCGCGTGCAGAGCTCGGCGCGGCTCAGCTGCACGAGCGTTCTGCCGCGCAAGTTTGTTGTACCTGATACCGGCCCGCGCGCGCAAGAAGGCGCACGAGTTGCAAAGCGCGAGGAACGGTTTGGGCGAAGACGGGAGCATTCCGGTGGGAGGAAGCTCCCGCGCCTGCAAACTACATCGATCGCTCAACTTCGCCGATCACGCCATCCAGAGTACGGAGGGCGAAATCCGCTTGCTCTTCATCGATCAGCAGCGGCGGGCACAGCCGCAGCGTGGTGTCCCCTGAACCGAGCACGAGCAGGCCTTTGTGAAAAGCCTGCTGCACGATGCGATTGCGCAGCTCCGGGGCTTTTTCCTTGGTTTGCTGGTCGCGGACGAACTCGATCCCGATCATCAAGCCGCGCCCGCGAATGTCGCCGACGATCTTGTGCTTCGCTCGCCAGTCCGCCGTTTTCTTCATGATGAAATCGCCCATGCGGGCGGCGTTGGCGATGTACTTTTCTTCCAGCAGCTTGACTGTGGCCAGCGAAGCCGCGATGCACACGGGATTGCCGCCGAAGGTGGAGGCGTGCGCGCCGGGGGTCCAGTTCATCACGCTGCGCCGCGCGATCATGGCGCTGAGCGGCATGCCCGAGGCGATTCCCTTGGCGGTGCACAGGATGTCGGGCTCGATGCCCGCGTGCTGGCAGGCCCACCATTTGCCGGTGCGTCCCATGCCCGACTGCACTTCATCCACCACGAGCAGGATGCCGTACTTTCTGCAGATGCGCTGCAAGCCCTGCAGGAATTCGGGAGGCGCGGGCAGGTAGCCGCCTTCGCCCTGGATGGGCTCGATGAAAATTCCGGCGACTTCCTCGCGATCAACGCGCCGCCGGAACAGCTCGTTTTCGAGATAGCTCAAGCAGTCTTCCGCGGCGTGCTCCGGCCGCACGCCATACGTGCCGCGGTAGGTGTCCGGATACGGCATGTGGAAAACGCCCGCCAGCAGCGTGCCGAATCCCTTGCGCTGAACGGAGCGGCTCGCGGTCAGCGACAGCGCGCCCATGGTGCGCCCGTGGAATGCGCCATGAAACGCAACGAGCTTGTCCCGCTTGGTGTGGTACTTCACCAGCTTGATCGCGGCTTCGATCGCTTCCGCGCCCGAGTTGCCAAAATAGACGCGCTTCGGCTCGGGGCCCGGAACGATCGAGGCCAGCTTCTCGGCCAGCTCGACCAGATTCGGATAATAAAAATCCGTTCCCGACATGTGGATCAGTTCGGCGGCCTGCTTCTGAATGGCGGCGACCACCGCGGGATGGCAATGTCCCGTGGCCACCACCGCGATACCCGCGGCAAAATCGAGGAACGTGTTTCCGTCGACGTCCTCGACCAAGGCCCCGTGCCCGCTTCGCGCGACCATCGGATAGTCGCGGGTGTAGGACGGGGAGAGAAATTCACTGTCTTCCTTGACGATCTCCTGCGCTTTGGGGCCGGGCAGCGCAGTCACCAGATTCGGCAACTTGATTTCCGTCGCTTGCATTTTCTTTTCCTCCCAATCGAATGGAACCGTGCGCGGGCGGACTTCCACCGCAGCGCTCCGGGTACTGCTCTGGCTTGGAAAAGAAACTTAATCGACGCCGAACAGGTTGGGGCGCTCGAGGGAAGGCTGGTGATGAAGCAAGATTGTCTGCAGCAAAGCGCTCATTTGTATTTCCAGCGGACGCTGCCGTCCTTGGCATCCTCGAGAATGATACCAGAATCCGCCAGCTGCCGGCGGATTTCGTCGGCGCGCTTGAAATCGCGCTTCTTGCGCGCGGCATTCCTCTCTTCGATCAGCGCTTCCACTTGCGGCGGACTCATTCTCGGTTTCGGCGAATATCCGAGCTTGGCCAACTTCTCGTCATCGTCATCGGCAAGCAGATTGAATATCTCATCGAACTTTTCCATGGCCGCGATCACGCGCATGGCATCCTGCTGCCGCATCTCGCCCTTGTCGATCGCGCCGTTCGCGTCGCGGATCAGATCGAATGCAGCGGCCAGAGCTACAGCGGTATTCAAATCATCCGCAAGCCCCGCGTCAAAATCGCGTTCCGCTTGTTCGGCGCGCGCCTGCAGGGCTGGATTCGAGCCCTCCGCAAAATTCGACGCTTTGATTCGGGCCATGAAGTTCCGCATGCGCTCGATCGAGTTGGCCGCCTGGGTCAGACCGTCTTCGGTGAAGTTCAGCTGGCGGCGGTAGGGAACCGAAAGCAGGAGGAAGCGAATGGTCGAAGGTTTCTGTCCCTTGGCGAACAGATCGCGCAGCGTGAAGAAATTTCCCTTCGATTTGGACATCTTCTCGCCGTTGATGATCAGGTGCTCGGCGTGCAGCCACAGGCGCACGAAGGTGCGCCCGGTGGCCGCCTCGCTCTGCGCGATCTCGTTTTCGTGATGCGGGAAGGCCAGATCGATCCCGCCGGTGTGTATGTCCAGCGTGTCTCCCAGGTATTTCATGGCCATGGTCGAGCATTCGATGTGCCAGCCGGGCCGCCCCGGGCCGATGCGCGTCTCCCAGAAATGCTCGCCGGGTTTTGGCGCTTTCCACAACGCGAAGTCGCGGGCATCGGCCTTCTCGTAGCGGTCGACGTCAACGCGCGCGCCCGCCTGGATTCCGCTCATGTCGATCTTCGAGAGCCGGCCGTAGCGCGGAAACTTCGCGATGCTGTAGTAGATCGAGCCGTCGCTCTGGTACGTCACTCCCTTCTCGCGCAACCGCTCGATCAGCGCGACCATGTCGCCGATATGATCGGTGGCGCGCACGATTTCTTCCGGCTTCTCCAGGTGCAGCGCGTCCATGTCGTCCAGGAACGCCTGGATGTACTTCTCCGTGTACTCGCGGATGCTGACTTTGGCCGCCGCCGCGTTTTGAATGATGCGGTCGTCCACGTCCGTCAGGTTCATCACTTGCAGCACGCGATAGCCGCGCTGGCGCAGGAAGCGCCGCAGAACGTCCTGAAAAACGAAGGTGCGGAAATTTCCGATGTGCGCGAAATCGTAGACGGTCGGCCCGCAGGTATAGATGCGCACTTCGCCCGGATGGAGCGGTTCGAGCGGCTCAAGCTGGTTGGTCAGCGTGTTGTGCAGCCGGATTGGATTCATCTCAGGAGTTCCGCGCCTTCGCGAAGCCAAAGAAACACCCAATTCTAGCTGACACCCTCGCCTGCGCCAATGCCGTTAGGAGCTAAGCCACCCCCGCGAGTGACCTAATATCCTGAGCGCGGTACGTCCGTTTTTGCCGGGCAGATTCGCGCGGGAAAGTACTATTGCGTTCCGGCGCAGGCGCGGCGTAGGCTGAAATTCCCAGCCGCGCATCCGCTTGCGCGCGGATGCAAATTCCTCGCCAGGTCCTGACCATGCCAAAGAAGCCAGCCAAACGAACTCCGCGAAAATCAGCGCGAAAACGCTCCGCGCCTGAGAAGCCACGCGCCGCAAAGCGAAATCGCGTCAAACGGCCCTCGGCCAAACGTGCCGTTCCCGCCAGGACGACTCGCCAGCAGATCACGCCGCTGCGCATCTTTGCCAAGCCGCAAGCGGGTTCGCGCATGGCACGGCGAATCGCCGGCGCGACGCCGCCCACCGGCTTCGATTTTGCCGCCACCCTTGCCGGCAAAACGGCGCATTTCCAGGTCTACTATCAAACGGGTTTCGCCAACGGGCCGGCCATCGCGCAAGGAGTTCTGACCACCTGCGAACGCGACTACAATGCGCAGGCGGCCTTCTTCAGCGGCTTGCAGATTCCGGCGCTGCCCGTAAACATCCTGATCGGCTCGGGAATCGGCGGAGCCTACCACTACGGCTGCGCCGCCACGGACCTCTATTGCGATGGTGACAGTTCAGCGAATCCGGATGTCGATTTGACGCGCATGCTGGCCGTTGCGGAGGAAGTGGAAGTCTTCGAGGCCACCCAGAATAAGGGGTGGGATTGCGGCGCGAGCAACGGCGAAGGACTTTCGCGCGTCCTCGCCACGGAATTGTATCCCGCGCAGCTTGACGGTTTCGCGACCGCCGCGTCCTGGCTCGATTCCAGCCGCCCTGACTGGGTCAGCCAAACCGATTCGACCGACCAGAACGCCGTTTCCACCGGCTGCGCTGTCCTGTTCCTGAATTATCTGCGCTACCAACTGAATTATTCCTGGCAGGCCATCATCCAGGCGGCAGGATCGACCCTGGGGCAAACCTATCAGGGAGTCACCGGAAAGAAGGGCGGCTTTGCGCCATTCAAGGCCCTGCTCGACGCGCATTTCCCGCCCGGCCAGCCGTCGGGCTTGACCACCGATAATCCTTTCCCGCTGTGATCGCCGCCTGCCCCGATGGCGCAGCAGGCGCGGGCAGCTGGAGAGAGGCTGGCGCGCCGCTCGCGCGCCAGCTTTGGCGTATCCGCCGATCGATCAAATCTCTCATTGCCCGGTGTTGCTTTGCTGCTCTACGGCCACGCCGGAAATTGTTCCCGTGAAGTTTCCTGTAGCGATATAGACAGCGGCATTGTTCCCGGCATCGAGCACCGCCGGCAGCGCCTTCTCCGTCATCGTAAGTGTGCCGGATGCGTTCTTGAAACGGCCTGTTCCTCCTGTGATTTGAAACGTCAAGACACAGTCGGCCTCTCCAGTCACGGTATTTATGCAATCGCTTCCCTCTGTGAGTTTGAGAACCAACAGGCTGCCGTCTCCGAAGCGAAATACGCTGCCGCCGAGCGTCTCCGTAAAATGAATCTGATCGTAGCCCGAGCAGGTACTGGACGGCGTCGGAGAATTCGGGAGCGATCGTATATTACGAACCGTGAATGGGCCCAGCGCACCGGTCCCGGCGAAATTGTCCTCGTCCATGCTTGAATCGGATTGTTGCAGATTGACGGCGCTGTTCGCAGCGGTTCCCGAGAATTTCATCTTTACGCTGGTCTGCTGCGCGGATGCGCCTGTGACACCGATCGTGAGCAGCAGCGCGGCGATGGCGATGTATTTCATAGTGCCTCCTATTCTTCTGGAGGAGATGATTGTGAGCGTGTGTTCTCCTTCCGCTGGTATAGGCGGAAACGTACGCCAAAAACGGCCATGCTCTGGTATATTTCTTGCCCAAACGGGGAGAGCGGTGGGCCATGGGCACGTCCCCTGCTGAAATCACTGTCCTGTTGAAAGCTTGGAGCGGTGGCGACGAGGCTGCCTTGGCGCGGCTGACGGAGCAGGTCTACCCCGCATTGCGCCTCATGGCGCGCCAATATATGAAGAATGAACGCCAGGCCAATACTCTTCAGGCCACGGCATTGGTGCATGAGGTATACCTGCGCCTGGTCGACGTCGCGAAGGTGGAATGGCGCGAGCGCGCGCAGTTCTTTGCCATGGCCGCACAGATCATGCGGCGCATCCTGGTGGACGCGGCGCGCGCGCGTGGCGCACAGAAGCGCGGTGGCAGCGCAGTCAAAGTGAACCTCGATGAAACGGCCCTGCTGTCCACGGGGCCGAACCGGTCCATTCTGGCCTTGGACGATGCGCTGACAGCGTTCGCGCAGGTTGCGCCGCGACAGGCGAAGGTCGTGGAGTTGCGTTATTTCGGAGGACTGAATGAGGAAGAAATCGTCGCGGCTCTGAAGATTTCGCCGCGTACCGTCCGGCGCGACTGGGATCTGGCCAAGGCCTGGCTTTTGCGCGAGTTAGGCCATAGGACAGAGCAGCAGGAAGCACATGCCGCCCGATCGTTTTCAGCAAATTGAAGAGCTGTACCATGCGGCTCGCGAGAGGACCGCAGAAGAGCGGACGGCCTTGCTGGCCAACGCCGAGCCCGAAGTGCGCCGCGCCGTAGAGTCGCTGCTGGCGCAGCCGGGCAGCGGCGGCTTTTTGGACCGGCCTGCGATCGAGAACGCCGCCCAACTGCTAGAGGCTTCAACCGTGGCCGTTCTGGCAACGGGCACATGCTTGGGGCCATATCGTGTGGAGAGCAAGATCGGCGAGGGGGGCATGGGCGAAGTCTATCAAGCGGTAGACACGCGCCTGGGCCGCGCGGTGGCCGTCAAGACGACGCGCGAGCAGCTCAGCGCTCGCTTCGAGCGTGAGGCGCGCGCCATCTCTTCACTCAATCACCCCAACATCTGCACACTCTACGATGTCGGGCCGAACTATCTGGTGATGGAATTGGTCGAGGGCGAGACGATCGCGGCTCGCTTGAAGCGCGGGCCTCTTCCGGTGGAAACGGCGCTCCTCTATGCCTCGCAGATTCTGGCCGCGCTGGTGGAAGCGCACGGGAAGGGCATCATCCATCGCGATCTGAAGCCGGGCAACATCATGATCGCCAAGTCCGGGATCAAGGTTCTGGATTTCGGTCTGGCGAAATCGCAACAGGACGAAACTCTCACCGTCAGCCACGTGGTGATGGGCACGCCGGCCTATATGGCGCCGGAGCAAAGGGAAGGCAAGCCGGCCGATGTCCGCTCCGATCTCTATTCGTTCGGCTGCATTCTTTACGAGATGCTGACGGGGGCACGGGCCGGCTCACAGCGCAGGCGTATCGCTTCACCCAAGCTGGATGCGATCGTGAACCGCTGCCTGGAAGAGGATCCTGCGCGTCGCTGGCAAACCGCAATGGAGCTGCAGCGGGAGCTCTCGGCCGCACCGGTTGCCACCAGCGGCAGGAAGCGCGAAGTTATGGCCGCCGCTCTCGTGACGCTGTGTGCCGTGGCGCTCGGCGTCGGCGTCTGGCTGGTTTTTGCGCCCAAGAAGCACGCGCTGACGGATAAAGACACGATCGTTCTGGCGAGTTTCAGGAACGCGACCGGCGACCCTGTCTTCGATGGCACCTTGCGCCAGGGGCTTTCCGTTCAACTGGAACAATCGCCCTTTCTGAGCATCATCCCCGACCAGCAGATTCAGCGGACTCTGCAGATGATGGGCCGGCAGCCCGGTGCGATGCTGACGCCCGAAATTGCGCAGGACCTTTGCCAGCGGGTTGGGAGCGCCGCGGTCATCGAGGGTTCCATCGCGCAGGTTGGCGCTCCTTATCTCCTCACCGTCAAAGCGGTCAACTGCTCGAACGGGGATACGCTGGCGAGCACGGAAGCGGAGGCGAGCGACAAGAATCACGTGCTCGATGCGCTGGGACAAGCATCTTCAGCAATTCGCAGGAAGCTGGGTGAATCCCTCAGCACGGTTCAGAAGTTCGATACGCCATTGCAACAAGCCACCACGCCTTCGCTCGAAGCCCTGAAGGCCTACAGCTGGGGTTATGAGAATGCTCAGGGACTGCGCCCGGGAGGGTCGGCTGCGGGCATTCCATTTTTAAAGCAGGCCATCGAACTGGACCCGAAATTTGCGCTGGCGTACGCATGGTTGGGAATCGAGTACACATCGCGCGGTGAACCGGCTATCGCCGCGGGCTATACCCGAAAAGCCTATGAACTGCGCGACCGCGCCAGCGAGCGGGAGAAGTATTTCATTTCGGCTGTCTACTACAAGGAAGTTACCGGGAACATCCCACAAGCCGTGCAAGCCTGTAAGCTCTGGATGCAGGCTTATCCGCGCGCGGAGATGCCGCATACCTATCTGGCGGGCGCCATTTATCCGATCATTGGGGAATATGAGAAAGGTGTGGAAGAAAGCAAAAGCGCGATTCGTTTGAACCCGGAGTTTCCGGTCCCCTTCAGCTTCCTCATGTTTGACTCTATATCCCTGAACCGTTTCGGTGACGCCAAGGCCGCTTATCAGCAAGCTTTGGAACGCAAGCTTCGTAGTCCCTTCTACCTCATGGCCCTTTACCAGATCGCTTTTTTGGAGCACGACGCAGCCGGGATGTCGCAGCAGGTGGCAATGTCAGCGGGGAAACCTCCGGTGGAGGACGAACTGCTAAGCATGGCCTCCGATACTGCCGCCTATTCGGGCCAGCTTGCGGCCGCCCGGGAGCTCTCTCGCCGGGCCATGGATTCCGCCGAACGTGCGGGAGAAACGGAAGTTGCTGCCACGTACTATGCAATGTCTGCTCTGCGCGAAGCTCTCTTCGGTCACGCGGACGAGGCACGGCGGCGTGCGACTCTGGCGTTGGAGCATTCACCCGGCATTGATGCGCAATATGGCGCGGCACTTGCCCTGGCCTACGCCGGGGACGCGGCGCGAGCGCAGGCCTTGACGACCGCTTTGGGCAGGAGGTTCCCAGAAGCCACCATCGTACAGTCAAACTACTTGCCGACCCTCTTCGCAAAGCTCGCGCTCGACAAGGGAATGTCTTCCCAGGCGCTTGCGATTCTTCGAGCCGCCACACCATATGAGCTAGGGCAGACGAGATATAGTGCCTACTATTGGACTGGCATGTACCCCGTCTACGTGCGCGGTGAAGCCTATCTGGCTGCGCATCAGGGGGCCCTAGCCGCCGCTGAGTTCCAGAAAATCCTCGACCACCCCGGGATTGTGGTGAACGAACCCATCGGCGCGCTGGCGCGCTTGCAGCTTGGGCGTGCGTACGCACTGGAGGCGCAGACATCGCAGGGAACGGCGGGAGACACCGCTCGTGCCAAGGCGCGCGCCGCATATCAGTATTTCCTGACTCTATGGAAAGGCGCAGATCCGGATCTGCCGATCCTGAAGCAAGCCAAAGCCGAGTACGCCAAGTTGCAGTAGTAACGGCCTCAGGGGCCGCTGTGGCCGTAGCTTACGCGGAACGGAATCGATCCTACCGGTTTGCCGTCCGACTCCGCGTGGATCGTCAAGGTCTGCCAATCGGGGCGCGAACCCTGCGGAGCCAGGAAGACGAGCGCTGCCGGATAAGTGCTGTTTGCCGCGACAGGATACACGGCCGCGCCGGAGGTTATCTTCCAGCGATTGGGAACCGTTGCGTTGAGCGCGACCCTCGCAGGCGAGGAAGTATCGTTGCGCAGAACAATCTGGACCGTCAAACTTTGCCCGCTGCCTACGCCTGCCTCGGACGGGACAAGCTGCGCGAGATGGTTGATGTCGTGAGCGGCCCAAAATCGCCGGTAGAATTGCCACGGGCCGCCCAGTTCGATGGAAAGCCCGTGATGCTCCTGCGGGCGATAACCTGTAACGGGATGAAACGGGATCGGCCCAGGAACCACGCCTTCGAAAACATCGCCGGTCTTTGAACTCGCGACCAGCGACTTCCCCAATATGAGATCCACCGGGCGCACCTTGAAATAATCCAGCGCCGCTTGGTACGTCGCTTGCCAGCCCGCCGGCCCCGTGGGCAGCTGCGTCAGATGGTAGCTGGCCGAGCGAGCCGCTATTTCGTAGTACGGAACGTGCTGCGACGGAGAAATATCGGTCGATGAATACGTTGGTCCCTGTCCCTTCGCGAACTCCGGGTAAGCGGCGTTCGTGAACCAATACAGCTTTTCCGGCTGCCAGGATTCCAGGCCCTCCGTCAGGTTGTTGTACTGGAGGTAGTCGCGCGGCGCGGCCACCTGCTCGGGGAACGCGGTCGGATCGCCGGCCAGGTCGAACGCCTCCGTGGCGATCACCGCAGCGGCCTGGTGGTCGCCGTGGTTTTCGCCATCAACGTAAGCGGGGATCCATGTGATCACCACTTCCGGGCGAGTCAAGCGGACGATGCGCACCGCTCGCTCGAGCACCGCGCCGTGGTTCCAGTGGCCCAGCGATTCGAGCACGTTTTCCGTGGGCGTATCGAGCCCGCCCAGAAACCACACGTTGGTGATGCCCAGGGACGCCATGGCGCGGCGCGCTTCGATCTCGCGCTCGTCGCAAAGCGCGCGGCCCTGCGCGAAGGAAACGGTGTCGCCTCCCGCGCCGCCGCATGTGGCGTAAGCGACCGCCACGCGCTTGTGCTCGTCATAAATCGCGCGCGCCAAGTAGGCCGTGAGCAGCGTTTCGTCGTCCGGATGGGCTACGATCAGCAGGATGTCGGCCTTATAGCGCGCGTCCGGTGCCGGGGCAGCAGGAGCGGTTGCAGCTTGGGCCCGGACAATTCGTGCCCCGAATGATGCCACGAACAATAAGAGAACAATGTGGATCAACCGATTCTTCATAGCGTCTGCCTCACCGTGAAAAAGCACTCCCGCAAAATTCCGCAACGTGCGCGATGCTACCGCGGCACGCGCACACCCGGAAACCCTTTGCCGCGCAGCGCGTTGCGCTAGCGGAGACGGAAAGTAACCACGATGATCTGGCGCACAGCCGTGGGTTTCCCATCAGGGCCGAGCGCAGGGTCAAGCCGCCAGCGTTGCACGGCTTCGACCGCGTTATCAGTGAACCCGTATGGAAGCGCGCGCAAGACCTTTATGCGTTTGGCGCGGCCATCCGTACCGACAACGATATCGAGCTCAACGCTTCCCTCGGCGTTCTGCCCTATGGCAGCCCCAGGGAACTCCGGCTGCGGGCAAGATTGGCAACGGGGGAGCGTAACTCCATTTTTCCCGGCTGCCGGATAGCTCGCGTCCAAAACTCCCTTGGCTGTCGCGAACGTCAATTCTTTCGGATTCGTACCCGGCAGAACCGCAACCTCCAAACCTACAATCGAGCGGCCACCCTGTACTCGATAACACAGAACGCGCAGCTTCCACTTGTTGTCAGGCTGTCGTTGAAAATCTCCCCAGATGAATAGGTCGAATTTTGCTGCGTCTGCCGCCCACCATGCGGTAACCGGGTCTTCTACGACTGGTGGCATCAAACTGCTCGGCGGAAGCGTTTGATAGAACTGGTCCCAGCACCGGATCTCGACTTTGGGAAGCGAGCGCCCCATTGCCGTGCTGATCTCGCTCGCGAGGGTCCGGCCGAACACTGTCACCGCTTCGGACAGCGGCGGTGTTGGTGCTTTCTTGCTGATCTTGGGAGTGACTTCGCCCAAATCCGCATACGGACCGGCAAAATCGAAAACAAGGACTTTTCTTTGTTTGGATTTCGCTATGGCTTCAGCCATCCGCCCTGCGAGCGCTTGAATTCCTGGCGGATTCTCGAGCGTGGCGGGAGATGCGACAGAGCTGGGTTGTGGAGCTCCAGGCGCGGATTGCTGCGCATGGACCCGGAGCGGAACGCGCGCGGCGGCATTCGCGCCGGGGAACATTATCAGAACCGCGATTTGAACGATGCACGATGTCGAGAGGGTCAACTCGCTTCCGGCCTCGCCGCATTGCATCTTAGGCATGTGCGTCCGAACGCGCAAGCCGGCACTCCGCCCTTTTTTGACGCGCGTTCGTCCAAGGCTGCTGGTATTCCGAAGCGGGATACTAGGAGCAACGCGACAAGGGACTTCCACAAACAGATACGCAGAAGCCTGTATTGAGGCCATACCGCGTAGAACCTAGACTTTCCCTTGAACGCATTTCGCAGCGAAAACGGGATCGCAATTCTCAGGGAACGGCGGTGCTCTCGAGCCCGGCGCCTAGGTGGTCGAGGGCTTGCGCCGCTCGCCAAACCTCATGTCCTCGAAACAGGCTGGCACTGTTGCGCAGCAAACGCTCGCGACGGCACCATCGGCGTCGTCGGCCACTCGGTGGTCGCAAGAACGCCAGAAGTTCAGCATTTTCCACATCCTTCGGCCACGATGGCCCGCGCTGACGATCGCGCTCATCGCGGTGTTGGGCGAGACGGCCACCGATGTGCTGGATCCCTGGCCAATCAAGATCGTTATTGACAGCATCCTGCTCTCAAAAAAGCTGCCGCACTGGCTGGAAACCATCGTCAGAAGCCTTTTCGGCCAGAACAAGCTCGCGATTCTTGAATTCGCCGTGGCCCTGGTTCTGGCGCTCGCGATTATCGGGGCGGTCAGTTCCTACGTCGAAAAGTACCTGACCACCAGCATCAGCCAGTGGGTCTCGCACGACCTGCGCCGCACTCTCTATCACCACATTCAGCGGCTCTCGCTCGCCGAATTCGAGCGGACGCGCACCGGCGACCTGATTACGCGGGTGACCCGCGACATTGAAAGCATCCAGGACTTCTTCGATCAGGCCCTGCTGGGCATGCTGGTCAACGTTCTGACACTGCTGGGGATGGTCGGCGTGATGTTGTATATCAACTGGCGCTTCACGTTGATCGCTCTATCCGTGGCCCCGCTGCTTCTCCTGGTCGTGTACACCTTCACTCGACGCATCAAAGAGGCTTCCCGAGCGGTGCGCAAGAAAGAAAGCGAACTCGTCTCGGTAGTGGAAGAAGTGCTTACATCGGTTCGCGTTGTGAAAGCGTTCGCGCGCGAGGATTATGAAGAACAGCGCTTCGAATCCGAGAGCCTCGAGAACGTGGAAACGGCCCTGCAGGCTCGCGGCGTAAAGGCCAAGCTTTCCCCGTTGGTGGAAGTTATCGTCGCGGTAGGAACCTGCCTGGTGCTTTGGTATGGAGCCCGCCTCGTACTGGCTGGCCGCCTCAGCGCGGGCATCCTCGTGGTTTTCCTCCTGTATCTCGGTCGCATGTACAAGCCGATGCGCCAGCTTTCGAAGATGACCGACACCGTCTCCAAGGCGCTTGTCGGCTACGAACGCATCAGGGAGGTACTGAAGATCGAGAGTCGCGTCCGCGACCTTCCACGCGCCCGCCGGGCACCCAGATTCAAGGGGGAGCTGGAATTCGAGCACGTCACGTTTGGATACGACGACCAAACGCCCGTAGTGAAAGACTTGTCCTTTCGAGTCGCCCCGGGTCAGGTTGCGGCGCTGGTGGGGCCTTCCGGAACAGGAAAAACCACCGTCATCAGCCTGATTCCGCGCTTCTACGATCCAACGGCCGGCTGCGTGAAGATCGATGGAAGAAACACGCGCGAATTCACGCTGAAATCCCTGCGCGAGCAGATGAGTTTCGTGCTGCAGGAGACGCTGCTGTTCCGCGCGACCGTGTGGGAAAACATCGCTTATGGGCGGCCCGACGCTTCGCGCAAGCAAATCGTCCAGGCCGCCGAACTCGCCAACGCCCAGGAATTCATCGAGAAGATGCCGCAGGGGTATAACACCATCATCGGCGAACGAGGCGCCACCCTCTCCGGCGGGCAGCGCCAGCGCATCGCCGTCGCGCGCGCCGTGATCCGCGACACTCCTCTCCTGATCCTCGACGAGCCGACCACCGGCCTCGATTCCGCGGCCGAAGAAGCCGTGATCGAAGCTCTCGATCGCTTGATGAAGAATCGCACCACCATCGTCATCGCGCATCACCTCGCAACGATCCGCAGTGCGGACGTTATTTTTGTGATGAAGGAAAGCGAGCTTGTGGAGTCGGGGACTCACGATGCGCTGCTGGCCAAAAACGGCCTCTATGCCGAACTCTTCAGCGCACAGGCTGTTCAATGAATGCACGAACTCGTTGCGGAACGAAGTTCGCGAGGATCATGGCTGATGAGGGCGGCCGCTTCCGATGACCCTGAAAACTACAACGCGATGGCGCATCGGGATTCTGCTGGCGATCTTCCCGCTCTCTTTTTCCGCGGTCGCGCAGAGGCATGCTTCGCGGGCGGAGAAAGAACGCGCGCCATCACTTCCGGCGGTCCTGTGGCACGACCCGGGCCGGGTCTCCACGCTGAACCTCTTCTACGGAGAAGGCGGCAGGCGCGACGCACCCGTTCCCTCCAGACGCTATACATTCCTGAAAGAGGATCTCCACGGAACGAGCCCGAAATTCGACGTTCGCGACGAACAAGGCCGCATATGGAGAGTGAAATTGGGGCAGGAGTCCCGTCCGGAAACCGCCGCAACCCGCCTCCTCTGGGCCGCCGGCTATTTTGTGACCGAAGATTATTTCGTGCCGGCGCTCAAAGTGGAACACCTCCCCAAGCTCCGGCGCGGATGCCAATTTGTTTCCGCGGATGGAACGGTGCGAGGCGCGCGTTTGAAATTGCGCCCCTCGAACGTTCGAAAACTTGGCGGCTGGGACTGGTTTCGCAACCCCTTCGAAGGAACCAGGCAGCTCAATGGTCTGCGGGTGATGATGTGCCTGATCGACAACTGGGATTTGAAGGATGACAACAATTCCGTTTACGAAGTCGACGGTCAGCGGAGATATGAGGTCACGGATCTGGGCGCCTCGTTCGGCAAAACCGGCAACTACTTCACGCGCTCGAAGGGCGTGGCGACAGACTATTCGCGAGCGCCGTTCATCGCCCGGCTCAGCTTCGACCGCGTCGACTTCGTCATGCACAGCAGGCCGTTTTTCGTATCGAAGATCGAGCGCCGGAATTATCGTGAGCGCGCGCGCATCGAGGCTATCGCAAGGAATATTCCCGTCGCCGACGCTCGCTGGGTCGGGCATCGTCTCGCCGGCCTCTCGTCTCGGCAGCTTCGGGAGTGCTTCCGGTCTGCGGGTTATAGCACTGCGGAGACGGACATCTACGTACGAGTCGTCCGGATGAGAATCGCGGAATTGAACCGGCTGCAGCCGGCCGGCGCAAGATCGGAGCCAGAGTTCCGAATCGCGCGCCGCGGACAGTCCAAATCGAGCAGGAAACAATGAAACTGATCATTCAGCCGAATGACGGCGCGGCGCCGCTCATGTCAGCGATCCGCAAGGCGAAGGAAAGCATCGAGGTCGCGGTCTTCCGTTTCGATCATCGTCCGCTTGAGGCGGAACTGCATGCCGCCGCCGCGCGCGGCGTGAAGGTCACGGTGCTGATTGCCAGTGTGAACCGGGGCGGCACGGAAAGCCTGCGCAAACTCGAATTGCGCTGCCTCGCCGCCGGCCTCACCGTCGGACGCACGAACGACGATCTCGTCCGCTATCACGACAAATTCATGATTGTCGACCGCCGCACTCTCTATGTACTTTCGTTTAATTTCACCCATTTGGATATCGAGCGTAGCCGCAGCTTCGGCATTGCGACCAGGAATGCGCGATGGCTCCAGGAAGCAGTCGATCTTTTCGAAGCCGACCGCTGGCGCAGAAGGTTCGCGCCGCGCTCGGATAATTTCGTGGTGAGCCCGTGCAACGCGCGAAAAGCCCTGGGCAGCTTCTTGCGGCGCGCGCGAAAGGAAATCCTGATCTACGACCCTGAGATTAGCGACAAGGAAGCCCTCGGCATTCTGCGCGCGAGAGCGAAGGCCGGCGTGGAAATCCGCGTCATCGGCGGCATCGCCGGGGATTTTGACTCTAAGGTAAGGGAGCTTTCTCCCCTGCGCTTGCACACACGGACGATTATTCGCGATCATCGCCAGGCCTTCATCGGCAGCCAGAGCCTGCATGCGCCCGAATTGGATCGCCGGCGCGAACTCGGGCTGATCGTTAACGACGCACAAACGGTCAAGAAACTCGCCGAAGTCTTCGAATCCGACTGGAGCAAGAGCAAGGGCCAAGCCAAAAAACAGGAGCCGCGTGGTGACGAGCGTGAGAGGGATCATGTGGAGGTCCTCGAAAAAGAGCTCGACCCATTGACTGCAACGCTCAAGAAAACGGTCAAGCGCGTGGTGTTGGGGGCCGGCGAAGAGGCGTTCGAAGAAAAAGAGGTGAAAGCGACCGTGCGGAAGGTGGTCAAGAAAGCGGTGAAAGAAGCGATACACGAAGTGATGCAGGAAACGAAATAGCGGGGCAAAAACCGCGCGCCAGACCTGTCGGACCAAGATGAGGCCCGGCAAGGAGGCAGGAATGATCAAACGAACTGGAGTAGGTACGCTTGGATGCTTCATTGCGCTGACTTCGTTCGTCACGGCCGCTCAGAGCAAAACGGCGGTCAAACCGGCGGCCGAAGACACCAGGGGTTTCAACGAGTTTTCGACGAAGGTGCAGCAGTACGTGAAGCTGCACAGGCGGGCTGAGAGCGCGGTCCCGAAGCTCAGACACACCGCTTCACCCGCCTTGATTGCCGCTCACCAGCAGGCTCTCGCTGAAAAAATCCGCGAGGCCCGGAAAAACGCGCGCCTGGGAGATATCTTCACGCCCGATGCTGCGCTGGCGTTCCGCCATGCGACGGACCGCGAATTCCAGGGTGCACACGGAAAGAACGCGCGCGCCACGATCCAGCAGGGTGAGCCGCTCAAGAACGTTCATTTAAGAGTGAATCAAACCTATCCCCAAACGCTGCCGTACACCAGCGTTCCACCTACCCTGCTCCTGAAATTCCCAAAATTGCCCGATGAGGTCGCCTATCGAATTGTGGACCACGATCTGATCCTGCTCGACGTCAAAGCCAATCTCGTGGTCGATGTGTTGCCGAAAGCTCTGCCGTGAACCGCCGCGCTCTTTGAGTAAATTATGAAATGCCGCGTTCTGATTCTCGCCATGCTGCTTGCCGTCCTGGCGCCCCTGCAGCACGCCGGACAATTCCGGTTTCCCATCCAGCACGATTCCGTGCGCTTTGCGGTTATCGGGGACATGGGCACCGGCAAGCGGCCTCAGTACCAAACCGCCGAGGAGATGGTCCGCGCTCGTCAGAGCTTTCCTTTTCAGTTTGTGATCACGCTCGGCGATAACATTTATGGCGGGCACAGCTCTCGCGATTTCGAAAGGAAGTTCGAATTGCCGTATAAACCGCTGCTGGACGCCGGCGTGAAGTTCTATGCCTCTCTGGGCAATCACGACGGCCCCATCGAGCGTTCCTATAAGCTTTTCGGCATGAAGGGGGCAAACTATTACGCATTTACCAAGGGCAATGTGCGCTTCCTCGCCCTCGACAGCAATTATATGGACCCCAAGCAACTTTCCTGGCTGCGTTCCCAGTTGCAGGACGCGCCCAAGTCAGACTGGAAGATTTGTTTTTTCCATCATCCGCTCTACTCCTCCGCCAAAAAACATGGGCCGGCGACTGACCTGCGCCTTTTGCTGCAGCCGTTGTTCGAGCAATACAAGGTCAACGTTGTCTTTTCCGGTCACGAACACGTCTACGAACGCGTCAAGCCGCAGGGTGGGATCTATTACTTCATTGAGGGCGCTTCCGGACAGCTGCGTTACGGCAATTTGAAGAAGAACAGCAGCATCATGGCCAAAGGGTTCGATACGGATAATTCATTCATGCTGGTGGAAATCACCGGGGATACGATGTACTTCCAAACGATCTCTCGCGCCGGCGAAACCGTCGATTCCGGCACGATCCAGCGCAGCGGTCCTCTTCTCCATTAGCCTCTGCGGCGAAAAGGGCAGGCTGCGACTACATCACGGTCGCGGCTAGCGCTGGATGCTCTTCCGCATGCGTCGTGACGAACTCTTGGCGCTCGTGTCCGGTTCTCGGCAGTCGCAATCCGCACTCGCCGAACATCCGTGCTCGCACTCAAGGGCAAATCCGGACCGCTGTTCAGCTTTTCGCGGTGGTATACGCCGTCCGCCAAGTTCCATTGACTTGCCATCTCGCGCGGCCTAGGATTTCCCGACGCGCTATTGAGGGGGGAATTTGGAGCCGGACAGCTTCCGGGGTGGACGCGGATTCTCGCTCGCTTTGATATTGATGGGCGTGGTTTTCTGTTTCTCGCTGCTCGCCACTCGTCCCCCTGCTCCCAAGCCGGCCACCGCTTCGCCTACGCAGTTTTCCGCCGACCGCGCCCGCGCCATTCAAAGCGCCCTCACCGGCGATGGCATTCCTCATCCCATCGGAAGCCACCAGAACGACGTGGTCCGCCAGCGCATCCTCGATCGTTTCACGCAATTGGGCTACGCGTCGCAGGTGCAGACCGCCTTCGATTGCGACGACTATGGCACATGCGGAACGGTGAAAAATGTTCTGGCTCGCCTGGACGGCACCGAGCCGGGCCCTGCCGTGCTGGTAGCGGCGCACTACGATTCCGTGCCGGCCGGGCCCGGCGCCTCTGACGACGGCTCGGGTGCGGCAACTGTGTTGGAAATCGCGCGGGCGTTGAAAGCCATGCCTCCGCCGCGCCACTCGGTCATCCTGATGATCGACGACGGCGAAGAAGCCGGCTTGCTCGGAGCGCGCGCCTTCGTCGATTTCAATCCCTGGGCCAAGGACGTGCGCGCGGCCGTCAACATCGAAGCGCGCGGCTCTTCCGGTCCGAGCCTGATGTTCGAGACGGGCAGCGCCAACGAATGGGCTGTTCGCCTATATGCCGATCATGTTCCGCGTCCGGCCACAAATTCGATCCTCTACACCGTCTACAAGATGATGCCCAACGACACGGATTTCACCGTGTTCAAGGCCGCAGGCTACCAAGGCCTGAATTTTGCCTATGTGGGCGGTGTAGTCCATTACCACACCCCCCTCGACAATATGGCAAACGCCAGCCCGGCCAGCCTGCAGCATCAGGGCGACAATGCCCTCCCTTCGGTCCTGGCGCTGGCAAATTCACCCACTCTGGATGATCCGCCCGCCGCCGAAGCTGTTTACGCCGACATCTTTTCGCTCTGGACCGCGCGCTGGCCCGCCCGCCGCAGTCTGCCCGCCGCCATCATTGTCCTGCTGCTCATCGCCGGGCAGATCGTTTGGCTGATTTACAAGAAGCGTTTGAAGCCGACGCAACTCGTCTGGGGAGTGATCGCCTGGATCGCCGCCCTGGTCGCGACGGGCGTTCTTGCTGAGATCATCGTGCGCGTCCTGCGCCTGATTGGCGTGCTGCCGGTCAACTGGATTGCTCATCCTGTGCCCATCCGCGCGGCGATGTGGGCTCTGGCCATCACCATCGTGATCCTGCACGCCGTTTCTTTTGCGGGCCGCGCGAAGTTCTGGGGATTGTGGGCGGGAACGTGGGCAGCCATGGCGGTATTGTCGCTGGTCTGCGCCTGGCTGGTGCCCGGATTCAGCTTCACTCTGCTGGTCGCTTCCGCGGTGGCGGCATTGTCCGCGCTTCCCTTCACGATGCGGACGGAAAAAGGCCGGCCCGGCGCTCTGATCCCCGTGATTTTTCCGCTCGTGGCGGGCGCAATTGCCGGTTTTAGCGTGGCGCTGATGCTCTATGACGGCCTCGGCGTCTCTTCACTGCCGATGCTTGCTGTGGTTGTGGCGATGCTGTTTGCGCCGTTGCTTCCGCTCGGCGCGGACTTGGCGAACGCCACGTTGATGCCGCGGTTATCCCTGCCCGGCCTGCCCGTCATCGCGACCCTCGCTTTGTGCTTTCTTGCTGCGGTGATGCCCGCATTTTCCGCAAACGCGCCGGAACGCCTGAACTTGCAGTACTGGCTGGACGGCGATGCGGGCCGCGCGCAGTGGCTGGCGCTGCCCGACTCGGGCAGTTTGCCTTCCTCGCTGCGCAAGGCCGCGAAACTCCAGAGCGAGAACGGGCCGTTCCCCTGGAGCAGGAAGCGCGTCTTCGCAGAGCCCGCGCCTCACCTCAACCTCGCTCCCCCAATTTTTACAATTCAGCAGTCCTCAGTCGCCAACGGACGCCACGCCTATCGCACGCTTCTGCTTTCCGACCGCGGCGCGCCCGAAGAGACGGTCCTGTTTCCGCCGCACTCTGGAGTCGAGTCGGTGAGCATGGAAGGAGTGCCCCTGCACCCGGAAGGCGAACGCGAACTCCGTATGCTGAACGGCTGGACCGCGTACGGCTGCGACACCATGCCGCCAAACGGCGTCATCTTGAGCTTCACCTTGCCCGTGGGCAAGCCGGTGACGGTGTTCGTGGTCGACAAGTCGTACGGTCTGCCGCGCGAAGGGAAATTCCTGCTTGCGGCACGGCCCGCAACGGCTACCGCTTCGCAGGATGGCGACGTCACGCTGGTCAGCCGCCGCGTCGAACTGCTTCCCTGAAATCGCAGGCTTGGTGAGATTTCCCGCTACGGTTCCGGCGCGTGGTAATTGAAGGGGATGTGCACGATGGCTTCCACCGCCACCGGTTTGCCATTGCGCGTCGCGGGCCTGAACTTCCACTGCGCCAGCGCTTGCACCGCGCACTGATCAAGCACCGGATCGAGCTGCCGCACTACCTGGATGCTGTCAACCGAGCCGTTCGCGCGAATGATGGCGTAAAGCACGACTTCGCCTTCGATGTTCTTCCGGATCGCCTCCGGGGGATATCGCGGATCGACTTTGATGATGGGCAATGGTCCCGACAATACGCCCGTCGGCCGGTTGAAGGGCGACGTCCCTTCATCCAGCTGAACGAAATTCAGAGTCCAGTTGCCGCTCATGCTGGTTACATTCGGCGACGTGATGTTCAGCGTGTGGATGTCCCTGCCGGCAAAGAGCGCCTCGGGCGATTCGTTCGGAGCAAGGCTCGCCACGTTGGCCGGCCCTCTGCGGAAGTTCGCGGGAGGCGGCTCCGGAAGGGAACTCATCGGCGCGAGCATCAGTTTCGGAGCGCGCCGCGGCGCGATTCCGCTGCCCGATTCGGCTGCGCGGCCGGTTCCTCCGCTGACGCTCACGGCGGCGGGGAGCGAGCCGTGCCCTGCTGCGCCTCCTGCGCCGCGGTTCGGGCTGCCCGCGCTCGCGCCGTTGGGCGTCCCACGCCGCATTCCCGAAGGCGACATCGCGATCCGCGCCGCCAAATTTCCGCGCGGCACGGCCACAACCGGCGCGGGCGGCGCCGGGGAAGCGGAAAGCGCAATCACATCGCGCAACCCGGCCTCGCCTGACCCGGCGTTCACTTCCGGCGCGGCCGCCCCGTCGACCCGATGGTTGTGGAACCGCGCCGCGGCCGCCGACATCGGCGCCATAGGTATCCGTGGCGCTGGATTTACCACCGCGCTCGACGCGATATTCAGCGGCCCTGGATTCTTTTCGAGGTTGGCGAGTTCCGGCGCCACCGCGCTGCGTATCCGGCGCTCGCGCATTTTCGGCGCGGCCATGCTGGGCGCGAGCTGTAAGCGCACAGCAGGCGCGGGCGTATTCGCCGCCCACTGCACCAGGTTCGGCAATTGCGGATCGATTTTGGGGGGTGTCATCGGTGCGGCAGGTTCGATCAGCGTCTGCCGCGGATGCGTGATGCGCACGGGAATCGAGAGGATCGTCTGGCGGGGATGGAACGCCTCTGCGCCTTCTCGCGCGGGCGGTTGTTTTTCCGCAGCCTTCGGCGCGACGGCTTTATTGGGCTCCGGTTTCGCAGCCGGGGTAACCGGCGCCGGCAAGTGGATGGGCGGAAGATCCTGCGGAGCGGTCCAGCTCACCTCGATTTGCGGCGGAGCCAAATTGTGCGCTCTCGCCGGAAGAAATCCCCAAATCGGCAGCACCAGCAGAACGACGACGATGACGTGCCACGCGGAGGCAGCCGCGAATGCCCAGGGCGAATTCCGGCCCTCGATCCAGTCGACGCGCAGGTCGGAGTCCGCCGGCAGTTCGTGGTCTTTGGGAACGCGCTGACCGGAAAAGAGATGGGCTACGCTCGACCGGAATTCCCGCCACGGCGATTTCCACTCAACGCCCAATGCGGGTTGTGGCAATCCTCCGCGTGGCGAAAAACCGGCTGGCGACTCTGCGACTGTGGCGGAAGCCGCTTCCCCCGGCGAATCGATTGGACTCTCGGGAGCCCCCGGCGCAGCCTGCGGGCCAATTCCCAGTTCCAGGGGCTCGCGTTTCCGTTTTGCTCCACTCTGCATCGGTACTCGCAATCTTCGACGATTGAGATGCGCACCTCAACCCCAAAGTTGGGTCTCGCCGAGGAATCAGAAGTGCCTCGAAAATGACGGGTTATGCGGCAAGCGCCAGGCGATAGAAGCTGAGAGCGGCGTCGCCTTGCTCCAGCAGGCGCGAAAGTTCGAGGCGGTCGAAGCGTTCGGGCAAGTCCGACTTGACGCTGTGCTCCACGATCACAATCCCGGAGGGCGCGATCAGATGCGATTCGTCCAGCAGTTCGAGCACGCGCAGCCGCTCTTCGTCCTGCTCGTAGGGCGGATCAAGGAAAACGAAGTCGGCCAGCAATTTGCGCTGCGCCAGCACGTTCAGCGCGCGCGCCGCGTCCGTCGCCATCACCTCCACGCGGCTCGCAATCTTCAGCGACTCGAGATTCTGCCGGATCAGCCGGGTGGCCGCCGGATGCGCCTCCACGAATATAACCTCGCGCGCGCCGCGGCTCAGCGCTTCGATTCCAATCGCGCCGGTTCCGGCATAGAGGTCGACGAACAACGACTCCTCGATCGCCGGCCCCAGCACGTTGAACAGCGTTTCGCGCAGGCGATCGCTCGTTGGACGCAGCGCCAGCTTTCCCACGCTCTTCAGTCTGCGGCCGCCAAATTCCCCGCCAATCACGCGCATGTTCATCCCACCGACGCCAATTGATACCTTCTTTGCCATGCCGGATTCAATGATTCCAGTTGCGCCGCGACTTCATTCGCCCGCGACGGAGTCTCCACCAGCTCGAAGGCCTCGCGCCGGGCCAGTTCCAGAATCTCACGGTCCCGCAGAGGTTGCGCAAAGGAAAATGCCGCGTCGCCGTGTTGCCGGGTACCGAAAAACTCGCCGGGGCCGCGCAGCTTCAGGTCGCGCTCCGCAATCTCAAAACCGTTGGACGTCGCCACCATCGTTTCGATTCGCTCTTTCGCGTCGCCCTTAATGGTTCGAGGCGCCACCAGCACGCAGTACGATTTTTCCTTGCCTCGCCCGATGCGCCCGCGCAGCTGATGGAGCTGGGCCAGGCCAAAACGATCCGCGTGCTCGATCACCATCACGGTCGCATTCGGCACATCCACGCCGACTTCGACCACGGTGGTCGCGACGAGTATTTGTATATCGCCCGCGCGGAACTGCTCCATTACGGAATCTTTGTCGTCGTTTTTCAAGCGTCCATGCAGCAGCCCGACGCGGAGTTTCGGGAACACGCTCTTGGCCAGGCGCTCGTATTCCGCCGTCGCCGCTTTCAGCTCCTGCTTCGACTCCTCGACCACCGGATAAATGATATACGCTTGGCGCCCGCCCGCGATTTCGCGGCGCAGAAATTCCCAGACTCCCGCCAGCTGTTCCTGGTGCGTCCATCGCGTTTCGATGGGAGTGCGCCCGGGCGGCATTTCGTCGATCACGGAAAGATCCAGGTCGCCATACAAGGTCAACGCCAGCGTTCGCGGGATCGGCGTCGCGGTCATCACCAGGACGTGCGGCGATGCGCCTTTTTCGATCAACCGTTTCCGTTGCAGCACGCCGAAACGATGCTGCTCGTCGATGATCACGAGCCCCAGCCGGCGAAAGAGTACGGGATCTTCGAGCAACGCATGCGTGCCCACAATGAACTGCGCTTCGCCGCTCTGCACCCGCTCGATCGCGCCACTTTTCTCCGGCCGCCGTTGTCCGCTGACCACCAGCTCCACCCTGTATCCCGCCGCGGCGAAAATCCGGCGCGCGCCGAGATAATGCTGCGTGGCCAGAATCTCCGTTGGCGCCATGAGCGCCGCCTGATAGCCGTTCTCCATCACGATGGACGCTGCTTCCAGCGCTACGATGGTTTTTCCGCTGCCCACGTCGCCTTCCAGCAGCCGGTGCATCGGCGCGGGGCGCTCGAGATCAGCGGCAATGTCGCCCAGCACGCGTTTCTGCGCCGCGGTCGGCTTGAACGGCAGGATGCGCTTCAGCGCCTCGCGAATCTTGTCTTCGCGGACGCGCATGGGGATTCCCGGCTGCGCGTGCTCGTTCAATCTCCGCAGCCCCAGCGCCAGCTGGTAATAGAAAAATTCCTCGAAAATCAGCCGCGTCTGCGCGGGCGTTCGAAACGCGTTCAGCAATTCCAGATTTTCGGTCTTCGCAGGAAAGTGCGCCTGGATCAGCGCCTCGCGGCGCGAGGGAAACCGGTAGCGCTCCCGAATCTGCGGCGGCAACGGGTCAGGCACGTTCGGATCGAAATTCAGCAGCACCTGATAGACGATTCGCCGGAGCATGCGCGAGCTCAACCCGCCAACGGATTCGTAAATGGGAACAATGCGGCCCACCTCGGTCGAATCGGGGGGACGCCCGTCCGCGCTGCCCACCAGTTCGAATTCCGGATTGACCATCTCCACGCGCGCCGGCCGGTACGGATCGATTTCGACCTTGCCGTGCACCACGATTTTTTGCCCTTGCTTCAGCCGTTCCTCCAGATAGCCGCCGTGGAAAAAACGCAGGTGCAGCGTCCCGGAGGCGTCCCGCACCGCGCAATGGAAGATCGGCGCGCGGCCTCGCGCAAACCGCACCACGCTGCCCGCTTCGGCCACTTCCGCCAGGATCGTATGCACCTGGCCTGGAACCGCTTCCGCGATTTTCGTGAAACGGATGCGGTCTTCATACCGGAAAGGGAAATAAGTCAGCAGGTCGCCGACGGTAACGATTCCGTGCTCGGCCAGCGCGGCCGCTCGCTGCGGGCCTACGCCGCGCAGGTATTTAACGGGACTGCTGAAGGTGAATTGCATCCGAATTCAAAACTCGCGCCGCGTTTTGGGCGCTCGGCGGCAGCGTCGCGAGCCAGTATATAGGACATTAGCGCTGCGGCGCCTGAGCCACGCGGTCTCTTCTCAGGCGGGTTTACGCCACATGGTTCCTGTCTTATAGTGGAGTGTACTGCCATGCAAACCAGCCCTTCAGTTCAAACCGAGGATTGTGGATGGCCCGGAAGTTTCTAGGAGTCACACCCAAACGATGGCTTGAATACCTGATCGCCATATTGATTGGCAACGCCATTTACTACTTCTCTCTCGTCCCTCACCTTCCTGGAGCCTTACAGCATCAGGGCTTCCACGTTGACCTCGGCATGTTCGTCGACTTCGTGATCTGCGCCGGCGTCTACGGGCTGATGCGCGTGGCCGCCAACCTCTAGGACTGCGCCGCCCCGGAAACTCCGCAACTTCTGGTTAGGTCACGCTGTGAATTTGAACCCGAGTTGGATAGCATGGTCGCGCCATGCCACCCATCGCGATTTATGCCGGCCGCGTACTCACGCCGCAGGACGAGCTCGACGATGCCGTCATCCTGGTCGAAGATGCGCGGATCGTGGCGCTCGGCCACCGCGATGAAGTGACCGTTCCCGACGGCGCTCTCGATTACGTGGCCGGCGGCATGACCGTCGTTCCCGGTTTCGTCGACATCCACATACACGGCGCGGGCGGCCACGATGTGATGGAAGGGAACGCGCGGGCGCTCGACAAGATCGCCTCGACCGTGGCGCGTTATGGGACGACCTCGATGGTCGCGACCACGGTCACCGCTCCCGTCGACGACACCTGCAAGAGCATCGAAGGAATCGCTCGCTATATCCGCAAACGCGCCCAGGAGGGCGCCGCCGGTTCCAGTGCCGAGATTTTGGGCATTCACCTGGAAGGTCCGTTCATCAGCAAGGCGCAGCGCGGCGTGCATCCGCCCGAGTTGCTGCAAAAGCCGTCTGTGAAAATCCTGGACCAGTTTCTGCAGGCTGCCGACGGTTTGGCGCGCATGATTACCATGGCGCCCGAACTGCCTGGCGGCTTGGAACTCGTGACGCACGCGGCGGCGGCGGGTCTCGTGGTCGGCATGGGTCACACCGATGCGGACTATGCGCAAGCGCGGGCAGGCATTCGCGCGGGGGCGCGCCACGCGATTCACACCTACAACGCCATGCGCCCGTTCACGCATCGCGACCCCGGCGTCATCGCAGCCGTCATGACCGAACCCGACGTGACCGCGGAAATTATCGCCGATCTGGTCCACGTTGCCGCCCCGGCGATTCAAGTACTCCTCGGCGTGAAGGGCTTCGATACCGTGATCGCAATTACGGATGGCATTGCCGCGACGGGAATGGGCGACGGGAACTATCGCCTCGGCACATTCGAGGTCACCGTGCGCGACGGCGTCTGCCGCAACGCGGAAGGAAAGCTGGCGGGCAGCACGCTCACTCTCGACCGCGCCCTGCGCAATCTGGTCTCCCTTGGCGTGCCCTTTGCCGATGCGGTGCGCATGATGACCATTCTTCCCGCGCGCCGCCTCGGGCTGGCGGGCAAAAAAGGAATTATCGCGGTGGGCGCGGACGCCGACCTGGTCGTGCTCACCCCCGATTTGCACGTCTCCGGCGTAATGACCCGCGGCGCCGGCCTCGTATGATGGACCACGCCGGTCCGGAGCGCTTCTGAGTTACCGCTTCGGCGGATTCAGCGGAATATTCAGTGCTTCGGCGAGCTGATGCGGGTCGAACGGGCTGCAAGCGAAATAGCGGCCATTGACCTCGATGGTGGGAACTTTTCTCCGCCCCTCGTTGGCACGCAGCACAATCTCCTCCGCGCTGGGTTCTTCGTCGATGTTGATTTCGCGGAAGGTGACGCCCCGCTCGCGCAGGAATTGCTTGACTCGCCGGCAGTCGCAGCACCAGAAAGTGCTATAGATGGTGATCTCAGCCATTTCTCAAAAGGCGGCCACTTCCGGGCGGTCAATGGTTGTGTGCAGGTAATCTGTGGTCATTGCTGAATTGGATGCGTGCGGCGCGCGCGAGATTCAGAGCTAGCTGCCCGCTCCCGCTTTCGACGCGACCTGGATGCGCACCATGGCCCGCTCCAGCGCCGACTGCGCGCGCTTCCAGTCGATATCCGGCGAGCCCGTCTTGGCCACGCGTTCCTGCGCCCTGCGCAACGCGGCCCGGCTGCGCTCGACGTCGATCTCCGTGGCGCGCTCGGAAACCTCGGCCAGCACGATCACGCGGTCCGGAAGCACCTCCGAGTAGCCTTCCATGACGGTCAGCAGATGCGCCGTGCCGTTCGTCTGATAGGTCAACACGCCGATGCCGAGTTCCGTCAGCAAAGGTGCGTGCCCGGGCAGCACGCCGATGTAGCCGTCCAGACCGGGCAGTTCGAGCGAATCGACATCCTCGTTCAGCACCAGCCGCTGCGGCGTGACCACTTCGAGTTGGATTTTTTCAGGCAGCACTGAATTTCGTTAACGCTGGTCCCTTAGCATCATTGGTGGTTCTTACTACTCACCACTCCTCACGCCAGCGCCGCAATCTTCTCCGCCTTCTGCTGCGCCTCTTCGATCGTCCCCACCATGTAAAACGCCTGTTCTGGCAGTTCGTCGTGCTTGCCTTCCACGATTTCCTTGAACCCGCGCACGGTGTCTTCGATCTTGACGTACTTCCCTTCCAGGCCGGTGAACTGCTCGGCCACAAACATGGGCTGCGAGAGGAACTTCTCGATCTTGCGCGCCCGCGCGACTGTCTGCTTGTCCTCGTCGGACAATTCCTCGATTCCGAGAATGGCGATGATGTCCTGCAATTCCTTGTACCGCTGCAGCACCGACTTCACGCTGCGCGCCACGCCGTAATGTTCATCTCCCACCACCCGCGGATCGAGAATGCGCGAGAAGCTGGCCAGCGGATCGACCGCCGGATAGATTCCGCGCTCGACAATCTGCCGGCTCAAGTTCGTGGTGGCGTCCAGGTGCGAGAACGTCGCGGCCGGCGCGGGGTCCGTGTAATCGTCCGCCGGAACGTAGACGGCCTGCACGGAGGTGATCGACCCGTGCTTGGTCGAGGTGATGCGCTCTTCGAGCTCGCCGATTTCCGTGTTCAAGTTCGGCTGGTATCCGACCGCCGACGGCATGCGGCCCAGCAGTGCCGACACCTCCGAGCCCGCTTGCACGAAACGGAAAATGTTGTCGATGAAGAGCAGCACGTCCAGGTGCTCTTCATCGCGGAAATATTCGGCCACGGTAAGCCCGGCCAAACCCACGCGCAGGCGGGCGCCGGGCGGCTCGGTCATTTGGCCGTAAATCAGCGCGCAGCGCGATTTGTCCGAATCGCCGGGCACGATGACCTTCGATTCCTGCATTTCCAGCCACAAGTCGTTGCCCTCGCGCGTGCGCTCGCCCACGCCGGCGAACACCGACACACCACCGTGCTTCAGCGCCACGTTGTGGATCAGTTCCTGAATCAACACGGTCTTGCCAACGCCCGCGCCGCCGAACAGTCCGATTTTTCCGCCCTTCAAGTAGGGCTCGATCAGATCCACGACCTTGATCCCGGTCTCGAACATTTCCAGCGTGGTCGACTGGTCTTCCAGAGAAGGCGCGGGGCGGTGAATCGGATAGCGCTTCTCCGTCTTCACCTCGCCCAGCTTGTCCACCGGCTCGCCCAGCACGTTCAGCACGCGGCCCAGCGTGGCGCGCCCGACGGGAACCTCGATCGGCTGGCCCAGATCCTCGGCCTTCATGCCGCGCACCAGCCCTTCGGTCGGCTTCATCGCGACGCAGCGCACGCGCCCCTCGCCCATGTGCTGCTCGACCTCGGCCACGATGTCCAGCGGCTCGGGAACGTTGAACCCTTCGCTGGTGATGTGCACCGCGTTGTGGATCAGCGGCAGGTGCCCTTCCTCGAACTCAACGTCCACCACCGGGCCGATCACTTCGACCACGTGCCCGCTTTTCTTTTGCTCGTTTGCCATGTGCACTCCTGAATCCGTGAAGGGTGATTGGTGAGTAGTGAGTGGTGAGCCGTGCTCGCCGACTTCACTTACCTTGCCAAGCTGTAAATCAGAAAGTACCGGGTCTCTTCCAGTTCGCCACGCGCGACCTGCAGCGATCGGAGCATTTCTCGCGTCGTGGGCGTCCGAAGCCCTCCGCAATATTCGCACAAACAGACGCCGCGGATCGCCGGACCTGAGCCACGATCCCGAACTGTTCGCGCGACGGAAAGTTATCGGTCAGCCGGTATACGTTTAGCGCCAGCTTGTGCCCTTCCTGCCAGACCGTTAGATCCGAAAAGCGTTCGATCTTCACTGATCACAGCTCACGAGCCACCAATCACTACTCACCACTTACTACTCACCAATCGCCGCTCACGAAACCGCCGATGCCGCCCCGCTCACGATCTCGATCAGTTCCTTCGTGATGGCCGCCTGGCGCGTCTTGTTCATCTGCAACGTCAGCCGGTCGATCAGCTCCGACGCGTTTCGCGTCGCCGAATCCATGGCGGTCATGCGCGCGGCGTGCTCCGCCGCCGCCGATTCCAGCAGGATGCGGAAGACTTCCGATTCCAGATAGCGCGGCACGAGATGCGCGAAGATTTCCTCCACCGGCTGCTCGTAAATGTAATCCACAAGCAGCATCTCCCCGGAAGCCGAAAGCTCGCGCGGCAAAGAGGACTCTTGCGTAAGACCTTCGGCGCCTTCCGCAGCCTTCCTCGCTCCCGGAGCAACCACGGCCGGATCGATGGGCAGAATTTTTTCGACCTGCAGCCTCTGCACCATCACGTTTTTGAATTCGTTGTAAATGGCGTAGACCGCGTCCACTTCCTTGCTGGTGTACAGCTCCGCGATCTTTCCCGCGATTTCCCGCGCCTTGCTGAAATCGACGCTGCCCGACACGTTCAGGTACTCGGCAACGAACTTCCAGCCGCGTTTGCGCAGCGTGTCCCGCCCCTTTTTGCCCACGATCAGGATATCGTTCTTGCGCGAGGCGTTCTCGCGCAGGAACTGGATCGCGCGGCGGATCACATTCGTATTGAACGCGCCGCACAAGCTGCGGTCGCCTGTCAAAATCACCACAAGAACCTTCTGCTCTGGGCGCCGCTCGAGCAGCGGATGCGCCGGCGCTTCCATGCGTGCCGCTGCCGAACGCAGCACGCGCACGATCTCATGTGCGTAGGGACGCGCGGCGAACACCCCCGACTGCGCGCGGCGCAGTTTCGCCGCGGCGACGAACTTCATCGCGCGCGTGATCTGCTGCGTGCTCTTGATCGAGCGAATCCGCCGCCGATAATCGAGAAGAGTGGGCATGGCTCCTGGCGAAAATCCCTAATCCGCGGCGGCCGCGCTTTCCACCGCTTTGAACCCTTGCTTGAAAGCGTCCAGCGCCTTCTTCGCCTCCGCGCGCAGCGCGTCATCGAACGCCTTCTTCTCGCGCAGGGTTTTCAGCAGGCCGCTGTAGTTCGTGTCCAGAAACGGGTACAGCTCCTGCTCGAAGCGCCGCACTTCGGAAACGTCCAAGTCGTCGAGATAGCGGTTCGTGCCGGCAAAGATGATCATCACCTGCTTTTCCACCGGGAGCGGCTGATATTGGTCCTGCTTCAGGATTTCTGTCAACCGCTGGCCGCGCGCGAGCTGCGCTTGCGTGGCCTTGTCCAGCTGTTCGGTGCCGAACTGCGCGAACGCCGCCAGATCGCGGTACTGCGCCATATCCAAGCGCAGCGTGCCGGAAACCTGGCGCATGGCCTTGATTTGCGCGTTTCCGCCGACGCGGCTCACGGAAATGCCCGCGTTGATCGCGGGCCGGATGCCCGCATTGAACAGGTCAGCTTCCAGATAGATTTGCCCGTCGGTGATGGAAATGACGTTCGTCGGGATGTAGGCCGAAACGTCGCCCGCTTGCGTCTCAATGACCGGGAGCGCGGTCAGCGATCCGGCGCCGAGCTCATCGTTCAGCTTAGCCGCGCGCTCCAGCAGCCGCGAATGCAGGAAGAAAACGTCGCCCGGATAAGCCTCGCGGCCCGGCGGACGGCGCAGCAGCAAAGAAATTTCGCGATAGGCTTGCGCGTGCTTCGACAAATCGTCGTAGAAACAGACGGCGTGGCGCTTGTTGTCGCGGAAATATTCGCCCATGGCGCACGCGGCGAATGGCGCGATGTACTGCATCGTGGCTGGCTCGGTCGCGGACGCGGCCACCACAATCGTGTAATCCATCGCGTTGTAATCGGTCAGCGTCTTGATCACCTGCGCGATGGTCGAGCGCTTCTGCCCGATCGCGCAATAAATACAAATTAAATCGCCGCCGCGCTGGTTCAAAATGGTGTCCAGGATCAGCGCCGTCTTCCCCGTTTGCCGGTCGCCGATGATCAATTCGCGCTGACCGCGCCCGATCGGGATCATCGAGTCGATGGGTTTGATTCCGGTTTGCACCGGCTCGCGCACCGGCTGGCGGTCAACCACGCCCGGCGCCAGCCGCTCGAGCGGATTCCGCGCTTCCGTATGCACCGGCCCCTTGTCGTCCAGCGGTTGGCCCAGCGGATTCACCACGCGCCCGATCAGCGCTTCGCCCACCGGCACGGACATGATCTTGTCCGTGCGCCGGACCGTGTCTCCTTCGCGAATCTCCGTGTAATCTCCCAGCAGAACGGTGCCGACTTCGTCCTCTTCCAGGTTGAGCGCGATGCCGAACACGTCGTGCGGGAACGCGAGCATTTCCCCGGCCATGCAGCGGTCCAGCCCGTGCACGCGGGCGATGCCGTCGCCCACCGAGATGACCGAGCCGACTTCTTCGACCGCCACCACCTGCTTGTAGTTTTCGATCTGCTCGCGCAGGATCTTTGTGATCTCGTCCGCCTTGATGTTGGCCATTCCCGCTCCTATTCCGTTTCCAGCTGCTGCCGCAAGCGCGCCAGCTGCTCGCGCACCGAGCCGTCGAATACCGTGGACCCCACGCGCACCATCGCCCCGCCCAGCAGGCTCTTGTCCTCGCGGAACCGCGCTTCGATCTTCTTGCCCGTGCGCTGCTCCAGCGCCGACGTCAATTCTTTCTTCTCCGCGTCGCTCAGCGAGCGCGCCGAAACCACCTCGGCCTCCGCGATGTTGAGCCGCGCGTTCAGCTCCTCGCGGAACGCCGCTTCGATGTCGCGCAGCATTTCCGTCCGCCGGTGGTCCACGATGATCCACAGCAAGTTTCGCACCGCCGCCGCCAGGCCCATGCGGTCGGCGATCTTCTCGATCACTTGCCGCTTGGCCTCCGCTTCCACCCCGGGACTCTCGAGGAAATCACGCAGGTCGTCCGATTCGAAGAACACATCCACGAAGGAGGCCAGCCCGCTCTTCACCTCCTGGCTATTCTTCTGCTCGATGGCCACGTCGGCAAGGGCGGCCGCGTATCGAAGAGCCAGCGAGCCGTTCAATTCGTTCTCCCGGCCAGATCGTTCACGAATGCGCGGAAGAGTGCCGCGTCGTTTTCCGCATCCAGTTCTTCGCGCAGCTGCGATTCCGCGTGTTCCACCGTCAGGCGTGCGCCCAGCGCTTTCAATTCCATGCGGCTGGCGCGCGCAGCCGCCGCGATCTCCGCCTGCGCCGCCGCCTCGATTCGCTGCGCGTCATCGCGAGCCATGGCGCGCAACCTCTGCTGCTCCGCTTCGGAATCGCGTTTGGCCTGCGCGCGCATCTGCTCGATTTCCTGGCCCAATCCAGCCAGCTTTGCCTCAATCTCGCGCCTTCGCTCTTCGGCCGCCTCCCGCGCGCGGGTTCCTTCCGCGATTTTTTCGGCGATGGCCTCCGCGTTGCCCCGGAAGTACGGCCCGCCCTTCTTCACCGCGTAGTAGACGATCGCCGCCACCACGACCCCAAAATTCACCCAGCGAAAAACCCATCCCACCGGCGAATTCGCCACCGGAGGCGTCGATTGCTCCTGCGCCAGCAGCGGCGCGGCGCCCAGCAACAGCAGCGCTCCCAGACGACCCAGTGCAATCGGCAGCCGCTTCACGGTTCCACCACTCCCTGCAGCCGCGAGGGCCGCTCGAGGATGGCGCGCGTGATTTGGGCTGCCAGTTCGGGCACTTGACCCTCCAACTCGCGCCGCGCGCCCGCAAATTCTGCCGCGATCTGCTTCTTGGCCGCCGCCACTTCCTCTTGCGTCCGCGCGCGCATGGCCTTCAGTAACCGCGCCCGTTCTTCCAGCACCGCGTCCCGCGCCTGCTCCTGCTCCAGAAAAATTTGCCGGCGCGCCTCGTTCAGCCGGTGGTTGTAAGCGTCCATTTCCTGCTTGGCGTCCAGCTCCAACCGCGCCGCTTCCGCGCGCGCCCCTTCGATGCGCTGCGCGCGTTCCGCCATGGCCTTTTGCACTGGCCCGAAAAATGCCCAACGCAAAAACAGATAGAAAATGAAAACGAGGACTGCCGTGGGCGCAGCTTGGAGAAACAGTTCGCCGAGCTGGTGGAGAATTTCCATCTCTTGGGAAAGAACCCGTTTGCGGTCGCTTCGCCGGCCGGCTGCTGGCTCGCTGCGAGCGGCCACCTCTCTTTATATGGCCGTCGTGCGCACGAACGCACTTTTAGCGCCCGCACAAAGAAGCGAATTATCGCATCGTGCTCCGCCCGCGTCAACTTTTGCCGATTCGCGTGCCGTTGCTCGAGGTTTGTGCTCGCAACCGCTGCCCAAGATGGGCGCTGCCAGGAGGCGCTGGCTGAGTGTGCTACCATGGACCCCCGCGAGAGTCTGCACATAACCGATGCCCTCTGCCACGATGAAGGCGTTGCGCAAGACCCGCCCGCAAAGCGGAGCGCAGCTCGAGTCCATCTCCATTCCCGCCCTCGGCCCTACCGACGTCCTGGTCCGCGTCCGTGCGGCCTCCATTTGCGGCACCGACCTGCACATCTACGGCTGGGACCGCTGGTCCGCTTCGCGCATTCGCCCGCCCATGACCTTCGGCCACGAGTTTTGCGGCGTGATCGAAACCATCGGCGCGGAAGTGGTTTCGCTCCGGCCCGGCGACTTTGTCAGCGCCGAAATGCACGTGAACTGCGGCTATTGCCGCCCCTGCCGCATGGGCCAGCCGCACGTTTGCCAGAATTTGAAGATCATCGGCATCGATGCGGACGGCTGCTTCGCCGAATTCGTCCGCATTCCCGCGCGCAACATCTGGAAAATCGACCCCGCCATCCCCGAGCATTATGCGGCCATCCTCGATCCCTTGGGCAACGCCGTGCATACCGTGACGGCTGGCGAAATCGCGGGACAAAATGTGGTTGTGACTGGCGCCGGCCCCATCGGCCTGATGGCCATTGCGGTGGCGCGCGCGTGCGGTTGTGCCTTGCTGCTCGCCACGGAAGTCAACCCGCATCGCCGCGAACTGGCCAAGAGGATGGGCGCCGACGAAGCTCTCGATCCGGCGCAGCCCGGCATTATCGAGCGCGTCCGCGCCATGACCGATGGCGGCGCCGACGTCCTGCTCGAGATGAGCGGCAATCCCGCCGCCATCCGACAGGGTTTTCAGATGCTGCGCCAGGGCGGCCGGGCGTCGCTGTTGGGCATTCCGAAGGACGAAGTCACTCTCGATCTGGTGAATGACGTCATTTTCAAGGGCGCTACAGTGCAGGGCATTTACGGCCGGCGCATGTTCGAGACCTGGGTGCACATGACCGAACTCCTCCGCCACAGCCGCCTGAACCTCGAGCCGCTCTTTCGCGAGCGGTTCCCGCTTGAAAAATTCGAGACTGCGTTCTCGCTCCTCGAATCGGGCCAGGCTGGCAAAGTCCTCTTCTATCCCAACGGGGCCCCCAAGTAGCTCGGCTGCATCCGGTGCGTCAATTCCTGGGGCGCCGTCGCCTCTTTGTGGCGAGTTGCGTTCCTTGTGCTCTCCAGACTCCTCGAATCCTGTTTGTGGTAAGGTCTTGTCTCGGTGCTCTGTGGCGGAGCTCGAAGCGACACATCGTGCAAGCGCCTCCGCCTCATCTAAATTACTCGCCATGAAGAACGTCTTATGCGCGTTGTTGCTATCGGCTGTTCTGGCCGCTCCGGCCTGGGCGCGTGCCGCCGCAAAGACAGAAAAAGCCCCGAATTTCACCTCCGACGCGTTCTGGATCGACACCGGCGCCGCCGGTAAGAAAGTTCCGCACTCTATCAAAGGCTATCGCGGCCATGTCCTGCTGGTCGACTTCTGGGAGTACACCTGCATCAACTGCATCCGCGATTTCAGCGCCCTGAAGCGCTGGTACGCGAAATACCATCCCTACGGCTTCGACGTTGTGGGCGTGCACTTCGGCGAATTTCCGATGGGTTTCAATGCGCAGAACGTGCGCGACGCGGCCAAGCGTTTTCAGCTCCCGTGGCCCATTGTGGCGGACCTGCACGGCTCGATCTGGAATGAATACCATTCCCAGTTCTGGCCCAACCGCTATCTCATTGATCCGCAAGGCGATATCGTCCTTCACGTGGGCGGCGAGGGAAATAATCAGGTGATCGAGCAGAAAATCCGCGCGCTGCTGGCCGTCTCTCATCCGGAAGTGGACAAAATTCCGCCCGATCCGCCCGAGAACACGTTCGCGCCCTCCTGTGGCATCACCACGGACGAAACCTACGTTGGCGACTGGTACGGTCGCGGCGCCCTGGCCAACGCGGATGCCTACAACCGGGATGGCTCGGCTACCGATTTTCGCCCCTCGGGTGAGCCTGCCGACGGCCGCGTGATGCTCTCGGGCGTATGGACGCCGGAACAGGCGGGCGTCACGACGGACAAGGCGGGAGCCACAGCGGAACTGCGCTATCATGCGCGCTCCGTCTATTCCGTGGTGAGTGTCAAAAATCCAAAGAAGCCCGTCCGCGTCGATCTGCTTCAGGACGGCAAACCGCTGCTGCAGGAAGATACGGGTGTTGACGTCCACTTCGATTCTCAAGGGGCGTATATCGAAGTCAGCGCCCCGCGCATGTATTACCTGGTGAAGAACGCCGCGTTCGGCTCGCACCTGCTGACCCTCAAAGCCGAAAACCCCGGCCTCGATCTGCATTCCTTCACCTACGGAAACAATTGCCAGCAGAATTTCGATCAGAGGTAAACTGGACCTCTGAAGTTGCAGATCATTGCGTGGCTTGATCCCGCGCCCTACCCCGGCCGCCCTGAGCCCGAGGGCAAAGGGAACCCCAGCGGCGGTGTTTTGCCGTTAGGCGCGAGCGATTGGGCCGTTCAGCTTTGGGCGCGGCTCGACTCAAAATAAACCTGCGCCCCTCGAATCATTGGAGGCCTCATGACTACACCGGCAGTGAGCCCACAAACCCGCTCGCAGACGCGTTTTCTGCACGACGCGCTCGAAGACCTGAAATCCAAGCACCTCTATTTTCATTTGAAGGTCCTCGAGGGCGAGCAGAAGCCTGTCGCCGTGTTTGACGGGAAAGAAGTCATCAATCTCAGTTCGAACAATTACCTCGGCCTCACCACGCATCCGAAGCTACGGCGCGCGGCCATCGAGGCGACGCGCAAATTCGGCGTGGGCTCCGGCGCCGTGCGCACCATCGCCGGCACGATGAAGTCGCACATGCAGCTCGAAGAACAGATCGCGCGTTTCAAGCACGTCGAGGCCTGCGTCGTCTTCCAGTCCGGATTCACGGCCAATTCCGGAACCGTTTCCGCAATTCTTGGCAAGGAAGACCTGATCGTTTCCGACGAGTTGAACCACGCCTCGATCATCGATGGCTGCCGGCTTTCGCGCGCCACCATCAAAGTGTTCAAGCACAAGGACTACGCCGATTGCGAGCGCGTTCTCGAAGAAACCAAGGACTGGAACGGCAAGAAGCTGCTCATCAGTGACGGCGTCTTTTCGATGGACGGCGACATCGCAAATCTTCCCGTACTTTGCGATCTAGCCGAAAAATACAACTGCATCATGATGGTCGATGACGCGCATGCCTCGGGCGTGCTGGGCTCGCGCGGGCGCGGCACTATCGACCATTTCGGCGTGCATGGGCGCGTCGACATTCAGGTGGGCACCCTCAGCAAAGCCATCGGCTCGCTGGGCGGCTACGTGTGCGGCTCCCGAGACCTGATCGACTTCCTGTACCACCGCGGCCGCCCGTTCCTGTTCTCCACCTCGCATCCGCCTTCGGTCACCGCGAGCTGCCAGGCCGCCTTCGAGCTGCTCGATTCCGAGCTGGGCGACCGGCTGGTCAAGAAGCTCTGGTCCAACACGAAATTTTTCAAGCGCGGGCTGAAGAAGCTTGGTTTCAATACGGGCGCGAGCGAAACGCCGATCACGCCGATCATGGTGGGCGACGCCGCGAAGGCCTTCCAGTTTTCGCAGGACCTGTTCAACGAAGGCGTGTTCGCCTGCGCCATCGGGTACCCGACCGTGCCCGAAGGCAAAGCGCGCCTGCGCACCATCGTGACCGCGGCGCACAAACGCGCCGACCTGCAAAAAGCTCTGGAGATGATCGCGCGCGTCGGCAAATCCCTCGGGATCGCCTCTTAGCAAACTGCAAAGATGCTGTGCCTGCGGCGCAGCTGCTTTTGGAGTGCGGCAGCTTGTTAGCGTCGGCGAAAGCAAAGGGCTGCCGCTTTCGAAGCAACGTCCTGTTTGCGTCGTTTCGTCCTATTGCCCGGTTCCCGGCGTGCTTGGCACTGTGAGCCCCAACGCCCGCACGGTGATCGGATCCGCGATCGGCTGGCCATTGGGCTTGGTCACCACGCCGAAATTGCCGTCGTAATCCCACATGGCCCAGCCAATTCCGTGTTTTTCGAGCGAAGTGCGCACATCATGGATCCATGCGGCCCGGTCCTTGGGATCGGCATACTTGCGATACACGCCAAACTCATTGCAGATCACCGGAACGTTCCAGTGCTTGGCCCAGTCGGCCACTTGCGTGATGTCCGCATCGATGCGCTGCGCGTTCCAGCGATCCATGCCGTAGCGGATCACTTGCAGGCGGTACTGCGGATACGGCACATCCATCGCCGCCGCCTGCACGTTTTCCGGCGTCGAGGGATAGGGCACCCCCCTCAGGAAATGAAAATAGTTTGCGCTCCACGTGGCGCCCTGATGGGTGAAGATGTGCGACTCGTAAAAATGGAAGTTGTAGATCACGTTGCGGTCGCGCAGCGCGTCCATGAACACCAGATCGTCGTCATCCGACCATCGCGCGCCGGCGGCTATGATGGTGTGCCGGGGCGCGACTTCGCGAATCGCATTGGCCACTTCCGTCTCGATCCCATACCAGCGGTAGCGGTCGGTCAATTCCGGCTCGTTGAGGATTTCGAAGAACACCAGATTCGGATCGGTATTGGCAAAGTGTCCTGCCAGGCCGCGCCAAAAATCGATGAACTCCTCGGCGAACAGGTCGCTGGTGGCCAGTTGCTGCTTGAATTTCTCGCTGGCGTGGATGTCCATCTCGACCGCCAGCCCGTGCGCCAGAATCATCTTCACCGCCGTGTCCAGATATCCGAGGTACTCGGGCGGGATTTGGTCCGCCTCCCCGCGCCGGAACATCGGGCCGGGATCGATGCACAGCCGCACGTGATCGAATCCCATGTCATGAATCAGCGCCAGATCCTGGTCCGTAATCGCGGTCTTGAAATGTTCTTCGGTGATGCCTTTCGGATTGCCATCCGCCATCAGCCAGTTGCTTAGGTTGATTCCGTGGCGCAAGTGCTCCGCATGTTTCGCGGCCAGGCTTGCCGAATCATCGGCGCGTGCATGAGCCTTCGCCGGGACACCTTGCACGAGCCCGAAAAACACCAGGAACGAAAGAATGCCTCCCCATTTCTTCATCGTCCGCCTCGTTCGATGGATTGAGCGCACATAAGCACAAAATTGCGCCGCCATCTTACGACAAACGGGGAGCGCGGGCGTGAAAGAGCTTCACTGCGAGTGTGTCAAATGCAGGTGTGTTTAGACCGAAGGGGGCTGGATTGCGCTGGGCACAACAGCGCATGTGTGGCTCTCTGGCCCGACTGGCGAACCTTGCCGGGTTCAAACGTGGGACGTTGCCAGGGGCGCCGATGTGGAGAGCTGCGGCTTCAGCCGGCGGTAAATGGCCATGATCATCGCGCCAAATCCCCAGAACATCGCGATGAACAGCACCCAGCCGCCGATGTACGGCAGCGCCCGCAGCACGTGGAGTATAGCCAGCCCCAGAGCGAGCCTGCCGATCATCGGCCCCGTTCCGATCGCCGGTCCCAGAATAGCTTCGCCGATAAAGCCCGACACGAAAACTGTCGAGGCGTACATCGCGATCGCATACAGCATCAACGTCGCAACGGCAACTCCGATGCCCACGATGGTGAAGCACGCAATAATCGCCGCAATCGGCGTAGCGAACATGAACAGCAATCCAAATCCGGCCGCCGGAGCGTAGTTCTTGCACCCCGCGCTGGCGTCCGCGTAGAACCCTGGCATCAGCAGGAGGAGAACCAGTCCAAACACAAATCCGACGCCCCATAGCAGAATTCGATTCCGGTAGAAATGCCAGCTTGCATAATCGCGCGCAGTCTTGGGGACCACCCGTTCCATCGAAGCGACTTTCGCCCCCTGCGCGATATTGGCTGCATTCCTGCTCTCGTACTTCACGTGTCCTTTGATATCGGCGGTCGGATCGAAGATCAGATGGTCCGCTCGAACATTCAGATTCCGCCCCAGCGTCCCGCTCACATCCAGCGTTTTCCCCAGGCCCAGCACGTCGCCCCCGACGGTTCCCGCCAAGGTGACGTCGTCTGAGAAAAACGTGACGCTCCCTCCGATGCTGGCCTTATCTTCGGTATTCGTCTCTCCGCTCCAGGTTGTGAAGTTCTTGCCCACTGAGCCCGCGATGTCCACCGAATGGCCGAAGGTGCGCACGTTGCCGTCCACCGTGCCGTTGATCCGCACGTTCTCCCCGCCGCAGATCACGTCGCCCTTCACGTGACCATTCACCGTGACTGTCCCCGACCAGGCGATCAAGTCGCCATCCACCGTGCCGTCGATGACGGTGCGTTCGGCGAACACGATTAAATCCGTGGGCACCGTCTGGCCGCTCTCCAGCGTGTAGTTCGGGTGGCCGTGCTGCGTTTCCGCCGCGCCCGCCGGCGGGGCTGCAAGCGCCAGGGCCAACGCAAAAAGCGCCGCGCCCATGACGATTCCCGCCGTCGTGGTCAGCCGCCGCCAGTGCCGCCGCAGGACCCAGGAGACCACAACCGTCAAGGTCGACATCGCCAAAAATTCCGTCAGGGTGCGCATGACATCCCATCCTTTCCAGAAAGTGCCGCTAAAGAACAGCATGGTCAACAGACCGCTTTGCGTGAAACCCGACTGCGCCGCTTGCGCCCGCCAGGGATCGATGATCCCGGTCCAAACGGTGTACACTCCGCCCGCGCTCAGGCCCAGCGCCGCGATCCACCCCCAAGGCGTGCTTCGCTCGGGCGCTTCCATCAGCCGTGCGGGCACCGATTCTTCGTCGACCGCGAGCGATTCTCGCAGCCACGTCCCTTCCCGCTCGAGCGCTTGCAGCAGCGCGTGGCATTCCTTGCACTCCGCGGCATGGGCGTAAACTTCCCGCGCCCGGTCCGGTTCGAGCTGCGCTTCCAGATACAGCAAAGCGGTCATTTCATCGAAGTGATTCATCACGTGCTCCCCGCGGCCACGCTGCGCGTTCCCGTCATGCTTCCGGCCAGGACATCCCGCAACTGGTGCCGCGCGCGCAGCAGCAGCACTCCCACAAACGCCCGGCGCACGCCCAGCGTGTCGGCAATTTCGTCGTAGCTCATCTCCGCGTAATAGCGCAGGACCAGGGCCATGCGCGCGCGATCCGGCAGCTTGGCCAGCGCCGCGCGCACTTCCTTGCTGGTATGGTCGATCTGCAATTGCTCGAGCTGGCTGGGCTCGGGATGCTCCAGCGGCAAAGTCTCCAGATCGCCCGTCTCCAGGTCCTGGCGGATGCGCCGGCGCCGCAGCATGTCCCAGCAGTGGTTGCTGGCCACTTTGTACAGCCAAGCGGTGAACGGCCGCGAGGAATCGTAGGTCCCGAGTTTCTGTTTGACCTTCATGAAAATCTCGGTCGTCGCGTCTTCGGCGTCTTCCTTGGTGGGCAGCGCACGCCGGCAGAACCGGAAAATGGCCGCCGCGTACTGGCGGTACAGTTCGCCCCAGGCGTCTGCATCGCCTTCCCGGACCTGCGCCAGCATCTCGCCAATTTCCGTGGCGCTCATCTCCCCGGCTGTCTTGCGTCGCTCCATAGGTTGATACGCAGGCGGCGGCCCGAATATTTCACAACTCCTACAAACCGCCGGATTTCGATGCCCCTCAGCCTAGCAGAGTGCGCTGCGGTTTTGCAGCACCAGAGCTAGGCCCTCAGGACCCGGAGGCTGGCGCTGGCTAGTGTTGGTACATGGGGCTTCGGTCGCGACAAGAGGGCGGGTGTCACGCTCCGGATCTCAAATCATGACCTGTCATTTCACGGGGTTCCGAGACGCCGAGGATACCGAGGAGGGTGGGGGCAATGTCGCGCAGCGATCCACCGGGCTTGAGTTGCACGCGCCCATCGTCACTCACCAGGATGAAAGGAACCGGATTGGTGGTGTGGTAGGTATGCGGGCCGCCCGTTACGGGATCGATCATGGTTTCGGCGTTGCCGTGATCGGCGGTGATGATCCAGGCCCCGCCGCGCGGCCGGAGCGACTGGAAGATCCGCCCAAGGCACCCATCGACCGTCTCAACTGCCTTGATGGTCGCTTCCAGCTGGCCCGAATGGCCGACCATGTCCGCATTCGCGAAGTTCATGATCACCGCGTCGAACGCGCCCTTCTCCACCGCATGAATCACCGCGTCGGCCACACCGGCCGCAGACATCTCCGGCTTCAAGTCGTACGTAGGCACTTTGGGTGAGGGCACCAGAACGCGCTCCTCGCCCGGAAACGGCTTTTCCACCCCGCCGTTGAAGAAATAGGTGACATGCGCGTACTTCTCCGTCTCCGCCACGCGCAGGTTCTTGAAATCCAGCTCGGCGAAAACATTGGCGAGAATGTGTTCCAGCTTTTCCGGCCCTATGACGTACCGCAGCCATGGCCACGTCTTTTCGTATTGCGTCATCGCCACATAGACGAGATTCTTTGGCCGCGCTGGATCCGAGAACTTGTCAAAGCCCGGCTCGGCCAGGGCGCGCGTGGTCTGGCGCGCGCGATCGGCGCGGAAATTGAAGAAGATCACGGCGTCGTCATCGCGAATCAGCGCGCGAGGCGTGGCCGCCGCGCCCGAAACGCCCTCTTTGGTCACGACGAACGGAACCACGAATTCATCGGTCACGCCCTTTTCGTAGCTCTTTTTCATCGCGGCGAGCGGATCGCTGGTTTTCGTTTCCGCTTCGCCGTGGACCATGGCGCGATAAGCCTTCTCGATGCGTTCCCAGCGGTTGTCGCGGTCCATCGCGTAATAACGCCCGCTGACGCTGGCGATCTGGCCAACGCCGTATTCGCGCATCTTCTGATCGAGCTGGCGGATGTAATCGACGCCGCTGTGCGGAGGCGTGTCGCGCCCGTCCATGAAGCAGTGCACGAAGACGCGCTCGACCTTGTTTTCCCGCGCCATCTGTAGCAGCGCGAAAAGATGCTCGATGTGCGAATGCACGCCGCCGTCACTCAGCAGACCCAGCAGATGCAGTTGGCGCTGGCGTCCGCGCGTCATCGCTTCGAGCAGCAAAGGTTCGCGAAAAAAGGTGCCGCTGGCGATGAGCTGGTCGACGCGCGTGATGTCCATCTGCACGATGCGGCCCGCACCGATGTTCAAGTGGCCCACTTCGCTGTTGCCCATCTGGCCTTCAGGCAGCCCGACGAACGGGCCGGAAGTGTGAATCAGCGTGTTCGGGAAATCTTTGAGCAGGCGGTCGTAATTCGGCTTGCGCGCCAGCGCGATGGCGTTGCCCTGCGTCTCCGCGCGATAGCCCCAGCCGTCCAGCACAGTAAGAATGATTGGCTTCGGTCGTTTTGGCATGACCCGTCAGGATATCACTGTCAGTTCGTGAAGCGCCGCGAGCAGGCGATCGATTTCCTCGCGCGTGTTGTAGTGGACGATGCCGATGCGAAGGAAGCCGCCGTCCTTTTCGACGCCCAGCCGTTCGGTCAGATTCAGCGCGTAATAGTTGCCGTCCCAGGTGAAAATGCCGCGCTCGCCGAGGAAGGTGGCGGCCTCGAGGGGCGTGTGGTTTGCAAAACGCACGGCAACGGTCGGAACGCGTTGCGCGAAACGCGCTGGATCGGAAATACCGAAGAAGCGCAAACCGGGAATTTCAAGCAGGCCCGCGATCAGACGCGTAGCCAGCGCCATTTCGTGCGCGCGAATCGCGCGATACGCGCCCAGAAGCGCATCGCGCCGCGGATTGTCGCCCCGCCCGGTCGTGGCGTGCCGGCCCAGTTCCGCCAGATAATCGATCGCTGCCGCGACACCCGCGATGCACTCGTGCGTCTGCGTGCCCGTTTCCCAGCGGTCCGGCAGGGCGTCGGTGGCAGGGCGCACCTTGTAGGGCCGGAAACGCAACAGATGCTCGCGCTCGCCATACATGCAGCCCATGTGCGGACCGAAGAATTTGTACGGCGAGCAAGCCAGAAAATCGCAATCGAGCGCGCGCACATCGATCGGGCAATGCGGCGCGGAATGCACCGCGTCGATGAACGCCAGCGCGCCCGCCTCGTGGGCGAGGCGAATGATCTCTTCCACCGGATTGATGGTGCCGACCGCGTTTGACGCGAATCCCACGGCAACCAGCCGCGTGCGCGAGTTGATCTTGCGGCGGAAATCGTCCATGTCGAGCGTGCAATCGTCTTCGCGAATGTCGACCTGTTGGATCACCGCGCCGCGCTCTTCCAACGCGCGCCAGGGCGCGACGTTCGCGTCGTGGTCGAGCGTGGTCACGACGATTTCGTCGCCGGGCTCGATCTCGCGCCCAATGGCGCGCGCGAGCGCGAACGTCAGTGTGGTCATGTTTGGCCCGAAATGGACTTCCTCGGCGGCGCAGTTAAAAAAATCGGCCATGGCCGCGCGCGCGGACGCAATCATTGCGTCGCTGCGCCGGCTCGTGGCGAACGCGCCGCAGGTGTTTGCGTTCGACCGCTCGTAGTAGTCGCGCACGGCGTCGATCACGCGCTGCGTTACCTGCGTGCCCGCGGGGCCGTCCAGAAACGCGGCTGGGTGCCCGTTCACCGTTTGCCTCAGGGAAGGGAATTGCTCGCGGGCCCACTTCAGGTCAAGCTTGAGTGCGGATTGTGGCTGAATGCTTGGCGTGCTCATATTTTTCTCAGCACATATTTTACGAGCCGCGTGTAGCCCTTGGCTAGTAGGCACGAGGACTTAGTGATCCGCCGGCATGTAGGGGCGCTGCTTGTTGCGCCCGTATTTTAGACCGGCGGGTTGCGAACCGCGCGGATGAAATCGGCGAGTAGCCCGTAGGCCGTGGCGATCACGCCGGGCTTGTGCTCGATGACCGACAAGCCAAAGACGTCCGTATCGAAGCGCAGCGCCGAAGTGGTGCCTTCCAGCAGCGCCAGCGGATCACTCATGGGCAATTGCTCGGGGCGAACGCCGGCGCGCACGCCGTTTTCGAAGCGTTCCGCGCGGCAGATCAGCTTGTAGCGCATGCCGGACGCGCGCGCCGCGCGCACTTGTTCGGGCGAGACCGTACGGATGCCAACGCGTTCGATGTCCTCCAGGCGAACAGGCACGCCCATCAGCACGATGATCAGCGCCGCAACCTTCACGGCCGCGTCCCAGCCGTCGAGATCATCGGACGGATCCGTTTCAGCGACGCCGATTTCCTGCGCGCGTTTCACGGCTTGTTCGAGCGTGAGGCCTTTCTCCATTTCCGTAAGGACCACGTTGGTCGTCGAATTCAGAATGCCGCGAAATCCGCGCAGCTCGACGGCGGGAAGCGAATGCGGAAACATCGAGAAGATGGGCGTGCCGTCCATGACGGTGGATTCAAAGAGGAATTTGCGGCCCTGGGCCTCGGCTAGCTCACGCAGTTCGCGATAAGCGTGCACGATGGGACCTTTGTTCGCGCTGACGGCGTGCGCGCCGCGTTCGAGCGCCGCCTTCAAATGATCGATGGCGGGCTGGCCGGTGTGCCGATTGAGCGAGCTGGCCTCGAATAGGACGTCCGCGTCGGCGGCTTCGAGCCATTCGCGCACGTTCCTGGGCACAGCCCACCAGAGTGTTTCGGGGAAGCGTCCGGCCAGCAGGGCCACCGGATCGAGTCCATTGGCGTTCGCAAGCCAGCCGATGCGCCGCGAGGCGACGCCGGTCAATTGAAACTCGATCCCGTAGTCGTCGCGCAAGCGCGCCTGTTTCGCGCACAACAGGCGCACGAATTCCTTACCCACGTTTCCAAAACCGATGAGCGCCAGATTGTGATGACGCCGAGCCAGAGGCGCACTCCATTCCGCAGCCGCACGCAGGCTTGCAGGCCAGTTATCCTACCGGATGAGCGCCCAAGATTCACGGAGGGAGCGAATGTTTTCTGCTGGAGAGCATGTTTCCGGCGGGCGCGCGCCAGGGCGGATCGATCTAGTGATCGTGCCCGGCGGGCTGTTCCACGCCAACAGTCTCGTCGGGAACGTCGCCAGGGCGGCCCTTGAGCCGGTCGTAGACGCTGACGTGGCAGGTGGAACCGAGAGCCTCGTTGTAATACGTGGAGACGCCGAGGGCGGTGCGCAATTCCTCGTTGAAGCGCCGCAGGTCCGTCAACTGGTTGACGCGAATGGGGATCTTGCGGTTGTCATGGGTGAGCAGAAACTTCTGATACCCCGCGTCCCACAGCCGCGTGAACTGGCCCTGGAACATGATGGAGGGGAGCAAGGTCATCTGATAGAGGCCTTCCGGCGTCTTGCGCAGTTCCGCCGCGCAGCCGTGCTTCTCGATGCGCACCACACCCCCCGAGCTGCGCACCAGGAAGCCCTTGCTCGACAGTGACTCAATCTGCGCCTGATTGAAAAGCGTATTGACGTACCACATGGATGTATCAGAATATTGGGGATGCAGCCGTTCTGTAAAGGGTAAAATCCGGGTCCCGAACGGCCTTTTCCGCATCTAAGAATCGTGATGCAAACGAACGCTCGCCAACACGGCACGTACCACCGTTCGCTGCGGTGTTGTTGTCCCTCGCTCTGCCCCTGTTGTTGTCGCCACTAGCACATTAGCGGCGGCCGCCATCTGCTAAAGACTTCCGAATCAATTGAATAAGCGGATTCCGGCACTTGCAGTGTTCCGCAGATGGTCTCGTTCTCGATGGGTTTGTGCATGACCGCAGTGGCATTCGGATTTGAGGGGTTTTGGAGCCAGGAAGCTTCACGACGAACATGACAGGCAAAACGCTATTGGCGGCACGAGTTGCGGTGATCTCGCCGGAGGGCGCACAGCCCCGGACCGGTCATCGGCTGCTCGACCAGATCGGCAACACGCCTTTGCTGCGGATCGAACGCGTCGCCGCGCGGTTTCCCCACCTTGAGTTCTACGCCAAGGCGGAATGGTTCAACCCGGGCGGCTCGGTCAAAGATCGCGCGGCCTATGCGATGATTCGCGAGGGCGAGCGCAGCGGCCGGTTGCGTCCCGGGAAGGTCATTCTGGACGCGACCAGCGGCAATACGGGAATCGCGCTGGGAATGATTGGAGCGGCGCTGGGGTATCGGGTGAAGCTGTGCTTGCCCACCAGCGCGTCGCCGGAACGCAAAGCGATCCTGCGGGCTTACGGCGTCGACGTGGTGTACACGCCGGGCGAGCAAGGCACGGATGGCGCGATCCAGCGCGTCCGCGAAATCTACGAGGCCGATCCGGGGAGATACTTCTACGTCGATCAGTACGCCAATCCAGCGAATCCCGCCGCCCATTATTTTGGCACGGCACCGGAAATCTGGGAACAGACGAGGGGCAGGATCACCCATTTTGTGGCTGGTTTGGGGACGAGCGGCACGTTCACCGGAACGACGCGCCGGCTGAAAGAACTGAATCCGCGCATCCAGTGCGTCAGCGTGCAGCCGGATTCCGGTTTCCATGGACTCGAAGGGCTGAAGCACATGCCGACTGCGATCGTCCCGCAAATTTACGATGAGAGGCTCGCGGACGAAAATCTCGAAGTGCGCACGGAAGACGCGCACGAAATGACCAAGCGGCTGGCGCGCGAAGAAGGGGTTCTGGCGGGTGTCAGTTCGGGCGCGGCGATGCACGCCTGCCTGCAAGTCGCACGGCGCTTGCCCCGCGGCCAGCGAGGTGTGATCGTCGCCGTCTTCCCCGATTCGGGCGAGAAGTATCTCAGCGACCGCTTTTGGAGCGAAGAATGAGCCGCCACTGGTTGCGGATTCGAGAAGAACTTGCCGGGCGGATCGCTGCGCATGGCGTGGAAACGTATCCGCATGAATGTTGTGGCGCGCTGTTGGGACGCGACCAGGAAGACGCGCGCGAAGTGGTTGAGCTGCTTCCGCTCGCGAACCAGCGCAACGATTCGCCGCGCAACCGCTTCGAAGTGACCCCCGAGGACGTCCGGCTGGCGGAAAGAACGGCTCGCGACGCCGGACTCGAGCTGATCGGCTGGTATCATTCGCATCCGGATGCGCCGGCGCGCCCCAGCGAGTTCGACCGGGAGCACGCATGGCCGTGGTATAGCTATATCATCGCGAGCATCCGCAATGGCCAGCCGAGCGACATGACTTCGTGGCGCTTGCAGGACGACCGCAAAGCGTATGATTCGGAGTGGATCGAGATTGTCGCGCCCGTGGCGCTTCGCCCGGGCGGAAGGCCGAGGAATCATCCGGCGCCGCAGGCTGCGGGCGCAAATGGAGAGCAGGAGAGAAACGAATGGCTATTAAGGTAATCATTCCCACGCCGCTGCGCGGGTATGCAGGGAAGCAGGACAGCGTGGACGTGCAGGGAGCGACGGTCGGGCAGGCGCTGAATTCGCTGACTTCGCGCTACGGGGAACTGAAGCGGCACCTGTACGCAGAGGACGGGCGGCTGCGGAGCTTCGTCAACGTCTATGTGAACGACGAAGACATCCGCTATCTGCAGAAGGACGACACGCCGGTGAAAGAGGGAGACACGGTAAGCATCGTGCCGTCGATTGCAGGCGGGGCGTTCCAGGCCGAACCCTCCACTCTGGCGAAGAAACAGAATTCCCGGGGAGAAGGGCTCGATGGCCACCAAGACTGACTTTTCTGCCGCGACGGGCGCCGCGCGCGCGGCTGCTCTGTCGAACGAAGAGGTGCTGCGCTACAGCCGCCACCTGATCATGCCGGAAGTGGGCATGGAGGGTCAGCTCAAGCTGAAGCGAGCCAAGGTCCTCTGCATCGGGACGGGCGGACTTGGCGCGCCGCTGGGGCTGTATCTTGCGGCGGCGGGCGTTGGGCGAATCGGGGTGGTGGATTTCGACGCGGTCGACTTGACGAATTTGCAGCGCCAGATCCTGTTCAGCACGGAGGATGTCGGCCGGCCGAAGATCGAGGCCGCTGCCGAACGCCTGCGACATCTCAATCCGGACATTCAGATCGACCGCCACGAAACAAAGCTGACCAGCGAGAACGCGCTCGACTTATTCCGCGACTACGACATCGTGGTCGACGGCACCGACAATTTCCCCACGCGCTATCTGGTGAACGACGCCTGCATTCTGCTCGGCAAGCCCAACGTGTATGGCTCAATTTTCCGCTTTGAAGGGCAAGTCAGCGTCTTCGGGTACGAAGGCGGGCCGTGCTATCGCTGCCTGTATCCAGAGCCGCCTCCGCCGGGACTGGTTCCCTCATGCGCGGAAGGCGGAGTGCTCGGCGTGTTGCCGGGAATTGTGGGCTCTTTGCAGGCGGTGGAAGCGATCAAGTTGATTCTTGGAAAAGGCGATTCTCTCGCCGGCCGCCTGCTGCTGTTCGACGCCCTGGCCATGCGCTTTCGCGAACTGAAGCTGCGCAGGAATCCCGCTTGCCCGGTCTGCGGCGATCACCCGACAATCAAAGAGCTGATCGACTACGCGGAGTTTTGCGGTATCCGGGGGGAAGAAGCGCCCGCGCCGCAGGCGAACGTCCCGGAAATCACGCCGCGCGAGCTGAAATCGCGCCTGGATCGCGGCGATGACCTGTTCATTCTCGACGTCCGCGAGCCGCACGAGTACCAGATCTGCAATCTCGGAGGATACTTGCTTCCGCTCGGTGATTTGCCGAAGCGCGTCAGCGAGCTGGACAGTTCGCGCGAAATCATCGCGCACTGCCGCAGCGGGAAGCGCTCGGCCGAAGCCACGGAGTTTTTGCAGAAAGCCGGCTTCCGGAAAGTCCTGAATCTGAAGGGCGGCATCCTGGCCTGGTCCGACGAGGTCGATCCGTCCGTTCCCAAATACTGACCGCGCAGTTACAATTCTCCGCGTGAATTCGGCTGATGCTCGCGGAGTGCGTCGCCGAGTCTCGTTTGCCCAGGAGGATGGAATGGCACAGGTCCGAATTACGGTTCGCCCGAACGGCCCTTATCGCGTGGAGGCGCCCGAAGGTGCGGTCGAGGTTGTCGACATCAACGGTAATCCGTTCGATCTCACCGCGAAGCTGAAGGACGGCAAGCTCGCCTTTTCGTTGTGCCGCTGCGGCGGTTCGGTGACCAAACCGTTTTGCGACGGCGCGCACAGCCGCATCGGCTTTCAGGGCGCGGAAACCGCCGTGCGCGTTGCCGATACCAGCAAGCCATAGCCCTCCGCCATTCAGAGCCGCGACGGCGTATCGTTGCTCAGGATTGCGAGGCGCCCTTTTTCAGGATGGCGATGATCGAGAGCGGCGGCAGCGGCAGCCAGCTGTCGAGGACTCGGAAGAGCGGCGTCAGAAAATTGAGCAGGCGGATTTGGCCGAGCCCGAATTGCCGCCGGCGCAGCAGTTTCCCGTTCAGCCACCAACCGACCACCCCGGGACGATTGAACCTCAGCACCTGCTCGACAACGAAGCCCGCGCGTTGCGAAACCTCCACGAGTTGCTCGATGGTGTAGCGCCGGCAGTGGCCCAGCACTTCGTCCAGCGTGCCGTAGAGTTTCGGCCCGCAAGGAACCAGGACAATCGCGCGGCCGCCCTCGTCGAGCACGCTCCAGATATTGCGCAGGGCGCCCAGATCGTCTTCCAGATGTTCGACCACGTTCAGGCAAACCACAGTGTCAAACGATTGCCCTGCCGGATAGCTCTCGCCCGCCGCTGCGTCCGTTTGCGCCACCGCCATATACGGGCGGTTGGTCCGCAGCGAAACGAGATAGTCGAGATAAAGGGGATTGACGTCCGTCGCCCAATACACGGCGCGCGGCATCAGGTTCACCGACATGTTGCCCGTCCCCGCGCCGATTTCCAGCACACGCTCGCCGATGAACGGGCGAATCACATCGGCCATCCATCGATTGAAACGAGGCGCGCGGCTCAACCGGCCCAGGATTTCCGCGCCGTAAGCGTCCGCGGTGTACAGCTTGTCAGAGATGGCGTAGCGCAGAATGGACCAGAAAGCGCGCAGGCCATCCTTCCAGTCGATCTTCTTCCCTTCGCGATAGGTCCGGCCGGAATAGCTGATGGGCACCTCGAAAATCCGTGCGCCGCGCCGCGCCAGCTTGATGGCGAGTTCGGGCTCGACGTCGAACGTGGAGCTCTCCAGGGGGATACTTTTCAGGAGAGAGGTGCGCGCCATCTTGTAGCAGGTCTCCATGTCGGTCAAGTTCAAGTCGCACACGACATCGCAGAGAAAGGTGAGCAGCTTGTTTCCCAGGGCGTGGCGATAGAAGAGGGCGCGCTTGTACCCGCCCGGCATGAAGCGCGAACCGAAAACGGCGTCGGCATCCTCGTACAAAAGGACTTCCACCATTTGCAGCAGATCGCGGGGATGATATTCAAGGTCGGCATCGTGGATGACCACGAGATCCGTGGTCACGCGAGCAAGTCCCGTGCGAATCGCGGCGCCCTTGCCGCTGTTCTTTTCGTGGCGCACGAAAACCCAGGAAAATTTCGGGCCGCCGCCGTTTTCATCGAGGGCGGCGCGGAACTCTTCGATGGCTTGGGCGCTGTGGTCCGATGATCCGTCATCGACCACAACCACTTCGATGCGCTCGATCAGCGGCGATTCCCCCAGGACCGCCAGGCGCGCCAGGCTGGATGCGATCAAGTATTGCTCGTTGTAAACGGGAACGATCACGCCCAGCGTGGTCGTGGTTCGCCGCCCCGGAGATTGCGGGAATCGTTCGACGCGGGAATGGGCGGATGGCTGCTCAGACATTCGCGAAGCCGTTCTCGTGGATGTCGGGTTCATCGGTCCGGATCACGCCTCGAAGCACGCAGACGAATATGCCACGAAAACGGGGAGGTGCGACAGCGCGTTGGCGCCAACAGGTGCAGGCAAGCAACCCCGGGGCGCGGGCGTCAGGACGCCGCAGGCCGGGGCAAAAGGGTCGGTGGCGCGGTACGCGTTTCAGCCGGCACCACCCATTCGTCCTCCGCCTCCCTCTGGAAGTACGCGATCACTCGGTCGATGATTTCGTTGAGTGGCGTGGTGGGGCGGAACGACACGAGACGCTCCAGCTTCTCCAGCGCCGGCACGCGCCGGTGCATATCCTCGAATCCCAGTTCGTAGGCTTGGTCGTAAGGAATGTAATGCACAGGCGAGGCGCTATGTGCACGCTCCTTCACCCGCTGGGCCAGGTCTTCGATCGAGATTTCCTGATCGGTGCCGATGTTGACCACCTCGCCCACGGCCGAACTGTTGGCCACCAGGCGCAGCACCGCCTCCACGGTGTCACGCACGTCGCAGAAACAGCGCGATTGTTTGCCCGTTCCGAAAACGGTTATGGGCGCGCCGTCCAGCGCTTGGCGAACGAAATTCGGCAGGACCATTCCATAGCGGCCCGTTTGCCGCGGCCCGACCGTGTTGAAAAAACGCGCCACGATGACGGGCTGCTTTTTCTCTTTCCAGTAGGACAACGCCAGAAACTCGTCCAGCGCTTTGGAGGCGGCGTAGCTCCAGCGGCCCTTGGTGGTCGCGCCGAGGACCAGATCGGCATCCTCGTGGAAGGGAATCTTCTCGCTCTTGCCGTAGACTTCGGAGGTGGATGCGGTCAGCACCAGTTTCTTCTTCTTCGATGCGGCATCCAGAACCAGCTGCGTTCCGTTGACGTTCGTTTCCAGCGTCCGCACCGGGCTTTCCACAATCAGGCGCACTCCGACCGCCGCCGCGAAATGGAAGATCACGTCGGACTCATCCACCAGCTCCGCCAGCAGATGCTTGTCCGAGATCGAATCGAACACGTAGTGGAATCGATCGAATTTCTTCAGGTGACGTATGTTTTCCACGCTGCCGGTGGACAGATCGTCCAGGATCAGCACCGTGTCGCCGCGGCTCAGCAGCGCCTCCGCCAAGTGCGAACCGATGAATCCCGCGCCGCCCGTAATCAAGTAACGCAAGTCGCCCCCCTGAACCCAAGAATTTGACCTGTAAGCGCTAGGACGTGGCCGCGTTGCCGCTGCCCGTTCCAGCCGGCACTTCCGGTGTTTCCTCGTTGTACCCGTAGCCGTAGGCGTACGGATAATAGCGATACGAATAGTAGTAGTCTGGGGCGTCCGCATTCACCGCATTCAGGATCACCCCAAGCATCCGGCACTTCACCGCCGCCAGAACATCGCGGCTGCGGGTGAACGCTTCTTTGGGCGTTTGGCCGCTGCGCACCACCAGCAGGACGCCATCGGTGAGCGCCGACAATATCACCGCGTCCGTCGCCGCCATCACGGGCGGCGAATCAATGACGATGAACTTGAAACGCCGTCGCAGTTCCGCAATGGCCTCACGCATGCGGTGCGACGACAGCAGGTCGGCCGGGCTGGGCGGCACCGGGCCAGTCGTCAATGCAACCAGATTCTTGATCGCCGGATGCGCAACCGTGATTTCATCCAGCGTGCAAACTCCGGCCAGATAAGTGCTCAAGCCCGCTTCATTCGCGGCGGGAAGATTCAACGCGCGGCGTATGCCGGGCTTGCGCAGGTCGGAATCGAGCAGCAGCGTCCGGTCTCCCAGTTGTGCCAGTGTGACTCCCAGATTGGCCGCCGCTGTCGTCTTTCCTTCGCGCGGCAGCGCGCTGGTGACCAGAATGACTTGCGGCGGATGCTCGGCCTGCGATAGCAACAGCGAAGTTCGCAGCGCCCGGAACGCCTCCGAAATTTGGGACTTCGGCTGCGCGAACGACAGCAATTCCACTTTGGGAGAGTCCACAGAACGCGCGGCGCCATCCCGGCCAAAGCGCACGAGCTTGCTGTGATGCCCGTTCGAACTAGGCAGCGAAGGAACCACAGCCAGTGACGGCAGGCCCGTCAGCGTCTCAATGTCGTCCGGCGATTTCACCGTGTTGTCCAGATATTCCCGGAAAACGGCCATCCCGATGCCGCCGACCAAGCCGACCACGAAGGCCAGCGCGATGTTGCGGGTCCTCTGCGGTCCCGCCGGCGAAGTCGGCGTGAGCGCCGGATCGACGATGCGGATATTGCTCGAACGCAAGCCGGCGGCGATGTCCGCTTCCTTCAGCTTCTGCAGCAGGCCGTCGTACAACTCCTTGTTCGCGTCAGCATCGTGCTCCAGCATGTGATAGTTGACCAGCTTCTCCGCCATCTGGTTGGCCTCGGCCTTTTGCTTCTCCAGTTCTTCCTGCAGCAGGGCAACGTGATCCTGCTCGGTTTGATAGTCCTCCTTGATGCTTTCGATCGCCTCCTTGCGCGCCTTAGCCAGATTCTGCTCTACCGCTCTCTGTTCGTCGGCCAGCCGCTGCACCTTCGGGAAATTGGGGCCGTATTGGTTCAATGCTTCGGCGTACTTCTCCGCCATATCGGCCCTTTGCTGGATCAGGTTCTGCACCTGGGGATTAGTGCGAATGGCAGGCAGCGCATCCACGTTGCCGGAGGTCGCCATTTGATATAGAGCCTGCTTGGTGGCCAACTGCGTCTGCGCGGTGGTGACCGCGTTGCTGATCTCGGCGAGCTTCTGCGTGGTAATATCCTGCTTCGCGTCGACTTGCCAGATCTGGTTCTTGCGCTCGTAGGCCAGCCGCTCGTCCTCCGACTTTTCGACCTTCATGCGCAGCTCTTCCAGCTCGGCGGAAAGCCAATTGGAGGCCTGCGTCGTCGCGTCGTACTTGCTCCTGAAATTCTGCTCGATGAAATTTTGAAGATGCGTATTCACCACCAGCGCGGCCAGGCGAGGGTCCTGGGCGGTGAAGCTCACGTCGATCAAGCGGCTGTTCGGTACGCGCTTCACGCTCAGCCGGCCTAGAAATTCGCTGAGGATGGCGGGGCGTGGCGCTCCGGACTGCCCGCTGAAGGCAGCCCCCGAGCCCCCGAATTCCGGATAGCGGCCGAGATCGAGCGTACGGATGGTCTGCAGAGCCAGCGTTTCGCTCTGCAGGATCTTGGACTGCGTGTCGATGTAGTCCTCCGTATCCATGTACTCGTCCCAATCGCTCATCTCGTTGGGCAACTGCATCTGGCTCTGCGTTTCCTTGTCGATTTCGACGCTCCCCGTGGCTTCATACACCGGCTTCGCCTTCACCGAGGCGAGGGTGACAATCGTGACCACCGTCAGCAGAAACGTGATGATCAGCCACTGATGTTTCCGCAGGATAATCAGGTAATCGAGCAGATGCGGTTCACGCCCGGCGTGTTCCCAGGGCAACGCGGACGGCGCGGGAACTACCGCCAGCGAATCCGGCTGCCTGCGCACCGGCATTTTGGGGGTTTCTTCCATAGTGCAGCGTTCCAGGTTCCTTTTGTCCGCCCGATACCCAGCTAGTACGCTACGCGATAAACGGCCACACCGGTGCCGATTCCAATGGCTGACTGGCCAATCCGGGCCAAGGCTCGTTTCTCCGCGCTGTCCGGGATATACAGGATGTCGTTCGATTCTACCGGCATGTCGGCAATTTGATTTTTCTCGATCTTCTTGAGCTGAAGGTGAATCTCGTCGCGCTTCCCCGTGACTGGATTCGTGCGCAGGATGACGGCAGCGTTCGGTTTGGCAAAACTGGTTAGCCCGTGAGCCAGAGCGACCACGCGCAGAACGGTCACCGTCTCGCCATGGCCCGCCAGGACGTAGCCGCCCGGCTGGGCGATGCCGCGGCCCAGAACGTAAATGATCCCGGCTTGCGGCACCCGGACGACATCACCTCCCCGAACCGGAATGTCCCTGGATGCTCCCGAATTGAGCAGATCCTGGAGGTTAACGGTAATCACCTCCGGCGACGGCGGATCCGCCGCGCTTGTGGAGGAAGTTGAATCTGCCGGCGGGTCCGCTGCGGAGCCGGTTGATGCCGCCGGCTGCCCTTCAGGGGCAAGTGCGGGGCGGGTGATGATCACGTCTCCCCCGGCATCATCCGAAATGCCGCCGGCCGCAGCCAACACCTGAAGCAGCGTGGTGGGTCCGACCGCGTGATAGACCATCTGACTGTGGACCGCGCCGACCACGGAGATCGGCTGGCTGTTCTGCTTGACCACCATCACCGACACTTGCGGATGCGATACGAGCCCGTTTTCGCGGAGTAGCTGAGCCATTTTGTTCTGTAACTGGAATACCGTCAGGCCGGCAATGTGAATCTGTCCCGGCAACAGAGGGAACGTAATATCGCCGGTTGCCGACACCTGTACGTCGCGGGAGAGCTCCGGCACATCGAAGACCTCGATGTGCAACACGTCTCCCGCACCGATGGGAATGTCCACCGGTTCCGTCCTAGCTCGGCTGGCAAGCTGCAGGATCTTTTCGTTTGTTTGCTTCGAGGTTTGGACCGCCTGACCACCAAAAAGCGGATGCAACGGCACCAAGACGCCGAAAAGCGCCGCGAAGACTGCGAACTTTGGTGTCAGAAGGTCCGAAACCCCCCGGACCTTACACGCCATCGAGAGAGAAGACCCCGCAACACTATGGCCCAGGAGAGTACTTCTGTCAACCGCCAGCGGATCTCCGGAAAGAGCGGCACGGGCGCGACGTCTTGTGCTGGACGCCGCGAGATGTTGAAGCACAATCGAACGCAGAACGTGATAACCCGGCGTTTGTGCGCGCAAGACGCCCGCCGGCAAATTCCTTCTCGGCCGCGTGTTATGATGCCCTGAATGAGGGCTTCTCGGGACTCAATTCAGGACCGCAACCTCCTGGGCCAGTCGGTGGAAGAACTGCGGCAGCTTGCGCAAACGCTGGGCGAGCCAGCCTACCGCGGAGCGCAGATTTATCACGCACTCTATACCGAACGCTGCGCCAGCTTCGCTGCGATGACCAGCCTCCCGGCCGCCCTGCGCGAACACCTCGCACAGGAAAGTACAATCGGGCTGCCGCGCATCGCCCGGATTCACCGGTCGGCGGACGGAACAGTGCGTTACATGTTGACTCTGGAAGGCTCTGGCCGGCCGCACGGCGCCTCCCTAGCCGGAACCACCGTCGAAACCGTATTCATGCCGGAGGAGAAGCGTCAGACCATCTGTCTCTCGACGCAGGCGGGATGTGCGGTGGATTGCCGCTTTTGCCTTACGGCCACCCTTGGGCTGATTCGCAATTTGACGCCGGGAGAAATCCTCGGCCAGGTCCTCGTCGCGCTCGCCGACAACCGCGAGTCGCTCAAGCCGCAAACGAACGTGGTCCTGATGGGACAGGGCGAGCCGCTGCTCAATTATGACGCGGTGATGGCCGCCATGCGCATCCTGCTCGACCCCAAGGGCATGGCCATCTCTCCGAAACACGTGACGCTGTCGACCAGCGGGATCATTCCCGGCATCGAGCGTCTGGCCAAAGAGAAAGTGCGGCCGAAGCTGGCCATCTCCCTGAACGCATCCTCGAACCCGCAGCGCGACCGGATCATGCCCATCAACCGCAAATATCCGATCGAGAAACTGCTGGCGGCGTGCCGCGCGTATCCGTTGCGCCCATGGGAAAAACTGACCTTTGAGTACGTATTGCTCGGCGGTTTCAACGATTCGCCGGAGGACGCGCGTCGCGTGGCCAAGCTGCTGTCGAATTTGCGCGCCAAAGTGAACTTGATCCCCTGGAACCCGGGAGAATTACCCTACCGCAAGCCCGATCCGGAGCGCATCGAAGCGTTTCGTCTCATTTTGGCCGGGAAGGGCGTGCCCGTTTTTGTTCGCTCTTCGCGCGGCCAGGACGTCATGGCTGCCTGCGGCCAACTCGCCCTGCTGGAGGCAGCAGGGGAGATGACGCAAATCGCTCCCGCGAGCGCCTGATCCCAAGTGGAGTCGAATGCCACGCCGTTGCGGCCGCAGGCCGCTTTGGACTGCGGGAGCTTGCTCCCGCTTTGGCAGCTCCTTATTGCTGAGAGAACCGCGATCCGCCGAAGCCTGTTCCCCTCGCCTGTTGGCACTGCTTGCCCTGAGTGACTGGCAAAGGGAGCGCGGCGAAGGTGCCTTCGGGCGAAGCCAAAGGGAACCCAGGTCCGCGCTTCTTGCGGAAATGGACGTGAGGGATCTGTTTCCGCCCGCGTGTTTCTCCCCGACCCGTTCTATTTCCCTTCTATTCTCCGCGGATCCCGATGGCGGCCATCATGCGGCCCGTCTGGCGTTCTTTGCGATAGCTGAAAAATAAATCCGTGCGGCAGGACGTGCAGAACTCGGACACCACGATGTTTTGCGCCGCTACGCCCGCGGCAACAAGAATGTCGCGGTTCGCGCCAGCCAGATTCAAGTGAACGCGCGGCGGCTCCGGCGCGTGGCCCGGAGGCGCCATGGTGAGCCAGGGCAGCCAGTTGGGATCGTTGTCACCGCCGGCCATCGAATCGAAGGGTCCCTCGAACCAATCACGCGCGTGCGCAAATTGAGCGGCGAACTCGCGCGCTACTTCGTGCCCAACCTCGTAACAGCAGCCCCCGATCCCCGGCCCAATGGCGGCGACCACGTCCTCCGGTCGCGTGCCGAATTCCATGCGCATGCGCCCGAGCGTCTTTTCGGCGATGCGCTTCAACGTGCCGCGCCAGCCCGCGTGAACCGCCGCCACCGCGTGCGTGCGCTGATCGGCAAGCAGAATGGGAATGCAGTCGGCCGTTTGAACCGCCAGCAGGATGCCCGGCTCGCGCGTGAACAGTGCGTCGCCATGAAGACCCGCATCCGCGTCTGACGGCGCGACCCGATGCGCCAGGTCCGAATGGATTTGGCGCAGCGCGACCATGCGGGTTTTCCCCGCGCCGATAGCGGCCGCGAATTCTTGCCGGTTCTTTGCCACCCGCGCGCGCTGATCCCAGGCCGTGTAGCCCAGATTCAAGACTCGTTCCGATCTGCCGCCCGCTCCCGGCGCGGGGAATTCGCTGGCGCCGCCGGGACGCGTGCTGAAGCCGTGAACCAGCCATGGAAGATTTGCCAGTGGGCGCGCGACCAGGATTTGCAGATCGCCGGTCCGGCGCAGACTCCAGTCTGGGCTGGCCGCGGCAAGCCCGTCTGTCTTCGCGCGGATTCTCCCCTGCGGTGCTGCTGTCGTCCGTTCGTTCGCCATCATTTCACATTATAATTGCGCCGGCGCAGAGGCTGGAGAAAGAAGCAACGCAGCCGGACCGCCGAGGGCGCGTGATCGTCGGCTTGGGGCTGGACATCGCGGAGATCGATCGGATCGAGCAGGTATTCCTGCGGCGCGGAAGCACCATCCTCCAGCGCTTGTACACGCCGCGGGAAGTGGCCTACTGCGAACGCCACAAAAATAAGTTTGAGCGCTACGCCGCGCGCTTCGCCGCCAAAGAAGCGGCCATGAAGGCGCTGGGCACGGGCTGGCGGCAGGGCGTGCGCTGGCGCGACATCGAGGTCGCCAACGCCCCCAGCGGAAAGCCCACTTTGCGGCTCGAGGGCGTGGCGCGGCAAATCGCGGACAAACTCCGCGTCCGCAATATTTCCCTCACCATCACTCACAGCGGAAATCTGGCTATCGCACAGGTCATCTTCGAAGACTGAACGCGCCGGTGAGATTCATTCCGCACCACCCCTACCTTCGGGTGAGTGCCACGGCGTCCGCCTGCGGCGCGTTCGAGCCCTCGCGATCGAACGCCCTGCCGGACGAAAATTCCGCGCCCGCAAGTTCCTCGACGCACTCGGTGATTCGCACGCGGCACCAGCTGTTGGCGGGCGCCCATCCTGCAATCCGCACGGACAAGTAATTCCCCGTCAGGCACTCCGTCCAGTCTTTTCCTTTTCGATTCAGCGTCAGCGCCTTCTCCCAGCGCGAGGATTGCGATCGCCGGAACGCCGCGGCCTTTTTTGCGCCGAGCGCTCGCAACGTACGGGCGCGCTCATGGATCAGCGGTTCGCGCAGCGGCGAGCCGAGTTGCGCCGCCTCCGTCCCCGGCCGAGGGGAGAAGGAGAAGACGTGCAGGTAGGTGAACGGCAATCTCTCGATTAACTCGAGCGTGCGTGCAAAGTCCTCGTCCGTCTCGCCGGGAAATCCGGCAATCACGTCCGCGCCGATGGCGGCCTGCGGCAGCGCCTCGCGAATCAATCCGATGCGCTCGGCGTAATGCTCGGCGCGATACCACCGATGCATGGCCCGCAGGATGCGGTCTGAGCCGGATTGCAGCGGGACGTGAAAATGCGGCGCAATGCGCTCCGACGAAGCCGCCAGGCTCACGAAATCGCGCGTCAGGTCCTGCGGCTCGATCGAGCTGAAGCGCAGCCGCTCGAGAGCCGTCTCCGCCAGAATGCGCTGCACCAGCCCGGCCAAATCCGCGCGCGGCGAGAGATCGCGGCCATAGCTGCCCAGATTGATTCCGCTCAGCACAATTTCTTTGGCGCCGCTCGAAACGAATCGCCGAACCTGTTCGGCCACCGCATCGGGAAGCAGACTCCGGCTGCGCCCGCGCACGAAGGGAATCACGCAATACGAGCAGCGATGATTGCAGCCGTCCTGAATCTTCAGGATGGGCCGCGTGCGATCCGCGCTGGGAATACTGGAAAGAGAGGAGGACAGCGCGCCCTGCGCGAAAATGTCTCCGGTCAGGATTTTGGCCGGGCCTCGCGCCAGCGACATCGGCTCCGCAATCCCGGATAAAGAAACGAAATTCGAATCGCCCGGCAAAACCGGCGTGCCCGCGGTCCCCAGCGCAACGAGAACCTCCGGAATCTCGGCAATATGCGAGTTGCCGGCAACCAGGATCACGCCGGGGAGCGCCGCCAGCTCTTCCGGAGCGCGCTGCGCGTAGCATCCGGCGACGACGATGCGCGCCGAAGGGCTCGCGCGATGGATTTTGCGCACCGCTTCGCGCGCCTGCGCATCGGCGGCCGCGGTCACCGTGCAGGTGTTCAGCACGAACACGTCGGCCGCGCCTTCGTCCGCGCTGAGCGTCAAGCCTTTCGCCAGCAGGCGCTCGCGCAGAGACGCGGCGTCCGCCTCCGTAGCGCGGCACCCGAAATTCTGGATGGAAAACGTTGTCATGAACGCGCTGCTTCTAACCTCAAACATGGAATTATAGCAGCGGTTTTGCGCAGGGCTGGACGAATGGGAAAGGGCGCGAAGGACGCCAGTTCGGAAAGTTACGCTCCGGCAGACCGCCGTTGGAAACACAAAAGGATCAGGTCCGCGCGGCGCCGCACGCCGAACTTGGCCAGCAGATTCGAAACGTGGAATTTGACCGTGCGCTCCGAAATGTGCAGCCGGTCGGCCACTTCCTTGTTGGCCAGATTCTCCAACAGCCCGTTCAGCACCTCTTGCTCGCGCCGGCTCAGTTCCGCGGGGGAATCGCCGCGCAGGCGCCGGCCTTGCGTGCTGTTCAGAATCGAATCCACGAAGCGCGACAGCATGGCCCGCGGAACCCAAAATCCTCCGCTGGCCACCAGAGGCAGCGCGCGCGGCAGTTGCTCGCGAGCCTCTTCGTAATTCAGGATTCCCTTCACCCCTTGCCGCAGCAGGCTGTAGTTCTCGTCCTCGCTCAGTTTTTCCCCCACTACCAGCAAACGCGCGCTGGGACAGCGATCCAGAATATTGCCCAGCAGCGCGCCCGTGGCTTGCCGCGCCGCATGCGCATCGATGACGTAAACCGGAGCCTTGGGAACTTCCAGATTGCGCAGGTCGGGCGCCAGCATCGAGTCGAGCTGCTTCGAGACCATCTGAAATCCCGATTTCTCGAGCAGACGATGAAACTCGTCGAGCACCAGCGGATGCGGGGAGAGCAAGCAAACTTTAAGGCTGGACTTCGTAGCTGCCTTCGCCATGAGATTCTCAGGCTAACCAAAATGAGCGGGGCGGGCAAGAACGCGTCGCAACCTCATTTTCCAAGAAGGTACGGGGGGTCCAAACTCATGGCCGAGGGGAACGGGAAAGGACGCCTGGCTCAATCGCCCGGAGCGGGCGTTTCGACCGCATCCTCGCCGGTATTCCCGGAGCGCCGATGCGGGCGCTTGGCTGGCAGCCCGGCCTGGCGCACCTTATAGAGCAGCGCGCGATAGCTGATTTTCAAAGCTTCGGCGGTCTTCCGGCGGTTCCAATGATTGGCCTGCAGCACTTTCAGAATGAGCTCGCGCTCCATGCGCCGCGTTACCTGCTGGGAGATTCGCTTCAGAGGGATGTTCCCGTCAGCCGCCCGCTCGTAAGCAGGGCTGTCGTTCTTCTTGTCCTCGCGCTCGGTAAAGAACGCCTCTTCCGAACCCAGAATGACGTAACGCGCCATGCAGTTTTCCAGCTCGCGGATATTGCCCCGCCAGTCGCGATGCTGCAGCAGGTGCAGCGTCTCGCGCGACACCGGCTTGGCTTCCCTTTTGAAACGCCGGTTGAACGTCTCCCGCAGGAACTCGACCAGGAACGGAACATCCTCGCGGCGCTCGCGCAGCGGCGGCAGCATGATGCTGATCACGTTGATGCGATAGAAGAGGTCCGAACGAAAAGCGCCCTCTTCGATTTCGCGCCGCAGTTCGCGATTCGTCGCGCAAATCAGCCGCGCTTTCATGGTCCGTTCCTCGTGATCGCCAATCCGCGTGAACCGCCCGTCCTGCAGTACGTGCAGCAGCTTGGCCTGCAAGCCTCCATCGAGTTCGGCAATCTCGTCCAGGAACAGCGTGCCGTCTTGCGCCGTCTCGATCCGTCCAGGCTTGGCGTTAATCGCCCCAGTGAACGCTCCCTTCTCGAAACCAAACAACTCGCTCTCCAGCAGGGTCCCGGGTATTGCCGGGCAGTTCACTTTGACAAAGGGGCCCGCACGCCACGGCGACCGTTCGTGGATGAACCGGGCGAGAACCTCTTTGCCGGTGCCGCTTTCGCCCAGGATCAAAATGGGAACGTCCAGACCGGCGGCTCGTTCGACCCGCTGCCGCACCATCTGCATCGCTGCCGAAGGGCCAAAGTAGATGCCTTCAGGAGGGAGTTCGTTAGCCTGCAGTGCGGACAGCTTGGGATGAGCGGCGGCAGCCATTGGCTTTCAGCGTGAGCTCGTTTGGATGAGAATCCTGATTGATTTTTTGCACTCCAGGAGCCAAACAGCATGGGAAAGCCGGGCCCTCCCGTTTTTTCACCTCCGGGACAGCACGGACAGCAACACCCCCATTTTCAAATGCTTGGGCGAAATTCGCTGTGCTGGTTCCAGTACCATTCTTTCGGTGACACGCCGTGGACAGGGAATTTCACACCAGAAAATCCTGAGCACTTTCGGGAACCAGATTTCCCGGGGAGCCGAAGAATGTGGCTCCCGGCACATCGCGAGCGGTCACAGCCAGGGGAACAGAGAAGCAGAGGCCGTGCGGCCGGGTCCTATATGCGCGTTCCTTCGCCGCGGATAATGTCGTAACGCTCGATCACCGCGGCTACTCCGACCGATGGGAACTCTTCCTCGTTCTCACGCTTGTCGACGCGCACCACGCGCCCGTGGGCGCGCACCAGCACTTCGGTTCCACGCGTGATTTCTGGCGGCAGGGTGAGCGTAAAGTCGACTTCGGCGCCAGGCGACAACTCGTTTTGCAGCGTGAAGTACACACCGCGCGTGGAGATGTCCCGAGTCTGGCCGTTCTGGTTTGCCGGTTCTCGGTCGATCGGTAAGCGGACGTTCACCGGCAGCGAGAGGTCGTACCGGCGGGCCATGCGACGTTCAGTCATTACCGCTCCTAAATTTTAGCGTTGGACTTCAGGCCCCGCCCAAGAGAAGGAGCGGAGCAATCGCCATTCCAAAACTACCCACACCACTGCATGGCTACAGCGAATTCCGTTGCCCGTTCCCTGATGGTGTGCACCCGGATCGAAAAATGGACCAGCAAACTCTTTAGAAACACCAATAAGTGTTCCGGTCCCAAGAAGGCGAGCAGATCGAAACGGGCCCGCAATGACGTGCAACAGCCTGCCCATTTCGCGCAAGATACTAGAACAACCGGGGGGCGAAAGGTAGAGCTATTTCTTGGAATGTGCTTTAGTTATGCAATCCTTTTCCGGAAGCACAATCGCGGCGTCCCACCGCCTGCCTATTACGTATGCTACCCCTTCACTTCTGAGCTGGCCGCAGCGGGTTCCTTGACTGGTTCGGGCTCCTTTGCGACCGCAGCCTGTTTCGCCTGCGCCGCCGCTTTCGCTGCTGCAGACCGCGAGCCGCGTCCGGAATCCAGGTTGAAATGGCGCATCTTGTACAGAAGCGCCTTGTAACTGATCCCCAGCATGCGCGCTGCGTCCTTGCGGCACCAATTCGTTTTCTCCAGCGCGTCGGCGATTGCTTCCATTTCCGCTTCATCTTTCAAACCGCGCACCAACGCCTTCAGGCCCTGCTCCTTCGGCGCGGCCGGCTCTTCCCGTTGCGGAACGCGCTGCTGCCCGGTCATCTCCAGCAGTTCGCGCAGGCTGCCTTCGTCGTCTTCCAAAATCACGTAGCGCTTGACGAAGTTTTCCAGTTCCCGCAGATTGCCGGGCCACGGATAGCGCAGCGCCGCTTCCAGCAGATGTTTCGACGGCTCCATCGCCGGCTTCTGATATTTCTCGCTGTATTTCGTCAGGAAATGCCGGAACAGCAGCGGAATTTCCGTGGTGCGTTCGCGCAGCGGCGGAATATGAATCGAGAGGACGTTTAACCGGTAATACAAATCCTCGCGGAAGCGGCCCGAGCGCATCGCTTCCTTCACGTTCATGTTGGTCGCCGCCAGCACCCGCACATCCACGTTGATCACGGACCGTGCGCCCAGCCGCGAATATTGCCCGTCCTGCAGAACGTGCAGCAGTTTCGCCTGCAGGTGTGGGCTCATTTCCGCGATCTCGTCCAGGAAGATCGTGCCCTTGTTGGCCAGCTCGAACTTGCCGGGCTTGGCCCGCACGGCGCCGGTGAACGCTCCTTGCTCGTACCCGAACAGTTCCGATTCCAGCAACTCGCCCGGCAACGCCGCGCAATTCACTTTCACGAACTGCTGGTGCCGCCGCGTGGAGCGCAGGTGAATCATGCGCGCGATCACTTCCTTGCCCACTCCGCTTTCTCCGCTGACGAATACCGGAACATCCACGGGCGCGATCTGCAGGATCTGTTGCCGGATTTTCAGCATCTGCGGGCTGGCCGCCAGAAAGGAAAGATCTTCGGTCAGTTGTTCGCAATACTGCCGCAGCGCTTCGTTTTCCGAGCGCAGTTGCTGTTTCTGGCGCACCTTCAAAAATGCGGCGTCCAGTTCCGGCTTCTCGAACGGCTTCGTCAGATAGTCCAGCGCGCCCAGCCGGATCGCTTCCACCACCGTGTTGACCTCATTCGAGCACGACAGCATGATCACGTTCAGCGAGCGGTCGATCTGCATCAGCCGCCGCAAAGTCTCGATGCCGTCCACTTCCGGCATCAGCACGTCCAGGATCATGAAGTCGGGCCGCTCGCCGCCGCCTACCCGCTCCAGCGCTTCCTTGCCGCTCGAGACGCTTTCCACTTCGAATCCATCCACTTCGAGCAGCGTCTGCAGGTACTTGCGGATGCTGGGCTCGTCATCGACGACCAGAATTTTTTCTTTCGCTTGTTTCGGAGCCATCGCCGTCCTTATCTGAAATTCCCCGCTATTCCGTGCTGGTGGGCAGCAGGAAACAGAAATTGCTGCCGCGTCCCATTTCGCTGTTCACCCATACCTTCCCGCGGTGCGCCTGGATCAGACGTTTCGTGATCGCCAGCCCAAGCCCCATCCCCGCCGACAACGGATCGACGCGCACGAATTCCTCGAAGATCTCCTGGTGAAATTCCGCCGAGATTCCGGTGCCTGTGTCCGCTATGCACACCAGCACGCTGTTCGGCCGCACGCCGCGGTCCTGCCGGCGCTCGCGCGGCGGTGCCGCTTCGGAAACGCGCCGCTCCCAGAAATGCGGTTCGGCCGCCAGCGTCACGCATCCGCCCGCGGGCGTATGTTTCAACGCGTTGTCCAGCAGATTCGCCATGCATTGCTGCACCTTCTGGAAATCGAAGCGGAACGACGGAATGCCCGGATGTACCTTCGTCTCCAGCCGCACGTTCGCCCGTTGAAACGCTTCCTGCCAGCGGCACACCAGATCGTTCACGCAGTCCCGAAAATCGTTCTCCCGCAACTGCAGCGCCAGCTTCCCGCTTTCCAGCGCGGAATAATTCAGGAACATGGAAACCAACCGCACCAGCCGGTCGCAACTCTCTTTCGATTCCTGCAGGATCTCGCGCTGGCGTTCGCTCAATTTGCCCAGCGAGCCGGAAAGCAGCAGGTCATAATAACCCTTCATCACCGCCAGAGGTGTTTTCAATTCGTGCGCCGCTGATCCCAGAAAAACAGTCTTCTGCCGGTTCACTTCCTGCAGTCTCAAGTACGCGGCCAGCAGGTTCCGGTAGGTGATCTCGCGTTCCTGCATCAGCTCTTGCACCTTCTGACGCATCGCCGCCTCATCGGAAGCAACGTCGGAAAGCGCGGGTTCTACGTACACCACCAGCCAGTCCGGTTCGGGAAGCCAGCGTATGCGCGCGCGGCTCTTGCCTTGCGCTGACTCCAACGGATACTCGACCTGCTGCTCGCCGTGCTCCAGCAGCGACATTACGGAATTGCCGCTACACTTCAATATGTCGTGGAAGAGATTGGGCTCCTGCTGTCCGTCAAAGCCCAGCGCATTCAGCGTGTCTTGGGCGTGCAAGTTCGAGAACAGAACCTTTCCGTTCCGTCCCGCCACCAACAGCGGGCGGTCAACCGCATCCAGCAGACTAGCCGCTACCTGGAATACGGCTTGGCTGCTCGCTTGGGGGCGAGCCGTTAGACTCTCGGGCAACCCGTCATCTCCAATGCTTTGTGTCCGGTGGCTAAGGACACACGTCAGCGCGCCTGGCAAAGCGGCTTATTCGTGCGGTAAATACAACGTATGCTCGCAAAAGCAGACAAGGAGTGTCAATGGTAAAAGCGGCCTAGAGTTGCACAAAGTCGGAACTTTGAGGGATGATTCTTGCACATGGGACGCGAACAAGGCCTGCCCCTTCTGCTCCGGAAAATTCGTAAGTGACTGAAACTAAGGCATATCCTGACGCAGCTCAAGATGCCGCTCCGTTTGCCCTCAAATTGCCATGTTACACGAGTACTACAACTGAGGTACTCGAGTGAGAGAGAGCACGCTCCGGCAGAGAGTGGGGATGTCCCAGACAGCTTACGATGAGCGCCGCCGTTTCCAGCGAATTCGTCTACAAGTGCCTCTGTTTGTTCGCGGAAGGGATCTTCACGGCGAGCAATTCCTCGAGCTGGCCAAAACCCTCGACATCAGCGCCTTGGGCGCTTTTATCACCTGTCCCCGGGCGCTCCCGGCAAACGAGGTCATCACCCTTACGATTCCGGCCCCCTCCATCACCTCCTCCGCCTTGGTCCCTTCGGGCATGCCCCCGATCCAGGCACGAGTCAAGCGCCAACAGGAAGCGGGCGACGTCCATCTGATCGGGGTCGAGTTCCTCAAGCCCATCGGCTGATGTTTCCCGCAAGCCGCGTTTTTTTCCGCGCCGGGAACTGCACAGAAGTGGGCATAAAGTGAATCGATTTTCCTCTTACAGTCGAGATACAGTCTCCACCCCATTGACACCCCGCGTCGTCAATGCAATCCTGTGATTTGACGCCACTTGCACCTCACTCCCCAGCCCTTCCGAACTCCGGGATTGGACTGTCCCGTGCTTGAAGTCTTGCGCCCCCGCAAGTTGTCCTTAACTTGGGTCAAGAATAGAACCCAATCGGAAGAGGTAATGCCCCAGCCCGGAGATGCCTCCCAGCTGCAGCCGGCGTCCGAAGAGTCTCTTCTCGACATTCTTGCGGAGACTTTAGACGCCCTTGAGGACTCGGTTCGAGCGCCCTTCCTGCGCCAGTTCTTCCGCACCATTGCGCAGGTGGACCTCTCTGAGTCCCAGAGCACCGAATCCTGGAGATTGATCCTCCAGCGGCGCCGCGACCTGCGAGCCGCGGGACAAGCCCTGTCCTTGCGCGCCCTCCTGGTCGACGTGCTCTCCGCGGGGGGAATTCTCCGTGCGCCCGTGTTGATGGAGCAGGAGGAACTTAAGAAGCTGCAGATCAACGCCGCCACAGACTCGCTCACCGGCCTCTACAATCGGCGCCTCTTCGACGAATATTGTGATAAGGAACTGAATCGCGCCAAACGCTACGGGCACCAGTTGGCTGTCATCGTCCTCGATTTGAAAAAATTGAAAGAGGTGAACGATCAGCACGGCCATTTGCGTGGCGATCAGGTGCTGCAGTTGGCCGCAGCAACCCTGAAAAACACGCTGCGCGCTTCCGATTTTGCTTTTCGCATCGGCGGCGACGAATTCGTGCTCCTCCTGCCGCAAACCGATTCCGAACAGGCCAACACACTCTGCCAGCGCGTGCGCACTCAATATGAATCCGAGTTGCGCCCCATGAATCTCGAGATCAGCGTCACCATCGATTTCGGTGTTGCTGTTTTTCCCGAGGACGGCGAGAAAAAAGACGACTTGGTGTCCATCGCCGACCGGCGCCTCTACGATTTGAAATACGAACGCAAACCGCGCGAAGAGAGCCCGGTCCTGGAGGAACGTGAAACGAAAGCCGCTGAGCCGGCCGCCGCGAAGCCCGCTCCCTCACCTATATTCCCTTCCGGGAAAGCGCCGGGTGCGCCCCCACCGAAGCGTGAACAACGCAAGTGGGAACGCGTTTCTCTCGCGGGTACGAAGGCGTACGCCGTTCTTGCCGATGCCGAGCAGCGCACAGCCCGCGTGCTCGATCTCAGCTATGGCGGTGTCTCCCTCTTGATCGACAGAAACGGTGAAGCCCTTCCCGCCCAATTCAGCGCTGTTTTGCACGTGCCGATTCTTCCCCCGGTTCGCGTCGTTCTTCGCAAAGCCTATACCCGTGAGGCGGAAGCCGGACGGACCCGTGTCGGCTGCTCTTTTGTGTCCTGAAACTTTTCCCCGCATCCTGAAACTCCCCTTTGTGTCCTGAAATTCTTTGACCCGAGCCGCAAGCATCGAAGAACTAGCAGACCCGCTGAAGGTGAGCTAGTCTCATTCGTGGCGAATCACGCGTGTCTCGGCATATAAACCCGCGGCTCGCACCGCGGCGAAAATGGTTGCTCGGCGTTGCCGCGGCTCTGGCGATGGCGATAGCTCTTGCCTTGGGCACGGCGGGCTGCGCGTCAAAAACTCATGGGGTGGCAGCGAGCAACGGCCGATATCCGTGGTTCGAGACCGCCTCCATCAAGCTGAATGACTCGACCGCGTGCTGTGCCATGACGCTTTCGAAAAATCGATTCGTTGCCACACAATCCGCGATCGACATGATCATGTCCGCATATGGCGGGAACCTTCCACTCAAGCCGGCTCAAGTCTTGGACGGGCCCGACTGGATGAAAACGGACGTCTTTAATATTGACGCGCAGCTGCCGCAATCCTTGTCGGATCAAGTCAGGCAGCCCCTTCGCGCCGTAGGGCCAGGTCCCGGCGTTCCCGCCGAGGTCCCCGGCTCGGACGTAGTGCGGCAGCTATTTCGCTCTCTGTTGACGAATCGTTTCAAACTGCAAATAAAGCACGAGAAGAAGGTGCTTCCCGTCTTCGAGCTGCTCTTGGCCAAGAACGGGTCAAAGATCGCGGAAGACAAGGTCGCCGGTTCGCCTTGCCGAATCACCGACGTTGGACCAGGGAAGGGGCTCCGGCTCAACGTGCAGTCCTGCGATTTCGATACCTTCGCCGGGCTCCTTTCGGGTATGCCGGAGCTAAGAAGCCGCGTGCTGGTGGACAATACTGGTCTTCACGGCCGTTACAGCTTCAAGCTCCATTGGACGCCCGAAATCCCTCCCCGAATGCGCAGGCCTGCGACGGGTGCTCAACGCAGCCTTGTTGCAGCGCACTCCAAGCCCCCTAGCCCGCCGCCCTTCATCACCGCCCTCCGCGAGCAGCTTGGGCTGAAGGTGCAACCCACCACCGCCCCGGTGGATACGATCCTGATCCAGCATATCGAGAACCCTGCCAGGAACTGAACAAACGAGTCCACCACCCCGCATTACGTTAGCTTGCGTTTTACTCCCAACAAAACTATACTAGTTCAGCTTTCATCTAGGTCGCACGGCCGAGTGGGCGCGAGCCCACTTTTTTATTGGAGCCTGTTTCGGCGGACGATGAACGGCAGACAACGAAGGACAGGCCGGTAAGGTCCTGCAAATCGAACAAAATGGACCTCGAGCGGATTCGAGCCGCCGCGGAGCGCGTCGCGCGCTCCGAAGGGTTGGAAGTCTTCGATGTCGAGTGGAAGATCGGCAAACAACGGCTCTTGCGCGTCTATATCGACCGGGCGCCCGCGGCGGGCGAACCGGAAGGCGCCATCAGCCATAAGGACTGCGAGCGCGTCAGCGAGCAGTTGAGCGTGATCCTCGACGTCGAGGATCTCGTGCCCGGCCCGGCCTACGTGCTGGAGGTCAGTTCTCCCGGGCTCGACCGGAAACTGCGCAATGCGGCGGATTATCAGCGCTTCACCGGTCGTCTGGCGCATATCTGGCTCAATGAGCCGCTGGAGAGCCAGAAGTATTTCGAGGGGCGTCTCGCGGGTTTCGCCGATGGCTGGGTCAAGCTGCAGGTGAAGGATAAAGAGCTGGCCCTGCCGCTGGACGGCATTCGCAAAGCGAATCTGGTCGTCGAATTTTAGAACGGCTTTAGAAGAGGGCGTTGATACGGTGAACGCAGTCGGGAGAGAAGGAAATGGCGAGTCTGCTGTACCAGACCATTGAGCAGATCAGCCGGGAAAAGCATATCGAGCCCGAGGTGATCGTCGCGGCCATTGAGGACGCCATGCTGGTGGCTGCGCGCAAATATTACCGGACCGAGGAAGAGCTGCGCTCCAAGTTCAACTCGGAAACCGGCCAGGTGGACGTCTATTCGGTTCACACCGTCGTCGAAGAAGTGTCCGATCCCCTCCGCGAAATTTCCCTGGCCGAGGCCCGCAAGCAGAGCCCCAGCATCGAAGTGGGCGGCGAAATCGTGCACACCAAGCCTACCGATGTGCTGGGACGCATCGCGGCGCAGACGGCCAAGCAGGTGATCCTGCAGAAGGTCCGCGAAGCGGAACGCGACACCATTTACAACGAGTTCCACACCCGCGTGGGCGAGCTGGTCAACAGCATCGTCAAGCGCGTGGAAGGTCCCGACGTTATTGTGGATCTGGGCCGCACGGAAGCGCGCCTGCCCAAGCGCGAGCAGTCGCGCCTGGAAACCTACAACATCGGCGACCGCCTGCGCGTGACCATCCGCGCCGTCGAGCGCGCCGCCAAGGGCCCGCAGGTGGTCATTTCGCGCGCCGATCCCGTTCTCGTGCAGCGCCTGTTCGAAATGGAAGTGCCGGAAATCTACGACGGCACCGTGCAGATTCGCGCCGTCGCCCGCGAAGCCGGCGAGCGCACCAAAATCGCCGTGGAAAGCCGCGATAAGGACGTCGATCCGGTGGGCGCCTGCGTGGGCATGAAAGGCATGCGCGTGCAGTCCATCATCCGCGAGTTGCGCGGCGAAAAAATCGACATCATTCCTTTCAACGAGGAGACTGCGGCGTTCGCCCAGAAAGCGCTCAGCCCGGCGAAAGTCACACGCGTGCAGATCGTCGAGCCCGAAGAGAAGCGCCTCGAAGTCATCGTCGAAGATACGCAGCTTTCCCTGGCCATCGGCAAGAAGGGCCAGAATGTCCGCCTCGCCAGCAAGCTGATCGGATGGAACATCGATATCAAGAGCGAGGAAGAGAAGCGCCGCGAAATCGAGGCGCAGATGGCCGCGCTCACCGCGCCGGGCACGTCGCTTGCCGAATTGAAGGGCGTGGGACCGAAGACGATCGAGAAGCTCGAATCGGCGGGGATCACCTCCATCGAGAAGCTCGCGGACATGACCCCCGAGCAGTTGGTCGAGATTCCCGGCATAGGCGAAAAAATGGTGGAGAAGATTCACCAGTCCGTGGCCGCGCATTTCCAGGCGCTGGAAACGCCGCCGGCCCCCGAAGCGGAAACGGCGGTCGCGGCCGAAGGTTCCGCGGCGGAACCGGTTGAAGAAGCGGCG
>Ga0075272_1000003_pt1 | contig 106701 bp, 76 predicted proteins | sample SF_Rice_5C_0N_40_FD_69776 | JGI IMG/M metagenome (GOLD analysis project Ga0075272, IMG submission 69776) | Rice paddy soil microbial communities from Twitchell Island, California, USA - SF_Rice_5C_0N_404 | ecosystem: Environmental > Terrestrial > Soil > Paddy field/soil | place: USA: Twitchell... | reverse complement strand
GGCCGCCTGCCACCAGCTGATCTTCTTGGCCATCGCTTGCAACATCACTTCCTGTACTTTCATCGCCCGCTCCATGGCGGCTTGTGTGTAGGAGTCCATGCCCCGCATGGTCTCCTATCCCCGCAGGCCGAAAAGCGGACATTTCACTCGCTATCTCAACCGGACATATCATGTGCTACCGACACGCGCCCCCCTCTCGCTTGTAAGCCTCCCACGCGTGTGCTAGCTTCGTTTGTTTATCTCGCGCGACGTTTCGGCGTACGTAGCTCGGGTCTTCCGCGCTTTTTGCGTCCCGGCGCAGCCGGGGAGACTTGGGGATTTTGATTTCCGATTGCAGCGCCGCGTCCGGAGCGGAACCATGATTCGCAGCTATCAGGGCCGCAAACCGCAGATCGCCGCCTCGGCCTACATCGACGAAGCCGCCGTCATTATTGGCGACGTGACCATCGGGGAACACGCCAGCGTGTGGCCCGGCGTGGTGATTCGCGGTGACGTGCATTACATCCGCATCGGCGCGCGGACCAACGTGCAGGACGGCTCGGTGCTGCACGTCATGCGCGACGAATGGCCGTTGATTTTGGGCGACAACGTGACCGTCGGACACGGCGTCGTCCTGCACGGTTGCACGATCGAGCCGCGCTGCCTGATCGGCATGGGCACGATCATCCTGAACGGGGCAAAAATCGGCGCGGGCAGCATCATCGCCGCGGGAACTTTGGTTCCGGAGCGCACGCAGGTGCCGCCGGGCAGCCTGTTCATGGGCCATCCCGGCAAATTGCGCCGCACATTGGCGCCGGAAGAACAGGAAACGATCGACGGCTACGCCCAGCGCTACGTCGAATACAAGGAAACGTACAGGAAAGAAGTGGCTAGTGGCAAGTGACTAGTGGCTAAAGAGCCCTGGGCTGTGTCATTGATTACGGGTTCCTCTTTTCTAACCACTAGCCACTAATCACTCGCCACTTGGGCAGGAGCTCAGTGGCAGAGAAGAAACAATTTCGCGCCATCAAAGGCACACGCGACATCCTCCCGCCGGATTCCGCGCTGTGGAATTGGTTCGAACGGACCGCCCGCGACACTTTTGGCTCCTACAACTTCGGCGAAATCCGCCTGCCCGTCTTCGAGGAAACCGAGCTTTTCGCCCGCTCAATCGGGGCCGATACGGACGTGGTTGGCAAGGAGATGTACACGTTTGAGGACTATGATGCGCCGGAACTCGTCGAGCTTCGCGCCGCCGTCGTCACATGGCACGAGTCAGCCGCTGAAGGGGGCACCGTCGTTTATGCGTCTTTCGCAGGTCTCCTAAACAGATTTCTTATCGCCTGCCGCGCCGCGTTCGACCGCGGCTCCATACCGAGAACTCCGGGGAATGATTCGATTCTGAAGAATCTGCTCGGCGAACGCGAGATCTTTCTCACCTCGATTCAATCAGTCAGGCTTGTAGAGAACGACCGCGCCGTGAATCACTTGAAGGAGCGCGTACGCGAGATCGAGTTCGGTGATTCCTTGAGTCTGCGGCCGGAGGCGACGGCTTCGGTGTGCCGGGCGTACATCGAGCATGGGATGCACACGCGGCCGGGCAACGTGAAGCTGTACTACATGGGGCCGATGTTCCGGCGCGAGCGCCCGCAGAAGGGACGCTACCGCCAGTTCTATCAGATTGGCGCGGAAGTGCTGGGGCAATCCGACGCGCCCGCCATCGACGCGGAACTGATCGAGATGCTGCTCAACTTCTTCCGCCGCGCCGGGCTCACCTCGACCACGCTGTACGTCAACTCGATTGGCGACAAGAATTGCCGGCCGCAGTACGTCGAATTGCTGCGGGAAGAGCTGCGCAAAGTTAAAGATAAGCTTGGCGCGGATTCCCAGCGCCGCATTGAGACGAATCCTCTGCGCGTTCTCGATTCGAAATTGCCGGAGGAGCAGCCGGTAATCGAGAAACTGCCGCGCATCGCCGATCATCTGTGCGCTGAATGCCGCGACCACTTCGCGAAGCTGAAAGATGAACTGAATCTGCGCGGCATCCGGTACGAAGAAAACTGGCGGCTCGTCCGCGGCCTCGATTACTACACGCGCACCACATTCGAAGTGACCGCGGCGGGCCTCGGGTCGCAAAACGCCGTCTGCGGCGGCGGACGCTACGACGGCCTGGTCGAATTGCTGGGCGGCCCGCCGACCAAAGGCATCGGCTTCGCCATTGGCAGCGACCGCGCCATCCTTTCTATCCAGGAAAGCCAGGCCGCAGCCGCGGACGCACCCGGCGCCGCGAAACGCCACCTGCCCGCACTCGCCGTCTTCATCGCCTGGATGGGCGAAAGGGCCTATCCGGCGGCGGTCAGCATCGCACGAAAGCTCCGTGAGTCGGGCGTAAGCGTAGAATTGCCGGCAGAGGAAATGAAATTCAAGAAGTCCCTGGGTTTGGCGGACAAGCTGGGCGCGCGCTATGCCCTCATCATTGGTGAGGATGAAGTCGCGTCGCACACGTACACGCTGAAGCGGCTCGCCGATGCGAATCAGCAGAAACTGAGCGAAGGCGACTTGCTCGAGTATCTCGAGTCGGAGCGAAGAGGAAGCCGCTAGCCACTGCTCGGCTATAGAGGGAAAAGACCTTGCTCGACACACTTGGAAATTTGAAACGAACAAAATATGCGGGCGCCCTGCGCGCCTCCGACGCTGACAAAGACATCGTCCTGATGGGCTGGGTCCATCGCCGGCGCGATTTGGGCCAGCTGATCTTCATCGATCTGCGCGACCGCGCGGGCATCGCGCAAATCGTCTTCAACAAGGAACTGCATCCCGAGGCGCACGCCAAGGCGGAAGAACTGCGCTCGGAGTACGTCGTCGCGGTGGAAGGCCGCGTGGTTCGCCGGCAGAAAGCCAATCCCGATATCCCCACCGGCGAAGTGGAAGTGATCGCGTCGCGCCTGCACATCCTGAACAATTCGAAGACGCCGCCCTTCCCGGTCGAGAACGAAGTGAACGCGAGCGAAGAGACGCGCCTGCGCTATCGTTATCTCGATCTGCGCCGGCCGAAGCTGCATGCGAACATCGAGCTGCGCCATCGCGTCGTGCTCGAAATCCGCAAAACGCTCGACGAACTCGGATTTTTCGAAATCGAAACGCCGATGCTGACCCGCTCGACGCCGGAAGGCGCGCGCGATTATCTCGTGCCCAGCCGCGTTCATCGCGGCCAGTTCTACGCCCTGCCGCAGTCGCCGCAGATTTTCAAGCAGATCCTGATGATTTCCGGCCTCGACCGCTATTTCCAGATCGTCAAATGTTTTCGCGACGAAGACCTGCGCGCCGACCGCCAGCCCGAATTCACGCAGGTCGATCTCGAGATGTCGTTTCCCACGCAGGACGCCATTTTCGACGCGATCGAGCACGTCATGCAGCGCGCCATGGCGGTGGTGGGCATCGAGGTGAAGCGGCCGTTCCGCCATCTGGATTACAACGACGTGATGCGGCGCTACGGCTCGGACAAACCCGATTTGCGCTTCGGGATGGAGCTGCACAACGTCACCGAATTCTTCGCGCCGGCGCGCGAAAGGCTGCAGATCGAGGGCAACGTGCAGGCGCTCGTCGCTCCCGGCGCGGCCGCGTGGTCGCGCAAGCAAGTCGACGAGCTGACCGAAGCCGCAAAATCCGCGGGCGCGAAAAACGTCTTCACGGTCAAAGTGGCTGCCGAAGGAATCACCTCGTCCCTCGAAAAAACGCTCGGCGCGGATGCGTTGAAGAAATTGGCCGCATCGGCGGGAGCGAAACCCGGCGATCTGATCGTGGCGGTCACCGCGAAGGAGCAAGTCCAGCATTCGGACACTTCCCTGACCGTCGCGGGCCAGGTGCGGCTCTATCTTGGCAACAAGCTGAATCTGATCGACCGCAGCAAATGGGAATTCGCGTGGATCACGGGCTTCGCGCTTTTCGAATGGAGCGAGACGGAGAAGCGCTGGGTCAGCGCGCAGCATCCGTTCACGGGGATCATCGAAGAAGATTTGGACAAGCTGGACACGGCGCCCTGGGAATGCCGCTCGAAGGGCTACGACCTGGTGCTGAACGGCTACGAACTCGGCTCCGGCAGCATTCGAATTCATCGCCAGGATATTCAGGCGCGCATGTTCAAAGCGCTGGGGCTCAGCGACGAGCAGGCCCGCCAGCGCTTCGGGTTCTTCCTCGACGCGCTCACCTACGGCACGCCGCCGCACGGCGGGATTGCGCTGGGAGTCGACCGCATCATCATGCTCCTCGCCGGAGAAAAATCCCTGCGCGAGGTGATCGCGTTTCCGAAGACGACCAAGGCGCAGGATCTGATGGCCGATTCGCCCTCGGAAGTGGATGCAGATCAGCTGGATGACCTGGGTATTGCGATAAAGGAACCCTAGTTGATGGCGTTGCCTTATTTCGTCGACCTGGGCCGCCTTCGCCCCTTTGTCTGGCGTGCCGTGATCATTTTCATCGCTCTTGATGTCACGGTGTCGTTTGTTCGGTCGATCAGGAGAAACCCGCACGACCGAGAACTGTGGTTCCAGGCTTTGGGGTTTGGAGCCTTTTTTCTCGGCTGGTTACTGCTAGAAGTGTTCCGCTCCGGGGTGGCTGGATTCTTGATTTGGGTGTTGGTGTTCGCCGTTGGGTGGTTTGTACGTTCGATCAGAAGAGAGCCGCACGACCGAGTGCTGTGGTTCGAGGCTCTGGCATGCGTGACCCTGCTTCTCGGGATGTTGCTCTTGAAAGAATTCGGTGTGTGGCTGCCCGGCGCCCTGATTTGGGTGGGCCTCTTCTTTGCTTTTACTGCGTGCGTAGTGTATTTCGGTGTTAGAGACTGGCTGCGGGGAAGAAGACAACGCCGGGCGTAGGCTGCTCTAAATTTGTGAGCGCTGCGTATGAGCTGACATGATTTGGCGCCATTTGATCAGTGTTTATCTGCGTTCATCTGTGGTTACATATTGCCCATAACTGATGCCGCGCATACGCATACTCCCGGAGAATGTGGCGAACAAGATTGCGGCGGGCGAAGTGGTCGAGCGGCCCGCCTCGGTCGTGAAGGAGCTGCTCGAAAACGCGCTGGACGCGGGCGCGCGCTCGATTCGCGTCGAGGCCGAATCCGGCGGCAAGCGCCTGATCCGCGTCATCGACGACGGCTCGGGCATGAATCACGATGACGCGCTGCTCGCTTTCGAGCGCCACGCCACATCGAAGCTGCGCACCGCCGACGATCTGCTTTCGATTGCCACACTCGGCTTTCGCGGCGAGGCCCTGCCCTCGATCGCCGCCGTCTCGCGCCTCCTCCTCGAAACGCGCACGCCGGAAGAACAGGACGGCACGCGCGTCGAATTCGCCGGCGGAAAACTTCTGGGCGTGAAGCCCGCGGGCGTTCCTCCGGGAACGTCGATCAGCGTCGCGGATATTTTCTATTGCGTTCCGGCGCGCCGCAAATTCCTGAAATCGGAGACGACGGAGCTGGGCCACATCGCCTCGCTGGTCACGCACTACGCGCTGGCGCATCCCGAGTGCCAGTTTTCCCTGAAAACGCCGACGCAGAACATTCTCGATTGCGCGCCCGTCGAAAAACTGGCGGATCGCGTGTACCAGATTTTCGGCCGCCAGGCGCTCGACGAGCTGGTCGAGATTCCCGCGCAGGAATCGCCCGTGCGCTCCGCCATTACCGAGCCGCAGATCGAGGCGGACGAGCAAGCCGCAATGCTGCGCATCAGCGGTTTCGCCTCGCGCCCGGAGGTGCAGCGCGGGAACCGCAACGGCATCTACATTTTCGTGAATCGCCGCCTGGTGCGCGATCGCCTGCTGCTTCACGCCATCGGCGAAGCCTATCGCAACATCATGCCGCCCGGCGCGTTTCCCGCGCTGCTGCTATTCCTCGATTTGCCGTACCAGGAAGTCGATGTCAACGTGCACCCGGCGAAAATCGAGGTGCGCTTCCGGCATCCGCATTTCGTGCATGACTTCACGCGCGATTCGCTGCGCCAGGCGCTCTCCATCGCGCGGCCGATTCCAACGTTTCCCGCGGCGCGCGCGGCTGCAGCTGCCATACCAGCAGATGCTGCCGCCGCACCTGCAGTCGTCGACGGAGCAGGAAGCATGCGCGGCTACCCGCCCATGCCCGACGCTGCTGCGTTTCCCGGACCTCCGCGCGCGGAAATTCCCCTGGCGCCCAGTTATGGCGCATACGGCGCGAGCGGCGCTGCGACAGATCCATTCGAGCTGAGCGGCGCGCCGGATCGGCCCGTCCCGCAGCGCCTGCAATTCGGATCGGACAGCGGCATGAATTTTCCGTTTGGCGCTTCAGCCGCTTCTGCAGCTTCTTCGGATGCCGGCGCAGCGACGGCTGCAGCGCCCATTTCCGAGTCCGCCACGCTTCCCAGCGCCGATCAAATCATGGACCTGAAGCCGCTCGGGCAGGTGAACAGCAGCTTCATCGTCGCCGTGAACCGCGAAGGATTGTGGATCGTCGACCAGCACGTGGCGCACGAGCGCGTGCTCTTCGAGCAGCACCTGCGCGCGCGGCGCGAAGGCGAACTCGGCGGGCAGCGCATGCTGGCGCCGCTGATCGTCGAGCTGAATCCGACGCAGCTGGTCACCTTCGAGCAGATCGCCGACGAATTGCGCGCCAACGGTTTCGAGGCGGAGTTGATGGGCGGGCGCAGCGTCGCGATTCAGGCGGCGCCGGCGGGCATTTCGAGCGCCGACGCGGAAAAACTGCTGTACGAAATTCTCGACGGCATCGCGCGCGAGAATCAGTCCATCTCGATCGACTCGCTGCAATCGAAAATTGCGGCGTCGACGGCGTGCCACGCGGCCATCAAGGTGAACACGCCGCTGGACCACACGAAAATGGAATGGCTGCTCGCGGAATTAGCCAAAACCGAGTATCCGATGAGCTGCCCGCACGGCCGGCCGGTCGTGCTGCGCTATTCCGTGCGCGACATCGAGCGCGCCTTCAAGCGGATCTAGCCGAATTATGAGTGCATGGTTTCTATTCTTGGCCTTCGTGCCAGGCGCAGGGTTCATTTATTGGACTTTTCGGGCAGCCGCCTGTTCGTTCGCAATGATCGATGAAATCAATTTGGTCGTGCCTCCGAACCTTCAGCTTTTGTACTACGGCCTCGACCAATTCCGAGCCTATCGCCGTTATAAGCAGACCTTTCCCGATAGGGTCGAATTACCACGCAAGTTCCGCAAGAGCGCGAAGCATGCGGTTCTCTCTTTCGTTGCCACAATCGGTTTGTTGCTTCTTCTAGCCGCTGTCACACGGTAAGGTAGACCTTTTCAGCATGGAAAAACTCATCATCGCGATTGATGGGCCGGTGGGCTCGGGGAAGAGCACGCTGGCGCGGCGCGTGGCCGAAATGCTGGGCTACGTGTACATCGATACGGGTGCGATGTACCGCGCAGTCGCGCTGAAGGCGCTGCGCCGCGGAATCGCCATCGATCCCGAACATGCCGAGCCGCTCGAAGCGCTGGCGCGCGACACGCGCATCGACCTGCGCGCGCAGGACGGCTGGCAGCAGATTCTTCTCGACGGCATGGACGTGACCGCGGCGATCCGCACGCCGGAAGCCGCGCAGGCAGCGTCAAAGATCGCTGTGATTCCTGGAGTACGCCACGTTTTGGTCGCCGAGCAACGCCGCGCCGGGCAACAGGGCGGCGTGGTGATGGAAGGGCGGGACATCGGCAGCGTCGTTTTTCCCGACGCGCAGCTCAAGATTTTCCTGATCGCTTCGCCGGAAGTGCGCGCCCAGCGCCGCTGGCGCGAGCATCAGCAGAAGGGCGACCGGATCGATCTCGCGCGCACGCTCGAAGAAATTCACGAACGCGATCGCCGCGACCAGGGCCGCGCCGTTTCACCGCTCGTGCGCGCACCCGACGCCGTCGTCGTGGACAGCACCGCCATGGAACCCGAAGAAGTCGCGCGGCTGGTCGTCATGCTCGCGAACGAGAGCGCCCGCACGGCAACACCATAGAGGATGCCGCCAGCGGGCGCTTCTCTCTGTGCGCTCAGGCTCTTTCTCGGTGATCTCTGTGGTAAGGCTTTGCGGTTAGCTCAGATCACGCCGGGCTGGACATGGAGGCGAGGAATTCCGCGTTCGTCTTCGCCTTCGACAGGCGCCCCAGCAGCAATTCCATCGCTTCCACCGTCGATAGCGGGCTCAGCACCTTGCGCAGCACCCACACGCGATTCAGTTCGTCGGCAGGAAGCAGCAATTCGTCCTTGCGCGTTCCCGAGCGGTTGATGTCGATCGTGGGGAAGACGCGCTTGTCGACCAGCCGCCGGTCGAGGTTGATTTCCATGTTGCCGGTGCCTTTGAATTCTTCGAAAATCACGTCGTCCATGCGGCTGCCGGTATCGATCAGCGCCGTGGCGATGATGGTGAGCGATCCGCCCTCTTCGATATTTCGCGCGGCGGCGAAGAAACGCCGCGGGCGCTGCAACGCGTTCGCGTCGATACCGCCGGAGAGCACTTTGCCCGAAGGCGGCGTGACCGCGTTGTAGGCGCGGCCCAAGCGCGTCAGCGAGTCGAGCAGGATCACGACGTCGCGCTTGTGCTCGACAAGCCGCTTGGCCTTTTCCAGCACCATTTCCGCCACTTGGATGTGCCGCTGGGGCGGCTCATCGAACGTCGAGCTGACCACTTCGCCCTTCACCGTGCGCTGCATGTCGGTAACTTCTTCCGGGCGCTCGTCGATCAGCAGCACGATCAACGCAATTTCCGGATGATTCGCGGTGATGGAGTTCGCCACCGACTGCAGCATCATCGTCTTGCCGGTGCGCGGAGGCGCGACGATCAACCCGCGCTGCCCTTTCCCGATGGGGCACAGCATGTCCAGCACGCGCCCGGTGAGGTTTTCCTTCGTCGTTTCCAGGCGGATGCGCTCCTGCGGATAGAGCGGGGTCAGGTTGTCGAAGAAAATCTTGTTGCGCGCGACTTCCGGATCTTCGAAGTTGACCGCTTCCACTTTGATCAGCGCGAAGTAGCGCTCTCCGTCTTTCGGCGGCCGCACCTGCCCGGAGACAGTGTCGCCCGTGCGCAAATCGAATTTGCGGATTTGCGACGGCGAAACGTAGATGTCGTCCGGTCCCGGCAGGTAGTTGTATTCCGGCGCGCGCAGGAAGCCGAAGCCGTCCGGCAGGCATTCCAGCACGCCCTCCGAGAAGATCAGGCCGTTTTTTTCGGTCTGCGCGCGGAGGATCTGGAAGATCAACTCCTGCTTGCGCATTCCGGAAGAGCCGGGAATGTTCAGTTCCTTGGCGATTTTCGCCAGGTCTGTGATGTTCTTGTCTTTCAGTTCTGCAAGGCTAACACTCATTGAATCGTTCCTTCTCAAGCCTAAGTTGTAAGCGAGATTTGAATTTGATGGACCGCGGGCGGGCAACTTCTTGAACCAGCCTACTGCGTCCAAACTACAAAAAAGGGAATATACAGACGCGCCTGCCGGTAGACAGGCCATCCGAAAATCCGACGGCGCGCGCCGTATCCGAACGGCGGTGCGGGGACCCGAAGGATCTTAATTGGTCAATTCGTCCTGCGCGATTTCCGCTCCGAACTTCGGTTCGACTTCCACGGGCGGCTCGCTCGAAACCGGCAAAGGGCGTTCGAGCGCGAGTTGCAGGACTTCGTCCATAGATTGCACGAAATGGATCTTGAGCTGCGCCTGGATCTCCGGCGGGATATCCGCCAGGTCCTTCTCATTATCCTTGGGCAGAAGAACAGTGTGCAGCCCCAGGCGATGCGCGGCAAGCAATTTTTCTTTGACCCCGCCGATCGGCAGCACTTTGCCGCGCAGGGTGATTTCCCCGGTCATGGCCAGGTCGCAGCGCACCGGAATGCGCGTCAGCGCGCTGACGATGGAGGTGCAGATCGTGATTCCCGCCGAAGGGCCGTCTTTCGGGATGGCCCCTTCGGGCACATGAACGTGAATGTCCAGATGGCGGTAAAAATCCTTGGGCAGCCCGAACAGATGGCTGCGCGAGCGCACGTAACTCATCCCCGCCTGCGCCGATTCCTGCATGACGTCGCCCAGCTTGCCGGTCAGCGTGAGCCGGCCCTTGCCCTGCATCAGCGTCGCTTCGGTCGACAGCACCTCACCGCCCACTTCCGTCCAGGCCAAGCCGGTGGACAGCCCGATCTCGTTCTTCTTCTCGGCCAGAAAGTCGCGGTACTTGATCACGCCCAGATAATCGCTGGCGTTCGCGCGCGTGATCTCGACGTCGACCTTGCCACCGTCGGCCACCACTTTGCGCGCCACTTTGCGGCAAATGTTGGCGATTTCGCGGTCCAGGTTGCGCACGCCCGCTTCGTGCGTGTAATGCCGGATGATATGCGTCACCGCCTCATCCGTGAATTTCAGGCTTTCTTTGGTCAGGCCCGTGGCCTCGAGCTGCTTCGGGATCAGAAAGCGCTGCGCGATCTGATGCTTTTCCTGCTCCGTGTAACCCGGCAGCCGCAGCACTTCCATGCGGTCCTGCAAGGGCTGCGGAATCGTGTGCAGCACGTTCGCCGTGCAGATGAACATCACCTTCGAGAGGTCGTACTCCACATCCAGATAATGATCCGTGAAGGCGTGGTTCAGTTCCGGATCGAGCACTTCCATCAGCGCGGCCGAAGGATCGCCCCGGAAATCCATGGACATCTTGTCCACTTCGTCCAGCACGAATACCGGATTGACCGTCCCGGCCTTGCGCATCATTTGGATGATCTGGCCCGGCAGCGCGCCAATATAGGTCCGCCGGTGCCCGCGAATTTCGGCTTCGTCGCGCACCCCGCCCAGCGAAACGCGCACGAACTTCCGTCCCGTGGCGCGCCCAATCGACATCGCTAGCGAAGTCTTCCCCACTCCCGGAGGGCCCAGGAAGCACAGGATCGAGCCCTTCGGGTTCTTCACCAGTTGCCGCACGGCCAGGAATTCGAGGATGCGCTCCTTGATTTTCTCCAGCCCGTAGTGATCCTCGGCAAGAATGTGTTCGGCCTTCTTGATGTCGCGCAGTTCTTTCGAGCGCTTCTTCCAGGGCACGGCCAGCAGCCAGTCCAGGTAATTCCGCGACACCGTGGACTCGGCCGACATGGGCGGCATCATTTCCAGCCGCTTCAGCTCCTGCATGGCCTTCTCGCGCGGCCCTTCCGGCATGCCGGAAGTTTCGATCTTCTTCTTCAGCTGTTCGAGGTCGCTCGCTTCGCCTCGGCCCAGTTCCTTCTGAATGGCCTTCATCTTCTCATTCAGGTAGTACTCTTTCTGGGCCCGTTCCATCTGGCGCTTCACGCGCGAATTGATCGAGCGGTCGACGTTCAGCTTCTCCACTTCCACGTCCAGGATGTCGCCGATGCGCGTCAGCCGTTCCAGCGGATCGAACAGCTCCAGCAGTTCCTGCTTCTCTTCGACCGGTATCTGAAGATTGGCGGCAATGGCGTCAGCCAGCTTGCTGGGGTCCTCGACGCGCACCGCCGCGATCATGGTGTCGTAGTTCAGGCTCTGCGACAGCTTGACGTATTGCTCGAACAGGTTGGTGACCCGCGTCTGCGCCTGCTCCAGCGGCGCGCCCGGCTCCGCCTTCACCGAAATCACCCGCACCGACGCGCGGAAAAAGCCCTCTTCGCTGGCGACCTGAACGATCTTGGCGCGCTCCGAACCTTCCACCAGCACCTTGATGTTGCCGTCCGGAAGCTTCACGCTCTGCACGATGTTCGCCAGCGTCCCGACCTGGTAAATTTCCTCAGGTTTCGGGTCGTCCACCGACGCGTCGTGCTGCGTGACCAGAAAAATCTTTTTGTCCCCCGCCAGCGCTTCTTCCAGCGCCCGCACCGAAGCCTCGCGCCCCACGATGAACGGGTGCATCATGTCCGGGAAAATCACCATTTCCCGCACCGGCATCATCGGAACGCGCTTCACTTCGCCCTTTTCTCGATTAAACATGGACTCCCGGATTCCCAATTCCCTAACCCGCCTTTTCCAGCAAACTCCAGTTGATTTCCCGGCCCTTCACCATGTCCGCGGTCACCACAAAATCCCGCAGCTTTCGCTGGGCGGGCAGGTGATACATCATCTCCAGCATCAAATCTTCCAGGATCATGCGCAGCCCGCGCGCGCCCACTTTGCGCTGCAACGCGAGTTCCGCCACCGTCTCCAGGGCGTCGTCGGTGAACCGCAGCCGCACGTTTTCGAATTCGAACAGCCGCTGGTACTGCCGCACCAGCGCGTTCTTCGGTTCCGTCAGAATGCGCACGAGCGCGGCCTTGTCCAGGTCGCTCAGCACGCCCACCACCGGCAAGCGCCCCACAAATTCGGGAATCAGCCCGTAGCGGATCAGGTCGGTTGGCTGCGCCTGCTCCAGAATCTCGATGTTGCGCTTCGTCGGCGTGGTCGGCTGCGTGTCCACGTGGAAGCCCAGCGACTTCTGTCCCACGCGCCGCTCGATCACCTTTTCCAGCCCTACGAACGCCCCGCCGCAAATGAACAGGATGTTCGTCGTGTCCACCGGAGTGAATTCCTGGTGCGGGTGCTTGCGCCCGCCCTGCGGCGGAACGTTGGCCACCGTCCCTTCCAGAATCTTCAGCAGGGCCTGCTGCACGCCCTCGCCCGAAACGTCGCGCGTGATCGACGGGTTTTCGTCCTTCTTGGAAATTTTGTCGATCTCGTCGATATAGATGATGCCCTGCTGCGCCTTTTGGACGTCGCCGTCGGCGGCCTGCAGCAGCTTCAATATGATGTTCTCGACATCCTCGCCCACGTAGCCCGCTTCGGTCAGCGTGGTCGCGTCCACGATGGCGAACGGCACTTCCAGCATGCGCGACAGCGTCTGCGCCAGCAGCGTTTTCCCCGTCCCGGTCGGCCCGATCAGCAGAATATTCGACTTGGCAAGCTCGATGTCGCCCGACTGCCGGTTCAGGAAAATGCGCTTGTAGTGGTTGTAGACCGCCACCGCCAGTTTCTTCTTGGTCTTGTCCTGCCCGATGACGTAGCCGTCCAGGAAGGCCTTGATTTCCGGAGGCCGCGGCAGGCGCCGGTTTGACGGCGCGGCTTGTTCGCGCTTCTCGTCCTCCAGAATCTGCTGGCACACGCCCACGCACTCGTTGCAGATGTACGAGCGCGGATACTCGGAAGGAGAGCTGATCAGCTTCTCCACCTGTTCCTGCGTCTTATGGCAAAAAGAACAGCGCAAGGCGTCTTCTGGCGTGAACCGCTTCACTGACAAGGTCCCCCTCGAATCGAAAGCGCACCGGGAATATAGCTCATTGTAAAGCGGAATCGAAGTCCCGGAGAGCAAATCATGAAATTCACTACTAACCTTTTGGAACGCACGCAGGCCGGCTATCGGTGTTTGCTGATGATCTCATCGACGATGCCGTACCCCTTGGCCTGCTCCGCGGTCATGATGAAATCCCGCTCGACGTCCTTCTCGATCTTCTCGACCGGCTGCCCCGTGTGATGCGCCAGCAGCTTGTTGAGCGCCTCGCGAGTGCGGATGATTTCCTTGGCATGAATGTCGATGTCCGTGGCCTGGCCTGAAAGGCCGGACATCCAGGGTTGGTGAATGAGCACGCGGGAGTTGGGCAAGGCGTAGCGCTTGCCCGGAGCGCCGGCCGCCAGCAGCACGGCCGCTATGGATGCGGACTGGCCTATGCAATACGTCGTTACATCCGGCTTCACAAACTGCATCGTGTCGTAGATCGCCATCCCGGCCGAAATCGATCCGCCGGGCGAATTAATGTACAGCGCAATATCATGCTCGGGATCTTCCGACTGCAGGAACAGCAGCTGCGCCGTCACCAGGTTGGCTACGTGGTCGTCGATCGGCGTCCCGATAAAAATAATGTGGTCCTTCAGCAGGCGCGAGTAAATATCGTAGGCGCGCTCCCCGCGGTTCGTCTGCTCGACGACCATGGGAACCAGCGTTGTGGCGTACAGATTCGGACCGTCTTCTTGTCTCATTCGGAAACTTTTTGCGCCTTGAGGGGGCCGAGTTCGAGATTACTTTTCACTCTGGACCGTCTCGACCCGTGCCGTGCGGTAGAGCCACTCGATTGTCTTGTCGCTGCGCAACTTCGACTTCATCCTAGCGAGGGCCCCCTGTTTTGTCAAGCGAGCGCGGATGGCGGTGGCGGATTCGCCACTGCGTTCGGCCAGCCTGGCGATTTCTTGGTCGACATCTTCGTCCGTCGCGTCGATATTTTCCGCCGTGGCGATGCGATCCAGCAGCAATTCCGCCTTCACGTCGCTCAGCGAGCGCTCCCGCTGCCTCTTCCGCAGCGATATCCAATCCACATTCACCGCGCGCGGATCGACGCCTTGCGCCGCCAGCGACCGCACCACCCGCTCCAGGCGCGTGTCCATCTGGCCTTCTACCAGCGCCTCCGGCACCGGAAAATCGTGCCGCTGCACCAGAAGCTCCAGTATCTTTTCGCGCGCTTGCGCCTGCTGCTGCTCGTCCTTCGCCGCATCCAGGTCGGCGCGAATTTTCTGCCGCAGCTCCGCCACGGTCGCGACCCCGGCGAATGCCTGGCTCTGCGCCGCAACGTCTTTCGCCAATTCGTCGTTCACTTCCGGCAGCTTCTTTTCCTTCAGGCCCTGCACCTCGACCGCATAGTCGTAGGTCTTGCCCGCCAGCTTCGGGTCCGGATAATCCTTCGGGTATTCGGCGCGGAAGCGCTTCGTTTCGCCCACCGACGCGCCGCGCAAATGCTCGGTAAACGCCTCCAGGGTTTCTTCTCCGCCGATGTGGCACAACACGCCGTCCGCCTGCACCGGGTCGCCCCCGCCTACCGGCGTCCCGATCAATTTGATGATCGCGTATTCCTGGTCCTGGGCAGCGCGCCCTTCAATCGGCACGAATGTGGCCATGCGGTCGCGGATTTCGTCGATCGCTTTATCCACCTGCGCGTCGCCCACCTCGACCGTTTCGACCTGCACCTCGAGATTCTTGTAATCGCCCAGCTCGAACTCCGGCAGCACCTCGAACGTCGCGCGGAATTTCAGCGGCTCGCCCTCTTTGAACTCCACCTTGTCCACTTCCGGACGCGTCACCGGCACCAGCTTCTTCTCGTCCAGCGCCTTTTCCAGGTACTCCGGCACCAGCGACTGCATCACTTCCCCGCGAATGTCTTCCGCGAAGCGCCGCCGGATCAGCGTCACCGGCGCTTTTCCCGGACGGAATCCCGGTACGCGCGCCACGCGCGCGATGTCCCGCGCGACCTTCTCTTCCGCCTTCTGCACGTTCTCGGCGGGAATTTCCAGCTCGATTTCTCGCTTGCAAGTAGCTTCTGTCATGGCTTGACTTTATTTTAAGGGCGATCTTTTAGATGCAACTCGACGCGGGCCAGAACCTGCCGTTCACCATTTCCATTTTGGAGAAGTGAGGATGGCAGCCTAACGCGGCCAGCGAGGACTGGGAACGAACGAAAAGTATAGGAAATTCCCACTGCAGCGTCAACGTCCACTGCTGTTTCGACCCGGGCTCGTAACAAATGGCCCGAGCACGATCTAATCGGGACTTGCTTGCGGGTGCATCGTTGCGGACTCCTCTGGCCGCAGACCAGTCTCGCACTCGCGGTCTCAGTCTGCGCGAGGATCGGCAAGCAAATATCCCGTTAGCCCATTCGTTTCCCATTTGCTATCCTGCTTCCACCATGGAAGTAAAGTATTTGAATCCAATATTGAACGTGTCGGACCTCGCCGGCTCCTTTGCCTGGTTTCAGAAGTGGGGATGGAAGAAATTGTGGGACTGGGGAACGCCTCCCACCTTTGGCGCGGTTGGCTCGGGCAACGAAACGTGCATCTTTCTTTGTCAGGGCGCGCAGGGAGGCCGTGGCCGCGGCTCCAACACCACCACCTTCCAGCAGGAGGGGGATGAAGAAGCCGACAAGGGCGTGTGGATGTCGCTCTGGGTCGACGACGTGGATGAGATGTACAAGCAGTGTGTCGCCGCCGGGCTGGAGATCACATTTCCGCCAACGAATATGCCCTGGAACGTCCGCGAAATGCACCTGCGCCATCCGGATGGCCACGTATTCCGAGTCGGCCGGGGAATCGCGCAAGAGTAGAACCCACCGCGGCAGTCCCCTGCCAGAATCCAATCGTCCGATGGACGTCACAACGACGGGGGGCAAACGGCTGCCGGAGCGACAATCTTTCCTTACCGGTGATTCAAGCAGAATCGTTGACTTGCCTGCAGGCACCACCTAACATACGCCGCCGTGTCCGACTCCAACTCCATGATTGGCTTGACCGTCTCCCATTACCGCATCCTCGAGAAGCTCGGTGGCGGCGGCATGGGCGTGGTCTACCAGGCCGAGGACTTGAATCTCGGCCGGCATGTCGCGCTGAAATTTCTCCCGGCCGAAATGGCCCGCGACTCCCAGGCCCTCGAACGGCTCCGCCGCGAAGCGCGTGCCGCTTCCGCTCTCGACGATCCCAACATTTGCACCATCTACGAAATCGGCGAACACCAGGGCCAGCCCTTCATCGCCATGCAGTTTCTGGAAGGCTCCACCCTGAAGCATCGCATCGAGGGCAGGCCCCTGCCTCTAGACCTGCTGCTCGACTGGGGCATTGGAATCGCCAGCGCTCTCGAAGCGGCCCACGCCCGCGGCATCATTCATCGCGACATCAAGCCCGCCAACATTTTCATCACCCGGCGAGGCCAGCCCAAGGTCCTCGATTTCGGCCTGGCCAAAGTGCTTGACTCTTCCGACGGCCGCACTCTGGAGATCACCGCGGATCGTGCCAGCGCCACCTCCGATCGCCCGGAACAGTTGACCAGCCCCGGCGCCACCGTCGGCACCATCGCCTACATGTCTCCCGAACAGGCTCGCGGCGAAGAACTCGATGCGCGCACCGACCTTTTCTCTTTTGGCGCCGTGCTCTACGAGATGGCCACGGGTCGCATGCCCTTCGCCGGCACGACCACCGCGCTCATTCATGACGCGATTTTGAATCGCGCGCCGGTTCCTCCTGTGCGCCTGAATCCCGACGTGCCCCCGCGCCTCGAGGAAATCGTCGAAAAGGCGCTCGAAAAAGACCGCGACGTCCGCTATCAGCATGCCGGCGATATGCGCGCGGACATGAAACGCCTCAAGCGCGATACCGATTCGGCTCGCTCTTCGCCGGCGCGGCTCGCGGCAGATACGCCGGAAATTGCTGCGCCCGCGTCCTCCTCTTCTTTCTCCACAGCAGGGGCTCCGCGGGCAGCCGCAAGTTCCGCCCGCACCACCACGGCAAGTCCAGCGGCGCACAGCGACGACAGCTCCAGCGACCGCGCCCTCGCCGCAAACCTCGCCCGGCGCCACAAGTATTTGCTGTCTTCGGTCTCGGCCGGGGCCGTTGTCGTGGCCCTGGCCTTGGCCTATTTCTTTCGCCCCTCCCTCCCTCCCCCCACCCTGTCCGACTTCGCGCAATTGACCAACGATGGCGCGTCCAAGTTCCTGATCGGCACGGACGGCTCCCGGCTCTATTTCGCCATCCGCGGAGGCAGTGCCACGAATCATCAAGCCGAACAAATATCTGTGAACGGAGGATCGGTCGCCACTGTCCCCATCGACTTGCCCGCCGCCATCGTCAGTGACATCTCTTCATCGCCGGACGGGTCCAAATTGCTGGTCGGCGCGAGGCAGGGTCTCGCCCTCGAATCCGGGCCGTTGTGGGCGGTTCCCACGCTGGGCGGATCGCCCGTCCGCCTTGCCGAAACGAAGGGAACGGCCGGAGCGTGGTCTCCGGATAATCAGCACTTGGCGTACGCCGACCTCGATACGCTGTATCTCGCCAATGCCGACGGCACCGGCCCGCGCAAGCTGTCGACTCTGCCGTTTCCCGCCATCGACATCTCGTGGTCGCCCGACGGCCGCGAGCTTGCCTTGAGCCTGCGCGATCCGAAGACCGATATCCCTCATCTCTGGGAAATTTCATCCGACGGGACGAATCTGCACCCTATGTTCCCCGGCTGGCGTTCGGGCGCGCCTACCGTCGGCGCCAATTGGACGCCGGATGGAAACTATCTTCTGTTCGAATCCCCGATCGAATCGCACAGCCAAATCTGGGCGGTGCGCGAGGCGGGAAGCCTTGTTTATAAGGTCAGCCATCAGCCCGTCCAGCTCACCTCGGGAACCATATCCTACGGTCGCCCGCTGCCCGGAAGACACGGAGAAACTCTGTTTGCGGCGGCAGGCTTCAGCCGCGGCGAACTCGATCGCTATAACCCGCAAGCAAAAGCCTTTGAGCCCTTTCTGGGCGGAATTTCGGCCTCCGAGGTGGCCTTCTCCCAAGACGGCCAGTGGGTGGCCTACGTCACCTATCCCGACGGCATTCTCTGGCGCAGCAAGCTCGACGGCAGCGATAAACTGCAACTCACTTCTTCGCCCGCTTACCCCATGCTGCCTAGCTGGTCTCCGGATGGGAAAGAAATCATCTACTACGCCGTGATCGGGCGTAACCGCTCAAAAATTTATGAAGTGCCCTCCGAGGGCGGCGCTCCGCAGGAGTTGATGCCCCAGATTGCCGGCAACCAAGCCGATCCGTCCCTTTCGCCCGACGGCCATTCGCTCGCTTTCGGAGAACTTTCCGGGGATTCCGGCATCATTCGGATTCTCGACCTGAAGACGCGCCAAATTACGACCCTGCCCGCATCGCAGGGGCTGTTTTCTCCCCGCTGGTCGCCGGACGGCAAGTCCATCGCCGCCATCCAAACGAACTCGGTCAACGTGGTTTTGTTTGACCTCAAAACGCAAAAGTGGACCCCCGTTTTCAAGGGCGTGGTCGGTTATCCCTGCTGGTCCAGGAATGGACGCTTCATCTACTTTCTGAATGTTCCCGGCGGCGCCGTGGAGCGCGTGGCCATCCCCGGCGGCAAAATCGACCAGGTGACCAGCCTCGGCAATCTCCACATCACCGGATATTACCCGGTGTGGATGGCCCTGGCGCCCGACGACACCCCGATGGTGCTCAAGGACACGGGCACCGAGGACATCGTCAGCATGAAATTCCACGAGCCCTGAGCTAATTCGCTCCCCACATCGCCTGCCCACGGCGGCTGCCTCCGGCCTTTCATTCCCCACAAGATCAGTCCGGCTTCAGACCGCTGGAGTTCTCTCCGGCGGGTTTTCACGCAGGCTCCTAAATCCCTGAAGCGTTCCCAGCGTTTTCGGGGAATCCCGCAGCCGCAACGCTGGATTCGTGCCGCGACCTCACAGCACGGCGCAGATTTGCTTTCGGTGGGGAATGTCGGTAGTCTTCGCCTGCCGAGTTTCAAAGCCCTGACGCACCCCCGATGCAATCACGGCCGCATCGCGGTCGTAACGCACCAAAGGAGATGACAGTATGAATCGATTGTGGCGTATGTCCCTGTTGACCCTCGTGATTGGCGCCGCGGCTTTCCTGGCCGGTCCAAAACTCTGGCCTATGGCGGCCAGCGTCCCTCCGCCGCCCGCGAACCTCTTGCCTTTCTATATCGTACTCTCCGCCGTCGAAGCCCTCGCCTTCGGTTTCGCCGTGGCCTTCCTCTTGTTCGGGTGGCCGGCCATCCGCCGCCTGCCTCTCGGCGCTCCCTGGCTGAACAAATGGCTTTTCGTCACGATGTGCTGGTTCACGGGGAATTGGTGGATGCACGACAACCTGCACATGCACGTCGCCCTCGACATGCACCACCTTCTCTACATCGAATACGGATTCCACATGACCATGCTGGCTTGCGTGCTGATCCTGGCCGTCGGCTTCCTCCGCCTTGCGCACCAGCCCGCCGCAAAACCGATCCAGTCGGCGGCACACGTGGCTTCCGATTAGCGGCGCAGAACCGCGCCAGCTTCCCCGGATGCGCCCTGCCGCTGGACCAGCTGGCCCGCAAGCGCCGCTACGCGGGCACGTCGTGCATGGCGAAGCTGGCCATGCGCAGGCGACGCGGCAATTAGGCGATCCGTGAGGGCCGAGCAGTCCGGCTCGACCTTGCAGACAATTTTGCGGCTCATCGGACCCGCCACAAGCTAGTACGCCAACTTGCCAACCAAATTGGTCTGAGAAGAGCCGGAATCGTCTCAATTGGCCAGGACCCAAGGGCTTGTCCACTGGTCGATGCTGGAACTACTGCTGCATCAAGATCGAGACCGTTCCATCCATCAGATTGACTACGGCCATATCGAGCTTACCATCGCCGTTGAAATCGGCCGCAGCGAGCCCGTAGGGGCCTTCACCGACTGGATAGGGCGAACCGGAGGCCGGTATAAAGGTGCCGTCACCCTTACCGAGCAGGAGAGTGATTGTGCCGTCCGCCTCGTTGGCGATGGCGAGATCCAATCTGCCATCATTGTTAAAATCTCCGGTGACTATGGCCCAGGGCTGATTGCCGACGGCAACCATAAGCGGCGCACCAAATGTGCCATCGCCGTTGCCGAGCAGGATGTACACGGTATTGGACGCGGCGTCTGCGACGGCGAGATCAAGCTTGCCACCTCGATTGAAATCGGCGGTGACGACGGCAGACAAATTCTTGCCCAGGGGCGTCGGGGAGATGGGCCCGGAAATGAATGTCCCGTCGCCATTGCCCAGAGAAAGAGTTAATTCAGCATCGGGGTACATGTCGGAGCCGCCATTGGCGACGACGACGTCCAGCCTTCCATCCTGGTTGAAATCGCCCACCGCCACCGCATTCGGGAAAGTGGAGATTTGGAGATTGCCCGCGGGAGTAAATGCGCCATCGCCGTAACCGAGAGAAACGGCGGACCGGCCGGACGGACCGCTGAGCAGAGTAAGATCGAGATTTCCGTCCGCGTTGAAATCCGCCGCCGCTAGGGCGGATGGGAACATACCCAGCGTATTGGCAAAAGTCGCAGAGGAGGAGATGAACGTACCGTCACCCCTGCCCAGAAAGATCACAGCGGCCGAGTTCGCAATTTCTAGAGCCGCAAGTCCCGCGTGCCCCGCGTGGTTGAAATCTGCCGCTATTATGTCTCCCACATGAGGAGTCGCAGCATCGTCGTAAGGAGGACTCGGTACCCGCATCGGATCCCCGGATGCTGGCGTGAATGTGCCGTCGCCGTCGCTGAGGAGCACGTAGATTCTGGTGTTCGCCGCGATGGCCAGATCGGGTTTGCCATCCTCATTAAAATCTGCCGCCGTGATCCCGGATGGGGAATCAATGTGCAAGGGAGAATGGGGGGCATTGGCGAAATTCACGGCGGTTGCCGGGGCCGCGACCTGGAAGTAGACGGCGTTGGAACGGCCACCAGCGGGCTTGGGATTCACCACAGTTATCGACGCGGTCCGGGCGCTGGCGATGCTTGCGGCGGGGACTTCGGCATTGAGATGTTCTGCGTCGATGAAGATAGTGGCTAACGGTGTGGCATCAAACTCGACGATTGCGCCGGAAACGAAATTCGCGCCACTCACGTTCATCGTGAAACTATTGCTGCCAGGCGAAACGGCCGTGGGCACAAGCGCTTGATTGAGGAATGGGACCGGGTATCCCGCGGGGCCAAGCGGGTTGACTTGCAGGCTAAGAGCGTTGGACGTCCAAACCCCGGTCGAGTCGGTTACCGTGGCCTCGAAGTACCACGTTCCAGCACCGGTCGGAGTGCCGCTGATCGTGCCAGTGCTGGGATCAAGCACCAAGCCGTCGGGAACGGCGCCGCCGACTTTCCAACCGGTAATGATCGGGCCGTTGTAGACGCTCCATTGAAAGGGAGGAGTGCCGCCGATGAACTGAATGGGCTGGCTGTAGGGCGAACCTACCGCGCCCGGAGCGATCGTCTGAAACGGAATCTGCAAGTAGGGATTGACGGTGATTTGGACGGAAGCAGTCTTGGTAGGGTCCGCCGTCGCGGTGGCCGTGATCTTAGCCTGCTGTGCGCCAGGGAGTAGACCGTCCGGGGAGTTGTAGGTGACCGAGTTTGCGGTCGCGTTGCTCAATTTGCCGGGGCCTGTCAAAGACCAGGACACTCCATAGGAATTGGCATTCGCCACACTGGCCGTGATGCCGACGGTCTGCCCCTGATCGATGACCTGTGCAGAGGAAGGGGACAGGGTCACCGAAATCGGTGCAGATGACGAACCACAGCCGCCCGTGAACTCTGCTATTGAGGCCACGAACGCCACTAGAAGCCAGGGACACAGTCTGCGCATCACGCCTCTCATAGGCCGCCTACCGCGTTTCAAATCACTTCGTGTCTGAGGGCACTCATTGGATCGCGGTGCCACTCCAGCGAGAGCAATTCAGTCGTAATCGGACATTCGCTCGCAAACTACAAGAATCCAGCGCGTTCCCAAGAGCAGTCTGACCGCGGCCAAGTGCCGCGGTCAGTGCTCTCAATCACTTGGTATCGTGACGAGAGCCACACCTGGCGCAAGCGAATCGACGTGTAAAAGTGGCAGCATCAACCTCTCGATGCGACACCGTTCTAATCGGCAGCGTCTATACTACTTTTCAGGCAAGATTGATCCTCTGGGCGGTCCTCACTTAGACCTAAACAGGACGGAGCTTTCTTTGAATCGACGCGCGCCACCGGATTTCCCGGCAAACACGGCTTACCCTCGGCTCGGCCGTCCGTCGTATCGCCCGCAAGCGCCGCTACGCGGGAACGTCGTGCATGGCGAAGCGGCTATACTTTTCCGCGAACTCCAGCCCGAACTCCCGCGCCAGTTCTACCGCGCGCTCAGACTCCGAGTCGCTCAGTGCGTTAAGAACCAGAAATCCCGCCCCTTGCCGTGCCAGCGCCAGGAACTTCTCTTCCGCTCGCCTGTAGTCCGTCGCCATCGCTTTGCTCAGGGCTTCCCTCAAATTCGCCAGTACCTCCGCGTCGCTCCATTCCGTAATCTCGTGCCCGGCGAATCGGTTGGCCAGCAACTTCTCGCGCGCCTTTCCCGCATCCTGACTCGTCTTGAACGCCATCACCACGTGTCCCGGCTCGATCAGTTTTTTCATGGGTCTCTTCCTCGACGATCCCCGTCGCCGTCATTATTCGTCCGCCTCGCCCCGGCCTGCTGTGACCGCAATCACGCGGACCCGCCCCTCCCGTCTTCGTCACCGGCGCGCCGGAAAACCTGCACCCTCTGCCGTTGTGCCCTGCGTTACCCCGGTTGCTGCCGCGTATCACTGCCCCCCTCTTCCCTTTGTGTTACCAGCACTGTAGGAGCAATCAATGGCTGTCTCTTCCAACCAAAGGCTCTTCGAGACACCTCGCGCCCCTGAACTGGTCCTGCCCACCAAGCGGGCTCACGATCCGGTGCTCTGGAGCACCCTCGCCATCGCCCTGTTGCTGGCCGTCACGGCCGTGGCAGGGCTCTTCTGGCCCGCCACCTATGCCCGCGAAACCGCGTATTCTCGCGCGGGTGGCGTCGCCAGCGATCTTGTGAACCTCTTGTTGGTTCTGCCGGTCTTGCTTATCAGCGGAACCAAAGCCTATCGCGGCTCGCTTCCTGCGCGTTTGGTTTGGCTGGGCGTCCAGGGCTATCTGCTGTACAACTTCGTCATCTACGCCTTCGGAGTTCACTTCAACGCGCTCTTCCTGGTCTATTGCGCCACGCTCGGTCTGTGCTTCTACGCCGCGATATTCAACCTTCCGCTTGTTCCTGCCGGGCACATCGCCCGCGTCTATGGCCCGCATGTGCCGCGCTGGACCGTCGCCATCATCTTCTTCGCGCTGGCCTTCTCCACAGCTGTCCCCGATTTGCGCGAGAACATCCTGGCGATCCTTGCGGGGCGTGTCCCTGAAAGCATCACCCAGGCCAACCAGCCCGTTAACTTCGTCCATGTTCTGGATCTCGTGTTCCTTTTGCCCGCCTTGTGTATCACCGCCGCGCTCCTGCTCCGCCGCAAGCCTGCCGGCTATGTGCTGGCGCCTGTATTTCTGACCCTGTTGGCCGTGATGAGCTTGGAACTCGTCAGCATCATCGCCATCATGGGCCGCCAGGGATCGGGGATGAACGTCCCCATGATCTCCTTTTTCCTGGCATTAGCGGCGATGTTCACCCTTCTCCTGTGGCTCTGCCTCCGACCGCCTTCTCGCTCTGCGTGACCCTGCCCTCGCAGGGGATTTCGGGTGGAAGCGCGGGCCTTCAGGCCCGCCAACAGGAGTGTCGAAGAGAAAAGGGCTTTAGCTCTGGAAAAAGAGAGCTTTTTAGGGGGTCGGAGCTTTAGCTCCGACATTAGGCGGCCTAAAATCAAGGGGCTTCAGCCCCTGAAGCGGCCCACGCTGCTATCGCCCGAGGGGGGCGGCGTACAGGTCGGCTTGATCGTGCCGCGGCGTGGGATGATCGAACAGAAGAGTGAAACCCCGGCTCTCGGGTGGCACACGGAACACGGCCACCCAGTCATGCGGCATCTGCCCATCGTTCGCTGTTCCCACATCGCGCGCGCCATGCCGGCTGCGGTACGCCTCGGCGGACATGGCCGTCACCGCGGAGTACTTCTTGCCCTTCGCGTCCACCAGCCGGAAATGCGATTTGAAGAACAGCGCGACTTTCAGGGAGCTCACCGGAGGATCGCCTTCAAAGCTGAAGAAAACCGCCAGGCCGTCCTCGCCGGTCACGCTGGTGAACGCTTCCACGTCACGAAACGTGAAGGCGTGCGAGCCGACCGCGATGGGCTCTCCTCGCGTGAACGGCACAGTCTTCGAAAAGCTGGTCTTGACCGCGTACACGATCGCAATGCACAGGCCCACCGCAAGAATCCCGGTCAGCGCGGCAAGCATCATCCGCGAGCTGTTGCTTTCGCCTATGGGACGGCCGTCGCCGTTGGCGTTCCGCAAAGGCTCGACAGGAGAAGGTGGGGTCGACATGTTCCGAACGCCAACGATGTTAACCCCTGGGCTCGCCAGAATCCTGTGACCGCGCGCACACCGGAAAGTGATGCGAATCGCGGGCAAAACTCCCCCCCCCGGTAGACATGCGGCTTCAGGCGCTTGTCGCGCCTTCCCCCTCGCCAAAATGCACGGTACTGGTCCTTGACAATTTGGTTATTTTGTGGTAACGTCTCTTCGGAGATATTTCGATGTGTCTCGGCAGCCACACCATACGCGGCTTCCCAAAACGGGAAAAGGCCCCTGTCAGATGCTCACATGCCTGGCGCCGGAGGCCGGCAGACGCGCTTGTCGCAGGCCGCTCGTGGCCGCAATCGGTGGCCGCGCGACTCAAAATTGATCGATACACGTGTCGAACAAAAAACGCCGCAACTCCTTGCCCATCAATAAAAGCGGCAAAATTGATGGATACACTTTTGAGGGGTACAGACCGCAGCGTTTCTCGATGTCGGAAAGGGGGCGCTACAAAATCTCAACCGCAGGGGACGTAGCCGACGCGTTCACGGTTTGCACCCGGTCGACCACCGCTCGCGCGATGGCGTAGAGGCTCTTGGCCCCCGGCGCATCTTCCCCCAGCGACGCCACCGGCTTTCCGGTGTCTCCGCCGATGCGGATTTGCGGATCGATCTCGATGTCGCCGAGGAACGGGACGCCGAACATGCGCGCCATGGTCTGCCCTTCGCCGTGGCCAAACACCTCGATCCGGCCGCTGCAATGCGGGCAGTTGAAGTAGCTCATGTTCTCGACCACGCCCAGAATCTCGGTGTTCACCTGGCGGAACATTTCCACCGCCTTGCGCACGTCGGCCAGCGCCACAATGGAGGGCGTGGTCACGATGACCGTGCCGGTGATGGGCGCGCTCTGGATCAAGGTCAGCTGCACGTCGCCGGTGCCCGGAGGTAAATCGACGATCAGGTAATCGAGCTGGCCCCAGCGCACGCTGCGCAGGAACTGCTGGATCACGCTGTGGAGCATGGGGCCGCGCCAGATCAGCGGTTTGTCGCCGGGATTGAGCAGGCCCATCGAGATCATCTTCACGCCGTAGGCCTCGACGGGAATGATGGTTCGCTCATCCAGCGCCTGCGGCTGCTCGTTCGAGCCGAGCATGACCGGCACGTTGGGGCCGTAGACGTCGGCATCGAGCAGGCCCACCGACGCACCGAGATTTTTCAGCGCGATGGCCAGGTTCACCGCGACGGTGGTTTTGCCCACGCCGCCCTTGCCGCTGGCCACGGTGATCAGGTTCTTGACGCCCTCGATGGGTGCTTTAGTCATTCCCGGTGCCGGAGGCATTGGTTTCCTTTCGTGCTGGCGCGCCGCATTCGGCGCCACACGTAATGATAGCCGCCGGGCGCGCGAGCGGCAACCCGGCAGAGAGCGGTTGCGAAAGAAGGGCTTCGTGCGCGAGGCGCCTTTGATGTACTCTGCAGATACTTAATCGTAGAACTACCTAAGGAGGCGACGATGGCCGGCGCTTCGGCAAAGAACGGATCCTTTTCCCTGCGCGCCTATGTGGGCGACTGCAAAACGCTTCTCGCGTTCGACCTCAGCGACAAGAAGAGCCTCACGAACCTGGCGGGATTCACAATCGAATGCCAGCCGCAGGGGCAGCGCCGCTATTATCTGCTCAACGAACTGCGCTTCCAAACGCCGGGAAACCATGCGCAGGACCCCAGCGAGCCGGCCACCTCGAGCATCAACGCCCCCATCCACAAATTCTGGTGGGTGCACGTGCCGGGTTCTTCGCATCAGGGCATTGCGCCGTTCGTGGGGCCGTACACGTACGTGGCCACGCCGCGCTACTTCGACGACAAAGGGTCGCTCCTGCCTCTCGATCGCGGGCTGAGCGCGAGCGTCACAGTGAACGTCGGCCCGTTCGTGAAAGGCGCTCTGGCGGTAGGCTTCACGCGCGGCTTCGTGCAGTCGGAAGCCTTCGTTCATCACTTCGGAATCAAGGCGCCGATCCGCCCCAAAGGCAAAGAATTGCTGTTCGACACGGCGCAGAAGGCAGGCTCGAATGCAACCGGCCAAACGTATACGTTCGCGGACGAGTATGCCTGGTCAGGGTTCAGCGCGCGCAAGCAGGTGTTCACGCTGCTGCAGCAGGTTGCCGCCGATCCGTCGCTGAGCCTGGACATGTTTGCCTACGATCTGAACGATCCCGACGTGCTGAAGATCCTGCTGAAGGTCGCCGGCGAGGGGCGCGTGCGAATCATTCTGGACGACGCCGCGCTTCATCACAACGCGCAAGGCACGAAGCCCGAGGATCAGTTCGAGAAGCTGTTCCAGAAGGCGGCCAAAGCGCCGGCCGCGATTCTGCGCGGGAAATTCGGGCGGTACGCGCACGACAAGGTGCTGATCGTGTCGAACCAGCAGGGGGCGCAGATCGTGCTGACCGGTGCAACCAACTTTTCGATTACCGGAATGTATGTGAACTCGAATCACACGCTGGTGTTCAACGATGCGAGCGTAGCCGCGGAGTACGCGAAAGTGTTTCAGGAAGCATGGGCGGACAAGGCCAGCGAGAAGTTCAATCAGTCGCCGCTGGCCGCCGGGCCGTTTGCGGCCCCACCGGGCAAAGTACCCAACACGAAGATCACGTTTTCGCCGCACACGGAAACGGAGGCAAGCAAGATTCTGGGCGGTGTGGTCAAGCGCATCCAGCAGGAAAAGACCTCGGGAGGCTCGATCGGCAACGTGTTGTTTGCGGTGATGCAGCTGGACGACGGCAGCATGGATCAGCCCTTTTCGGGGACGAAGAAGGCTTCGTCGAAAAAGCCGGCCAAGCCCAATCCGGTTTACGCCGCGCTGCGCGCGCTGCACAGCAACGCCAGCATTTTCACGTACGGCATTTCGGACAGCCCCGGCGGAATTTATCTCTACACACCCGGAAAGACGACTGGGGTGCTGGTGACCGGCAAGCCCGGCAGCACGCTGCTCCCGCCTCCGTTCGATCAGGTGCCAACCGTTGCGGGGCACCAGATCCATCATAAATTCGTGATCTGCGGGCTGAATGGCGCGGATCCGGTGGTGTACTGCGGGTCGTCGAACCTGGCGCTGGGCGGGGAGGAGCGCAACGGAGACAACCTGCTGGAGATTCACGACGCGGACGTAGCCACGGCGTTTGCGATTGAAGCGCTGGCGCTGGTCGATCACTTCAATTTTCTGGACCACTACGCGCGCCAGTCGAAAGCGTCCAAGGCCAAAACGGCCAAAGCGAACCTGCGCCAAGCCGCCGAATCCGCCGGCTGGTTCCTGTCGACCAATGACGCCTGGGTGAAGCCGTACTACAACTCGAAAGACCTGCACTGCATGGAACGCCGGCTGCTCGCCTGATTCTGCGTTCGGCGCCGAACGGCAGCGTAGCGTGCTTCGCTTGCGGTCAGCGCGTCTTTTCGTTCTCGACCGAGAAATCCACGCTATGCCAGGGAGTGTTGCGGCCTGCGGAATCGGTGGCTTGTACTTCGAGGCGGTACTTGCCTTTCGGCAGCTTGTCGAATGGAATCTTGCGCGCCACCGGAACCGTAGTGCTTCCCTGCTGCTCGTAGGAGGCGACGTCCACCGGGCCGAAGTTCTTGACCACGGTTCCTTTCTTCGCATCGAGAATCCTGATGTGTGCTTGAACCTTGATGCCGGGCTGTGATGCAAGCAACGGCTCGTAAATCTCGAAATAAGTAACCAGTGGTTTTCCCTTTTCGAACCGTGTGTCGGCCGTCGGCGTCACCTCGATTCCTTTGCTGACCAAAGGCGCGAATTTCACGGCGAGTTTTTCGTGAGTCACGTCAGTGGGGGCCTTCTGAAAACGGTGCACGAGGATGGGAGCGCTGACCGCGAGTTCTTTCCCATCATAGGGTTCAACATCCAACGGTATTTCGACCCGGCCAAACTTTGTTCCATCACTCAAGGCTAGCCGAAGGTCATAATGGCCGGGTGCAAGGCTTATTTCGGTTTCGTAGCGATTGGGAGGGCCGTCCCACGGTCCGCACTCGCTGCTATAGACCACTGGGTTCTTCAGCGGCCATGAACGAGGGGCGAAATCCGATCCAAGAGAATCACTAAAGCGTAGTGCTGTAAGGCCTCCCTGCCTGTCGATCATTCCCATGACCCCAATTGTGTAGCGCGAAACTGTTAGGCCCGGGAGGTCGCGCCTTTCCCCTTTTTCCGCTAATTCTTCGCATTCAAGCGGTCGCCACGGAAAACGAAGCACGATGTACACGCGTGCGGAGCCAGGGCTTCTAGTAAAGACGGCTGGTACCATGGATAGCTTGAGTCTCCCGGATTTTGGCGAACGCAGCTCTCTGAGGATCTGTTCGCCGAAATCAGTTTGGCTGAGAGGATCAAACAGCGGGTGTACATCGTTGCAGTATCGGCTTCGAGAAACAACCTCAGCGTTCGGACGGTCCACCGTTACTTTGATATTGTGGCAGCTTCCCATGGCCGATGGGGGTGGCGTGTAAAAAACCAGATAATACGCATTGTAAGTTCGAGCAGGAGCGGTGTCTCTGTCGGCACTGCTCCACCTTCCGCCGCCCAGACCAACGAATTCGTCATGGTACCCCAAGCTATCGTAAACATTGAGCGAACTCAGTGTTTCGGGCAGCACCTGCTGAATCTCTTGCTCAATGCCATCTTGAAACAGGTGGAAGTCATTGGCCGTCAGGCCCCAGACACCGACATTGGCCGAATCGTACGTCTTGGGCGACAGGGGCGAAAACAGAAATCGGTCAAAGCGCTCCTTGTCTACGACCGCGACTGGAACAAGGACTCGATTCGACTCGACACGGATAGCCGGCCCCTGGCCCGACTGTCTCGCACTCAGTGGCATGGTAGCTTGGAAGATCGCAGCACCAAGCACGAGGCACTTGAGTAGCCGGTTGGGCATCTGTGGCTGAGGGCGCCCATCTTGGACCTCATGGCCGCTCTCATCGGCTGCATCGTACCACGCGCGCCCGCATGCCCGAGGTGTTTTGATGTGCTCGTACCGCAGGGAGCCCACGCCATAACACGGTCCGCCAGCAGCGATACATCTTTCCAGTTCCGCGGATGAGCTTCTTTTGCGCGGAAGGAGGCGAACGGCTAGAATGATGTTCTGGGATTCAGGAGATGGCCGAAGGGGGATGCGGCGGAAGGGTGCGGATGCCGCCCGTGTCCGTCCATGTCTCTCAGCGGCCGTTGATGCGCACACCTCAACAACTGCACGGCAGCAATTGGAACGATCGAGCCCGGCACATTTATGGACGTTGAAAAGTTTGTAGACGGCATAGTTTCGTTCTTCATCGGGACGAAGCACGAGCGCGACATCAAGAAGATTCAGCCGCTGATCGCGGAGATCAACGCGCTGGAGCCCGAGATGAAGGAACTGCCCGAGTCGGAGTTCCCGGCGCGCATGGCGGCGTTGCGCGCGGAAACGCAACAACGGCTGGAAGGCATCGAGCCCAGGGATCCCGACTACCGCAAGAAGCTGCAAGATGCGTTGCAGCCCGCCATCGTGCCCACTTTCGCGCTGGTGCGGGAAGCGGGCCGGCGCACGATCGCCATGCGGCATTTCGACGTGCAACTGATCGGCGGCCTGGTCCTGCACCAGGGCCGCATCGCGGAAATGAAGACAGGCGAAGGAAAAACGCTGGTGGCGACTTTGCCGGCCTGCCTGAACGCGCTGGCGGGGCGGGGCGTGCACATCGTCACGGTGAACGACTACCTGGCGCGGCGCGACGCCGAATGGATGGGCCCGATCTACAAGATGCTGGGCCTGACGGTGGGCGTGATCGTCCACGATCTGGAAGACGACCAGCGGCGCGCGGCGTATGGAGCGGACATCACCTACGGGACGAACAACGAGTTCGGCTTCGACTACCTGCGCGACAACATGAAATACGACTTGCAGGATTGCGTGCAGCGCGGGCACCAGTTCTGCGTGGTGGACGAAGTGGACTCGATCCTGATCGACGAAGCGCGCACGCCGCTGATCATTTCCGGGCCGGCCGAAGAATCCACGGACAAGTATTACCGCGTGGACAAAATCATTCCCAAGCTGATCAAGGAAATCGATTACACGCTGGACGAGAAGATGCGCACGGCCACGCTGACGGAAGAAGGCGTGTCGAAATGCGAGCGGCTGCTGAATCTGGGCAACCTGTACGATCCCGCCAACATGGAAATCATTCACCACGTGTACCAGGCGCTGCGCGCGCACACGCTGTTCACGCGCGACGTGGACTACGTGGTGAAGGACGGCGAGGTGGTGATCGTCGACGAGTTCACCGGGCGGCAGATGCCGGGGCGGCGCTGGTCGGACGGCTTGCACCAGGCGGTGGAAGCCAAAGAGAACGTGAAGATCGAGCGCGAAAACCAGACGCTGGCGACGATCACCTTCCAGAATTATTTCCGCATGTACAAGAAGCTGTCGGGCATGACCGGAACAGCGGAAACGGAAGCGGCCGAGTTCCACAAGATTTACGGCCTGGACGTGGTGGTGATTCCGACGAACAAGACGCTGATCCGCATCGAGCATCCGGACGTGGTGTACCGCACGGAGGCGGAGAAGTTCGACGCGGTGGTCAACGGAGTGATCCAGGAAGACGGAACGCGCGTGGCGGGCATCCGGCAGTTCCACGAGAGCGGGCAGCCGGTGCTGGTGGGCAGCATCTCGATTGAGAAATCGGAAACGATCGCGGAATTGCTGCGCAAAGCGGGCATTCCGCACCAGGTGCTGAACGCCAAGCAGCACGAACGCGAAGCGACCATCGTGGCGCAGGCCGGGCGCAAGGGAGCCGTGACGGTCTCGACGAATATGGCCGGGCGCGGAACCGACATCCTGCTGGGCGGCAATCCGGAAGCGATGACGCGGCAGTACTGCTTGAAGAACAAGCTGGCCATGCCGTACGCGCCGGCAGCAGCGGTGATTGGCGCGCCCGTAGCCGTGGGAGCGGGCGCGGGCGGAAACGGCGGCGCGGACGGAACCGAAACTCCGGCGCAGGCGGACGCGGCAATCGCGGGCGGCGATGGCGGTCCGGCGGTTGCAGCCCCCAAAGAAACGCCCATGGTGCTGTTCCAGCAAGAAGGCAAGATTTTTCAAGTGCCGCTCGACCAATGGAAGCCGATTTTTGACGGTTTCGCCGAGCAGTGCCGCGCGGAGCACGACGAAGTGGTGGGCATGGGCGGCCTGCACATTCTGGGCACCGAACGCCACGAAGCGCGGCGCATCGACAATCAACTGCGCGGGCGCGCAGGACGCCAGGGCGATCCCGGCTCATCGCGTTTCTTCCTTTCGCTCGAAGACGACCTGCTGCGCATCTTCGGCGGGGATCGCGTGAAGGCGTTGATGTACCGGCTGGGCATGACGGAAGGCGTTCCCATCGAGTCGCGCCTGATCAGCAAGCGCATCGAGAACGCGCAAAAGGACCGCGAGGCGCAGAACTTCGAAGCCCGCAAACACCTGCTGGAATACGACGACGTGATGAACAAGCAGCGCGAGGCCATCTACTCGCTGCGCGGCTCGTTCCTGGAAGGGCGCGACCAGAAGGAATTCGTGCTGGAGCGCGCCACTTCCCTGGTTTCCTGGCTGGTGGATTCCTTCTGCCCGCGAGAGCAGCATCCCGATCAGTGGAATACGACGCAGTTCGGGAATGAAGTGCTCAACCAGTTCGGTATCGAGCTGAAAGCGGCGGGAATCGATCTGGGGACGCTGGGACACGACGAAGTGGATGAAGCGCTGATGGAAAAGGTGCAGGCGCGCTACGAGGAGAAAGAGAAATTGTTCGGCGCGCAAACGCTGCGCTGGCTGGAGCGGCACATCCTGCTCGACATCGTGGACGCGCAGTGGAAAGACCATTTGCTCACGCTCGACCACCTGAAGGAAGGCATCGGGCTGCGCGGCTACGGGCAGAAGGATCCGCTGGTCGAATTCAAGAAAGAGGCATTCACGCTGTTCGAAGACATGATGGACCGCGTCGACACGGAAGCGGTGCGCTTCCTGTTCCTGATGCAGCCGGCGCGGCCGGAAGCGGAGGCGCGCCAGATCGAACAGCGCCAGCGGCGGCAGCAGCAGAATCTGCAGTTCCAGGCCGGACCCGCGCAGGCCGAAGCTCCCAAGCCCGTGCGCGCGGGCGCGAAAGTCGGACGCAACGATCCCTGCCCCTGCGGCTCGGGCAAGAAATACAAGAAGTGCCACGGCGCCGCGGCCTGACCGCTGTGCGTTTCAGCTCCGAAACTCACTTCATTTGGACTCTCGCGGCGCGAGCGTCAGAAGCAAACGCATTTGTTTTTGCAGCCTCCCTTTGCGTCCTGAATTTCGGCTGGCGAACCGGCGAGGAATGGCTTCCTCGTGATCTGCGTCAAGCGGCAGGACTTCTTCCTCGATCTGGTTTCCCGCACTGAACATTTCCGCGGTGTCTTGCGTAACTGAGTCTGACGGAGGGCGAAGGTCTGACTCGCGCCGGGGGTAACTGCGTAAACAGGCGCGACTGGATCGCCGGCTACACAACAAAGGAGATGAACATGAGGATTTCCGCACGCGCTTTCCCCGCTATTTTGGCGTCCGCGCTGTTGCTTGCGTTTGCGTGCACTCCCGCACGCGCCCAAACCGAAGGACATTTTGACCGCACGCTGGCGGTGACCGGGGCGGTCAACCTGGACGTACAAACGGGTTCCGGCAATATCGCCGTGCATCCCGGGGCATCCGGCAGCGTGATCATTCACGCGAAGATTCGCGCGTCCGCCTGGCACATGGGCGGCGACGTCGAGCAGCGCATCCACCAGATCGAAGCGAATCCGCCGATCGAACAAACCGGCAACACGATCCGCATCGGGCACACGGAAGACCAGAACCTCTACCGCAACATCTCGATCAGCTACGATCTGACCGTTCCGGCGGAGACGAGCCTTCGCTCCGTTTCCGGCTCGGGCGATGAGCGAATCGAGGGCATCAACGGCGCAACGGACGCGACCAGCGGCTCCGGCAGCCTGCAACTGACCAACATCGGAGCAGAAACGCGTGCGCGTTCCGGTTCGGGCGACATCGCGCTGACATCGATTCGCGGAACCGTGCGCGCGGCCACCGGCAGCGGTTCGATTCACGCCACCGGAATCAGCGGAGTATTTACGGGATCGAGCGGCAGCGGCGACGTGCGCGTCGAGCAGACCAGCGCCGGGAACGTGGAGGTCAGCACGGGCTCGGGCACCGTCGAGGTGAGAGGGGCAAACGGAGCGGTGCGCGTGGCGACGGGCAGCGGCAACATCACCGCGCAAGGCCAGCCGGCGGGCAACTGGAACCTGCGCACGGGATCCGGCGATGTCGACGTGCAATTTCCTGCTTCGGCCGGGTACGAACTCGCCGCGCATACCAGCTCAGGCAGCATCCACACGGCCGGGGAACTGAGTATGCAGGGAACGGCCAATTCGCACGAGGTGCGCGGGAAAGTACACGGCGGGGGATCGCTGGTGGAGGTCAATACCAGCTCCGGGTCGATCAACATTCACTAAGCGGTTGAGTTATCGGCTGGTTTGCTTGAACGGCGAGAGTGAGGCGCGCCGGCGGCCCACTCTCGCCGTTTGGCGTGATTACTGGTTGGAAGCACAATTGTGGATTGCCGGGCGGAGGTTGTGCTAGGCTCTCGCCACTGTCTCCTATTCCACCAGGATGGAGAGGCTCTGGAGCGTGAGGTGAACGTCGGGCGAACAGCGGCGTGCCGTCATGATGCGTGCCGTAAGGCAATCCCTCGTGCGCTGTCGACCGAGCAGCTTTGCCTCGATCATTTCCTGGACGAGGCGTTCGTGCGTACCGACCAGGCGCTGCACGACTGCCAGGCGGGTCAGCCGGTCGATTCGAAGATGCTGGAATGGCTGCTGTCGGACGCGCTGGTGATCGTCAACAACCTGGAAGAAGGGTTGGAAGGGCCGGACGCACAGCAGCGCGATCGCATGCTCGAACTGCTGCTGATTCTGGCCAACCTGCACGAATATGTGGCGCACCACTCGGTGCAGGTGCAGCGGCTGGCCTGAGGCGCGGCGGAAGGCCTTCCCAGCGAAGAGCGTCCCGCCAGTGCCTCTCGCGATGCTCTTCGCGATGAATCGAAACCGTTAACACCGTTTGCCGCACTCCTTCTTGCGTTTCGCGCCGATCGCTTTCAATCTGAAACTTCCATACGAATGCGTCGCGTATGCCGGTCGACAACAAACTCGATCCATTCAAGCCGCAGCAACCGCAGATCCCCGGCGTGCCGGCGAAAGCAAAAGCCGCGACGAGCGTTGCGCCGGCGCAAGCCGTTAGCGAAGCGCCGAGGGCGCGCGTGGATTGGTTGTGGCCTCCTTCGCTGTGGCCGATGTGGTTTCGGATCGTGCTGGGCGTTGGCGCTGCGATCGTAATCGCAGCCGTCGTCTGGCGGGCGCGCGTCTCTTCGGCGACGCCGGCTGAGGCGCCGGTGCAGGTCGAGGCGACACACGTCGAGGCGAAACCTGCCAGGCATGCGGAGGCGCTTCCGGTCGGGCCGGGTGAGATTGGCACGGCGCGCGAACTGGCAGCAGCGTGGTCGTCGAAACAGTTCCTGTTCCGCAATCCGCTCACGTCGGAGATTGTTCCGGCGCTGGCGGTGCGGCTGCCCGGCGGAGCGCTGTGGGGTATTTCGATGCGCGAGCCGTTTGGAAACTGCCAGCTGGAGTACGTCAGGAACCTGTCTGTTTTGCTTTCGCAATACAATTTTCACGCGCAGCATCCCATGGTCGTGAACCCGTGTTCGGCGTCCGTTTACGATCTGGCGCAGTATACCGGAGGGCCGAACGGCCTGGTGCGCGGGCGCGTGGTACAGGGGACGGCGATTCGCGCGCCCTTTGCGATCGAGGTGGTGCAGCGCGGCAAGACCATCTTTGCCGTTCGGATGGAGAGCACACCGTAACTCCTGGACGAAGCGCGCTGAGGCATTCTCGTTCAGGTCTGCGCTGGATCTACTTTACCGCTGCCGCACGCGCGCAGCGTTCCACTTCTTTGGTCATTCTGCCGGCCAGCACCATTCCCACCATTTTCTGATCTGCAGCCCAGGACCAGAACGGATGGCCGAAGGTGGCGGGGCGATTGTGCTCGACGAAGAAATGAGAGAAGCAGGCGAGCGCGTAGGGTACGGCAAGGGCGACGAGAATCAGCCACCATTTGCGCGAGATGATGGCCACGAGAAAAATGGCCCAGCCGGTCAGCGTTCCGGCGGAATGAAGGATCCGCGTCAGAGGTTGGCTGTGCGCCAGAACGTACACGGGCCAGAATTCGCGGAAGGTTTGGGGCTGCTGCATGGCCGGAGATTCTAGCGCAGGTCCTCGGGCCGCCTGCCAAAAAGAATGGGACGCGGGTCACAAGAAGCGCCGCTCGATCGCACGCACCGGTGCACGACACGGCACCCGCGCTGGCGGAAGCGAATGCAGCGCTGCGTCTCAAGCTTGCATCTGAGTAGTAGACTAGATTCGCTTGCAGCCAGAGATGCGCTTGCTGCGGCTCGTTTTGGCGGGTCGCCGTGCCGGGCGCGGCCTGAAATTCGCATCAAAGGGGGAATCAAGATGCAGCTGAGATCGATCCTTTCGATCACAGTGCTGGGAATCGTATTCGTGGCGGGCTGCGCGAAGAAGCCGAATGACGCGGCGCTGGTCACCAATATCAAAGCGCAGATGTTCTCGGACTCGCAGCTGCAAGGCGCGAGCCTGCAGGTCACGTCCAAGGACGGCCAAGTGACGCTGAGCGGCACGGTCCCCAGCGACGCGGCGCGGCTGGAGGCGTACAAGATCGCGACGCAGACCGCTGGTGTGGCCAAAGTGAACGATCAAATGATGGTCGAGGGCGCGCAGACTGCTCAGGCGCAGACGGCGCAGCCGAGTGAAACACCGGCAGCGCAGCCGCCGCCGGAAGCGCAGGCTGCTCCTGCTCCAACGAAATCCGAGCGCGAGCATCGCCGCGCGGAGCGCCGAAGCATGCGGAAACGTGAAGTCGCGCAGAAGGACGACGCGTACAAGACGCCGCCGCAACAGGAGACTCCCGAAGTGCAGCCCCAGGACCAATCGGCTCAAGCTTCCGCAGCTTCTGCTCCGGCTCCGGCGGTAGCATCGAGCGCGCCGCCCGCTGCGGCGCAGTCGCCAGCCCCGCCCCCGCCACCGCAGCCCGCGCAGGTCGAGATTCCCGCCGGCACAACCGTCTCGATTCGCATGATTGACGGTGTCGATTCGGCGGTCAACAAACCCGGTGAAATTTTCCACGCGTCGCTTGACGAGCCCATCGTGATTGGCAACCAGGTGGTGGTTCCCAAGGATGCGGATGTGTACGTGCGCCTTGCGAACGCTGCGTCCTCGGGACGCTTCAAAGGCCAGAGCGAGCTGCGGCTGGAGTTGGTGAAACTGGAATTTCAGGGCCAGGCTTACCCGCTGGTCAGCAGCACGTACAGCCTGAAGGGAAGCTCGCGCGGCAAGGACACAGCAAAGAAAGTAGGCGTGGGCGCCGTGCTGGGAACGCTGATAGGCGCCATCGCCGGCGGCGGCAAAGGCGCGGCCATAGGCGCGGCAGCGGGAGCGGGCGCCGGCGGAGCCTATCAGGCAGCAACTCGTGGAAAGGCGGTCAAAGTGCCGTCCGAGACGAAGCTCGATTTCCAGCTGGAGCAACCCGTGACGGTCACCGTACTGCCGCCGTCGTCCAGCTCGGGGCAGTAGCTGGGAAGCCAGCCCCTCGCGGCCATCCGTTAAGAAGGAAGGCGGAATCACTATTCACTCCCGGATCGGCGAAAAAGCTCTTGACATACGAAGTCCTTACTACTAAAGTCTTCGTATATGAGCGCCGAACTTCCCAAACCGACCAACGCCGAACTGGAAATCTTGACCGTCCTGTGGAGCATCGGGCCGGCCACCGTGCGCGACGTCTACGATGTGATCCACCGGCGTCGCGCCGCACAATACAGCACCGTTCTCAAGTTCATGCAGATCATGGCGGAAAAGGGCCTGGTCCGGCGCGACGAGACGCAACGCGCGCACGTCTACCAGCCTACGCGGTCGCGCGAGTGGACGCAGCAGCAGCTTGCCGGAGACTTAATGGAGCGTGCCTTCAGCGGATCGGCAAAAGCGCTGCTGGTGGGCGCGCTTTCCGCTAAGAAAGCCAGCAAAGCCGAACTCGCCGAACTCCGCCGCCTGCTGGACGAATACGGGAAGGGGGCGAAATGAAGCTGCTCGAAATGTGGGTGGCGACTCCCCTGGCTCGCGCGGTGGGGTGGACGCTGATTCATTCGCTGTGGGAGGGGGCGGCCATCTCGGTGGCGGTAGGGCTTTTATTGTCAATGACGCGTTCTGCGCGCACCCGCTACGCGGCGGCCTGCGCGGCGCTCGTGGCGATTCTTGCCAGCGCCGGAGTTACGTTCGTGCGCTTGCTGCCGGAAGGAATCCAGGGGCTGGGCAGGGCTTTACCCCTCGCAGCGCCGTTCTGGAACCTGCAACCTGGGATGCTGCCTAGCGGTCCGGCGCATTCGGGAATCGCGGCAGCCGTGCCGTGGCTCGCGCCGCTTTGGATCATGGGCGTGTGGGTTTTCATGCTGGCGCAGGTGGCCGGCGGAGTTGCGAGTTCGCGGCTGCGCAGGCGCGGGGTTTGCTGCGCCTCGGAGCGCTGGCAGACGGAACTGCTTCGCCTGCGCGTCCAGTTGGGACTGTCGCGCCCCGTGCAATTGCTGGAATCGTGCCTGGCCGATGTTCCGCTGGTGGTTGGCCACGTGCGGCCCGCGATTCTGATGCCGATCGGCCTGCTGGTGGGACTGCCGAGCGGGCAGGTGGAGGCGATTCTGCTGCACGAACTGGCGCACATCCGGCGCCACGATTATCTGGTGAACATCCTGCAGCGAGCCGTGGAGAGCCTGTTGTTCTACAACCCGGCTGTCTGGTGGATTTCGCGAGTGATCCGCGCGGAACGCGAAAACTGTTGTGATGATGTGGTTGTGGCCACCAGCGGGAACGCGCAGGAATACGCCATAGCGCTGACCCACATTGAAGAGCGTCGCTCGAGCACCGGAGCAGCTGTACTGGCCGCCACAGGAGGGAATCTTATGAAGCGCATACGCCGCCTGTTGTACCCGAAAGCCGCGAACACAGCGTGGGTTCCGGCACTCACGGCCGTCCTGCTGATGGCGACCGCGGTGGGAGCGTTCGCCGCCTGGCCCAGCCAGCCGCTGGGGCATGGATTTTTCGCGTTGCAGGCGCAGAAGAAGGCGGCGGGAGCTGCACAATATCAGAAATGGCTGAACGAGGACGTGGTTTACATCATCACGCCGCGGGAGCGCGCGGAATTCGCGAAACTGAAGACGGATGCGGAGCGCAACAAATTCATCGAGCAGTTCTGGGAGCGGCGCAATCCGCATCCCGGGAGCGCGGTGAACGCATTTAAGGAGCACTACTATCACGAGCTTGCGTATGCCAATCAGCATTTCAGCACGAAAGGCACTCCCGGTTGGAAGACCGATCGCGGGCACATGCTGATCCTTTACGGCCCTCCGGACGAGATCGATGCGCACAAGGACGCGAAGCCGTATCCGTACGAGGAGTGGATGTACCGCCACATCCAAGGGGTCGGCAACAAGGTCACCCTGACCTTCATCGACGGCTCCGGCGAGGGCGATTACCAGCTCGCTCCCGGCCCGGTGAACAGCGGCGCATCCGGTTCCAGCTCTGAGAAGCCGGAGAATCTTGGAGCCGACAGCTCGGCTAATCATTTTGATCTGATCGATCTGGCGCGAAAAGAAAGCCGTTCGTATCCCAAGTGCATCGACTGTCCGCAAGCGCAATACACACGCGAGGCTCTAGCGCACAAGTTTCAAGGCACGATGACACTCAGCCTGGTGGTCACGCGGGAAGGGCGAGCCAAAGACATCAAAGTGCTGAAGGCGTTGCCATACGGCCTTACAGAAAGCGCGATTGAAACCGTCAAGAAATGGAAGTTTAAACCAGCCACGGGCCCCGACGGCAAGCCCGCAGCCGTGCGGCAAAAGATTGAGATCAGCTTCCACACGTACTAGTGCGAGACCCCGCCTCGGCTTTTTGCGGAATTCGTGATTTGAATCACAGCCTATCGTGATGGCAGTCGCTGCCCGCGCAGCACTTCTGAGCGAAACCTATGAAGGGATACGTGTCCGAAGCGGACGGCCATGCGGGCCACCACCGAAACGTTTGTCCAGACCAAAAGCCGCGTCGAGCCTGGGCGTGGTGCGCTGGGGCTGATTTTCGACGTGATGCGGTTCTCGCTGCACGACGGGCCGGGAATCCGGACGACGGTCTTCTTCAAAGGCTGCCCGCTCGAGTGCTGGTGGTGCCATAACCCCGAAGGAATCAGCTCCGAACTGGAAGTGATCTATTTCGCGGACCGCTGCGTGCGCTGCGGCGATTGCGTTGCGGCATGTCCCCATCACGCCATTACCTGGGACGACCGGCCGGTGCATGATGCCGATCTCTGTCAAAAGTACGGAGAATGCGCGGCGGTTTGCCCGGCCGAAGCCACGCAGATGGCGGGACGATGGGTGACGGTGGAACAAATCATGGCGGAGGTCGCGCGAGATCAGGTCTTCTTCGACGAATCCGGCGGGGGTGTGACCTTTTCCGGGGGCGAGCCGTTCCTGCAGTCCCGTTTTCTGGAGGAAGCGCTGAAGGCTTGCCGCGCGCGGCGCATTCACACGGTGGTGGAAACGTGCGGCATCGCGAATCGCGCGGCCTTGCTTCGGACGGCTGCGAACGTCGATCTGTTCCTGTACGACCTGAAGTTGATGGATGCGGACAAACACCGCAGGTATACGGGCGCGGGCAACGAACCCATCCTCGACAATCTGCGCGCGCTTGCCGAGGCGCACCGGAACATCATCGTGCGCATGCCCGTGATTCCCGGCATCAACGACGATGAGCAGGACGCGAAAGATTTGGCGCAGTTTCTGAAATTGACGGGGATTCGCCGCCTGGACCTCTTGCCCTATCACGAGATCGGAAGCGACAAATACCGGCGGCTCAATCGCGCCTACCAGCTTGAAGAGCTGAGACCGCCTTCGAACGAACAAATGCAGAGATTGACCGAAGGATTCCGGCGGCATGGCCTGGAAGTGCGCATAGGAGGCTGAACCATGAACGAACGCGTTTTGCACCTGCGGCAGGAAAGCCTGGAGACCAAGCCGTGGGTCTCGATCGAGAGAGCGGCCCTGCTGACCGAGTTCTACAAGAGCAGCGCAGGCGTGTCCATGCCGGTCCAGCGCGCGCAAGCGCTGAAGTACCTCATGGAGCATAAGACGATCTGGATCGGCGACGGCGAACTGATCGTTGGCGAGCGCGGACCCGCGCCGAAAGGCACGCCGACTTTTCCCGAGCTTTGCTGCCACAGCATGGAAGACCTGAAGGTGCTCGATGAGCGGGAGAAGATCGCCTATCGAGTGGACGAGGAGTGCCGCCGCAAGCAGCGGGATGAGTTGATTCCCTACTGGCGCGGGCGGTCGATGCGCGACCGCATTTTCGCCGAGATGACGCCCGCGTGGAAGGACGCGTACGAGGCGGGCATTTACACCGAGTTTATGGAGCAACGCGCGCCGGGACACACCGCCCTGGGAGACGTGATCTACCGGAAGGGCCTGCTGGATTTGAAGGCAAAGATCGAACAGAGCCGAAAGAGGCTCGATTTCTTCAACGATCCCGAGGCTTATGACAAAGACCAGGAACTGCGTGCCATGTCGATTGCCGCGGATGCGGTAATGATCCTGGCCGAACGCCACGCGGAAAAGGCGGAACAGCTGGCCGCGGCCAACCCGGATCCGGCGCGAAGAGCGGAGCTGCTGAAGATCGCGGAGGTCTGCCGGCACGTTCCGGCGCACGCCCCGCGCAATTTCCGGGAAGCATTGCAGGCGTACTGGTTCGTGCACCTCGGCGTGGTGACCGAACTGAATACCTGGGACTCCTTCTGCCCCGGGCGTTTCGACCAGCACCTTGCGCCGTTTTACGCGAAGGATCTGGCGGAGGGGACGTTGACGCGTGAAGACGCCAAGGAGCTGCTCGAATGCCTGTGGGTGAAGTTCAACAATCAGCCGGCGCCGCCAAAGGTGGGCGTGACCGCGGCGGAAAGCGGGACGTACACGGATTTCTGCAACATCAACAACGGCGGGCTGAAGGCGGACGGTTCGGACGGAGTGAACGAGGTCACCTATCTGATTCTCGATGTGATCGACGAAATGCACTTGCTGCAGCCGTCGTCGAATATCCAGCTGAGCAAGAAGAACCCCGATGCGTTCCTGAAGCGGGCCCTGGAGATCGTGCGCGAGGGATGGGGACAGCCTTCGGTGTTCAATGCCGACATGGTCGTCGAGGAATTGCTGGGAGAAGGCAAGCTGCTGGAGGATGCGCGGTGCGGCGGAACGTCCGGATGCGTGGAGACAGGGGCGTTTGGAAAGGAAGCGTATATCCTGACGGGCTATTTCAATATGACCAAGGTGCTGGAGATCACGTTGAACAACGGGGTCGATCCGCGAACCGGGAAACACATCGGAATCGAAACAGGCGATCCGCGGAACTTTGCAAGTTTCGATGAGCTGCTGGAGGCGTTCCGGCAACAGCTGCACCACTTCATCGAGGTCAAGATTCGAGGCAATAACGTGATCGAGCGGCTGTACGCCGAACACATGCCCGCACCGTTCCTGTCGATTTTGATCGACGACTGCATTGCGAACGGAAAGGACTACAACAACGGAGGCCCGCGGTATAACTCGACGTACATCATGGGCGTGGGGCCGGGAAGCTGCACGGACAGCCTGGCGGCGATCAAGTGGCATGTGTTCGATCGTCGCGACATTCCCATGAGCGAAGCGCTTCAGGCGCTGTCGGACAATTTCGCAGGTCACGAGAAGACGCGGCTTCTGCTGTGGAACAAGTCGCCGAAATACGGGAACGATGACGAGTACGCCGACACGATCCTGCAATGGGTATTCGACGCTTTCTACGAGGAAATCAACGGGAGGCCCAACACGAAAGGCGGGTCGTATCACGTGAACTACCTTTCGACGACGTGCCACGTCTATTTTGGCGCGATGACGGGCGCGACTCCGGACGGCCGGCACGCGTGGGAGCCGCTGTCGGACGGGATTTCACCGGTGCAGGGCGCGGATCGCCTGGGCCCGACAGCAGTGATCAAGTCGGCGGGCAAGATGGATCACGCGCGGACCGGCGGAACACTGCTGAACCAGAAGTTCACACCGCAACTGCTGCAGGGCGAAGAAGGGATCGGCAAGCTGGCGCACCTGGTGCGCTCGTATTTCAAATTGGACGGGCATCACATCCAATTCAACGTGGTCACCGCGGAAACGTTGCGCGAGGCGCAAGCGAATCCCGAGAAATATCGCGACCTGATCGTGCGTGTGGCGGGCTATAGCGATTACTTCTGCGATCTGACGCGGGCGCTGCAGGATGAGATCATCGCGCGGACGGAGCACTGCGCGTTCACTCCGGCGCTCACGGCGACGCTGGCAAAATAGGCCTGAGCTGTTCCAAGGTCACGAGGATTCAGCGGTCGTGTCGCCGGACCGCACGGCCGGGCGCTTTCGCATTTTCGTGCCGCGGACGAATTCTTCGTAGGAATGTTGGTTGGTCAGCGGGACGGTCACTTCCCCCAGCGGCCCGGCGGGCGGCGATCCCCAGAAAGTGTGAGGCGGCACATTGGTCGTGACCACCGTGCCAGCCTTGATGACGGCACCCTCTCCGATCGTGACGTTCGGCAAGATGACGCAGTGTGGGCCGACAAAAACATCTTTTTCAATCAGGACTTTGCCGTTGCTCTTGGGGCGCCTCGGGCCCCAATAGAAATGGGCGAAGATCGTTGTCCTTAAACCTATCGTGCAGTTGTCACCTATGCTGATCTCTTCCGGATGGATGTCGTCGATATAGACGAACTGCGCGATGAAAACATTCTTGCCGATTTTCGCTCCGCGTAGACGGTGCAGCCACGGGCGGACGCTGGTTCCTCCGGGAACCACCATGGCCAGCTTCTGAAGAATTCTTGCGAACACGTCCCGAAACATAGCATTTCGCCGATCCCAACCCAAGCCGGAAGTGTCTGAGCACACTGCGGGCCGCTGAGGGGATCCGACTTTCCTATGTATCCTCTCAAATCCGCCGATCTGGTTACAATTCATTTCCCGGCTGTGTGTGCCAGGCGCGGGAAGATGCGAGGCTGGTTCAGAGCTTTGCGCAAGCCGATAATTACTCCGAGCGTGACGGTTGCGTGCTGGCGGGCAATCAGTGCACGCGACCGGTGCCGTGCTTGAGGTCTGCAGGACACATGCGATTGTGATCTAGATCACGTTCTTGCGCTGTCAAAATAGTTTCCACAAAGCGGCAACTTCCTCGTTTTCCCCGGCAGGGTTCAGAAACTTGGGATAGCTGGAGCCTGCGTATAACCGGCTCATAACCTACTGAGAACCGGAGGATTGTTCGCGCCGACGGCACCAAGAGTGCGGCGCAATTCGTCCGCAGCTGGCAACCCAATTGCACTTTCCCTCTGCTGTTCGTCCCTATTGGAGAGGTCTGACCCGGTCGCGCCATGTGTGGAATCGCGGGATGTGTAGCCACAGATCACAGGAGCCCCGACCCCGCTCTGATCGAGGGAATGGTTTGTGCGCTACGTCACAGAGGGCCAGATGACACTGGTATACACGTAGACCGAGAAGCAGGGCTGGGACACGCTCGGCTCAGTATCATCGACATCGCCCATGGACATCAGCCGATGTCCACGGCGGATGGGCGGTACTGGATCACTTTCAACGGCGAAATCTTCAACTACATCGAACTGCGGCGCGAGCTCTTGGCCAAGGGGCACAAATTCGAGACGTTGTCCGACACCGAGGTGCTGTTGCACTTGTACGAGGAAGAAGGTCCCGCCTGCGTCAACCGCTTGAATGGCGAGTGGGCCTTCGGGATCTGGGACTCCGCGGAACGCAAGCTGTTTCTGTCGCGAGACAGGTTCGGCATCCGGCCGCTGGTCTATACGCGTACGGCGACGGCGTTTCTGTTCGCGTCAGAAGTGAAAGCGTTGTTTACCAGTCCGGAAGTTCCGCGGCGCATTGATTTCGCGGCGCTGGACCAGATTTTTACGTTCTGGTTTCCGCTGGCCCCGCACACTTTCTTCGAAGGGGTGTTCGAGCTGCCTCCGGGCCACTCGCTGATTTTTCAGCACGGCAAGATTCACATCACGCGGTACTGGGAGATGAGCTACGCGCCCGATGCGCCGGGGTCGCGTTCGGAGCAGGACTACGCCGAGGAACTGTGGTCGACGCTGGTAAACGCGGTGAAGCTGCGCCTGCGTTCGGATGTTCCCGTAGCGGGCTACTTGAGCGGAGGCCTGGATTCATCGGTCACAGCGGCAATCGCCAAGCGGCTCACGGGCCGGAGACTCCGTACCTTTTCGGTGACATTCGATGATGAGGAATACGACGAGAGGGCGTATCAGCAGCAGGTCGTGGGTCATCTGAACGTCGAACACCAGGAGGTGCGCTGCTCATACGCCGATATCGGCCGGGCGTTCCCCGAGGTCACGTGGCACACGGAAAAGCCGGTCCTGCGCACCGCCCCTGCCCCGCTGCTCCTTCTTTCGGGACTGGTCCGGGAAGCCGGATTCAAGGTGGTGGTGACCGGAGAGGGAGCGGACGAAATCCTTGGCGGGTACGACCTGTTCAAGGAAACCAAGATTCGCGCGTTCTGGGCCGCAGCGCCGGAGTCACGTCTTCGTCCTTTGCTTCTGCGGCGGCTCTATCCTTATCTCGCGAACATCCAGAACCAGCCGGAGGCCTATCTGCGCGCTTTTTTCCGCGTGAACCCGGGGGACCTGGACAGCCCGTTTTTTTCGCACCTGCCGCGCTTTGAACTGACTTCGAAGCTGAAGACGTTCCTCTCCGGCGAAGCTCGCGCGGCGGCCGATGGAGCTTCTGCTCTGACGGAACTGCAAAAAACGCTGCCTAAACGTTTCATGGAATGGGATCGCTTCCTGCAAGCGCAGTATCTGGAAACGATTTACCTCATGCCCGGATACATTCTGTCTTCGCAAGGGGACCGCATGGCCATGGCCCATTCCGTGGAGGCGCGGCTGCCCTTCCTCGATCCGCAGGTCGCGGAGTTCGCCTCCAAGATTCCTCCCGCGCTGAAGATGAAAGTGCTGAATGAAAAATACCTGCTGAAGAAAGCGGCGGGCGATCACATTCCGGCGTGCGTCCGGCAGCGCCACAAACAGCCCTACCGCGCGCCCGAAGGGAAAAGCTTCCTCAGCGAGCCGCTGGATTACGTGGATGAACTGCTGTCGCCGGAGCGGCTGGCGAAGGATGGCGTGTTCGATCCCGCGTCCGTATCGATGCTGGTGAAGAAATTCCGAGATGGGCGGGCGATTGGAGTGAAGGACAACATGGCATTGACCGGCATCGTTTCGACGCAGCTCGTCGTGGAACAGTTCGTCCGAAGCTTTCATCCCGGATTCACAGAGGAGCCCCATGCAGGACCTGAAGGCGCAGCTCACGCAGTTCGTCGTTGACAATTTCCTTTTCGGCAAGGCCAACGGCTTCAAATCCAGCGATTCCTTCCTGGACAGCGGGATCATTGATTCCACCGGGATGGTGGAACTCATCTTTCATCTCGAGAACGCCTATGCCATCGAAATCAAGGACGCGGAACTCATTCCCGAAAATCTGGATTCCGTGGATCGCCTGGCGGAGTTTGTGCGGCGAAAACAGGCTGTAGTGCTGGCCGAGGACCCCACTCATGCAGGTTGAGGAATTCCTGGAACAGAGCGCCGGCCGCTATCCGGACAAGACGGCTCTCATCTGCGGCAACGAACGGTTGACGTATGCAACGATCGAGGCACGCTGCAATCAGCTGGCGAACATCCTGCTCTCGGCCGGCCTCGATCGATGGGGCCGTGTCGCGATCTACACCGAGAATTCGCCCGAAACGGCGCTCGGCATATTCGGCACGCTCAAGGCGGGCGGCGTCTTCCTGGTGATCAATCCAACCACGAAAATTGAAAAGCTGGCGTATATCCTCAACAACTGCCGCGCGAGCGTACTCATTACGACGAGCAAGAAACTGAAGGAGATCGGCGGCCTGTGGCCGAGAACACCTTATCTGCGCACCGTAATTGCGGCCGGTGCCGGCGACGCCAGCACCGCCGATGTGGGCGACAAGAAACTGATTCTGCTCGAACCAGCGCTAGCCGCTGCCTCTCCAAAGCGACCGGCCAAGCGCTGTATCGATGTGGATCTGGCGGCCTTGATTTACACTTCCGGCTCGACGGGCAAGCCCAAAGGCGTGATGGTCACGCACTTGAACATCGTTTCCGCAGCGATGTCGATCACGACGTACCTGGAAAACACGCCGGACGACATCATCATCAATCTATTGCCCTTGGCCTTCGACTATGGGCTGTATCAACTTCTGATGGCGTTCAAGGTGGGCGCCACGCTGGTGCTGGAGCGCGGCTTCACGTATCCATTCGCCGTGATCGAGACCATGCAGCGCGAGCGCGTCACCGGTCTTCCGCTCGTGCCAACCATTTCTTCCCTGCTGCTGCAAATGGATTTGGGGCAGTATCAATTACCGCATTTGCGCTACATCACGAACACCGCCGCGGCGCTTCCTACGGAGCATATCCGCAAGCTGCGCACCGTCTTCCCGCACGTCAAGATTTTCTCGATGTACGGGTTGACCGAATGCAAGCGCGTCTCTTATCTGCCGCCCGAACAATTGGACATACGGCCGCGTTCTGTGGGCCGCGGGATGCCGAACGAAGAGGTATACATCGTGGACCAAGCCGGCAAGAGGCTTGGATCGGGAGAAACCGGCGAACTGGTTGTGCGCGGCGCGAACGTGATGAAGGGTTACTGGGAGCTGCCCGAGGAAACCTCAAAAATGCTGCGCGACGGCGGCTTTCCGTGGCCGGAGAAGGTGCTCTATACCGGCGATCTGTTCACGAGCGACGAAGAAGGATACCTGTACTGGATGGGGCGCAAGGACGACATCATCAAGACGCGCGGGGAGAAAGTGAGCCCGCGGGAAGTGGAGGACGTGCTGTATTCGATGCCGGAGATCTCGGATGCGGCGGTGGTCGGCGTACCCGACCAATTGCTGGGCAGCGCAATCAAGGCATTCGTCACGCTGAAACCGGGCGCCACGCTGAATGAACAGGATGTTCTCCGCTATTGCAAGGACCGGCTGGAAGACTTCATGGTTCCCAAGGCGGTGGAAATTCGCGCGACATTGCCGGCCACCAGTACAGGAAAAATCAGCAAGCGCGCATTGGTTTTGGATGGAGAAGCGGAGTGAGCGCGAGCGCAGCACACATATCGCTCGATGTGTTGAAGCTCGATCCGGCCGCCGAAAGCGGCAGAATCGAGAAGTGGATTCGCGAAACGGTAGAGCGCACGCTTCGCCGCAAGGGAGTGGTGGTGGGACTTTCCGGCGGGATCGACAGCAGCGTTGTGGCCGCCTTGTGTTCACGCGCGCTCGGCCGCGAGCGGGTGCTCGGACTGCTGATGCCGGAAATGGAATCGTCCGATGACAGTATCGGATACGCCGAACTGACCGCAAAGTCCCTCGGTATCTCCACGCTGATCGAAGACATCAGTCCTGCGCTTCAGGCGCTCGGCTGCTACACGCGCCGCGATGAAGCGATTCGCACGATTGTTCCCGAGTACGAGGCGGGCTGGAAGTGCAAGCTCGTGCTTTCCGACATGTCTGCTGGCGCGCAGTATGCGATCTCCTCGCTGGTCGTAAAGCCGCCGCAGGGTCCGGAAAAGAAGGTTCGCCTGACGTCCCAGGCTTATTCGGCGATCGTCGCCGCCAGCAACTTCAAGCAGCGCACGCGAAAGATGATCGAGTACTTCCACGCCGAAAGGCTGCAGTACGCCGTGGCCGGCACGCCCAACCGCCTGGAATACGACCAGGGATTTTTCGTCAAGAACGGCGACGGTGCGGCTGACCTCAAACCGATCGCGCACCTGTACAAAAGCCAGGTCTACCAGCTCTCTGCTTTCCTGAACCTGCCACAGGAAATTCAGAGCCGCGCGTCCACCACGGACACTTATTCCTTGCCGCAATCGCAGGAGGAATTCTATTTTTCCGTACCGCTGGAAACGTTCGATCTGTGCCTGTTTGGCAAGAACCACGGCATCAGCGCAGCGAGGGTGGCAGGCGCCGTGGGCATGACCGCGGAACAGGTTGAGCGCGTATATGCTTCGATTGACGCGAAGCGGCGAGCCACCGCCTATTTGCACCGGCCGCCTGTGCTTGTCGAAGAGGTTGGAGAAATCGCCCCCAAGTTTTGAGGTCGCAAATTGCGACTTCAAACGTTCTCACGGGAGCGCACAATCAATCATTTATGGTTGTTTTGCCGTAATGCGGATCACGCGAGTGGCATAGCTGGGGCTCTGGAAAGGAACGACTAAGCGGTAACCGGTGGCCGTTTTCTGTGGGTCAGCGCCCTTGACAGCCAGTTCGGCCGAAGTCGTGACCAAGTCCAATGTGTTGCCGCCTCCCGCCCGTCCAGCAACAACCAATTCAATGCTGTTCGGATCGTTCACGCGGATGCTCATCACCTTCAGCGAGCTAGTACGCTGGCCGACAGTCGGGTCGGCTTGCGGCGGCACGATCCCGATTCCGCCAACATAGTCGACCGTCACATCGGCGTCGCCCTGCAGCGGAAACACCACGTCCGCGCTGTTGCTGCCCCCAATTTGCTTCTGTTGAAAACCAGAGCGCTTGCCATTCAGAGTGACGCGACGAATCTTCGCGAGCAGCGGAACCGGGACAGCAACTTCAGCGGTCAGCGGCTCGGTGCCGTCCACGTGCACGTGCACCGTGGACCGACCTGGGGCTTGCGTCACTTCTCCCGACACACGATCGCTTCCGGCCACGTAATCCGAAAATCGCAGGAAGCTCCAGTTCGCGGGCGACTGCGGACGAAAGAGCAGCCTCCGGCCTCCAGCGTTGTTGGTTTCGGAGCTCTCGGTGCTGAGACCCAGCAGCCCGCGAACGGTGGGCACCACGACGCCTACGGACGAGAACAACTGGTGCGGCACGGATCGTTGACCCGCCAAATAGCGGTCGCCGTTCATGTGCTCGGGCATATCGCCTGGCGCCTGAATGCCAGTGAGGCGCGTAACGTTACTTAACGCGGCGAAGCCTGCTATGGGGTTCCCATGCGCGTATTCCGCCCGGCTCACAAACGTGTTGATGAAGGGCCATGCTGTTCCGTCCGGATAGCTGACCGGATCGTAGTAGGGCGTGTGATTGCCGATCGAACGTTCCCCCCAATCGGCCGCTAGCTCCGGAGAGGCCAGCTTGGCAACGTCGCCTGCCGATTGTTCGCCTTGAATCCCGGGCGTGAGGGCGAGCGCGACGGATGACCAGTCCGCCACCGTATCGTCGCGGCGGCCATCGGCCGTCTGGCCGAAAGCGAAGAATTTGCCGCTGGGATTCCACCATTGCGCCTCGATGGACCCACGCGCCTTCTCGAATCGCGACTTGGCGTCCGCCGCAAGTTGCGCATCGCCTTCCGCAGCCGCCAATTTCTCCATTCCCTGCAGGCCCGCGAGCCATGCGCCTTCGAGGTAGATGTCCTTGACGACTTTGCCGCGCAGCACGCCGGCCTCGACCGCAGCCAGCCCGGCCTTGGTGTTGTTCATGAGGCCGTCCGGATCAAGGGTCGTAAGGCAGTAGGCGTACGCCTTCTTCGCCGATTCGAAGAATTCGTCCAGGAATTTGCGGTCGCCCGTGCGATTCCAATACTGCTCGAGCGAATAGAGGTAGAAGGGCGTGGTGTCCGCATGATAGTAGGCGTAATGGTATTTTCCGAACCAGTCGATCAGGCCGACGCTCTGGGTCATCTCGTGCATCATCTTTCCATCGTTGCGCTGCCGCGCCTTCAGGAATCGCAGGGCCTGGAGAGCGCCCGGCACGTCGCCGTAATCCTCGAGCGCCCAACTGGCCATCAACGCGTCGCCGCCAAACCACCAGTCGAATCCCGGACGCTCGCCTGCACCGGCTTGTCCGTAGCCTGCCACCAACCCGCAGCCGTACGTGTCGTTGCAAACCCATCCCGCGTCAAGTGCGACTTTGGCCCAGGTGAAAGCGCGGTTCAGGTTGGCGTCAGGCGTTTCGATCCGCATCGTCTGCGCGAGGAACTGGCGATGGTAATTCACGTTCTGCTCGTAGAGTTGGCGGGCGTGATCCAGGACGCGCTGATAGACCTCGCGCGCTTTCGCTTCGCTTTGCATGTTGAGCGCGAATACCACCGGGATCAGTTGTGAGCGAGCCTGCTCGGCCGAAGCTCGAAGCTTCAGCTCGAGTTCGCCGCTGATGATCCCAACGTCCACGAAGTCCGTATAGGCGTTCACCGCCGGCGAGCCGATCATGGCTGTAGGCACGCCAGTACCGTCGGTCAGACCAAAGGCATGGTCTTCCGGCATCCAGTAGGTGAACTGCCCGCCCAGGCTGGCCGGCCACATCGGCTTGAAGTCCGGCACGAAGCGCATCGTGATCGTCAGCGGTTTGTCGCTGTCGATGTCAAAGAAAATGACCGCCGCAGGCTCATCGCGAGGTACCCAGAAAATCTCTCGCACGGTGAACAGGGGATGCGCGTAGATCAGCGTGGTGGATTCCGGACGGCTGATCACTTCTCGCAAGTAATTCGCCCCTTGCACGGGCTCGATCATGCCGTCCTGCTGAAATTCGAGATCGAATCCGTGCGCCACCTTCATGGGATAGATCCACGCTTCGAACGTGCCCTCCTGTTTGCCGAGAATCGCCGCGCGGTGGCCCGTCGCGTCGAAATACTTGGATGGCTGTGGTGGGCTTTGCCAGCGAAGGCCGCTGTCAGGAATATTGAATCGCGGGATGCCGATGGCTGTCGACGCACCCTTCGCGCGGGAAGGCGGTGCCTGGGCAAGAGAGACCACGGGCAAAGCAACAGCAAATACAGAGGCTGCGAAAAGGGCGAGTGCCGTGCGCCACAGGATGCTTCGATCCTTCATTACGAGACCTCGAACTCGATCTGTTTCTTGCCCGCCAGCAGAGCGGAAGAGAGAATCACGCGGTTTCTCTCGAGCTGGCCCAGCGAAATGCTCTTCAATGGCTGTCGATCGGGCGGATGAATGTGGACGATGAGGCCTGCGCTGAAGGAATCCTCGAATTGAAGATGGATTCGCCATTTCGGGCGCACTGCGCCTGACACTGCCTCAGTCATCCAACTGACCGGGCCGAAGCGCGTCGGGCAATGCTCCACGTGGATGCGCTGACCGGCGGCGAACCAGTCCTTGGGCGCTGCCTTCTGCAAATGCACGATCGAGCGATCGTGCTCTTCGTAGCACAACAGCCAACGCAACCCCAAAGCAGGCTGCAGTTCGCTATTCACGACGGCGGACCATCCGTACGGGCTGCCCTCGCCCGGATGCCCACCCGGCAGAAGAGCATCCTCCGGCGAGTACCAACAGCCGCCATCCATCGTGTAGCAGCAGAGCGCGTAGAGAGTCAGCAGAAACGGGCGGTAATCGTCCATGCGAATGCGCCCGGCGAGAGTGCCATGCGACATGAAATTCGACGTTCGCGGATAGGCGCCGTCCAGATTCATGCCGAGGAGCTGCAGGCCCGCAATCTCGCGGTGGCGGAAATGGCCGAGATCAAGCTCAGGGTCGCCCCAGTCGCTGGTCCACCAATCCTCCATGAAGCGGTGATTTTCGTAGCTGGAAAGCTCCGAGGGTTTGCGGCTGGTGTCAAACGGGGTGAAAGGGGTGATGCCTGCCGCTTTCATTTCGGCGTTGCGCGCCGCGAGAGTCGTGGCGAGCGATCGTTCAACGTCCGCGCGAAGCAGCTTGGCCCACGCGGTGACTTCCGCGGCTTCGTCAGCCAGAGCGCGGCCTCCGTGCTCGTTTGCCGCCCGCGCGAGACAACGAGCGTGTTCGTGAAAGCCGCGCCAGGCCCAAGCCGCGTTCTGGTAGTAATAGGGATGCGAGTCGGGATAGTCGTCTTTCGGATCGCCCAGATCCGCTTCAGGCGAACCCCAAATCAAACCGTGGCGCGGATCATCTTGCGGAAATTTCTGCTTCGAATACTGATAGCGCTGGTACAGAAGATGAGCCATGCGCCGCAATACGGGCAGCTGCTTCTGCAGCGCGGTGACGTCCTGGGAATAGTCGTAGGCGCGGGCGGAAAGTTCGAGAAAAACTCCACCATTTAATGGCGCTTCGACCTGATCCTGCGTGTTGTAGAGGAAATTCCCGTCCGGAAGGATGTAGTGATCGAGATAATGCTGAAAATACGGCTCGACCTCAGCGGTCAGATTCCACAATTGATGCGCCCAAACGAATTCGTAGTGAGCGACGGGGAAAAGCGCGTGGCTGCGCTCGGGTATTTTGGTGTACGCGCCCTCGCCGATCTGATACGTGGGCTCGAGGCCGCGATAGCTGGATCGCGCCAGTGCGATGCCCGCGCGCGCGGCGTTCAACAGCCATTCGTCCGGAATTTCGACGATCATCCGATCTTCGAAAAAATGCCGCCACTTGTTCCAAACGCCGATGGCGCCCGAAAAAAAATCCTCGGCCGAGCCGTTCCAATATCGATTGACGAATTCGCCCGAAGGAAGATTCTGATTCGCTCCGGTGTCGCCAGGAGGAATCAGCTTGCTCCCTTCCGCCGGCGGCAACATCGCGCGCACTCGCCCAATCGGATGGGAGTCAGCGCCCGGCGGCAGGACCATCATGACCTCATAGCCCGTTCCGAAGTGCGGGTTCCAAACGCCGATATCGGCAGCAGGCAAAAATCCGCCCAGGAGCGTGCGCTTGCTATAGCCCTCCACATAGTCGTAGAGATACTCGGACGGCAGCAGCCGGCGCGGATCGAAAAGGCTGCCGGTGAGGTCTGGCGCCCAGAGCGACTGCGCATCGTTGCCGAATTCACGCGACCGGCCGTCCGCTTCCAGCCAGAGGCAGCCGCGAGGACCCGTTTCGCCGTTGGCCACGAGCGCCCAACCGCTGTATGCGGGACCAAGCGCAGCGACGTTTTCGTAGCCTGGATCTTGGTCGGAATCCAGGATGTAGTTTCCGAGAACGTCCGGGCCGGGCACATATCGCTCTGGCCGCTCGAATTTCGGACCGTGGTCATTGATCGGCCGCGGGGCGATTCTGCGGAGGTCTCCAACGAATTTCGGGATGCGAGCGATGGTGTCCTGCGTGGTCGCGTAGACGATCACCCCGCGGTAAGTAGCCCGCTTCTCGAAAACGGCGGTAGGAACTCCGTTCAGCCACGGCAGGATCGCGACGAGCGTCCATCCTTCCATCGAACTGCCCGGCTTCAGTTGTTTTGTCTGGCCGTTGAGAGAGGCGGTGACGGTTTCGTTCTCGATCGCAACCACGCGCGGCGACTGCAGCAGGGCCTCGCGCTCGCCCGGCAGGAACAGGGCGTATTCGTTTTCGATTCTCCCGGGCTCATCGTTTGCGTGCGGGCCAGCGGCGGGGGAGCGTTCTGCTGCGTACACTTCGGGCCATCCGAAACGCGCCGCCGCGCCCAGCAAGGGTAGCCACGAAATCATTTTCAAGAAGGCGCGCCGGGATGCGTCCGAGATCGTCCGTGTTTTGGTCCAAGAAGCCATGCGCGAATACGCGAGACACCAGTCCCGCCAGCGAATGCTACGGGCGCTGGTTCCAGATGTCAACGCGGCGCACGCGTATGGTTGACAATTGGGGGACAGCAGCGCGGCGGGCCGAGTTCGTGACGCTCATCACAGACGGTTGGCTTTGCTCGTCGGCACAATGCCAACGGTCTGCGGTAGCGGGAGCGTGGAAATGGAACCGTTTCGTCAGCATGTATTCATCTGCACGCAGGAAAAACCGGAGGGTGCCAGCTCGTGTCTGCATAACGGCTCTCTTCAACTCCTGCAGTGCTTGGAAAGCGAATTGGAGTCGCAGAAACTAGACGGCGAGATTCAAGTGACCACGTGCGGCTGTTTCGGATTGTGCGACGACGGCCCGATTCTCCTGGTGTATCCCGATGGCGTGTGGTATCGCCGAGTCAAAGAGGAGGACGTGCGGGAAATTGTCACTTCCCATTTGCACTCGGGGAAGGTCGTCTCGCGCCTGGCATGGACCGATCCACAGGAAATGAAGACCGAAGCTTCTGCACATCACGAGCGATACCGCTCCATGATGAAGGCGCGGGATGAAGCGGGCGTTTTGCCGGATAACCTCAACAGCCTGATCCGCGCGTTCATGCCCAGCCGGGCGGCGCTCACCGCGCTGGAACTGGATGTATTCAGCGGGATTCGAGACGGAGCCTCAGCCGAAAGCGTCGCTCACAAAATCGGGGCCGATTCACGAGCCATGGAGATGTTGCTCAACGTGCTGGTGGGTCTCGGGCTGCTCGAAAAAAAAGACGGCACTTTCTTTAACAGTCCCGCCAGCGCGCGATTTTTCCAGGAAGGCTCCGGGGACAATGCACGCGGCGGCCTGCTGCATACCGCTCACCTCTGGCATCGCTGGTCCACTCTGACGGAATGCGTTCGCGCGGGGACTTCGGTTGCCACCGGCGGCCGCGATGATACCTGGGTGAGAGATTTCATCGCGGCCATGGACCGCAACGCCCGAGAACGAGTCGGCGTCCTGCTCAAGGCGCTCGACCTGAGTAGAGTCAAACGAATGCTGGACCTGGGTGGAGGATCGGGAGCCTACTCGATCGCGTTTGCACGTGCTGTCCCTGGACTGCAGTCGGATCTTTTCGATCTTGGTGATGTCATCCCGCTCGCGCAAGAAAATATCCGGAAGGCCGGGCTTGCCGAGCGCATTTCCGTTCATTCCGGCGACATGCTCCGCGATCCTCTCGGCGAGAACTACGATCTCGTGTTTGTATCCGCGATCTGCCACATGTTCCCGCCGGAAGAAAATCAGCGGCTCTTCAAACGAGCCTATGCAGCGCTCGTTCCAGGCGGCCGCTTCGTCGTCCAGGACTTTATCCTGGAGCCGGACAAGACGGCCCCGCGCCAAGCGGCCCTGTTCTCGCTGAACATGCTGGTGGGAACGCGTGCGGGCAGCAGTTACAGTGAGCCCGAGTACGCGGCTTGGTTGCGGAATGCTGGGTTCTCTGATGTTCAGCGCGTGCGCCTGCCGGGACCCACAGGACTCATGATCGCAATCCGCAGATAGATAATCGTGCAAGCCGCCGGGGACGAGAGCCCATTCGCGGCTGGTTGCAGGGACCGATCACGAATCGCCGGACAACAAAGGAATGGCTCCAACGAGCGCGGCATTATTGCCCAACTCCGCGGCGCGGACCCATACCTTGCCCCAGGGAGTCCACGCATGCTGCGTCACATATGACTCGAGGTACGGGATGATAGTTTCCGCGCTGGCCATCACTCCTCCGCCTACTACCACGATTTCGGGATCGTAGGCGTGAACCAAAGCGACCGCGTCGGCTGCCCAGACATTCAAACAGCGGTCGCGGATGGCGGCGGCGACTGGGTCCCCGCGTGCTGCTTCTTCGAAGACTTCCTTGAATCCGACGTCTCGATGTCTTGCAAGACTGCTTTGCGACGCTCCCGGCCAATTCTTCACGATTTCCGGAAGCGACCATCCGGAGGCTTCCGCCTCCGCGCATCCGATCGCGCCGCAATTGCACGGGCGACCGGTGAACAGAACGGGAAAATGTCCTCCGAGGCATCCTGCCTGGGAATGTTTGCCATGAAGGAGCTTGCCTTCGATCATGGCCACGCCGCCGATCCCGGTCCCAAGCGTCATCATCACGACGTCGGCAAAGCCCCGCGCCGCGCCTGCGTAGACTTCGCCGAGCAACGCAAGCCGAGCATCATTCTCGAGGCGCAAGGGAAGGCCGAAGGCTTCGCGTCCCCAGGCGCATAGGTCGATCTGCTTGGCGTCAGGATACTTTTCGTTGGTGGCCAAGACCGTGCCCGTGCGCGAATCGACGATACCGGCGAAACCCACAGCTATTCCCGCGATATCCGAAACAGCCGCAGCGTGCTGGCCGGCCATAGCGCGAAATGTCTCGGCGATTCGAGGCAACACAGCACGGAGGCTCTTTGCGCGGTCCGTATCGATGGTTTTGTGCGCTAGGATGGTGCGGTCGTCGACCAGGCCGCAGGTCGCGTGGGTGCCTCCGAGATCGACGGCGAAAGCCTTCATGAAGATCGTCCCTTGCTCTAACTCGCGCGGAAGATCAGCCGGCGAGTTCCGCCCGATCGGCAGAAATCGTGTAGTTCTTCTTTTGGTAGCGCAGGTTCACGAGCCGCGCTTTGGAATCAAAGTCGGTCAGGTGCGAACGGACTTTGATTCCGTCAAACAAGGTCAGGTCTGCGCCGAAGATCGAATCGATGACGAGATCCGTGAATGCTCCGGCGGATATGCAGCACCAGTCGTTCAGGTAAGGAGCATCGGTCGGGCATTTGTATGCAGCACCATGCTCGAGCGGAAAGGCTGTCTCCGTAAAGTGCGCTTGCCCGATGGGACCCTGGTTCGCCGCTTTCACCAGGGTTCGCAGCCATGTGGACACGCGCGCGGAGGGACCGATCTTGTAGAGCCCTTTGGCGGTCATCGGCGGCCAGGCCGCGTACGCGCCCAGCCAGCTGTGGTCCGGCCGGATGTTCCACGTGGCGTCCACGTCGTCCGGCGACAGCGCTTGCATCCAGTATTGAGTGCAGAGCTGCTCCCAACAGAATCGGTTCATCTGCTGCTTCTGTGCCTCGCTTAGATCCTCGAACATATTATCCAGAACCGAAAGAAAGTCGTAACAGTGCCGCACTTCGTTGTACGAGCCGTCAGGCTGCCGGCATTTCCACCAGCCCCTGCGGTCCACATAGAGCATTCGATTGATCCGCTGCGCGAGTTCCTTCGCTTCAGCGCGCAACTGCGAAGCCCGAGCCGTTTTGCCGCGCCGATCGAGCAAATCGGCGACGAACCGCATCGACGAGACATTGCCCGCATTCATGCCGGCCGTTTCATGCAAATACGTGCCGACCACCTCGAGCAGGTTCTCGAGCTTGCCATAATCGCCCAAGCCGTCTCCGCTCTTGTCGAGTTGCTTCCAGTAGGTCGCGTGTGAAACCAGTTGATCGAGGGCGGTGTGATCGCCAACGCGTTTGTCGAGCCACCCGAAATCCCCGGTGACACGCAGATAATTCTGCGCGCAGCGCACGATGGCCATGTCGTTCACGCTGTACCAGGGCCCCACGCCCTCACCGGTCACATAGTCCGTCGCGAGGTGCTCGTGCATGTCCTGGACGAACCAGGTCTCCACAAGACGGCGCAGCGGATCCGGATCCAGCAACGCCAGTCCTAGCGAAGTCAACGATGTATCCCAGGGAAAACTCAGGGTAGGAAGCACGCGCCCGCCCAGCGTCAAATAGGTGGTGCCGTATTTTGAATCCGGATTCGCGCGGCGAGCAAACAGAAGGTTCCGGAAGCCCGCCTGATAAGCTTGCCACAACGATTCGTCGTCCGTTTCCAGCTGCGGCAGATACCCTGAAAATTCCGAATTGTTCGGGGTGAATGCAGACTTGATCAGGCTGGTGAACGCGCGCTCGTTTTCGGCGGCAGCTTCGATGAAACCGGCTTGCAGCGCATCGTAAGTCGCCAGCGCGGTCTGCCGGTCCCCTGCCGCCGCGTTGACGTAGTGCAGTTCCTTCGCTTCGCCCGGCCCGAGAGATATTTCTACGATCAACATGCGCTTCGATTCGACCCGGCTTGGTTTTGGAGTAATTCCCTGCACCGAAACGGCGGGGCTGTGCTGCGCTTCGAAAACCAGGCAGCCTCGCGATGCGTCCCAATCGATCTTGTTGTCCGCCTCTCCCGGGGACGTCGCCAGCCAGGAAGTGGTTTTCTTCGTCACGGCGGCGCGCATATCAAAACCCAGACGGATTTTTCGCGAGGCGCTCCCGAGGTTCTGCACGCGAATCGATTGCGCGGCGGCTCGCTGTTTGGATGGCATGAACGTCTCGGTCGTGAATTTCAGCTCGTCCGCCTGCACCTCGCGCACGAACCGATGCGGATACCATTGATAGGCAAGCTCGTCGCCTCCCGGAGAATACGAGAGCAGAATCTTGCCATTCAGGAAAATTTCGCAGGTGAGAAGAAAACCCGGGCTCCAGGGCGTTTCCGGCACGCCGCAGCACGCGAATGGCGGAAAGGAGAGCGCCGTGAGCCCGGACACAGACTTCGCTGCTTGAACGTAGCCGTATTCGTTCTGCGTGGTGGGAGAACTGTAGAGGTCGCGAAAGCGATGGACCAGCCGGTCGGCCGCCAGATCTTCCAGACTCGGAACCGGCTGCAGATGGCGGTGCTGCACAGGCCCGGCAGCCAGCGCGGGAATGCCCCGCAAAGCGCTCGCCGCGACACTCGCCTTGAGAAATGTCCTGCGGCTCCATTCGTGCCACGCACGAGACGAAGGCTCGTGCCCGTCTTTCTCAGTCATACCAACCTCCTGCTCTAGCCGGCAACGGCCCACCCGGCGTCGATTCGGATCACCTCTCCCGTGATGGGGAACGACTCATCGCTCAGCAAGAAATATGCGGCACGTGCAACTTCATCCGGCTCAAGGAGACCCGCCTTCAAGGGCTGCTTCTCCTTCATGAAATTGAGAATCGCCGGATCCGACTGCGCCCTCGCGCTCATCGGGGTCCGCACGAGGGCAGGCGCGAGCACGTTCAGCCGGATTCCATGCGGGGCGTAGTAGCCGGCAGCGGCAAGGGTCAACGACTCGACGGCGCCCTTGCTTGCGGCGTATGCGTGAGCGGCAAAAAACTTCGATTCCGGAAACCGCGCGAGCACGCTGCTCATGTTGAGGATGGCGCCGGCCTGCTTTGTTGCCATCCAGTGCCGAATCACAGCGCGGCACACGAAGAACGTTCCCGACGCATGGACGTCCATCATTTGCCGCCAAGCCGCGGCCGAGCACTCGTCCAGCGGCCCATCGCCGAACGATCGCCCGCTCATGCCCGCCGCATTGAAAACGGAATCGATCCGGCCGAAACGCGACAACCCGGATTCGATGGCCGCGCTGACGGCGTTTTCATCCGTCACGTCCGCAACCTCAAACGCGGAATCCTTTAGTTGGGCGGAGAGCCTCTCGCACTCCTGGCCGTCTTTTCCGGCCAGGAACACTCGATCGCCCCTTTGCGTGGCCAACCGAGCCGTTGCCGCGCCAATTCCGGAACTCCCGGTGATCAGAACAACGCGCGACATTTCTTTCTGTCATTCGTACAAATGGCGGAGACTTCGCCGGTACGCTTCATAGAACTGTTCGAGCTGATCCTCGGCCGTTTCGTTCGCGGCGAACTGGTGACTCGGCAACATCACAGGCTTGTGTCCGCTCTCGACCAGCATGCGCGCCGTCTCGCATCGAAGCATGTTGATGATGAACGCCCCCGTAATCGTGGAGAGCGGGCCCGTAGCCCAGTCCAATCCGTCCACTTTGACCGCGCAATCTCCGACCGGGGCAAGATTATCGATCACGACGTCGGCGACATCGATCAATTTCTTGCCCGAACTGTGAGCGGACTGAGCCGAATCGCAATGGCGCCGGGAAACGATGGCGATGACGGGAAGCTTGCGCGATTTTGCGCCCAAAGCCATTTCGACAACCAAAGGGCGAATTCCGCTTGTGGAGATGATGACGAAGGCGTCGCTGGCGCCGAACCGGAATCCTTTCAGGATTTCTTCCGCGTAGCCCTCGCACTTCTCGAGATAGAGAGGAGCGCGCAGACCGTTCGGTCCGATAATCGCGGAGTAATTCGTGGCAGCCATTTCCACCAGCGGATAAAAGCCGACGAAGCATCCCTGGCGCGGAATCATTTCGTCGACCATTATGCGCGAGTGGCCGCTCCCAAACAGGAATACCAGGCCGCCGCGCGCGATCCGTTGAGCGCAAATGCTGGCCGCCGCAATGATCGGCTCCATCTGGGTGGCGCGCAGTTCATCGATCGCCTTTTTTGCCGCACTGAAAAACTGAAGTGCCGCGGCACCAGCTGTGGGTTTTTTCTTAAGACTCTTTCGCGGCGTTGGGTGAGGCTTCCCCCTGGAATTCATGGCGCCTAGCATACATCCGGTAGTCGTCTTGCGCTAGGAAAATACGTTCGTATAGGCTACAATCGCGCATGAAAAGTAACGAATAAGCGCCAATCAGACATCCGTTCGGCGATTTGATGCCAAACTGGTCTTCAATGTCACGGTCCCTTTTTGATGCCCATTTTGATCTGATTGTGGCCGGCTCAGGCTCGAGTGGCTCGATCGCAGCCATTGCGGCGGCGCGCTCCGGCGCACGAACGCTGTTGATCGAGAAGTATGGCTTTCTTGGCGGAACCAGCACAGCCGTTCTCGACACCTTCTACGGTTTTTACACGCCCGGTACGCGCTCCATTAAGGTTGTCGGCGGCATTGCCGACGATGTGATCCAGGAACTGCGCCGGCTGGGATGCTGCTTCGAGCGGCCGAATACATATGGGGCCGGAACCGGGATTACGTATAACTCTGAGTATCTGAAGGTCGTGTGGGAGCGACTTGTGCTTGCGGCAGGTGCGCGCATTCTTCTGCACGCGTGGATCCAGGACGCGGAGGTTTCCGCGGGACGGATTCAGTCCGTCACCATCGCGACAAAGCAGGGCTTGCGCAAGCTCGCCGCAGCTTTTTTCGTTGATGCGACGGGCGACGCCGATCTCTGCCACTTCGCCGGCGCGCCGTGCGAGTTAGCCGGGCAGAACGAACCCGCACAATCGCTTACGACCACATTCAAGGTAGCCAACGTGGACGCGGCCGCTCGAGCGAGCATTTCCAAACAGGAGTTTCACTCGCGAATGTCGGCTGCGGCAGAATCGGGGGAATTCGACTTGCCTCGACAGGAAGGAAGCGACCACGCGACACCCGTTCCGGGCCTGATTTCCACCAACATGACTCGCGTGCAATCGTTCGCCGAGGCGGATGGCGAGTTCCGCAATGCCTCTGATCCCGAACTCCTGACTTCCGCCGAAATCGAGGGGCGAAGACAGGCGCTCGAGTACTTGCGTTTCTTGAAGCAGCGGATTCCGGGGTACGCGAATGCTGAGCTGGCCGCGTTTGGAACGCAGATTGGTGTGCGGGAGGCGCGGCGCGTCCAGGGGGAGTACAGGCTGACGCGAGAGGACGTGCTCGGCGCAAGGCAATTTGAGGATCAAATCGGTCTCTGCGGCGCGCCGATCGAGGAGCATGGAGCGGGCGCTGTCACAAACTGGCAATACCTGCCGGACGGCAGTTGCGTGGGAATTCCCTTCCGCACGCTGATTCCGCAGCGCCTCGACAACGTCCTTGTTGCCGGACGCTGCTTCTCAGCGACGCATGACGCGCACGCCAGCGTGCGCTCGATGGCTCAATGCATGGCCATGGGGCAGGCTGTTGGGACTGCCGCGGCGCTCTGCATCCGGCACAAGCAAACTCTGCGGGAATTGAATTGGGCAATGCTCCGGGAAGAACTTCGCGCCACGGGGGCGGTTCTGTCCGTGGAGGAAGTATGCCATTCCTGAGGACGGTGACCGGCGACATCGAAGCGACGGATGCGGGCGTGTGCTACTCGCACGAGCACATCATCATCGATCCCAGTTTCACAACTTACTGCAATCCCGATTTCCTGCTGGACTCTGTGGAGCTGGCCTGCGCGGATGTTCTCGAATTCCGCCAAGCCGGCGGGAAAACCCTGGTCGATTCCATGCCCTGCGGCGGAGGAAGAAACGCCGTCAAGATGGCTCAGATCACCGAGCGGACCAGCGTAAACATCATTTGCCCGACGGGACTCCATCTTGCGAAATACTATCCGCCGGGACACTGGGGCGAACACCTCTCGACGGAAGAACTCGCGGACCTCTTTATTCAAGACATCGAGGAAGGAATCGACGCGAGGGATTACAACGGCCCTGCGATTTCGCGAAGTACCCATAAGGCCGGTGTGATCAAAGTCGCGACGAGCGGCGAGCGGCCGACGTCACGCGAACGCAAGGTGATCGAAGCCGCCGTCGCTGCACACCGGCGAACCGGCGCGCCGATACTGACGCATACCGAACACGGCGCCGGTGCTCTGGAACAGATCGAGCTCTTTCGGGAATTCGGTGCGTCGCTCGAGCACGTGGCCATCTCTCATACGGACCGCAAGCCCGATCCCGCCTACCACAAGGAAATCCTCTCGACCGGAGTCATGCTCGAATACGATTCGGCCTTTCGCTGGCCCGAAGGCGGCGACAATCCCACCCTGGATCTTGTCACGAGCATGTTTGCGGCAGGTTTTGGCGGGCAGATTCTGCTCGGCATGGACGCTGCTCGCCGGAAGTATTGGAGGTCATACGGCGGCAAGCCGGGCCTGCGCTTCTTGCTCTGTGAATTCGTCCCGCGCCTTCGAAGCAGCGGCCTCAGCGACGACGATATCGACGCGATTTTCGTCAGAAATCCGCAGCGATGTTATTCCTTCGCCCCGGCGCCGTGAGCCCGGCTTGCGGGCGGCCGTCCCGGGGCTGCATCAAGGCTCAAAGTGCGGCCACAATCCGCGAAATTGCTCTGGATTCGAGACCCACTCGATCGATTTGGGGCTGCGGCGCAATAACTCGTAAATGGAACCGGCCGGCGGAAGCCCCAGCTCAGGATAGTCTCGAGCTTTCTTCCGCCTAAGCTCCGAGGGAGAGTACGCCGGGTTCGGTTCCCAGCTGATTTCTCCCGTGTCGCTCATCAGGGGATACCAGGCCAAGCCATGATGCGCGCGCATTTGCGCGTATTCGAAGGCGTACTGACGGTCGCACCAGGCGCCGAAAATCAAATGCGAATGGACATCCGCGTTGGCCACAAAGTGCGACCACCCGGGCGGCATGACCACACGCTCGCCTGGCCCCGCCTCCACCGCCACGCAACGCCCCGGGTCATCTCCCGCTTTCTCCTGGCCGTAGATAATCGCGCGGCCCTCCCAAATTTCGAACAGTTCCGGCGTCGACCAGCCACAATGCGGCGCAGCCGCGTGTTGGTGGCCCTGGCTTCGCACTGGACCGTCGCCGAGACGCCCGCTCGCGTACAGGACGACCCCGAACAGAAGCATGCGTTTCTGCATCTCTTCGCGGTCTTCCATGCGGCCGACGTCCATCGCAATGGCGTAAACAGGACTGGGTCCCGTACAGTTCGGATTCCGCAAGCCCTGCCGGATCGAATCGAGCGAACGATACTCCGGCTTGGGCCCGAACACACCGGGCCCAAATTCGAAGTCGAGTTCGCGATCCGCGCGGAAACGAACGTCCAGGCCCGGAGCGAACCCGCGTTCTCCCGCCGACTTGGATCGCTGCGGGATCACGCGCCGGTCTCCACAAGCTTCGCCTCGCCGTCAATATTCAGGAGTCGCGCCGCAAAGCCCTCGCGGCGAATGATTTCATAGTCGTGCCCGGCATCGCTCGGCCAGCAGGCCACAAATCTCAGAGGCTTATTGCCCGTATTGGCCACGCGGTGAGCGACGTTGGGAGGTATAAAGTGCAGGCTGCCCGGCGACATCGTCTCCATCCATGTCTTCCGAGTTTCGTCCATGAGGATCAGAGCCCCATTTCCCTCGACGGTCCCGTAGTACTCCGTGCGGTACCGCTTCTGGTGCCAATGCCCGTGGGTCATGAAATATTCGGAACCGACGTGGCCGGGCTCAACAACCGTCGTTCCCCAAAACAGGCCGCCCTCCGTGCCCTCGGGAACCGGGCACCAGGCCTGCACGCGATATACGACGATATTGGGGTCCATTGCACGAAAAGCATGCCGGTCGGCGAAGATTCCTTCCAATTGTCCGAGAGTCCTCGTACTCTCCTGGATCTTCCGGTCGGGCTGCAAAACGCCGCGGCTCCAATCCATGCGTATCATGACTTCGGCTCCGAACTCGTTTCTGCCTCTCCTTGATGATTCATCCGGCGCTTATTTCGAACCTTGCAGGACCATCCTATTGATGAGGCAGCGGCTTGGTGACCGCGACGGGATGATACAAATTCATGTTCTTCGTGATGTCGCTCACTTGGACGGAGTTGCAGACATAGGTGAAGAAAAGCTGGCCGGCTTGCTCGAGCTCCACGTGCTCCTTCGCAGCGTAACAGAAGACATTGCGCGCGTAATTCGGGTTCGACCGCTGCATCTCGGGATACGCATAAAGATTTTCGGACGGCCCCCACGGTCCCAGCAAAGACGCGGACAAGCTGTAATGAGCCTGACCGTCCATCCCGATGGGATAAACGGCGACCCACTGCTTTGTGGAGGCATGGTAGCGGACGGTCATCTCCGTCGCGCCCGGATTGATTACCGCGGCCGCATCCGCCGGCAAGCTTGTAGCCGTGTCACTCCAGCGGCCCCAGCTCGAATTCGACTTCCGATATTCCCAGCTCGCGTTTCCGGGTCTGGCGGCGCTGTTCAACTGGATCAGCGGGAGGCGTAGGAGGGCCATGGATGGGGACGAACCGCTCTTCTGCACAACCGTGAAAAAATACGCGTAGTCGGCCCCGTGCGGATTCGTCGGGTCAGGATTCCCGTTTGGTCCTGCATCGACAACGATCGACGCGCCGGGCACGGCGCTTTCCCCCGTGTTTAGCTTCTGGTAGCGGATCGACCACTGGCTCGGCTTTCCCAGGTAGTTGCTGACGCTGGCCAATTGCGCACCGCTGTAGGCGAATCCAAACGCTCCCGTGCCCTGCGCGTGCATCTGCATCAGCGCAATGTAGAGAGTGCCGTGATAAACGAACCCGTCCATGGGCCAGAACCAATCGCTGCTCGATCCTGGCACGGAAAACACGGCCCCGGGCTTGGGCGTATTCGTTCCTGCCCAGTAATACTCGAACGAGCAGTCTTGTCCCGAGCACTTCGATATTGCGATGGAGTTGTGGATGAAGCCAGTCGAGTGCTTTCGGCTCGTGGTGTTCGGCGGGCCGACGAACGTGTCGCCGAGCAGCCACAGGCTCTTGCCACTGCCCAACGCTATCGAATAGGCGCTGTCCGCGCCCAGCCAGCCTTGCTCGTAGGGGAAGAATGCTCGCGGGTGATTGGACGCGCCAGAGTTCACAGAAACAGCTTTTCCCGCACCGCAAAACGCGAGCGCAGCGGACGTGCCGGCAACCGAAACGAGCAGAAGTAACCGCCGCACCAGCGAAAACCTGCCAAAAAGAAGCCGCCGGCCACGCTCGGGTGCCCGGGGGGAAGAACTACAGGAATTCCGCTTGTCGAATTTCATTTCGAATGTGACGGTGCGGGCAGCGTAACGCAAGATCACGCTGCCCAGTCCGCCCTACGATCTCGCCGGAAAGTGACCCCGTTCTCTAGAACGAGAGTTTGAGCGCAAGCTGCGCCTGGCGCGCCGTTCCTGTCCCGATTTGACTGCCCATATTGTCCGCGATCGTCTGTCCCACACGGCCGAAATTCGGATTGGTGATGCAAGCGGCCGGTGAAGTTGCGGTCGCAGCGAACACGGCCGTGCAAATCCCGCCATCGGGATTGGCGAAATTGGGATGGTTCAGGATGTTGAAAATATCGGCCCGGAACTGCAGTTTGAAGCGTTCCGTGATCGAGAAATTCTTCATCGCTGAAAAATCCCATTGGAAGAATGCCGGCCCGCGGAGCGCGTTTCGCCCGAAATTTCCGGTCACCCCGCCGGGCGTGCCGTCGTAATTCGACTCGAGTTGGAAGGCATTGATGTTGTAGCTGGTAAACGGCCAACTGTGATTCGCCAGCCACACGGGTTGCCCGGAAACGTAGTCCGGCCTCATCGGGATGCCGAAGAATCCGCTGACCAGCTGAATATTTTCAGGCAGGCCCGAACGCGCCTGGAAGATGCTCGAGGCCTGCCATCCGCCCAAAATTCCGCGAACGAGCGAGTTCGAGTTGGCGAGGCCAGGCAGATTGTACACGACGCTCGACGTGAAGTTGTGGCGCACGTCCCAGTCGCCGTTGCCGCGATCGAGCGACGGTATCATCGGGTTCGACCAGCCGCCAAATACGTTGACCATGTCGTCGATCTCGTGCGAGTACGTGTAGTTCGCTTCCAGCGTGAGTTGCCCCACATTCCGCCGCAACTGCACCTGCAGCGCGTTATAGCTGGACGAGAGTTCGTCCGCGTCCAAGTTCTCGCTGGCGAAGCCGGACAGCGGGCGCGCCTGCGTCGCATAGTTCGCCGGATTGAGGTTCAGCGCGGCGAAAGAAACGCCCGCCTGCATGTGGCGGTCCGCGTTCCCCGTATAATTCACGGTCAGCACCGTGTCGGGCGCCAACTGCTGCTGGATCCCGAACAGCCAGTTGATGGAATAGGGGTCTTTCGGGTTCCGGGGGAAGATGCTCACGTTCTGCGTTCCCGCGGGTAGTGGCGGATTGGCTGATGGATAGGTAATCGGGGCTTGGAAGACGTTCACGCTGTAGCTCGAGTACTCGGGAATGTTGGTCGTAAGCCCAAAACCGAACTGCATGGGCATGTAGAAAATCCCGCCGTATCCATGAACGACGGTCTTGCCCTGGCCTGTCGGATCCCAGGCGAACCCGATGCGCGGCGCAAAATCGCTTTTCGGCGCATTGTACGCAGGCTGGCTGGCGGGCAGGAAGGATTGCGTCGCGTAATCGAAATTCTGTTCGCGATCGTGCTGTTCTCCCCAGACCGTGTTGTAGTCGTAACGAAGGCCAAGATTCAGCGTGAGCCTGCGCGTCACTCGCCAGTCGTCCTGCACGTAGAAATCCCAGTTGGAATTGCGGATGCCCAGGAAACCAGGGAAACCAATCTTCGACAGAACAAACGGATTGTCATGTTCGAGATCGGAGAAGCTGCCGAAGAGATAGGTCTGCTGCGGCCGCAACCACTCATTCAACCGGTTCACGCGAATTTGCGTTCCAAAATGAAGCGTGTGCGCCCCGGCCGTCTTGGTCAAGTTTTCGAATACTTCGAATATGTTGAACGGAGTGATCTGGTTGAACGTATTGGGTCCGGGCAGCGCGCCGAGATTGGTGAAGAAGCCGGAGAACCCAACCAGCGGGGTCGGAGTATTGGAATTCGTGTCGGAGTAGAAGCGGGTGTATCCAATGCCGAACTCGTTCAGGAGCGTGGGGCTGAAGATGTGCGTCCAATCGAATTTGCCCAGTTGCGTTCTGAGCGCCTGCGGCGACACCTGTCCCTGGTTGAGGCCGAATGTGTAGTTGGTCAGAGAGTCGTTGATGTTGTATCGAAACATGAAATGATCTGTTTCCGAGAAATTGTAATCAATCCGGGCGGAACCTGTATCTTCGCGATCGGTCACGGGAAACGCAGCCGGATCATAGATCAGATCGGCGCCCGCGCTCGGCCCCGCCGAGTCCTCAGTGTTGGGAACAGCGCATGATGCCGGAGCCGGAATGGCCGTGCAGCCCGCAGGCAGAGGCGCCATCTGGGCCAGCACCGGCTGCATCGCCGCCACGAACTGCGATCGCACATACGCGCTTGGGATTTCATACAGCGAGTTGATGTTCGTGACGTGCTGGCGAATGCCCTCGTAATTCACGAAAAAGAACAGCTTGTTCCTCAGAATCGGTCCCCCGAAATTACCGCCGAAGTCGTTCAGCCTGAGGGGTTGCTTCGGTTGCGTCAGAGAGTTCTCGAAATAATCCTTCGCGTCCAGAGCATCGTTGCGGAAGAACTCAAACAATGCGCCATGGTATTCGTTGGTTCCGGATTTCGTGATGATGTTCATCTGCGGACCCAGCGAATGCCCCACTTCGGCGCTATATCCGCTGTTCGTGAAGTTGATCTCTTGGATGCTGTCGAGGCTCGAACGCGTGACGTGAGCTTGTTCCTGGCCTTCGGTATTCAGGAAGCCGTTGATGTCGCCGCGCGTCGCATTCTGGCCGTCCACCGTCACGTTGAGCCCGGTAAAAATATTCTCCTGGCCGTTCACGCTGCCCTGGAAGAATCCCGTTGAGCCTACCGACCCTGGCGCGATCTCCAGGAAATTGCTGACGTCCCGGCCATTGATCGGCAGATTTTCGACCTGCTGCGAGGTGAGGGTCGTGCCCGCCGAAGTCGATGTGGTGTTCACGGTGGTGGCTGTCCCGGTGACCTCCACCTTCTCTTCGGTGACCGCCACGGTAAGCGTCAAGTCCACGTGAACGGTGGCGCCGACGTTCAGCACGATCGTCTTGCTGGTCACTTTCCCGAATCCGGTGGCTGTCGCCGAGACGACGTAACTTCCGAAGGGCAGCGCCGAGGCCACGAATTGTCCTCCGCTGTCGGTTTGCAGCGTTCTCGCTGCCGAGGTTCCGACGTTGGCGACCGTCACCGACGCGTGCGGAACGATCGCTCCTGACTGGTCTGTCACCAGGCCCGCGATCGTGCCCGTATCAAAGACCGACTGCGCCCGTGCGGGAGCGGTGAAGAAAGCACCCGCGAACACGAGGACTGCCAAAAACCGCACCACCCCAATCGCGCGCCTGGAGACCGCAAAATGCGCTTTGCGCGTCACGTCGACCATATCGCGCCTCTTTCCGTTCAGTGACTGAACACTTGTGTTGTCAGAGTCCCACCCTGGAACGCGCAGGATGTTAGCGCCACTATTCGGCAGTAGTCAATCTTTTTCTGTTCTTTTTATTAGTAAACGATCTTTGTTTTGGTTGTTTTGTATAAAAACGCCAATTCTGTTGCCTGGGCTGGCAGTGAGAAAATCTCAACAATGAAGAAGAAGAGATTGCGGAGGAGGATCCTATTTCTTCGCTTATTGGCAGATATTCGGTTGGTGAATTGCCCGGGAAGAGGTAACCCCAAAGGCGGGCGGCAGACGCTCATTTCCAGACTGCGGTCCACTTTCGCGTTTTCGGATCGATTAAGACTTTCTTCCCGCGCATCTGGCTGGCCGTTCCCGAAACGTGATGGAAGGTATGCCCCAGGATCGCGACGGGAATCTCGACTGTTCGAGCCCTTTGCGCGGGTTCGAGCGTAAAATCCAGCGTCCATCCGCCGCGCTCGACTGGCTCCAGGTTCAATGACACGCGTCCGAATCGAGTGGGGCTGTGCTCCAAGCGGAATGGTTCTCGCGCGCTTGGGCCTGGACTCGTTGCCATGAGGCCCTCAAGGATCCGCATTCGCCCTCCATCCTCCAGCAAAAGGCTGTGGCGCAAGTAGCGGACGCACTCGGCGCTGGCCCAGTTGTGCGGCATATCGCCCCAGTCCTGGCTGACGAGCGCATGCTGCAGCGGTTGTTCCTCGCGCCAGCAATAAAGAGGCGAGGCGTGGTTCAGAAATCCTCGGAAGGTTCGCTCGGCCCAGTCGGATAAGCCTGCCCACAAGTAGACGTGAGCCACAAACGAGGCGTTGTAGGTCCAGACCGCTTCATGCCACAGCCAACCTGTTTCCGCCGGAATATCCTCCTGAGTGCATGCCTGCATCAGCGCAATGTGCCCCTGCACGATCGGATCGTCGGGCGCAAACACCAAACCGGGGAAAATCGAGTGCGAAAGCGCCCATTGAGCCGTTTGAGGGCGCGGCCGCTGCCACGGATCGGGGTCGCGCCATGCCGGATCCTCGTGCGCCAGCATCGGCACGTATTTGAAACCGCGGGGATCCTGGACCATTTCGGTCTTGGCGGCTGCGAGAAACGCGCTGCGCAGCTCGTTGTAAAACGTCCGCGCGGTTGCGAGCGAATCGATGTGCAGGCGCTCGGCAGCCTCGGCAACAGCCTTCAGTCCCGCCAGCGTCCATACCGTGTTCGTGAACTCGGAGCGCACGCCTCCGATTCCGCCGTCTGCGAAACCAGGCGCTAACAATCCATAGCGCCCGTTCACGCTGTTGCCGGCCCGCGCCTTGTCGCGCAATTGCACCAGGAAATCGATCGCGCGGCGGACATTCGGCTCCAGATCGTGGAAAAACTGCCAATCCTGTTTCAGCTCGCACTGCCGCACCAGGGTGAACATGGCGATGGCGGTATCTTTCCAGTGCTCGCCCCCGCTTGCGGCCACCACTTGGCCGGACGGCAATTGCTTAGTCCACTCCGAGAGCAGCCCGTTGTCCGCATCCTTGTCGTAGCCGAGATAGCGAGCCGCCTCCAGCAGGAAATTCCCGTCCACAATCCAGAGATTGCGGTAGACAGTCGGCCCGGTCTCAAAAACGAGCCTGCCGTTCTTGATTTCGCGCGCCTGTTGAATGTTGCGCGCGCAGACCGTCAGAAACTCCCCGGATTTCCCGGGATAATTCCAGTCGACGCTCCCGAACTCTTTCCACTGCCGCCAATACTCGCGCGCCTCGTGCGCCAGAGCGTCGGCGGATTCGAGCATTGCCGCGATCGCGTCGGCCGGCTGGCCCTCGCGCGGGAAGCGAATCAAATATTGCAGTGGCCGCTCCTGTGAGGCTTCCCCATGCGGCAGGTAGAGCGTGTAACCCCAGCCTTCCTCCCACCAGACGGCCGAGCCAAGCGAGGAATCTAGTTCCCTGGCGACGAGGAAGGGCGCCTTTTTGCTTGTCTCCTGCACAACGATTGTCGAATTCCCGGAAAGCAGATTCAGGCCCAGACCGGTGTGGAGATGAAGCCGCGGAATGGCGGCAACCGGATCTTCTTTGGGGCGGACCGTCATCAGCACGTTGTCGACACGGCCTTCCTGCGCATGGCGCGTGGCGAAAGCCATCAGTTCGAGCGTGGCGTCCGACCGCTCGATTAGCGTGTGCACGATGGGAAGACGCGGCGCTTCGAGCCACTGCCGGATCACGCGGTCGTCCTGCATTCCGGCCAGCGAGAACGTGCAGACGATTCCGAAATCCTGCACGCCCACGAACAGTTTCCTTGAAAAATCGTAGCGCAGGTCGCCGCGATGGCCAACCAGCGTCTTGTGTGGATCGTCGGGAAAACAAATCGTCGCTTGCGAAAGGCGTGGCGCGTAGTGGAAATCAATCGCTTCAGCATCGGCCGGAGCGTTTCCTTCCTCTGTGCGCGATGGGCACTCTGTAGAAAACAGCCCTTTAGGAACGGCCGACGCGGCTGCCCCTGAGACAGCCAATCCCTCGAGGAATTTCCTGCGAGTGAACCGGCTCATTGTGTAGCAGCGCCTCCCGGCTCGAGCCGCGCGCTTCGAACCATCGCGATAGCCCCTTCTATTTGCCCCAAACTTCCTGGATCTGCTCGAGCGTCCTGCCCTTCGTCTCCGGAACGGCCTTCCAGACGTACACCAGGCAAACGAAGGAAAGTGCGCCGTAGATGGCGAAAGTGCCCCACAGGTGCAGAACGTTGACCAGGCTCAGAAAGGTGAAGGTGACCACCAGCGTTCCCGTCCACAGTGTCGACGTGGCGATGGAGGCCGCTCGGCCTCGCACCTTGGTCGGAAAGATTTCGGAAATGATCAGCCATGGCCCGGGCCCCATGCCCAGCGCAAAGAACGCGACGTAACAAAGAATGCTGCCCAGCAGCAGCGCTGCCGGCGCCCCGTGAACGTTCAGCCCGATCACCAGCGCGGCCAGCGAAAGGCCCATCCCTCCGCTCGCCATCATCAGGATGGCACGGCGGCCCCAGCGATCCAGGTAAATCATGGCCACGATGGTGAAGATCAGGTTGACCGTGCCGATGATGACATTCGCGGCCAGTGCCATGCCCGTTGATTCGCCCGGAAAATGTTCGCTGATGATGATCGATCCGTAGTACAGCACCGTATTAATGCCGGTGATCTGGCAGAATAGGGCCAGCGTCATGCCCACGGCGAGCCGCTTCCGCATTCCCGCAGAAAACACTTCGCGCCATGACCCTTCTTCGGTGGCGGCGGCGCGCTCGACGGCTTGAACCTGCTGTTGCGCCGCTTGAATGCCGAAGATCCGCGCCAGAACGCGCTCGCCTTCCCGGCGGCGTCCTTTGCTCAACAGCCAGCGCGGGCTCTCCGGAATCGCTGCAAGGCCCGCCAGGAAAGCGACCGAGGGAATCACCGCCGAGGCCAGCATCCAACGCCAGCTCCCGGTGCCCAATCGCGACAATTGCCAGCTCACCAGAAACGCAACCAGGATGCCAACCACGATGGCTAGCTGGTTCAGCGACACGAGCGTGCCTCGGTTCTTCGAAGGAGAAATCTCGGCGATGTAGACCGGGGTGAGCACAGAAGCCAAGCCGATCGCCAGCCCGCCCACCAGGCGCGCCAGCGAGAAGAAGAGAACCGTGCTTGCTGCAGCGGCTCCGACGGCGGAAAGGCCGAATAACACAGCGGACAGAATGAGCGATTTCTTGCGGCCGTAGCGGTCGCCAATCATGCTCGCGCCCGCTGCCCCCAGCAGGCAGCCCAGCAACAAGGCGCTCGCGGCTACTTCGGTTTCGAAGTTTGAAAGCGCGAATTCGCGCCGGAGCAGGAGCAGCACTCCGTTGATCACGGCGGTATCGAAGCCGAACAGAAAGCCGGAAATCGCGGTCGTGGTCGCCAGAAGCACGACGTAGCCCAGCGATTCCGCTTTGGCGTCAGCCCCATCCGTCTTCGTGCCCGCGGGCGAAACGTGCATTCAGCCCCCTTTGCCTCTCCGCTTCGATCGCATGGACGCAGGCTTGCTTCGCTGCGCCGCCGCAGCACCCGAACATTCTCCGGTTCACCCTAAACGCACAAATGCCTTGATTGTTCCGCACTTCAATCCGGCGGATTCGCCGCTCGGCCGAATCGTATACTCGCCCACAGCAGCCGGGACAATGAACGTCTCCGCATAGTGCACGACGAACGGCTCGAAAGCAGCGCTTGGACTTTCGACGACTGCTTCGCGCCCCTCGACCAGGTTCAGCACGTTCACGGTTCCTTGCGTGTTGTGCGTGGCCAGACCGTTGAACCAGTGCCTGCGCGTCTCGATGAATTCGAGTTCGTGGAGCCCGGTCCGCTCCTCCATCCAGCCGGGGCCGCTGCCCATCGATTCCACGCGGTTGATCAGGTTCTTTCGCACCCACTCCGTATTGCGGTCCCAGACAATGTTCGCGAGCCCGTAATCCAAGTGGATCGGCCGGGGCAAACCGTTTAAGCCGAGCCGGTCCCAGTCCCACAGCTTGAATGTGAAAATGTAAGGCGTCGCGCTGATCTCCAGAACCATGCTGTTCCGGCCGGAGCAGTGGATGGTGCCCGCGGGGATCAGGAAGTGATCATGACGGCGCGCGGGAAACCGGTTGATGAAGTTCTCCGCTGGAAATGGAGGGCCGCCATCCTGCGCCGCGCGCAGTTCGTCGATCATGGCTTGCCGGTCGATCCCGGTTTTCACGCCGAGGTACACCGAACCGCTCTCGCAGGCGTCGAGCAGATAGTAGCTCTCGTCCTGCGTGTAGGACATCCCAAACTGCTTCCGGATGTACTCGGTGCGCGGATGCACCTGCAAGGACAAATTGCCGCCGCCCATGGTGTCCAGAAGATCAAAACGGATGGGGAACTCCGCGCCGAATCGCGAATAAACGCCGTCGCCGAGCAGTTCGCGGGACTGAAAGAATGTCAGATCGCTCGCCGGCAACTCGATGCGGACGTCGCCAAACCCCAGCAACAGGCTGTTCTCTTCGGGCACGCAGTCGAAGCACCATGCATGGTTCGGCGCATCGTGCGGAAGACCGCAAACCTCTTCCATCCAGTGGCCGCCCCACGGCCCTGGATCAAAATACGGGACAACGCGAAACGGGCGCCGGGAGACTTTCCTCAGGCCATCGCGCACACTTTCTCCGCGCACGAGCTTCGGCGTCGCGCTGTTGGTGTCCAGGAAGAAATCAATGTTCCCAAAAAGCTGCTTTTTCAGCCGGTCTGCCGCTCGCCAATCAACGAAGAATGCGCGCTTGTATTTGAGGCCCGCGCTCTCATCCGCATTGTCCGCGCCCAGGTTGGGAATCTCATTCCGCCGCTGACGTCCTTGTATTTCCCAGCGCGCCAAATCTGCGTATACCAGGATGTCTGGTTCCGGTGAGATGATCGCCGCGCCAATTCCTACGATCAGGAGAAGTCCTTGTTCCCAACGCGCGGCGATTTCGCGCGCCGCGCTCAGCTTCGCTTGATCAAAAAAGGCCTCCACGGTGATGTCGTTCATGTGCCCGAACACAGGGTCATCGCCCAGCACCGGGCGCAGCATCTCATCGACCTCCCGGGGAGACTTGAGGAGGTCGGGCGCGCAGATCGCGCGCGCCGGCCGAAGCCCTTCTTCCAAAGCCTTTCGCACGACGTGTTCAAACGTCCCTGGATAGCACTCGACGCACAGCACGCACCGCTTTTCGGCCAGCGTGGCTCTCAGCCGTTCGTTAGTCTCCCGCCAGCCAACCCAGCACTGGGCCGTCGAAGTGCCGACCGAAACACACGGATGTTTGTCGTAGTTCGACTTACGAGCCATCCCGCCCCGACTTCCTGATCGATGAGCAGCGAAAAATCTTTGAAATGCAGCCGAACGAAACATACAATAGTTTCGTTTAACAGTAAAGCGTAAGAAAAAACTATCTCCGAGAGCCTATTGTGCCAGAAGCTAACGTCTCGCTAGGAGTTGGGCAAGATTCGCGATATAAACCTCAAGCTGTCCAGCTCTCGACGGAGATTCGATAGCTATCATCGTCCTTAGCGGAGATTTGATCTGGCCAGCCGCCACAAACAAGAGATACGGCTCACGCGAATCCTGACGGCGCTGCAGAAGTCCGGCTCCGTGTCGGTGGAAGGATTGTGCGGCGAGTTCGGACTTTCGCCGGTGACAGTGCGCCGGGATTTGGACGCGCTCGAACGCCAGGGATTGCTGCGCAGGACGCACGGTGGAGCGGTGTCGATCGAGCCTTTGTTCTACGAGCCGTTCCGCAACGATCGCTCGTTTCAGGCGCAGGTTGGCAAGTTCGCCGAAGAGAAGCGCCGCATCGGCCGCGCGGCGGCGGCTCTCATCCAGGAAGGGGAAATCATCGCGCTTACGCCGGGAACCACAACAACGGAGGTGATTCGAGGGCTCCCGTTGAATCACAAGATCACGGTAGTTACGAGCACCGTGAACGTCGCTATGGAGCTTTCCAAGCGCAAAGATTTGGAGGTCTTTGTGACCGGCGGCCATCTGCGCGGGGACTGGTTCTCGCTGGTGGGGCCCACGGCCGCGCAGAGTCTCTCGCAAATATTGATTCACACGCTGTTCATCGGCGCGGATGGAATCGACGTCGAAGGCGGAGCCAGCTGCTACAGCCCGGATGAGGCGCAACTCAACTCGACGATGGTGAAGCACGCGCAGCGAAAAATCGTGGTGGTGGATCACAGCAAGTTCGGCGTGGTAGCGGGCTGGCGCATTTGCGCGACTTCTGACATCGACATCCTGATCACCGATTCGGATGCCACGGATGAAATGGTCGCGCCGTTTGAAAAGGCGCAAATCCAGATCATGCGCGTTTGAAACTCGAGAAAAGAGGAAAAATGGTCGTACGGACGGGAAGAGTGATGCTGTGGCTTCTCTTCCTCTCCCTGACGGGGGCCGTACAGGTTTGCGCGCAAACGGCGCCAGTCTCCGCTGTCGCGCCCGGCGAGGACGCGTTCGTGAAGGATTTTAGTTTTCACAGCGCGTCTCTGCAGCGCGATATGCGCTACCGCGTTCTTTTCCCCCGCGATTATGCGCAGGGTGGACGCTTCCCTGTGCTCTATCTGCTGCACGGGCTCTACGGAGACTATCTCAACTGGGACACGCGGACGGGTTTGGAAAATTACGCCCGCAATCTGCGCATTTTGATCGTGATGCCCGATGCCGGAAATTCCTGGTACACCGATTCCGCCACCGTGCCCGCCGATAAGTTCGAGGACTACATCGCCAAGGATCTGATTACCGAGATTGACGACAAATTTCCGACCATCCGCAACAGGGATGCCCGGGCCATTGCGGGGCTGTCCATGGGCGGCTATGGCGCGATCAAGCTGGCGCTGAAGTATCCTGACCTGTTCGCGTTTGCCGGCAGCCTCAGCGGCGCGCTGAACGCAGCACAGAATCTGGATGTCCAGCGGCCGGAGTTTCGCGCCAATCTGCTCGCGGTGTTCGGGCCGGCGGGAAGCCGGACGCGGGCCGAGAACGACGTTTTCCTGCTGTTGAATTCAGCGCATCCGCCACAGTATCCCTACCTGTATCTGGCCTGCGGCACGTCGGATTATTTCCTGCAGACCAATCGCGAATTCGTCCGCCAGCTCTCGTCGCGGAAAATCCCGTACGAATATCATGAAGCGGCAGGCGCGCACACTTGGCAGTACTGGGATCGCGCCGTGCAACCGATGCTCCGGGCCATGGCACGCAAATTCTCCCTTACATCCGCTTCTCAAGGGGTGCCCGGCCGCACAGGAGCGCGCTTGGATTCGAACCGGAAGCTGACGTCAGCGTTCTAACGGGGCCGCCAGCGCTCCGCCACGATAATCACGCGAATATTCTTTGCCTCGCGGACGATTCGCAGAATCAGATCGGTTCCCAATAAGCGTCCCCAGGAGCGACGTCTTGGGCGGCTCACCAGGATCTGAGTGATCTGGTTCTGACGCGCAAAGGCGAGTATGGTTTGCGGAGGATCAGCCCCTTCCAGCAAGCGCGTTCCAATGTGAAGATTCTTGGCAAAGTTGAGGTGCGTCTCGATGGCCTGTAGATGCTCGCCGGCTCCATCGCCGCGCGGCGGCGACACACCCACCGCGAAACAATCTGCTCCGAGGTAGTCCGCCATTCTTCGGCCTCGGCGGATGAGCACGGCCGAAGAGGGGTCAGGCGTTACGTAGATCAAAATGCGATCCACAATTCTTTTCTCGGATTCGGGCGTGGCTGGAGTTGGCTCGCTGGTTTGTTCTGCGACCTCGGCCGTCCCCCGGACGTCCAGCTCGTGAGCGGTCTGCCGCAGAGCCAGTTCGCGCAGGGACACCAGAGTTGATTCCCTGAAAAAATTTTCCAGAGCGCGCCGGGCTTGTTCTGGGGCGTAGATGACGCCACGTTTGAGGCGATTCAGCAACGCCTCGGTTGTTGCATCGACCATGACAACTTCAGTGGCGCTTTTCACCATCCAGTCCGGCACGGTCTCGCGAACGCGCACGCCGGAAATCTGGAAAACCTTGTCGTTCAGGCTTTCCAGGTGCTGGATGTTCATGTTAGTCATCACGTCGATTCCGGCGTCGAGCAAGGCCAGCACGTCCTCCCATCTTTTAGCGTGCTGCGAGCCCGGAACGTTGGTGTGCGCCAGTTCATCGACCACGCAAATCTCGGGATGGCGCCTGACAATCGCGTCCGTGTCCATCTCCTGAAGCGTCACCCCGCGATAGTTGATCTTCTTGGTCGGAATGATCTCGAGCCCAACCGTCTTTTCAATCGTGTCCTTGCGCCCGTGCGGCTCGAAATAACCGATGACAATGTCTCTACCTTGCCTCTTGAGCTGTTGAGCCTCTTCCAGCATGCGATACGTTTTCCCCACTCCGGCGGCATAGCCCAGGAACAACTGGAAGCGGGCCCGCGCGGAGCGGGGACGACCGGCGCCGAGTTCCGTGCTATTCGGGATAGACGACGACATCGATGCCCTCAGCGGAACGAATGAGACGTTCCACGACGCTGCCCCAGATTTTCGTGCGTACTCCGCGCTCGGTGCTGTGTCCGGCGAAGATTTGGGTGATGCCTCTCTCCGTGGCGAACGCCAAGATCGCCTCTGCTTTGTCAAAGCCATGCAGCATTTCCATCCGAGCCCCGAGCTCGCGGGCATAGTCCAGGTTCTGATCCAAGGTCAGCTGCTCCTGAGGAGAAAGGGACCGCTCCTGCACGTAGGCAACGTAGAATTCGCCCTGGAACCGGTCGGCGTTGCGGCGCCCGCTTTCCAGCATGCGCGCCGCGTTGACGCGCGGGCTCACGCAAACGAGAATCCGCTCCTGCACCGCCCATGACTGGTCGATCCCGTGCGATCGCAGATAGGTCTCCAGTTGGCGGTCCACAACCGAAGCGGCCACCAGTAGGGCCAGTTCGCGCAGGCGCGAAAGCTTATGCCCTTCCGCCAGTAGGGAAGCGTGGTCCGCACCCACCCCTCCGGGCGCGCCGTCTTTCGTGGGAGCATCCACAACAACAATTTCGTCCGCGGTGCGATCCAGAAAGCCGCTCGGAATGGTCGTCGAAGCGCGCTTGCCAGTGATGCGCGCGATTTCATCTTGAAGCTTCTCGAGATACTGCAAGTTCACCGTGGTCACAACCGATATGCCGGCATCGAGCAATTGCTCGACATCTTCCCAGCGGTGCGCGTTCGGACTGCCGGGCGGATTGTCGTAAGCCAGCCCATCAATGAGGACAACCTGAGGACGCCGTTCGATCACCGCGTCCACGTTGATGGATTCGGAGTCGCCGATTTTCAAAGTCGGGATGATCTCTAGCTTCTGCAAAACCGACTGAACGTCCGGCGTGTAGTGGGGCTGCAGGGCGCAGACGACGACGTCCTCGCCGCGCTGCCGCCGGCGCCGTCCTTCGTCGAGCATTTGGAAGGACTTGCCCACGCCGCCGGCGTACCCCAGGAATACCTTCAGGCGTCCCCGGCGGGCGCGGCGTTCCTCCAGTTCAATCTGGGCCAGCAACTGCTCAGGCGTCGGTCGTTGGGGAAAGGACTTCGGCATTGAAAATCATTGTATCTAGATTGCCGGGAAGAAGAAATTGCTCAGAGAACGACCCATCTCGACCGTTCTTTGCGGCAAATTGGTTGTGTCCGGACCCGAAGCAGAGATACGATTCTATCGGGGTTCCGCGCGGGTAAGGTCGTGCGCGGATTGGGGTACCCTCTCGGACCAGCGCTCAAGCCTGCAGTGAAAGCCAGGGGCTCCGGCAGGATTCTCGTGGACACGAATCTCTCTCATCTGTGCGACACTTCTTTCGGCACAGATCCGAACGCCGCGCATCTGCTCTCTACCTCGCGAATTGAGAACGTACTGAAACAACTGACCTACGGCATCGAGTCGCGCGAGGGTCTCATTGTGCTGATCTGCGAGCCCAACTCCGGGAAGATGGCCCTGATTCGCGGCCTGCTGGAGTCTCTGCGTCAACAGAACGTGGCCGCTGCTTTGATCTCGAATCCGGGCCCGCACATCGGTGATCTCTATCGACAGACGCTGAAGGCACTGGGTGCGGCCTTCGATTCGCATCGGGATGATCCGCTGCTGGTCCTGAAAAGATGGCTTTTGCCGCGCTGCGGCGCCGGCGGGGCGACGGTATTGATTGTGGACAGGGCGGAAGGGCTGTCTTTGGAGGCGTTCGAGGAAATTCGGATGCTCCTGAATCTCGAAACGCCTGAGGAAAAGATGCTGCAGATCATCCTGGTCGGCGGACAGAGACTTGACGAGAGGCTTCGCAAACCTGAACTCTACCGGCTCAGGCAGCGCATCGCGGTACGATGCGCGACAGCCCTGCTCGCTGACAATAAAGCCGATGACGATGTCGAAGGCACACGTGAGCGTGCCCCAGAGTGCTTTGTGGCCACCGCAGGAGCCGCAGCCGGTAATTACTCGATCGTCTCGCCAGCCGCCATACGCTCCGTAGATGCCGGCACGCCGGCGATTCCGCGCCCGTATGATTTGCCAAGCGCGGAAACGCCTATGAACACCGCGCGGATAGAGATCGAGCCGCTAGCTGCCCCAGTCGTCGAAGAGGTCCGTCACGATCCAATTTCGGAGGGCGCTGAAGCCCCAGCCGTCGAGGAACCCGCGCTCGCTTTGCAGGTCGAGCGTATCGAAGAACTCTGTCCCCGTCAAAATTCGCAGGAGATTGAAAGTGACAGTGCCGCCGCTCAACCGGTGCCTGCCAGTGCGGCTCCATGGGCCCCTGGCGCTCCCGATGAATCTCATGTTTCGGCCGGGTCCAATCCCTCGGCAGCCGACCCCTCAACGCCAGACGAGAACGCAACCGTAACAGCGCAGCGCTCCCGCCCTCGGGCGATTGCGGCAACGATTCAGTGGCTCCAAGCGCCGATGGTCCCCGCTCGCTCCCTGCGCCAGTGGCGGTCTCAACTGCAAAGCGGCTATCGGGCCATCTCGAATCCGCTTGAGCGAGCGCGAATGATGAATTCTGTGTGCGATTGGCTGCGAGAACCGTTCGATCCGATCCGCTGGTTACAGCAGTGCTTCCGTTCAAAGCTTCGGGAGCCCGAGCAATAAGAGGCAGTCCGGTCGCGGCCGGAGCTCACAACATCGATCGATCCCGTGCATTCTCCTCGCGATCAGTTCAGGCCTGGAAATCCCTCGCCGCGGTGGTACACGATTTTGCCGTCGAGAATCGTATAGACAACCTGCGTTTTGAGGATGTCGCCCGGCGGTTCGGTCATCAAATCGTGATCGAGCACCACGATGTCCGCGAGTTTGCTTGGCGCAAGCGTTCCCAGTTCCGATTCCTCGAACATGCTGTATGCGCCGTTGTAGGTGTAGGAGCGCAGCGCCTCCATGCGCGTCATTACCTGAAACGGATAGAACGCCGGCTGGCTGGGATCGAAACGCTCCCGGCGCGTCACCGCGCAGTAGAAATTGGGCATGGTATCGATCGGGATCACCGGCGCATCGGTGCCATTGGCAATGATGGCGCGGTTCGCGATGAGGGAATGCCAGGGATAGGAGTAGGCGGCTCGGACTTCGCCGATGCGCTTCACCACGTAGGGGCCATCGTCGCAGGCGTGGCCTGTTTGCATCGAGGCGATCACATGGAGTTCGTGAAAGCGCGGAATATCGGAGGGAATCAGATGTTGCGCGTGGTCGATGCGCCAGCGCAGGTCGGTATCTTCGGGATGTTCGGCCATCAGCTCCTGGAACACGTTCAGCGTCTCGTGGTTGGCGCGCGTGCCGATCGCGTGTACCGAGACCTGGAACCCGTCTGCGATGGCCACCTCAGCAATCGCCTTGATTTCCTTCATCGACGTCACGTTGTAGCCGCTGCTGGAGGGCAGATCCAGATAAGGTTTGAACAGCCACGCCGAATGCGTGCCGAGCGCGCCATCTGAAAGGATCTCTCCGATGCCGCGGACGGTCAGGTGCCCGTACTTTCCGTAGCGCACCAGGTAGTAGTCCTTCAGGTGAGCCTGGAGTTCCTCCGCGGATTCGCCCCTGATCCAGGCGTACAGCCGGATGTGCAGGCTCCCCTCTGTCGCAATCTCCTTGTAGAAGTCGATGGTCTGAAACGGCTCGCCCATATCCTGCCATGTCGTCACGCCGTGCTCGAGCGCATCGCGGGTCGCGAGGTTCACTTCCTGGAGCAACCGAGCCTTCTTTTCGGCCGGTGTTTCCGCTGCGCGTAATTTTTGCAATGCGGCGTATACGGCATCCATGGCCCGGTCGCGCAGCATGCCGATGGCACGCCCGTCCTTATCGCGCACGATCTCGCCGCCGGGCGGGTTGGGCGTGTTGGGACCGATCCCCGCAAGTTCCAGAGCCTTCTGATTGACGAAGATGGCGTGCCCGCTCGCGTGCTCCAGCAGGACCGGATTATCGGGAGACACCGCATCCAGCGCTTTCCCCGTGGGCAGGCCTTCCACGTTCGGCTGTGGCGGATGCAGCCAATGCTCCTGGTGCCAGCCGCTGCCGACAATCCAGTCCCCGGGCTTGGCGTTCTTGACCGCAGCGGCAACCTTGGCCACAACCGCGCTCCAGGTTGGCGCCGCCTGCGCGCTGACGTCAAGTTCACTCAGGTGCTCTCCCGTCTGCAGGAAATGAGCGTGGCTGTCGATCAACCCGGGAACGGCCGTCATGCCGTGCAGGTCGATGGCCCTGGTATTCGGCCCGATCCACGGCTTGATCGCCGCGTTCGAGCCGACAGCCACAATTCGATTCCCGACCACGGCCAGCGCCTCCGCTTCCGGCTGGTAAGCTTCGACTGTGACGATCTTGCCATCGTAGAGCACCAGGTCTGCCGATTGGTGCACCGCCGAACTGGGCGCGGCAAACGCGAACGCCGCCACCGCCAAGCAACACGCCACCGCCAACAATGATTTCCGCCGTGACTTCCACCGTGCTCCGGCCAGAACCATGATGACCTCCTCGTCGGAAGGAACGTTGACGCCCACGAAGGATACTCAGGGTGCGGTGCGGCAGCAAAGGCTTTCACGCACGGACACAGCGGGTGGTCCATATCCGTGCTCGCATTGAGGTTGGAATCCGCCGCGCGCGCGCTTAAACTGCGGCGAGCAGGCCAGCGGCGCCAAGGAGAAAACGAGATGCGTCCTCAACAAGAAACCGCGTTCGACAGCATGAGCCGCGAAGATCTGTTGCGCGCACTCGAAATGTTTGCGAAGAATTGGCTCGCACACGACGGCTGCTGGTTCCTGGCCGCGGAGGAACGATTCGGCATGGAGACCGCGATCGAGCTGGATGCCCTTTCCTGGAAGCGATTCGCCGCTGCTGAGGCTCGTCGTCTCATGACTACGTTCGACATTCCACCCAATGGCGGCCTCGATGCTCTCGAAAGAGCCTTAGGTCTCCGCCTGTACGCTCTTCTCAATTCCCAGAGGATCGAGTGGTCGGACGATCGCAAGCGTCTCCGCTTTTTCATGGACAATTGCCGCGTGCAGGACACCCGCCATCAGAAAGGCCTTCCGGAGTTTCCCTGCAAAAACGTCGGCATCATCGAGTTCACAACCTTTGCCCAGACCATCGACGCTCGAATCTCCACGACGTGCCTGCGCTGTCCCCCTGAAACCGAGTCAGGCCAAGCCTGCGGATGGGAATTCACGATCGAATGAGCGCCGTCCAACCGGCAGGAGCAAACACACTCTAGATCAAATACCGCGAGCGAATTGCTGCGATCCGAGTCACGGATTGCCGCGAATGCCGCACGCTCAGCCTCTCGCGCCGTAGCGGAAGCTGGGCGCGCCTGCGGACCCCTGCGAAAAGAGCGTGCCTACGCACTCCAAGGATCGATCAGCGGCGAAACATCTTCAAAATGCGCCGTATTGCGCGTCGCCAAGGACGCGTGCCGGGATAGCACAATCCCCGCGATCATCGTGTCCCGCAAATCGCCTGGCCGTCCTCTTCGCTGCCGCGCGGCCATCAGCCGGCTCGCCTCTTGCGCTGCTGCATCGTCGAAGGCGGCGACGCGATGATCGATTTTTCCAAGAAGCACGTCGAAGGTCTGTATCAGAGCGTCGCGCCTCTTTCCCAACGCCATCGTCTGTAGACCAAAGCGGATCTCCAAGACCGTGACGGCGGTTGTCCAAATCGAGCTCCGTGGCTGCCGGTCCAGCCATGTCACAATCCTCGGCTCGGGGATCCGCTGCATCAGCGCCGAGAGTACGTTCGTGTCCAGAATGATCATGGTTCAAAATCGCGGCGGCTGGATTGTATGGCCGCGAAGTTCCGGAACGTCCGCTGTCAGCCCGTGCCCGGAGAATAAGCTCGCAATCTCTGTTCCTAAACCGCCGGCCGAGCTCTCTTCTTCGCCCACCACGCTGCGCAGGATCTCGCGGACCTCTTCCTCCATGCTGCGTCCGTGCCGTCTAGCGCGGCGTTTCAGCTTTTCCTTTACGCCCGTTTCCAGATTGCGAACCACAAATTGGGCCATAGCGACATCCTCCGGCTCTGCCTACCGATTGATATCATGATATCATTCTGGCTCGCACCGAGCAACGATTTGTTGCTTGCCCCGCACGAATCGGCGGCACGTTTCCCACCTCACAGTTCATTGACTTGGCCGAGGCGCGAGACCTAACATGGCCGGGCCGTTCCCCTTGTCCATGCGAGCGCCGCTGCCTAAAGACGAATCGGCCCGGCTGGAAGCCCTTCGCCGCTACGCCATCCTGGATACCCTGCCCGAACAGCAGTTTGACGACCTGACTCATCTGGCCGCGCTGATTTGCGGGACGCCCATCGCCCTGATCAGCTTCGTCGATGAGAACCGCCAGTGGTTCAAGTCCAAGATCGGAATTGACGCATCGGAAACTTCGCGCGAGCTGTCCTTCTGCGCGCACGCCATCCTGCAACCGCGCCTGCTCGTCATCCCGGACACGCTGGCGGACCATCGATTCCGCTCCAATCCGCTGGTGACCGCAGGGCCAAAGGTACGCTTCTATGCGGGCGCGCCTCTGGTGACGCAGGACGGCCACGCGCTGGGAACCATCTGCGTAGTGGACCGGGTACCTCGCGAACTGACCGAATCGCAACGCGGGGCGCTCGAAGCACTGGCGCGTCTGGCTGTGGCGGAACTCGAACTGCGGCGCAGCGTGTCGGACCTGTCGCAGGCCATCCGCCAGCGCCGCCGCGCGGAAAAGGAGATCGACCAGCTTTTTACGCTGTCGCTGGACATGCTGTGTGTCGCGGGTTTCGACGGGTATTTCAAGCGGGTCAACCCCGCATGGGAACGCGTCCTGGGAATTCCGGCGCGCGAGTTACTCGAAAAACCATACGTCGATTTCGTCCATCCGGACGACCGTGAAGCAACGCTCGTCGAGGGGAAAAAGCTGGTGTCAGGCGCCGAGACCGTTTCGTTCGAGAACCGCTACCGGCGCGCCGATGGGAGTTACATCTGGCTCTTGTGGAATGCGACTCCCAGCGCAAGCGAGAAACTGGTATTCGCCGTCGCGCGCGACATCACCGGACGCAAGCGCGCCGAGCGGCGCACGAATGCCGCCTACGCGGTGACCCGCGTGCTCGCCGAAGCGGAGTCTCTGCAAGCAGCGGCACCGCAAATTCTGAGCGCCGTTGCCGAGAGCCTCGACTGGGAGGTTGGGGCCGTCTGGCAGCTCGACGAGGGCGCCGGCGTGCTGCGTTGCGTGGAGGTGTGGGACTCTTCGGATGCGCAATTCCCCAAGTTCGCGGCAGCGACCCGCAATCTGAAGGTGCGTCGCGGCGACGGCTTGCCGGGTCTGGTGTGGAAGACCGAGCAGCCGGCCTGGGTCGCGAAACTTCCGCAGGGCGGCAATTTCCCGCGCATTGCGATCGACAACGAAGAGGGGCTGCGCTCGGCTTTCGCCTTTCCCATTCGCAGCGCGGGAAGATTCGCCGGTGTCGTCGAGTTTTTCGCACGCGAGCCGCGCGAGATCGATCAGGAACTCCTCGCCATGTTCGATTCCATCGGAAGCCAAATCGGGCAGTTCATCGACCGCCGGCGCGCCGAAAGCGACCTGCGCGTCTACGCGGATTATCTCGAGGCGGCGCGGCACGCCCAGGAGCAGGACGCGCGGCGGCTGGCCGAGGTGGTGAAGGAGCTGGAAGTCGAGAAACAAAAAGCGGAAGAAGCCACCCGGGCCAAAAGCGAATTCCTGGCAAACATGAGTCACGAAATCCGCACGCCCATGAACGCGATCATTGGGATGACGGAGCTGGCGCTGGACACCAGGCTCAAGCCCGAACAGCGCGACTATCTGCGCACGGTCAAGAGTTCGGCGAACTCGCTGGTCAGCCTGATCAACGACATTTTGGATTTCTCCAAGATCGAGGCCCGCAAGCTCGAACTCGATCGCGCCGGTTTTTCCTTGCGCGACACCTTGGAGGACACGTTGCGCATCCTGGCGGCGCAGGCGCAGAAAAAGGGGCTGGAGCTCGCTTGCCACGTCCCGCCGCAGGTGCCCGACGCGCTGGTCGGCGACCCGCAAAAACTGCAGCGCGTCGTGCTCAACCTGGCGGGGAACGCGGTGAAATTCACGCAGCACGGCGAAGTTGTGCTGCGCGTGAGCGTCGCCTCGCGTTCCGCTCAGCGGGTCACGTTGCGCTTCAGCGTGACCGACACGGGAATCGGGATCGCTCCACAGGATCAGCAGCGTATCTTCGAGGCCTTTGCGCAAGCCGACAGCTCGACCACCAGACGGTATGGCGGCACGGGCCTCGGCCTCGCTATTTCGACGCAACTGGTGGAGTTGATGGGCGGCCGCGTCTCCGTGGAGAGTGAGCCCGGGCGCGGAAGCACATTCGATTTTACGGTTCCGTTCGAGGTGCAGCAGCCGCGAAACGGAAAGGAACCGGAAGCCGCGAGGCAGAAACTGCGCGGCTTGCCTGTGCTCGTCGTCGATGACAACGCAACCAACCGCAGGATCATGGAAGAAATGGTGGCAAACTGGCACATGAAGCCCCTGGCCGTCGAGAGTGGCGCCGCCGCACTGGAAGCTATGCTTAAAGCGGAACGGGCGCGCACGCCGTTTCGGCTGGTCCTGCTGGATTCGCACATGCCGGAAATGGACGGCTTCGAAGTGGCCCGGCGCGTCCGCCAAAATTCGCACTCGCGTAATACCGATGTGATTCTGCTGACATCAGCGGAGCGTCGCGAGGAGGTGGCCCAGGCGAAGCGCATCGGGGTTGCGGCCGCGTTGGTGAAGCCTGTGAAGCAATCGGAATTATGGGATGCTATTGTGACCATCCTGCACGGCGCATCCGCGGGAACGCGACCGGCCAAGCCGCCCCGTTCCCGGCGGACCGCAGCGCGGCTGCGCCTTCGCATTCTGGTGGCGGAAGACAATCCTGTGAATCAGGAGTTGGCCGTTCATCTCCTGGAATCGCGCGGCCACGCGGTCAGCATCGCGGAAAACGGGACACAGGCTCTGTCGATGATCGACAAGCACAAGTTCGATGTGGTGCTGATGGATGTGCAGATGCCGGAGATGGGGGGTCTCGAAGCAACTCAGGCCATCCGCGAGCGCGAAAAGGCCACGGGAACACACCTGCCTGTAATCGCCATGACCGCGCACGCCATGCACGGCGATCGCGAGAAATGCCTTACCGCGGGAATGGACGGTTATATTGCGAAGCCGCTCGATCCCAAGGCATTCTTAGAGACCGTTGAAGCAGCGGCGCAAGCGCATTTCGCAGCTCCGCGCGCCGAGGATAAACGGGAGAACACCGAATTCGATCCGGTGGTGCTTCTAGAGAGATTCAGCGGCAATCGCAAGCTGGTGGCCGCGCTGGTTCGAACGTTTCGGCAGGACGCGCCGAACATGATGCGCAGCCTGCGCGCCGCACTGACTTCCCGCGACCCGGCGCGAGTTGCGGAAGCGGCTCACGCGCTGAAGGGGGCGGTGGGCAATTTCGGACCGAATGCGGCGTTCGACACGGCGCGGGAAATTGAGATGGCCGCGCGAGAAGGCACACCCAGCGGATCGTGGAAGCTGTACGCCGCGTTGGAGGACGCAATCAGCCGCATGCTGCCTCATCTGCAAGCCGCCTCTCCGCGGAGCCGGCCGCGCGGCGGACGTTCGCAGCGCGCCCGCGAAAGGAGAAGCGATGACGCGCATCCTCGTCGCCGATGACGATCGTACCACCCGCTTGCTCGTTTCCGAGCTTCTGCGCGCGGAGAAATTCACCGTGGTCACCGCCTCCGACGGCGCGGAAGCGCTGAAGAAGCTGCGCGCCGGCCAATTCGATCTGGCGCTGCTGGACGTCTGGATGCCCAAGAAGAACGGAATTGAAGTGCTGGCGGCGCTCAAAAAATCAGGCAACCGCACCAAAACGGTCGTCATGACCTCCGACGACACGCCCGAGACGCTGTTGAGCGCGATTCGCGAGCAGGCCTGCCAGTACATCTCGAAGCCGATCGAACCCGCGGCGCTGGCCGCGGTTGTCCGGGAATCGCTCAATCAAAAATGCGATGTCCCGATCGAGGTGATTTCCGCGCGGCCCGATTGGGTTGAGCTGAAGGTGCCCTGCTCGCTCGAAGCAGCCGAACGCATCGAACGCTTCATGGCGCAGATGAAGAGCGGAATACCGGAAGAAGTGCGGGCCGCCGTGGGACAGGCGTTTCACGAACTTCTCTTGAATGCGGTCGAGTGGGGCGGCAATTTCGATGCGCAAAGAACCGTGCGCATCTCCTGTCTGCGGGCCAAACGTATGTTGCTCTATCGCATCGCGGATCCCGGACCTGGATTCAAGCTTGCGGACCTCGATCACGCGGCCATCTCGCACCTGCCCGACGATCCCACCAAGCACGACGAAATCCGCCAGCAGAAAGGATTGCGCCCCGGCGGATTCGGCCTCGTTCTGGCCCAAGCCAACGTCGACGAACTTCTCTATAACGAAGCGCGGAATGAAGTCGTGTTCGTAAAGTATCTCGACGCCTGAGTGGTCTCGCCGCATCGCCCGGACTTGCGGGCTTTAGCGCAGCCGCTCTACTCCATACCCATGCCCCAAACTAGGCTTGCACGTTCTGATACAGCCGGTACTGCTCGTTCTGGATGGCCATGAACGAGCGGAAGGTAACCGGACCGTGCACGGATGTAACGACCCAGTCGTCGGAGGATTGCGTCGATACGCTTGCGCCCAGCAACTGTTCGCGGGTGGCCTCCGCCGGGTTCTCGCCGAGGGCGAACAGGGCCAGCGGGCCGCGCATCAGCGCCACCGTGTCCGGATTTTCCGGCGCGATGGCCTCCAGGCGCAGCGGCATCTCGAATTCGATTTCGACGCGATCGCCGTCCTTCCACGTCCGCTGCAGAGCCAGGAATTTTCCGGGCGCGATTTCGTTCTCGACGCGCTTACCATTCACGCTAACGATCGTTTTCGGTCCGATCCATCCGGGTATGCGAACGTTGAGCGCAAATGCCTCCGGGCGCGCCATAGCGAGCTGCAATTCCGTCGTATTGGCTTTGGGATATTCGGTGGTTTGTGTCAGCGTCGCTTTCGTCCCGCCCTGCAGCCAGCTCACCCGCGAGGGCAGGAACAAGTTGACATACAACCCGTCGTGACTCTGGTAATACGCACTGATTCCATAGTCCGCGCTGAGCTGCGGAAACGTGCCGGAGCAGCAGGGCCACTTGGACCAGTACCATACCTTCTTGGCGTCCTTGTTGTTGTAATCGGAGTAGTAGTAGCTCGTGCCGTCGGGCTGAATCAGGCGCGCGCCGCCAATCGTGTTGTAAAGCACGCGCTCCATGCTGTCGCCGTAGCGCGAGTCGCGCGTCACGCGCAGCAAGTAGCGCGTGATCTTGAAGTGGCCATACGAGCCGCACGGCGTCTCGAAGCTGTAATGCGTCGACTTCAGGCTGGCGTCCAAACCGCCGCGGCCAGGCTCGACGAAGGCCTCGTCCGGTCCCCACCCGCCGGTGGCGAAGCTCTGGTCCTCGACCATCTGCAGTCCATTGCGAGCGGCGCGCAGATACATTTCATTGCCCAGCACCAGATAGCCTTGCATGGCGGAACTCAAGGCGTTCACGTGACTGTAGGCGTGTTCAAACGGCAGCACGTTTGCGTTTCTCGAGAGCGGCTCGAAATATCTCTGCTCCAGATAGCGCGCGCCCAGTTTGCGGTACTCTTCCCTGCCGCTGCGCCGGTAAGCCAAAAAGAGATTTTCGGGCAAGGTATACGTTTCATCCCAAGTCGTGGCAATGTCCGTGTAGCCTCGCGCGCGCTGCTCGTAGCGGCTGAGCGCGTGATCGGGAAGGTGCGGCAGAACGGCCTGCGTCGCCTTCCAGTGCACTTCCATGGCGATGGGATCATGCGCGAATTCATGCGCGTCGATCAGCCCGCAGCTCGTCTTATCGTAGGTATACGCGGGCAAGCGATAGCCCACGTAAAATTTTCCCGCGGGATCGACCGTGGCGGCAAAACCTCGCACGAGTCGCTGAATCTTTTCCTGTGTGGGCTTCGAACCGGTGACCGCGTAGGCGCGCGCCAGCCCGGAAAGATACTGCCCGAAACTGTGCCCGGGAATGAACCCGTGAAAATTGTTTGCGGGATTGAAATCGTTCGAGTTGTCGTACCAGCCGCCCATGTCCGGACCGGGGGCCGGAAGTCCTTCGCGCTCGCGGAAAGGTTTCAGCAGAGCGTCCTCATTCAGGTCGAGGAACAGCTTGTGGTTGTGATCGAACTGCCGGCGAAAAACGCTGTCGAGCAGCTCGACCTGCGAGTATTCGAGCTGGGAGAGAGGCGGCGCGATCGCGATCTGCAGCCCGGCTCCGGAACGGGAGGCCTGAGCCGCCGAACTGCGCGCCGGAGGCGGAGTGGGCGTGGCTTTGGCCGTGCGTGCTGCCAGCGCGCTGCCGGCTGCCGCCGCACTCACCTTCAGGAATTGGCGTCGCGACGATTTGTCCATTTCAATCCTCCTCGGAGAGCGCGCCCCCGGGCTCGTTGTAAACGTTTACCACAAAATAGGACGGCGGCGCCCCGCTGTCAAATGCGTGCACCAGAAGGCAAGGGCCCGGCGGGGGTGGGGTGCCGAGCCCTTGTCGTGGCTGCCTCTACCTAAAACGTGAACCGCGCAGCCACCTGCCACCACCGCGGCAACTGTTGCGAGCTGACCTTCCCGAAATTCGGGTCGAGAGGATCAGCGTCGACGAAGCCGAGGTTGGTGCGGTTGAAAATATTGAAAAACTCGAAGCGCAACTGCACAGCGAGCCGTTCCGTGATGCGATTGTCCTTATAGAACGCGGCATCCGTCTCGGCGAAATTCGGCTCGCGGAATTGATTCTGCTTCTCGTTTCCTTCCATTCCTGCGGTGGGCTGCGTGAACTGGCCCGCCGAGAAAATCCCGGTCAGAAACGCCTGCCGCGAGTTGTTCTGTGAGTAGCTGGTCACGTTCGGGTAATCGAAGTTGTCGCCATCGGCGTTGTAATCGCCGCTGGTGGCGAACAGGCCAGTGATGGGATTCGAGGCGGATGGATTGCTGCATGCCGCCGTTCCCGTATTGGCGCAGGTGGGAATGAACGGATGTTGGTTGATGACCGTGAACGGGTAGCCGGACTGGAAGATGCTCGTGCCGCTGATGCCCCAGCCCCCGGTGAAGTGTCCCACCAAGCCCTGCCCGCCATTGAGGCCGGGAAGCTGATAGTTCAAGGTCAGCGAGAAGCGGTTCGGCGCATCCCACGGCGAGGGGCCATAGAACTGTCCGACATTCAGAGCGGACGGGTAGCGCCCGGCATCATCCTTCGATTCGGACCGCGTGTAGGAGCCATCGAAGAACCCATGTGAGAAGCGGCCGCGGAAATCGAAGGTCACGCCTTCGTAGTTCCCGTGGCGATCGTTGGTCGAATACGTAATGGATCCAAAGCTGGAATTGAGGCGGGTGGGAACCAGGCTGTTGTGCAACAGCAAGTCGCCCGCAAAAGCATTGATGTCGACGCCGTAGCTGACGATCCCCGACTGGTCGTTGTTGCCCACAAGATCGTAGCTGTGCGACCCGGAGTAGCTTACGCTGGCCACGTAACGGCTGCCGATCTTGCGCTCCACCGTGGCGGCCCAAATGTCCGCCCGTGGGGATTTGAGATTCGGGTTGATGCCGCCGATCGGGAAATTCAGGCCCGCAATGCCTCCTCTCGAGTCGAGCGTCGGCGTAAACGTGGCGTAGCTGAAGCCAAACGGAGGCTTGTTGCTGCTGCCTAGCGCAAATACCGGAGGCCCGGAATTTGCGGTTCCTCCCGCAAAAAATGTAGGAATGATGGGACCCGGCGGGTTGCCGCGGAACTCCTCCTGTACGTTCGCCTGCGTGAGCCAGTTGTTGTAAATGCCGAATCCGCCGCGGATGACCCAGTCTCCATTCCCTGTGGGATCCCAGGCGACGCCGATTCGGGGACTGAACAGGTCGGTTACCGCGCGATTCAGCGCGTGATAGGTCTGCTTGGCAAAGCCGTTGGCCACTTGGTCCTGGAACGTCGCGCCAGGCCCCAGATAGAAATTGCCGAAAACGGTTGTGGCGCTGCGCGACCACGGATTCCCTTGATCGTCCCAGCGCAGGCCGTAGGTGAGCGTGAGGTTGGGTTTCACTCTCCAACTGTCCTGCGCGAACAGTCCCGCGGTCGTAGACGCCGCGTTCCAGGACCACAACACTGGCTGGCCAGTGCTCGGATTGTACATGGCCCCGCTCTCGGTCAGAGGTTGATCCTGAACCAGCGTCGTCAAGTCGCTGAAGGTGAACGATGGCGTGGAATACGGTCCCTGGAAGGGCTCCACGTCGTCGCCGAACCAGCCTTCATATCCGAACTTCAGCGTGTGTGTCCCCTGAATGTGCGTGAGCACATCGCGCCAGTGGTAGTTGTGCTGGATGAAGTCGCCTTGGGCGAAGCCGACGCCGAACGCCATCCCGCCGTCCGCGTTGATGCCCGCGACATGCACGTTGGGAACCGTGTAGTCCGGTGCGCCGCTGCCCAGCGTTCCCTCTACGCGGCTGACCCCGAAGATCGCCTCGTTCAGCGTGTTGGCGGAAAACGTGTGCGTCCAGTTGAACTGCAGCGCGCGTTCCCAGTTCTGGTTATTCGCCGGAGAGAACTGTGGGATGGCGGTGGGCTCTCCGTACGTAAGCGTGGTGCGATACAGACTGCCGTAAATGCGGTCCTTGCTGAAGTATTTGTCGATGCGCAGGAACCACTGTGTTCCGTTGCGAATGGCGGTGGTGTTGAAGAAGCCGTTGTCGATGGTGGGCGTGCTGCACGGCAGCGATGCGCTTCCGACCGTGAACGATCCGCTCGAGGGACACCCTCCCAAGTACTGTCCCGCCGTCTCCGACAGGCTTGCGCCCGTCACGTTCGCGGGAACGTATTTCGAAAGCAAGCCTGTGCCGATCGTGCTGGGAAAGTTGGCTGTCGACCAGGAGGTAAAGGCGGGGTCCGTAAACGTCACCAGGCTGCTCACCGACTGCGACGAGCGCAACGGCTCGATATCGAAGAAAAAGAAAAATTGATGGTGCGGAATCACCGGGCCGCCGATGCCCGCCGAGATGTTGTTGCTATGAAAGGGCGGATACTTCGCCGAACTGAAATGCGTCCGCGCAAACATGCTCTGATAATTGAAGTAGTCGCTGGCAAAACCGTGGAACTGGTCCGTCCCCGATTTCGTGGTCATGGTGACCTGCAGGCCGTCGGCACGCCCGTATTCGGACGAGAAGGTGTTCACCTGAATGCTCGCTTCCTGCACCGAATCGGGGTTCGGCGTGAGATTCAGAACGCCTTGCCGGATTCCGCTGGTGACGTCCAGGCCGTCCACCACCCACATATTCGACATCTGTCCTTCGCCATTCGCGCTGGCGTCTACTTGCGTTTCCGTCGAATAGTTGTCGACGCCCGAGCCCGGCGTTCCGGTCGATCCCGGTTGCCCGCCTCCTTGTGTTCCCAGTCCAGTCACGCCAGGCGCCAGGGTCGCCAGCGTAACCAGGTTGCGTCCGGCTACCGGCAGCTGAGCCACGCCCTGATTCTCCAGCGTCATTTGATTGCGTGTTTCCGCCGTGTTCAGCAGCGGCGTCGCGCCGGTCACTTCCACCGTAGCCTGCACACCCTTCACTTTCAGCGTGACCGGGACATTACGCGTTTGGTTGGTTTCCAGCGTGACATTCACAACCTCGTTCGCAAATCCCGAACTTTCCACCGTAATCTGATAAGCCCCGGGCGCCAAACTCAGAAACTGGAAATTGCCCGAAGAATCCGTTGTGGTCGTGGCCGATACTTGGGTGGAGGTGTTGACCAGCTTTACCGTCGCGTTCGGAACTCCCGCTCCACTGGGATCCTGCACCACGCCTTGAATGTTCCCGCTGAACTGAGCGAACGACGTCCCTGCTACCAGGCCCAGCAGCAGAAACAATACGGAAAAGCGCAACAGCTTGATCGAATGCGTCGCCATGGAGGCCCCCCTTTTGACGTTGTTTGCTGAGGTTGGCGGCAATACTCAGCGGGCACCCGCTGAGTCCCGCAAGTGAGTGACCTTCGTTTTGGAATCCGGGCCACCCTCCATCTCGAGAGCCCGGCCCCCACACCCTCCAACTGTCCTATGGCTGGGTAAACAGTTGGAATAGCATTCACTGATACTGCAGTTTTCACCTACCAGAAACTTCGCTTGTGTCACCATCGTCCCAGCGATGGTGCGCGGTTCGCTCTCGGCCCCAGCCGTCCTGCACGCGCTCTGAGGCCCGGGAAGGCAAGCGCTGACCGCCCCCGTTCAGGCTTAGAAAGAGATGCGCGCAGCCAGTTCGATTTGTCTCGCTTGCAGGCCCGTGCTCACCTTGCCAAAAAGCGGGCTCGCCACGTTCTGTCCTGCAGCCGTGCCGCTCAGCACCGAGTTCACCGGCCCCAGGTTTGCGATGTTGAAAAGGTTCAGGAATTCGAACCGCAACTGGAAGTTCCCCGCTTCGCCCAGCCACGGGACGTGCGTGTTCTTGATCACGCTGGCGTCAACCTGGAAGTATCCCGGGTTGCGGTAGATGTTGCGTTTCAGGTTTCCTTCTGTGTTGGCGGCAGGAACGCCGAAATCGGCGGCCGAAAATATGCCCGTCTTGTATGCGGCTCGGCTGAATGAACCGGTCAGGTTCGTGCTCGGAGCGTTCGGGATGTCATAGAACGTGCCGTCACCGTTGTAGTCGCACGACGGACCCTGGCAAACCACCCAGAAAGGCGTTCCGCTCTGGATTGCCGCCAAGCTGGACACTTCCCATCCGCCGGTGAGCACTTTCCCCAGCCCCTCGTGCATGCCCGGTATGTTGTACAGGCCGGAGAAGGAGAAGCGCTGCCGAACGTCCCAGTTCGCGTCGCCCCAATAGCTGAAGTACCCCGCCGGGTCCGGAATACCCAGGCCGCCGTCCTGGTCAAACCGGGTTCCCGCCTCTGGATAATCCATCGCGTGCGACAGCGTGTAGGAGGCCTGGAAATTCCCGCGCGCCCCGGCGTTGCGCCGGACAGCGAGAATCATCGCGTTGTACGTGCTTGCATTCGAGTTGGTCACGTAATTCATCGCGCCGAAGTAAGGATTCGGCCGGTTCGCTGAGGTGCATCCGACACAGCGATTCCAATCGCTTCCGGTCAAGCCGTTGTACGATCGCGACCCGGAATAGCTGGCGGACATCACGAACTGCCGCGGAAGCTCGTGCTCCACTCCTAGAACGTAATTCACAGAAAGCGGCGGGACCAGATTCGGTGCCAGCGAATCCACAAAAGTCGGCAACGGCACGCCGTTCGAGTTGTAGCCGCCCCGCGAATTCAACGTCAGCGCCGGAACCGCCGGCAGGGGGAAATTGAAGGGGTACGTTCCGTTTTGCCCGAAGGCGAAGTCCGGCTGAACCGCTGTGGCCCCTGGAAAACCGTTGGTGACGAACGTCTCGCTGAGTACGCTGGGCGGGTTGTTGCGCATCTGGTCGACGCTCTGTCCCAGCACGACCCAGTCGCGATACACGCCCACGCCTCCGCGGATCACCCACGTGCCGTGCCCGGTCGGATCCCAGGCCACGCCGATTCGCGGGCTCCAGTAATTCGTTTGCGCACCGCTGAACAGCCCGCCTTTCTGCTGTTCCACCGACGCCGCGGCAATCCTTTGCTCGATCGTCGAGCCGGGTCCCAGGATGATGTCGCTGAAGCGAAAGCAGGCGCTCACGGGCGCGGCGCATCCGACGCTCGCCCACGGACTGTGGTTGGTGAAGTCGTCCCAGCGCAGGGCTACCGTCACTGTCAGGTTTGACTTCATTTTCCAGTCGTCCTGCGCGAAGAAGCCGAAGGGATTGGTCTGTCCGCCGAAAACCACGTACCCGGCCTGGCCGGTGAGCGGATTGTAGGCGCCAACGCCCTCGTTGACCGGATTGTCCAGCACCAGATCCATCAGGTTGTTGAAGGCGAACGTAGGCCGCACGCTCACGGGCGAGAAGTCGCCGTGCTCGATGGCGTGGTCCCCTTCGTATCCGAATTTGAAGGTGTGCGCTCCGTGCACCCAGTTCAGCACGGCCCGCCAATTGTAGTTCGGACCTCGGTACTCGCCGGGTCCCCAGCCTCCCCCGATGCCAAAGCCCTGGCTGCCGTCATTGACGCTGATGGACGGCACCGAGAGGTTCTGGCCTGAAACCGGCTGCCCGTTCGCTCCGCCCACGCTGGCGAATCCAAACGCGCCTTCCAGCAGCAAGTTCGCGCTGAAGGTGTGCGTGTAATCGACCTGCCCGTAGCGGTTGCGCATGATGTTCACCGACTGCAGATTGCTCCGCGGATCGGGCTGCTGCTGGTCGAACGAATCGTTGTAATAGCTCAGATACAGCCGGTCGTTGTTGCTGAGGTAGTAGTCGAAGCGGAAGTTGTACTGCAGCGCATTGTAGTACGGGCTGAACACGAAAGAGCCGCTATCGAGGACCGGCAAACTGCAAGGAACCGGCACGGAAGAGGACACCCCGTTTTGCGCGGTGTACGAAAACGTCGTTTGGCCCGACGCACAAGGTGCTCCCAGCAGATACTGGTCCGCGGTTTCCGGCGTCCCTGCCGGCTTCAGGAAAGTGGGAGGATACTTCTGGAGCGCTTCCGTTCCGACGCTCGACGGAAAGTTTGTATTGGCCCAGCTGTCAAACGCGGGGTCATCCCAGGTTGCCGTCCCTTGTTGTTCCGGATTCTTAGCCCAGAGTTTCTCGACATCCGCAAAGAAGAAGGCCTTGTCTCTCTTGATCGGCCCGCCAAGAGTTCCTACCAGGTCCTTGCGCGCGAACGGTGCCACGGCGTTCTGGAATTCGGGTACCGCCTGTAAATTCTGGTTCGTGAACAGCAGGTCGCCCGAGCCGTGGAACTGGTTCGTCCCCGATTTGGTGGTGATCTGGATCAGCACGGAGCTGCCCAGGCTGTTTTCCGCATCGAAGGAGTTCGTCTGCAACGACGATTCCTGAATCGCGTCGGGAATGGGGGCCAGAATGATGTTGCCGTTCTGGATCGGACTGGTCACGTTCAGCCCATCCACGAAGACCACGTTCCCCGTGTAGCTGCGGCCGTTTGCGCTGATCTGCGGCGTTTGCGTTCCGAAGTTATCGGGCAGCCCGCCCGGCGATTCGCCTGCGCCGCGCGTCCCGGTTCCCACCACGCCCGGCTGCACCGCCAGAATGTCCCACAAGTTGCGATTGACCGAAGGCAAATCCCGCGTCGTCTGGCTGTTCAGCGTCGTCTGGATCCGCGTCTCGTCCATGTTGATGGGCGGCGCTTCATACACGACGGTGGTCGTCTGCGCCACCGCGGCCACCGCTAGGGTGACATTCACGCCCTGCAGTTGCGCGGTGCTCACCGTCAAGCGTACTTCGGTCTTCTTGAACCCCTTCGCTGAAACTGTGAGCACGTACTGCCCCGGCGGCAGATTGCTGAAGCTGTAATTGCCCGACGCGCTGGAGGACATCGTGTGCAAAACACCCGTATCCACATTGCGCAGTTCAAGCGACGCCCCAGCCACGGCTGCGCCGGACGGGTCCGTGACCACGCCTTCCACATTTCCACTGAATTGGGCGTACAAGCAGACCCCTGCAAACGCGGACAGAACAAGAAGAACAACAAGGCGACGCACCCAAGCAAGCATTTTCCCCTCCCCCAATCGCCGGCGGATTGGCACCCGCCGGACGCCAGCCAGGAAAAGCTTTACTGAATGTGACCCATCCCGAGTGACAGCATCCCGGAAAACGTTTACCCAACCAATGTCAGAGTGTGTACTCCACGAAACCGCCCCATGTCAAGCAGAATTGAACAAAATTCTGCGGGTGCGCCGCTCGCGCCGTGACTCAATGCCGGATCGGCGGAAGCGTTTTCGCAACGAAACTGAGCAACTTGCGGATTTCCGGGTGCCTTGGGGGCGCCCTCGGAGCCTGAAATGCGCCGCTCCCAGGCTATGGTCTGGTCTGCGTGCTGGCGGGGGCCGTCTCGATCAGCTTATAGCGGTTTTGGTGCGCTTCTTTCTCCCGGTCGGCTTCTCGCAGCCTGGCCAGCCGTTTCAACAGTGCCGGGATTTCCGCCGTGTTTCCCGTCTTCCGCAAGGCCTGCGTAAGCCGGTAGAGCGCTTCCTGATCCGATGGCTCGCTGCGCAATGCGAGTCGGCATTGCTCGATGGCCTGCTTCAATTGACCGTTGTCGTAATAAAGCCGGCTCAACAAGTCGCGAGCCAGCACGAGCGATGGCCGAAGCTGAACCGAACGCTCGGCCGCATGCAGCGCTTCGGTAAATTGTGGGGTGCCGGGCAGCGCGCCGTTCTGCACCAGCGTGTCGGCCAGCAGATACAGCAGCACGGGATCGTTCGGATGTGCCTTCAAGCGTGAGCGCACGGTAGCCAGCGCGTTCCCCACCCCTCCTTGCTGCAGCTTCGCCAGGCTTTCAGACTCCGAACTGAAGGCCTGCCTCGGGTCCAGGCGATCGGCGGTTTCAAAGTCCGATTGGCCTCGATCGTAGTGACCCAGTTGGATGTAGAGAATTCCGCGCGCCAGATAAAGCGGGGCCGACTTGGGCAAGTAGCCCAAACCGGCGTTCAGCATGTCGATGCCCACCTGAAAGGAACCGTGGTCGAAGGCGATGGTCGCGAAATCCAGATAATAATCGGCATTGCGCGGATTGGTGACAATCGCCCGCCGCAAAAGCTGAACGGCCCGCGGCGTATCCCCCATTTTTTCCGCTGCATTCGCCGCGATATCGAGAGCCTCCGCGCTTGGCTGGCTTTCTTGCAGAACCGGCGCTAGCGTGCCCAGCGCCTCCTGCGCTTGGTCCGCCAAGAACTGCGCCGCGGCCAGATGGATTCTGGCGCGGGAGTCCTGCGGCGACGCGGCCAGGAGCGATTCGTACACTTTTACCGCATCCGCGGCGTGGCCCATTTGCACCAGGCAGAAGCCATACTCCTCGAGCGCAACGGGTTGCGATTCGAGGAGAGCGCCACTTGCCTGAAAATGTTCGATGGCTCCCTTGCAGTCCCCTCGTTTGTACTCCAGGACGCCCAGCATGGCGTGGCTGGTGGCGTTCTCCGGCTGAATTTTCAGGATCCGGCGCAGCAGGCCAGCCGCCCGCGGGCTGCCTGCGTTGTACTCGATTTGTGCCGCGCCCTCCAGTGCCGGTAGGTAATTCGGAGCCGCCTTCAAGGCCAGATTGTAAGCCGCGAGAGCGCTGTGCTGCTTTCCCAGGCCCGCGAAGGCGATGCCCTCCAGAGTCAGCAACTGCGGGTCGTTTGGCGCCTGGCGCAAGGCTGAGCGGGCCAACCCGAGAGCCTGATCGAAGTTGCGGGCGCGCAGGGAGGCTGCGATTGAATTCGCAGCGCTCGCCGGAGCCTGTCCGCGCGCGCGTGGCGCAAGAACAAACGGCGCGGAAATGAAAACCAGGAAAAGCCCGATTTTGCGGCAGAAAAGCGGCAATTCCCGCTGTACTTCGGGTGCCGTTAGGCTTGCATTTGCGCCCACGTCAAAAGACCGGGGAAACGTTTCCACCGCGCTCAGGTATACTCCCCCTGTTTTTCGGCTGTCAAGCAACCACCCGGTCTCCAAACGGATTCGGAACTACATCGGGTGGCCGTCATTACGGGTGCGAGGCATGACCGCGGTCGTGGACAAACAGTGAAAATCTCACGGCGAGCACTTCTCTTGTCCCTGCCTCTTGGCGCGTCGGCGTGGACTGCCTTCGCCCAGGGCATGGTCTCACGGAACGCCAAAGCGCAGCCCAAACTCCCGCCATCCGGCCGTCCCTTTGATGCCCATTTCGTCGACGTCGCACAGCAGGCCGGGCTGCTCGCTCCCGTGATCTATGGCTCGCCCACACACGACGACTACATTCTGGAGGCGACCGGATGCGGCTGCGCCTTCATCGATTACGATAACGACGGCTGGGTCGATATTTTTCTGCTTTCGGGAACGCGTCTCGACGGCGCGCCGCCGGGCACCACGAACCGTCTATACCACAACAATCGCGACGGCACGTTTACCGATGTGACCCAGAAAGCAGGACTCCAGCATGTGGGCTGGGCCTCCGCCGTTTGCGTCGGCGATTACAACAACGACGGCTTCGAAGATCTCTTCTGCACCTACTACGGCCAGAACGTGCTCTATCGCAACAACGGGGACGGCACCTTCACCGATGTGACCAAGCAGGCCGGACTCTGGCACGACGGCCCGACGCGCTGGGGCGCCGGCTGCACTTTCATCGACTACGATCGCAACGGCCATCTCGACCTGTTCGTCTCCAACTACGTGCGTTTCGATGTCGCTCATGTCCCCAAGCCGGGCGGCGACGTCAACTGTAACTGGAAAGGCGTCCCGGTCGAATGCGGCCCGCGCGGACTTCCCTTTCCCTCCCAGCATTTTTATCGCAATAATGGCGACGGTACATTCACGGATGTGAGCAAGGAATCCGGCGTCTCCAAGCCGCACGAGAATTACGGCATGACCGCGGTGTGCGCGGATTTCGACGAGGATGGCTGGCCGGATATCTACGTTGCCTGCGATTCGACGCCCAGCCTCCTTTTTATGAACAACCATGATGGGACCTTCCGCGAAGAAGGCATCCTCCGCGGCGTGGCGCTGAACGAAGACGGCATGGAACAGGCCGGCATGGGCGTGGGCATCGGCGACTACAACCTCTCCGGGCACCTCGACATCTACAAGACCCACTTCACCGACGATTCCAACACGCTCTATCGCAACGACGGCAAAGGCTATTTCGACGACGTGACCCTGGCCGCGCGTCTCGGCGTGGAAACCCGCTACACCTGCTGGGGCACGGGTATCGTCGATCTGGACAACGACGGCTATCCGGATATTTTTGTGGTTGCGGGCAGCGTCTATCCGGGACTCGAGAAAAAGCTGCCCGAATACGTCAACAAGTGCCCGCGCCTCCTTTTCCGCAATCTCGGGAACGGCACGTTCGAGGAGCTGGGCGCTCTGGCAGGCCCCGCCCTTCGTGAGGCGCACTCCAGCCGCGGCTGCGCCTTCGGAGATTTTGACAATGACGGCGATCTGGACATTCTGGTGCTCAACCTCAACGAACCGCCTTCCTTGTTGCGAAACGACATCCGCGGCTCGCACCACTGGCTGAAAGTGAAACTCATAGGCACCAAATCCAACCACAGCGCGATCGGGGCGCGCGTGCTGGTGCGCTACGGTAAGAAGGTTCAGGCGCGGGCAGTCGTCAGCCAATCGAGCTTTTATTCGGCGAACGATATGCGGTTGCATTTCGGGCTTGGGCCGGAAACAGTGGCGGACATCGAGGTGCATTGGCCCAACGGCGGCGTCCAGACGATCCGAGCGGTGCGCGCGGACCAGCTGGTCACGATTCAAGAAGAAAAGGGCGTCGTCCCCAGCAAGGGGTGGCCTTCGCCCAAGAAATGAGATGACCCGGCTGGTGCTGTTCGCGTCTTCTCCTCGGCGGCCAAACGAATACACTCCCTGTTCCGGCAGGCTGGCCCGGGGTTACAATGTGCCTCGCATCACACAAAAAGGAGGACCCCGCAATGCGTCGCTTGCACGCGCTTCTCTTCCCGGCTTTGCTGTTCTGCTTCGTGGCCCCGGCGAGTCCCTATCTGTCCGCCTCACAGGGTTCTTCACAACGGAAGGCAACCATCCTCAAGGCGGCCGAGATCACCACAAAGATTTTCCCGGAGCGAGTGTTCTACCAGGGCAAGACCGCTCCAACGGAACTGCGCAACTCGGGTGGAATCCGCTTCGCCGACGGCGCCTATTTCCTGGCAGGGCTGGTCGACAGTTCGGGCTACTCGACCGCCGTCAAGAGCAAGTATCAGGCGTATTTGCTGACGGAAGTGCCGCTGCAGTTTGGCGGGCACGAGCTGAAGCCGGGCGCCTATGGCGCTGGTTTTGTCTCCGGCAACTTCGTTGTCAGCGATCTGGGAGCGCACGACATTTTGCGCGTTCCGGCCACTCACGATACGGCAATGAAGCGCCCCGTGCCGCTGCAGATGACGGCTGGGTCGGCCGCCGGAACGTACCGGCTCTATCGCGGCCGCGATTACGTCGAGTTCCGTCGCGCGGAGTAAACCAGCTCCCGCCCGCAACATCGAAACGCCGCGGCAACAGTGCGCTGAATGACGATAGTAGTTGGTTGCAGTACAAACGGATTATTGAGGAATCTCCCTTCCCACTCGATGCTTTTCTGCGCACGACTCCCCGCCAGCAGGAAGGGCGGAGGAGAAAGCAGCGCGTCATGCTCCGCTTTGAGCTATCGCCGATCGCACCGTTCCGTTTGGACCTTACAGCATGGGCGCTGCGAAGACGCCCGGAGAATCAGGTGGACCGCTGGGACGGCACAACCTACCGGCGCGTCATCGCTGTTCGCGGGCGGGCCGCTGAGCTGAGGGCGCAGCAATCGCAAGTTCGCGGCGCTGCGCGCCTGGAAGTCACGGTGAGCGGCGTACGTTCCGGTGCAACCCCCAAGACTGAGATGGCGGCCTTGGTGACTCGAATGCTCGGGCTGCAGATTGATCTCGAGCCCTTTTACCGCATGGCGGCTGGGGACGCAAAGCTCCGCGAACTGGCGGAGAAATACCGCGGCCTGAAGCCGGTGCAATTTCCGACGGTGTTTGAAGCGCTGGGGAATGCGTTCGCCTGCCAGCAGTTCACGATCGCGGCGGGCCTGCAGTTGCTGAACCGGCTCGCACAGCTTGGGAGCATCGCGATGGAAGGTCAGGACGGAAAATTCTTCGGCTTCCCCGGGCCGGCTGATTTGGCGCGCTTCTCGCCGCGGACGTTCCGGAGGCTCGGCTTCAGCGGCCAAAAGACGCGCGCTTTCCGGGAATTGAGCCGAAACATCCTGGCTCGCAACTTCGATCCCAATGCCCTGCGGGATCAGACCAACGAAGCTGCCGTCGCCGCTCTGCTACGCCTGCGGGGTGTTGGGCGGTGGACAGCAGAGTACGTGTTGCTGCGGGGATTGGGACGACTCGACGTCTTCCCGGGAGATGACGTGGGCGCGCGGAACCGGCTCGCAAAATGGCTGCATCGTTCGCGACCGATGAACTACGGCAGCGTACGCAAAATACTGAGCCGCTGGCAGCCGTATGCAGGGCTGATCTATTTCCATATGCTGATGGAGTCCCTATCGGCGCGCGGCAGCCTTCGACCTGCGTGAGGTTGCGGAAGCCTGGATTTTGAATGTCGAAGCCTCGCGGAGGTGCCATGGCCACCGCTTGGGTTTCAGGTGATAGGCGTAATGCGCGTTAGGACAGGCAATCCATTGAGCGCGAAGACCACAGGGCAGAAGATTCAGTCCGAGCAAGAGAAAGAGAGGACCAAGGACATGCCCGAAGCAATGTATCCGCTATCATCCGAAGAACTGACCCACAAACGCCGCGAACTCACCCCCGAAATCCAGGCGGCATTTCAGTCGTTCAGCAAAACCGTCTTTGCCGACGGAGCGCTGCCGGCGAAAACCAAGCAACTGATCGCTGTCGCGGCCGCGCACATCACGCAGTGTCCTTACTGCATCAAGGGGCACACCAAGGCAGCGCTCAGGCATGGCGCAACGCCGCAGGAAATTATGGAAGCGATCTGGGTGGCTGCGGAGATGCGCGCGGGCGGCGCTTACGCCCACTCGTTGATCTCGATCACGGCAATGGGCGAAGAGCAGCAGGCCGGCGCCCGTCGGTGACCGTAAGCACAAAGCGGGGCGTCTTCTGAAGGAGCGGCCGTCTCCCAGGGGGATACCCGATTCGAGACGAAGGTTTGCTCTTCGGTGATTCGCCCAGGCTGCGCACGTAGAACGTCAATTGCCAGATGTTGTCGTTCGACAGGGTATTTCCGAAGCCGGGCATCCCGCTGAGGCGCACTCCGTTCTTCACCACCCAGAATAATTCCGTGTTGGACAGTTTCTGAACTTCGCGGGAACCAAGATCCGGGACGCGCGGGTACATCGACTTGCCAATGTTCGTTGGGTGCCGGCCGTCCTTGCCGTGGCATGAAGCGCAGGCCATGCCAAAAAGCCCTTCACCTTGCGAAACCTCGGAGGCGCTGTACACAGGCGGCTTGATCGACAGCCGGCCTGCTCCCCGGCTGATATACCAGTTTCGGAAATGTGCAGCGACACGAGTTTCCAGGCGCCCGGGCTGTGGAAGCGCACTGATATCGGCGGTCAGAACCCAGTAGGCGACCGCGATAATGATGGCGATGATGATAAGCGCGACGATCAGGCGACGCACTTGCCCCGCCCCTCCCAGTACGCGGTGATCCGGCTCCTCCCGTCAACGCTACTCTTAGAACAGCCGCACGGCTAATTTTGCCTCCGGCCTGGCCTCCTGAACCAGAGATACTAGGAAGCCGGCTCGATCTTTTCCACGTGAATGGTTTTCGTTTTCGTGTTGTACGTGCCGACAACCCGCACCTTTTGGCCGGCGAATTCTTCGGGCTTCTGCTGATCGTCGAGCTTGTAGGTGGTTTTTCTCGCCGAATTGTAAAGGACGAACGTGCTGCCTCCCTTGACGCACGCGAGAGTGCAGTCTTTCGGCGTGTTCGTATTTGTCATTTTATAGCCCGCGTCATGATTGCCCATCTTGGCGCAAGCGCTATCCATGATCTGCCCACGGAAAGTGTGTGTGACCGGCTTAGAACCCGCAAATGCCGCAGTCCCCATGATGACCAGCGTGGCCAACGCCAGCTTGAGATGTCTCATAGTGCCCCCTTGGTTCAGTTTATCAATCCCGCAGTCTCCCGGACTACCCCGCCGTCTTTTCTTGCGCGGAACGCGTCAACGCACAATGAACGCTTTGTCCTAGACAGAATGACGGTTGTAACGGAAGGCTGGATCGGGCGTTTCGCCAGCCTGCGCTCGAAATGGCGGAACGAAAGGAAAACTCCGACGAGCGAAAAAGTCTGTGCTAATAGGCGAGCAGTCTCTCTACGGCGGTGCTCAATTGATCGAGGGAGGGGAGCACCGCATCCTCCAACACGGTGGCCGAGGGCACAAAGCTGTCTTTGGCAGCAACGCGGATTACCGGCGCGTCCAGATACTCGAAGCAGTTCTCTGTGACGCGCGCCGAGATTTCGGCGCCGAACCCCTGCGTAAGGCTGTCTTCGTGGAGCACGAGGACACGGCTGGTCTTCTTGACGCTGTCAAATATGAGTTGATCGTCCAGCGGGACGATTGACCGAATATCGAGGACTTCGATGGAGACGCCCTCCGGCTCTTTTCGTTTGGCGATTTCGAGCGCCTGATACACGCTGGCGCCCCAGGTCACAATGGTTGCGTCGCGCCCTTCCCGGCGAATTCGTCCTTTTCCAAAAGGAATTAGATAATCGCTGACCGGCTCCGGTGTTCTGGACTCCATGCTGCGGTACAGATGTTTGTGTTCCAGAAAGACGACGGGATCTTCGGAACGTGCGGCAGCCTTGATCAGCCCCTTGGCGTCTTCCGCTGAACTGGGGAACGCGACGCGCCAGCCGGGTATGTGGGCCAGAAAGGCTTCGACACAAGCTGAATGCCACGGGCCGCCCTTGATGTGACCTCCAACCGGTATGCGAATGACGACAGGGCAGGTCCAAACCCCTTGGCTGCGCCACCGCACCGTCGGTATCTCATCTCGGATTTGCATAAATGCGGGCCACATGTAATCCGCAAATTGGATTTCCACGATCGGCTTGTACCCACCGATGGCCATTCCCCCCGCCACACCGACGATGCTTGCCTCTGCCAGCGGGCTATTATTCACTCGATCGGGATAGAGGGTGCTGAGTCCTCGCGTGACACCGAAAACACCGCCCTTCGGGTCGGCAATATCCTCGCCCCACATGACGATCTTCGGGTTCCGCGCCATTTCTTCGCGCAACCCGCGATTGACGGCCTCAATGAAACTGATCGGCTCCTCGGAGACGTATCGGACTGTGGGAGCTTCGGCCAAAGTATTGGGAGCCGGCTCCGCGTAGACGTGAGCAAGAAGGTCGTCGGTCGGCGGTGGAGACGCCTGATCGGCCAGATCGGCCGCGTGATCTACTTCGGTTTTGATTTCACTGCGCAGCTGCTGCATTTGTTCTTGATTCAGGATTCTGTGACGGAGCAAATACTGTTCGGTCTGGCGGATGGGATCGCGTTCGAGCATCTGATCCAGTTCTTCCTGGGTGCGATACTTTTTCTGATCGTCGGATGAGGAATGCGAATCGATCCGGATCACCTGGCTTTCGATTAAAGCGGGCCCTCCTCCTCGGCGCATTTCTTCGATCACTGGTGGAACCATCTGGTACATCGTCTCGAACCATGTGCCGTCGATGGTATAACTGGGCATAGCAAATCCCTGAGCGATGCGGTGAATCTCGGAGCTGGTTTGCACGGCCTGAGGAACGCTGATCGCGTAGCCGTTGTTTTGGATCACAAACAGCACCGGCAAACGTTCGCGGCTGGCCCAGTTCAGCGCCTCGAAAAATTCGCCTTCGCTGGTGGCGCCTTCGC